>Ga0207954_1000912_pt1 | contig 10312 bp, 8 predicted proteins | sample CryBogmetaGMA0M_FD_184547 | JGI IMG/M metagenome (GOLD analysis project Ga0207954, IMG submission 184547) | Freshwater microbial communities from Crystal Bog, Wisconsin, USA - MA0M (SPAdes) | ecosystem: Environmental > Aquatic > Freshwater > Lake | place: Crystal Bog, Wisconsin, USA | collected... | reverse complement strand
GAAGAAATCATCGCTGGCCGCGGTCTACCACTTCGAGAACGAAGATCGCCTCTTCGCCGACGTCCACCACTCGTTCCGGTTCGTGATCGTGGGGCTCGGCCCATCCAAGGCCGCCGACCTGCTCTTCTTCGCTCGGCAGACGTCGGCTCTTGCCGACAAGAGCCGCCACTTCACGCTCACGCCCGACGACTTCCGGCTGCTCAACCCCAACACCCGCACCTGCCCGACGTTCCGCTCGGTCGCCGACGCCGAACTCAACAAATACATCTACCGCCGCACGGGCGTCCTCTGGGACGAAACCAAGCCCGACGGCAACCCATGGGGCTTGAGCTTCATGGCGATGTTCCACATGGCCAACGACTCCGGCCTCTTTCGCACGCGGGCCGACATGGAAGCCGCCAGCCAGACGCTCACGGGCAACACCTGGGACGGCCCGCTCGGTAAGTTCCTCCCGCTCATCGAAGCCAAGATGGTCAACCACTTCGACCATCGATTCTCGACGTACGAAGGCGCCACCCAAGCCCAACTCAACGTCGGCGCCTTGCCCCGCCTCGACGCCGCCGCCCACGCCGACCCACACCGTTTCACGCAACCCGACTACTGGGTCGCCGAGCCCGAAGTAATTTCAGTGGTCTCCGGAAGAACGAGTCGCCGCTGGCTTCTTGGCTGGCGGAAAATCTGCCGCAACAGCGACGCACGCACATGCATTGCGTCACTAACGCCACTCTACGCCGCCGGCGATTCCCTAAACCTCTGCGTCTCCGACTCAACGCCAGCATTGATCGCCGCCCTGTACGGAGTTCAATGCAGTCTCATGCTCGACTACTGCGCTCGGCAGAAGGTCGGCGGAACCAACCTCACATACAATTATTTAAAACAGTTCGCACTTCCGTCGCCCGTCTTCTATTCTGCCGCCGCGCCTTGGCAGCCCGACTCGAGCGTCGCCGAATGGCTCCTCCCCCGCATCATCGAGTTGACGTATACGGCCTGGGATCTCGAACCGTTCGCTAAAGACTGCGGGCACACGGGCCCGCCTTTCGTGTGGGACGAAGATCGTCGATTCCACCTCCGAGCGGAACTCGACGCCGCCTTCTTCCATCTCTACCTGGGCACGCCCGACGAGTGGAACCGCACCGCCAGCGACGCCCTCAAGTCGCACCTCCCCACGCCCCGCGACGCGGTCAGCCACATCCTGGAAACCTTCCCAATCGTGAAGAAAAAAGACCTCGAGTCCTTCGGCACCTTCCGCACGAAAGACACGATCCTCTCCATCTACGACGCCCTCACCACAGCCATCACCACCTCCACCCCCTACCAAACAAAACTCTGCCCGCCTCCGGCGGACCCGTCGTGCCGCCACTGCACCTACACACCACAGCGATAAGGGGCCAGGCCGCTCCGGAACACGCCGCGATTGCCGGACCTGTGGCACGCAGCCGTTAAGCTTGACTATTGTGCCCGAAACGCAATGCGCGATGCTTACTGTGACAACCGCGAACAAGAGGCCCCCAAAGCAATACCGATGCTACCTTATGAAGGGCATCAAATGCCTATTTGATTTCCTGTCAGGGGAATCGCTCGCGTCTAGATTCAAGCCCTACGAGAACGGCGGCGGCATAATCTTTACACGCGCCGTTTGGGTAGCGCTGATCGCAGTCTGCGCATTCGAAATCCTTGCTGTCACGGATCGGTTGATTCGCCTAATGTGCGACCCGAACCCGGTATTTCCACCTGTACCGCTCAACGCAGCGCGATGCGCAATATCGATTCTCGATTACATTAGTCATGTTGCCGCGACTTATGGCTCGTTCTTTCTCAAAGCATTCGCGGGGGGTTACGCAGCGTTCTACGCGAGGTTCGCTTCGCAGTGGACGTACTTGGCGGACCTATACAACCAAATTAAGGCAAAGGAGATCGACATAGCAGGTGCGCCGGACTGCCGAGCGCTGACCGATCGAGACTCGGCGATCAACGCCATCGATAGCGGAGCGACAAATGGACTTCAATGCAACCAAGCTTATCTGCTCGCCCAATGGAAGTGCGGGTTCATCGAGGACGCTTTCGAAATACACCTTGCAAGGAAAACGTTGTTTGCTTCTGTGATTGCAAACTGGGCGAAGGATGAAGTCACCCGAAAACTCTTGGAGAAAAAGGACTCGCGCTTCGCCAAGGAGGCACTCAAGATCGCCGCCAGCTTCAAAGCGGAACCCTAGGCAAAGAGACTCCAGCCACCAAATCTAGGTAAAGGCCAACCTGGTGCGGCGACGCCGGAGGAGGAAAAGGTGACAGCCACCAAATCTAGGCACCTTTCTGACGGCTACGCGTAGGCCTGCGCGGCGTTTGCCGATTCACCCACACCGCCGGCACGAAGAGAGGCACTCGGCACTTCGCCCGCAAAGCGTCTCGGCCGAAGAAGCTCGTAAAGATTCCGGCCGCAAGCCTCGTCGGAGATAGAAACCCGCCCCGCTCTTAATGCAAAGGGTTCGCAATGACTACCAACTATCTAAAGTTGCTGGCTATCGTATCCGTCGCCGTGAACATCGTACTGGCGTTCGTTATCGCGAGGCTCTATTGGCCTGATGCAGTCGGCACTGAATACGGTTCATTTGTGAACTCGCCGCCGAAAGCCGAACTGGATGGCAACGGGCGGGACATCACACTGCTTGAAGACTTCGCGTATAATGATCGCAGAAACACCGTTTGGATTGCCCCAAAGGGGTATGTGTCGAATGGCGCGTCCATCCCTTCCTTTTTGTGGTCAGTCGTCGGGGCGCCCCTTGATGGGAAGTACCGTAACGCGGCAATTATTCATGACGCGGCATGTGATGCGATGGAGAAACCCCCGGCAGATGTTCACCTCGCTTTCTACGAAGCATGTCGGTGCGGCGGACTGAGCGAGGCGTACGCCAAGATTCTTTACACGGGCGTGATGCTGGGCGGGCCCCGTTGGAGCCTTGTTCCACGAGAGGACTCCGTGCCCCAGACTGTGACTAAGTATGTATCGGAAGAAAGAACAAAGGAGGTCATAGACCCAGCGACAGGGGAGAAGAAGACGGTCGCGTATACGGTCCAGGTTCCGGTGACGGAGCAATTGACTCAGGCGGTCGTCCGTATGGTTCCGGAGAGACGGCCCAGTCCGCCCGTAACGCCTGATGACGTCTCCGATATCGTGCAGCTTATCGGGAGCGGTACCACGTCCCTTGAGGACCTTCAAAGATGGGCGGAATCGCGGGGCGCTGCGGCCGAGGACAGAGACAAAAGGTGACAGCCACCAAATCTACGTAAGGGCGCAACCTGGTGCGGCGACGCCGTGTCCGGGCGAGCCTCCGCCCGCCACACTTGCGAGCCCCGCGTATCGCCGGCACATTCTTCGTCAAAAAGTACAACAGCGACGACCCCGTCGAGGAGTAACTGGATTCACGTCGGTCGCATTTCCCCATCATCGAAGATCATGACTGCTACGCCGACACTGCCGACATCGTGGAACGCAGGCAACACTGACGCCCCGTGGCCATTCTCCAAGCTTTTGTTCGACGCAGCCCGGCTGGCCTATCGACCGCCGGAAGAGGGGCGTGCTGGATTTCGCGACCTTGGACTCAGTGCACTATTTCTCGACAGGCACTCTACGCAGGCGTTTGCAGCGAATGCGGATCGCGACGCCCTCATCGCTTTCCGAGGCACTGAATCGTTTGGCGATATTGTCACCGATCTGAAAGTCATTCGCCACCGCTCGCGCGATGGCGACGTGCACGCCGGATTCTGGGATGGCTATGACGCTATTCACTCGGCAGTAGCCGATTTCGCAACACAGGCCGCGCGTCGGGGCGGCCGGATTTGGCTCACGGGCCACAGCCTCGGCGGGGCGTTGGCCGTCGTGGCTGCTTACCGGCTGGCCAAGGAGAACAACCTTCCGCTTGGCGGCGTGATGACGTTCGGCCAGCCAATGGTCGTGAGGCCGAGCCTGACTCAATCGCTGTATGCGTTGCTTCACGACCGCTATGTCTGTTTCGTGAACGGCCACGATGTGTTTCCGAAGCTGGTTTGGCCGTACGTCCATTTCGGCCACGTGGTTCTCTACCGCCAGGGCTCCTTCCAGCGGGAGAATCTTCGCCCCGGCAATGAAGCCTCGATGCGGCCTCGAGCCTTTGGGCAAGCAGGTCCAGCGGCTCTTCTTGGCTCACTCGACGACGCGGAACTGGATGGAATCATCGACGAGTTGGAAGCCGAGCAGGCAATGACAGCCGATCCCGACCAGGCAAGAATGCTGGGCATGATTCCCTGGACCGCCGACCACAGCCTTGACGCCTACTCGACCCTCGTTGACGCCTTCATCAACCGAACCACGGCCTGACTCACAAATGGGACAGCCACCGAATCTGGCGAACGTGTAGGCGCTGTGTTGCTCCGCCGCCCGGCGCGGAAGGGAGTGTTTGTCACCACGCGCACTTTCACCCGCGAGGCTGCGGACTACGCCGCCCAGATCGACACGTCCCGTCGTCCTCGCGCACGGCCGCCCCCTCGCCCGCCTCATGATCCTCCACGACGTCGGCTGCGCTCCCGCCCAGGCATTCGTCGTCAAGAAGCTTGACAGCCACTACTTCGTCGAGGAGTGATCACGCCGGACACGGCGTACCTGGCTCCCCGGCGAGAGCACCTCACGGGCTTCAGCGAGCTCTTCTGCGATGCCATCCTCGCCGACAGTTGATTCGAGAATGACCGGCACCCGCGCGAGTACCTCGGCCATCCCTTCGAAGGACCGCTTCGCAAGCAACGACATCGGGAAATGCTCGCCCTTCCCGCTGACCTCGCTCATGTGGACCTGTGCCAGCCGATCGCCGAAGTCGGCCACGATCCGCCGCGCTTCAGTCATCGTCGAATCGACCTGCCGGGCGTGCCCGACGTCGAAACATAACCGAGCTTCAGGCAGTTGCTCGAACAACGGTCGAAGTTCCGCCGCCGTCCTCCCGGTCGGCTTTCGCGAGTCCATGTTCTCGATCCATAGACTGCTGCCGAGTGTCTTCCAAAGTGAAACGTCGTGGATCACGTCCGGATGAACCACGACGCAAACACCTTTTTCCACTGCGCCCCTCAACTGCTCGACGAGTGATGCCTCATCGGCACAGTCGGTCGGAGCGTGGAGCGAGACGTGCTTGAACCGCGTCCGCAACTCCCCGAGATGATTCGTCAAGGCAGCAAGAAGCTGGCCCAACTCACGGGACCGCAACGCCGACAGTTCCACGGCGTCAGCCTTCTCGCGCTCCAGCATCGCGAGGCCTCTGCGGAAGTCCCCACGAGCCAGCGCACCAGTGGAAAACCCGATGGGTGCCATCAGAAAACCCCGTATTGCTTCGATAGCGCGGCTACGTGAGGGTTGCTGTCGAACAAGAGCTTGATGAAAGCTTTGTCCAGCCGGTCAGACAATCCCCGGGCGGCGATAAACGTCGAGTTCGAATAGGCATCGGCGGGATCGAGGTTGCTCAATTCGTTCCGCTTGGTCCCGTCGCCGAGCAAGGCCAAGAACTCGTCGTACGGGCCGACAACCTCTTCCTCCAGGCCTGCAGCATGCTGCGCGACAAACGCCTGGAGCGAATGCAACGGCGATCGGTTGATCCAGCCCTCAAGATGGTCGATGAGCCTGTCTTTGATGACCAGTGGATCCGTTACGGCCGGCTCGAGCGGCCATGCAATACACATGAGTATGCCCGACATCGCCAACAACTTCCGTGACATCCGCAGCTTGATGTTTCGCAGCGCCCATCCCTGATTGTTGCGATCGCGATTCTTGGTGGCGAAATCGACGGCCATGGTGCGCCATAGGCGGACGATGTCGTTGAGCAAAAACCGTGGCGCTTTGTTCTTCGTGCCGGCCGGCGATAGGAAGCTGGCATCCTCCTGCAGGTAGCGGCCCAAAATGACGCGTAACACCCTCGCTCGGACCGACGTGCTTTGACTGACGTCGATCGCGCTCGACTCCAGCAGCATGAGCAAGCGCCTCGTCATGTTGGTGTTGGTGTCGTCGTCGCCACCAATTTCGTGAACGAGGTTGTGACTGAAGACCACGTTTCCGAACAGACCGGTACGGCCGGGCGGGAGGAACCCCATTGATGGCAACGAATCCCCGATGTCGTGGACGATTCGCCAGTGGTCGGCATCGGCACGGCCGTCGATGAGGATCGCCCAATCGAGGTCGCTCCCTTCGGTAAACTCCTGCCTCGCAAGAGACCCAAAGACGATGAACGCGGCTTCATCCACCGGAAGTACCCTCTTGGACAGATTGGCCAACTCGGCCATCTTGACACGGCTTCGCCGCTCTGCTGCCTCGATATGTGGCCAACGGGAGTGAGGCGGGCCGGTCGATGCCGCAGGCGCCGTGGGGTAAGGCGGCGGTTCGCTGGGATTCTTCGAACGGGTCATTCCGACAACTCTACCGGTTTGTCAGGGCTCTGCCAGCGCCGCCACAGCCAGTATCGGCCGAATGCGAGCGCGGGATCGAACGGCGGGATTCGCTCGCCAAATGAAGGCCATGGGCCCTGGCAACTGGGACTCTCGCGACCGGCCGGCTCACGAGCGGAGGCCCCGAGAACGGCCAGTCGAAAACTGAAACTAGGCCCGCAAAGAGGAAAAGGTGACGGCCACCAAAAGTAGGTAAATTACCCGCGCCGTTGGGTGAGCCCTGCCGCAGCTTTGTCGCACGCGAACCGCTGCTTCAATTGAGACACTCCGGCCAACCCAGACTTGCCTGAACATGAAGATCTCCACCGTCCTCGACCACATCGATAGCGGCCACATGGCGCTCCCAGAGTTCCAGCGGGGCTACGTCTGGAACCGTGACCAGGTGCGCGGGCTGTTCGATTCGCTCTATCGCCGCCATCCCGTCGGCGGGCTGCTCGTGTGGGCCACCGAGTCGCGGTCGGCCACCCACCGCGGCGACGGGCCACTCGCGGCGGGCGTCGTCAAACTGCTCCTCGACGGACAGCAACGCATGACGTCGCTCTACGGAGTCGTCCGCGGCCGGCCGCCCAGGTTCTTCGACGGCAACGCCAAGGCGTTCAACGGACTCCGCTTCCACCTCGACAGCGAAACGTTCGAGTTCTTTCAGCCGGTGAAGATGAAGGATGATCCTCTCTGGATCGATGTCACCGAGCTTCTGAAAAAGGGCACCGGCGGACTCGGCGAATTTGTCACCCGGCTCTCGGCCGTTCCTGCCCACGCGCCGAAGGTCGGCGAGTATGTCGCGCGATTGAGCCGGCTGCTGGGCATCACCGACATCGACGTCCACGTCGAGGAGGTCACCGGCGCCGACAAGTCGCTCGATGTCGTCGTAGACATCTTCAATCGCGTCAACAGCGGCGGCACCAAGCTCTCGAAGGGCGACCTCGCGCTCGCCAAGATCTGCGCCGACTGGCCGGAGGGCCGCGACGCGATGAAGGCCAAGCTCGCCGAGTGGGCCGAACACGGCTTTCGGTTCAACCTCGACTGGCTGCTGCGATCCGTCAACACCGTGCTCACCGGTGAAGCGAAGTTCCAGCATCTGCACGAGAAGACGGCCGACGAGGTCCGCGACGCCCTTGCCCGCTCGTGCAAGCACGTGGACACGATCCTGAATCTCATCAGCGGGCGGCTTGGCCTCGACCATGACCAGGTGTTTTTTGGACGGTTTGCCGTGCCGGTGATGGCCCGGTATCTCGATCAGCGCACCGGCAATCACGGCCCGATGGGAGAGAAGGAACGGGACAAGCTGCTGTTTTGGTTCGCCCAGGCGGCCATGTGGGGGCGGTTTTCGGGGTCGACCGAGTCGTACATCGACCAAGACCTCGGGGCCCTCGAAGGCCCCGACGGAGGTCTCGACAAACTGCTGGAGCAGTTGCGGCTCTGGCATGGCGGCCTGCGGGCGGAGCCCGGGCATTTCACCGGCTGGAGCCTGGGCGCCCGGTTCTACCCGGTGCTGTATCTGCTGACGCGGATGGGCGAAGCCCGCGACTGGGGCACCGGGCTGCCGCTCAAGGCGAGTCTGCTCGGCAGGATGAGCCGGCTGGAGGTGCATCACATCTTCCCGAAAGCCCAACTGCGGAAACGGAAGCATCCCCGCCCGGAGGTCAACGCGCTGGCCAACTTCTGTTTCCTGACGAAGGACACGAACCTCGATATCAGCGATCGACTGCCGGAGGAGTACTTCCCGGAGATTGAACGGAACCACCCCGGCGCCCTCGCGTCCCAATGGATTCCGGATGATCCGGCTCTCTGGAAGATCGAGCGGTTTCGCGACTTCCTCGAAGCCCGTAAAGCACTGCTCGCGGCCGAACTCAACAGGCGGATGGCCGACCTGCTCCACGGCGACGATCGCTGGCTGGCAGGTGCGCCCGCAGCCCTGGAGCCTGCCCCTGCACCGAGCGGCGGGATCACGACGGAAGAGGAGGAACAGGAGCTCGATGGCATCAACGCCTGGATGGAAGGCGAGGGCCTTCCCCGGGGCGAACTCTCCTGGGGCTACACCGATCCTGAGAGCGGCCGGCAGCGGGCCGTGTTTGATCTCGCGTGGCCCATGGGCGTGCAGGAAGAGCTGAGCCAGCCGGTCGCGGTGCTGCTCAACGAAGACTCCGACACGCTCGCGATCGCCAGTGCTGCTGGTTTCCGCTGCTTCACCGACACGAAAGCCTTCAATCGATACGTCCGCCGCGAAGTCCTCGCCGCCGACGGCGTCGCCTGACCGTTGCTGATTCCACCGTTTTCGATCAGCATCCGCAGTATGCCGCTCACACGGCCGCCCCCGTAATCCCAGGGGACGCTTCCCCCCCACAGAACCTGCGGCTAACATAGCGGTTTTGCAACGGGAGGGACGATGAGCTGGCTCTTGTTCCTGGACGAAAGCGGCACCGATAGAGGCCCTTGCCCGTACGAAGTTACAGGCGGCGTCGCGATTCACGCTAGTCGCCTCTGGCCCTTCATTAAAGATGTTCGTCGGAGAGAACGCGATGCTTTCGGCGGGACCCTTCATGAGTTCGGCACCGAACTGAAGGGGTGCAAACTCCTGGAGCCGAAATCGTATAGATGGGCGGACCAAGGCCCGCCATTGGATGACAACGAGCGGCAACGGTTATGCCGCCGCTTTTTGGTGAACGGACGAGCGCACAAACCAGCCAGCCGTATCGAGTTCACGGCATATGGACAGGCACGATTGGCGATGGCCAGGTGGATGATGGAAGCCTTGGTCGACCACGGCGCCGTGCTGTTCGCGGCGGCGATCCCGCGCCACATTAAACGACCACGCGGATATGCCCTTACCGAATTCCTGCGAAAGGACCACGTGTTTCTGTTGGAGCGATTCTTCTACTTCCTCGAGCGGGAAAGACAGCACGGAATCCTTGTCATGGACGCGATCGACAAGGGAGCCGATCGTAGCCTTGCCCGTCGAATGGAGAGCTACTTCGAGAAAACGGCCCCAGGGCGGTTACGATCGACATGGATCGTTCCGTCTCCTTTTTTCGTTTCTTCAGACATGGCGTACCCCGTGCAGGCCGCCGATCTTGCGATTTACTGCGTCAACTGGGGTTATCGGCTGGCTGCAGGAATGACCGCACAGTGCCGCGACGAACTACGAGCCGATTTCGAGGACTCTTTACGCCGGATCGAGTTTCACGGTGACGGCGAACAGGATGGGCGAGTGTTCAAGACCCACGGAATCGTATGCGTCCCCGATCCCTATGCAGCTCGGCAACCCCCTTCAGCCTGAGCGCAAAAAAAGAGACAAGCCCCGCGGTAACGCTCCGAAGAGCCTCACCACGGTTATGTCTCCGAAAAGAGTATCGTCACGAGCGGGTTCCGTGTCAACAGGCCCGCTAGAAAGTTGCCCCACGCTGAGCGAGTGGATTGATTTATGGCCACCGACACCGGCGACATCGCGCCCCTCCTCGAAGCACTCGAGAAGCTGCGAAACTCGCTTCTCGACCTCACGGGCCGCAACCGGCTGCTGAACTTCAAGCACACCACGGCCAAGTCGATCCAGTTCGTCCATTCCGACATCGATGCCACGTTCAACGCCCTGGTGGCCAGTAGCACTCGGGTGCCAATGCTCGCGCTGCCCGAGCCGCCCGAGAGCGAGCACGTTGAAGTTGCCGGGCGCATCAGACGGCCCGACAACCGGCCGTTCGCCGAGAGCCGCGGCATCAGCGGCAGCTACGACCTCGACATGCCCTCCCCGGCTGCCGATCCACCGCCCCAGGCGGCCCGGCTGCAGACGCTGCTCTACGCCGATCAACTCGGGTCGCACGGCCGCAAGCTCGACCGCGAGGCGCGGCTCGCCATCGAGGAGACG
>Ga0207954_1000911_pt1 | contig 10315 bp, 10 predicted proteins | sample CryBogmetaGMA0M_FD_184547 | JGI IMG/M metagenome (GOLD analysis project Ga0207954, IMG submission 184547) | Freshwater microbial communities from Crystal Bog, Wisconsin, USA - MA0M (SPAdes) | ecosystem: Environmental > Aquatic > Freshwater > Lake | place: Crystal Bog, Wisconsin, USA | collected... | reverse complement strand
GGAGACCGGCACCAACTACTACAGCATCGATACCAGACTCTAGGGCCTTAGTGATATAAGGTTGATATTCACTGACTGCCCGCATGACATTCACTGCCAACATGCCAAAACCATTTGCAAGTTGGCGCGCGGAGATAATTTCACGTTCCAGAGCTATAAGATTAGCCTGATTGATAGCAGCTTTAGTTTTATCAGATGGAGGTAGGCGATCTGTTTTAGCCATTAAATCGGGGTGTAGTCTACGTAAATCGATAGATGAGATTGTTCCGACACCTCCCAAGTTAGCAACCTTACCTGCTAATGCATGTGCTGAAATACCAACACCCATCCCACCTTGAATAATGGGAAGTAAATTGGTATTTCCAATCTGCATGATTCCGAGGCCACCTTCACTCAATCTCGCTAGCATTTCCGGTTGAATAGAATTCAAGTCTTTCGACCCACTCCATTCTGAAAATCGCTTAAAAAGAACTTCGATTTCATATACCTCCTAATGTGATTTGTTTAAGAGTCAAATAGCCTGCTATTCAAGATATATAAGAAAAGGATATTTTGTTGTACTTGCCATCCGAAACTGGAGGATTCTTTGATATGGATCAATAGGGGAAGCTCTTTCAGAAGGCAGATAGGTCTTATTTCCAGATACGTGCTCTAAAAATGCCTCTTTTGACTATTTGTACTAATATCTTATTTATCACTATTTATAGAACTTTAAAAATAATGGGGGCATAGTGAAACTTCAATTCTTTATCAGGGCATTAGGATTTTCTGTCTTGTTGAGCAGTTCCTTGCTTGCGCTGGCAGCTTATCCGGATAGACCTGTAACTATCATCATAGGATTCCCACCGGGTACAGGAACGGATACCGTGACAAGAATCATGGCTGATCGACTTTCTCAGAGAATGGGACAGCAATTTTTAGTGGAGAACAAAGTTGGCGTGGCGGGAAGTATTGGAGCAGGAATAGTTGCAAAAGCTAAGCCTGATGGATATACCTTATTAGTTAGTGCATCTGCGCCGATGTCGATTAACCCCCATATTTACAAAAATCTTACTTATAGCCCGTTGACGGATTTCACGCCAATTGGAATGTTAGTATGGTTACCCTATTTGATGGTGGTCAATCCCAATGATCCAGCTAATACTTTGCAACAATTTCTGGCAAATGCACAAAAGAGTCCAACTCCGATTAGCTATGGGTCCACTGGTAATGGGGCTACTAGCAACTTAGTGATGTCAGTATTAGCTAAGCGCGCCAATATCGAGATGACCCAAGTTCCCTATAAGGGTAGCAGTCAAGCACAAGCGGATGTGATTGGAGGGCAGTTACCAGTGACCTTTGATACGCTATCGTCTAGTATTGCCATGGTGAAGGCAGGGAAGTTAAAACCCTTGGCTGTCGCTACACTGAAAAGAACAGAACTAGCTCCAGAGATCCCAACAGTAGTTGAGCAAGGTTTTCCAGGATTTGAAATTGGCGCTTGGCTAGGACTTTTTGGGCCATTTGGCTTACCGCCGGCTATTCAGAAAACCTTATTAAACGAAATCAATCTCATACTGCAAGAGCCAGAAACGCGCGCAAAATTAGCGAAGGGTGGGGCTGAAATTCGAACCTCTACCTCCTCTGGAGAATTTGCGGTGTTCTTAAAAAATGATTATGACAATACTGGAAAATTGATTCGTGATTTCAATATTAAGCCAATGGAATAAAGCATTATGAATAAAGCCAATTATGCTATCAGTTCTGCCGAGCGTCAGGCTCGTATTGACTTAGCAGCTTGCTATAGGTTAGTCGCCCATTTTGGAATGAGCGATCTGATTTACAACCATATTACTGCTCGGGTCCCCGATAGCAAAGAAGAGCATATTTTGATCAACCCCTATGGTTTAATGTACAACGAAGTTACTGCTTCCAACCTCATCACAATTAATCTAGATGGCGACATTATCTATAACCCGAACCCAGATTTTGGAATTAATCAGGCCGGATATGTTATTCATAGTGCAGTACATCGGGCTAGGGAGAATGTCAGCTGTGTAATTCATACCCATACGCGTGCTGGCATGGCTGTTTCTGCGATGGAATGTGGTCTATTGCCAATTACTCAAACAGCTATGCGATTTCATGGCATTACTTATCACGATTATGAAAGTGTCGCAATTGACTTAGATGAGCAATCCCGCTTGGTTAGAGATTTAGGTGATCAAACTGCGATGATTTTAAGAAATCACGGCCTCCTTGCAGTAGGTCCAAGCGTAGCTCAAGCCTTTAATACTTTATATTGGTTGGAGATGGCATGCAAGGCTCAGGTCGATGCGCTCTCTACCGGTATGAAATTGACTATGCCATCAGATGAAGTTATTCAGAAGACGCATCACTTATACCAACCTCAGGTTAGAAGGCCGTTTGGAGAAATGGAGTGGCCTGCAATGCTTCGAATTGTGGAAAAACTAGATCCAACTTATAAAAATTAATATATCAAGTTGATATGGTTGATTAAAAAACAACTTCAGCCAAAGGTTTTTGATTGATAAAGTTTTGAATATTTTTTACAACTGAATCAATTCTTCTTTTATCCAACTGATCAGTCCAGCTCGCAGTATGTGGAGTCATGATGACATTATCTAACTCATGGAACGGGAATTCTGACGGATGCATTTCTAAATTATCAGTACTTGCATATTGATACCAAACATCAAGCAGTGCACCGCCAATCTGATGGTTTTTAAGAGCCTTATAAATCGCCGCTTCATTAATGATGGGTCCTCTAGCAACATTAATAATGACCCCAGATGGTTTCATTCTCTTGAGTGTAGATTCATTGATGAGATCTCTAGTGCTTTCGCTCAGTGGCGCAGTAATCAGAACGTAATCGCTCTCCATCAGCAATGCCTCTAGGTTTGAGCTGTCTTTCCACCATTTCAGTCTTGCATCTGCCTTCGGGTTTCGGCTAATCGCTATAAATTGCATGCCAAAAGGAGTGGCGAGCTCCGTAACTCTCTTGGCGATATGACCAAAGCCAATAAAGCCGATGGTTTTATTTTGAATCTCACTGTGCTTCAACCCTCGGACAATTGATCCGCCGTAAGTCCATCTTCCTTGGCGCAGCTCTCGATCCATGTGGCGCATATTAACGGCAAACTCTAAAATTCCCAACATGACGTATTCGGCAATAGGCTCAGAGTGCTGGTTTGTATTGCAAACAACGCAGCCATCTGGAAGCCATTCCTTTTTGAGCCACTCCATGCCAGAAAATGGTACTTGAATTAATTGGAGTTGCTTACCAGCTGTAATAGATCCTCAACCAGTTTTGCGTCTTTTGAATAAACCAACTCAGCTGATACAACCAGAATATGGGCTTTGGAGACGAGCTCAAACAATTCAGACTTGGGTTGTTCGATAGTGCAGTGTTGAACTACCCAGGACTTTCCAAGTGCCTGGATCAGTGGAGCAAGAAATATTTTTCCATATTCTCCAACAATTAGAATATTTTTATCCATGATCTTCCGAGGTGATTAATGGCTTAAATATACATTAATAACAGCCTCCTAATTGTTAATTGGAGCCCTGTTATTTTGGGCTCTTAAGGGCAAATACTTAAATACCTATGCGTATATCTGAAGTAGAGTATTTGAATAGCAAAAAAAGGAGGCGGTAAATGACACACCATCAATTTAATAAAGTATTACTAAGCTGTTTAATGGGGCTAGGCTTTCTGGGAGTCTCTCATCTGGCATCAGCTCAGGTAGGTTTCCCACCGCCACCTCCAAAGGTAAGCCCTGCTGCTGGAGTGATTGATATGCACGTTCATCCAGATCCTGATGTTTTTGGTAGATCACTGACTGATATTGAGCTGGCCATGATCGCTAGGCGCAAAGGGATGAGAGGAATTGTGATAAAGAACCATGTGGTTACTACTGCAGATAGAGCTGCTCTGGTAATGCAGCAAGTACCTGGGATTGAAGTTTGGGGTGGAATTGTTCTCAATAAATCTGTAGGAGGCGTAAATCCTTCAGCAGTCGAGTGGATGCATCGCATGTCTGGCGGACGCGGAAAAATGGTATGGCTGCCTACATTTGATTCTGATAAACACATTAAGACATTGGTTGATAAAAATAAAACCGGACTTGTTGTGGCGGCCAATGGCAATGTCACTCCAGAAATGGATGAAGTATTAAAAATTATTGCTAGAGAAAATTTAATCTTAGCGACTGGGCATATCTCTGCTGATGAGGTACTTACTGTCGTTAAGCGTGCTAAAGAGCTAGGCGTCAATAATATTTTAATTACTCATGGTTTAACCAATATCCCGGGCCTCACGATGGAGCAAGCTAAGCAAGTGGCGGCAATGGGCGCCATGATTGAGATTTGCTATTTGCAATTTATGACGGGTCCTGATGCGCAGTACAAATGGATGACCCATTGGGAAAAAGTTGATGCCAATACGGTAGCAAAAGCAGTTAAAGAAATTGGAGCAGCCCACCTAGTTCTATCAACTGATTTAGGTCAGCAGGGCATGATGACACCACCAGATGGAGTAGAAAATGAGATTGCAGCAGTTAAGGCGGCAGGAGTCTCTCAGGCTGATATTGATACGATGATGAAAAAGAACCCTGCCAAGTTACTGGGTCTAAAGGACTGATTTCTCAAATCTTTTATGCTAGCTTAGCAAGCAAACCCTCATCAGCAATGGTGAGGGTTTTTATTTAGCCCTGCCGAATAGAGCGATGCCGAATTCACAGGCATATTTTTTATGCTCCTCAGAGCCTGCGAAGGAATCCCCTTCCATAAATGGGCTACGCATAATCGCTTGGAATCCTCTTAAGGCTAAACGACATTCATCTTCATTCATTAACTTAATAGTGCCGGTGACATTATTACGTTGCAGCTGAAGAAGTCTAGGAATTACTGAGTCCATTACTTGATTTAATTCTTCAGGCTTTTTAGCCATCTTAAACAATAGCCGAACTAAAGATTTATATTTTTGATGGGTATGCTTTTTTTTATTCAACCTCAAAAATAGAGAGTCAACAATAACTGTGATTACGGTCGTAATAGTCTCATTAGGAGTAAAGCTATCGATGAGTTCTTCTGCCTCTATTACAACTTTTCGTAAATGGCGATCAATAAAGATAAAAGCAAATAGTGAATTGAGGCTTCCAAAGTAGCGATAAAGAGTCCCAATTGAGTAGCCAGATTTTGTAGAAAGCTCTCTTGCGCTAGGAAAATTGCCATCATCAGATTGCATCAAATCATCAGCGGTTTGACTAATATCTAAAAAAGTCTTTTCTGCTCGTAACTGAAGTTGTTTTGTGGATTTGATTTGATCAATATCGTTCATATTCGACCATCATACCCAAAATACATAAAAGAAGATGAACATGAACTTTAGTGGTGTAGGCATAGCTTGTACACCTATATATCTATTGACTTCGAAGTCTATATAGCGGATAGATAAAACTGAACATTTAAGGGTAAAAAAATGAAAGATTAGTGATAAGTTCGACACTAGTCTAACTCTCTCTAGGATGAAAATCATGATAAAAAAACTCTACTTTATGGTTTCCTTATGTAGTTCTATGTTGTTGGTAGCCTGCGGTGGCGGCGGAGGTGGTGGAGGCGAAGCGGGTACGGTTACTACAAACGCTTCAGCAACTCCCGTCCTGGCAGCCTCGGTTAATTCATGCCTTAGCATTACTACTCCATCTACTAATATTGGTCAATGGTGGATGAGTGGGTCCTTTAATGTCACGAATACATGCTCTACATCGCAAAGCGCGAGTGGATTAAAAATACAAATTGTTAGTAGCGGCACATCCTTAGTTGCTTCTAAGTTTCAGCTAGATTCTGTAAATAATTTATATTTTCCGCCACCGGTTTATTGGGCTCAGACTACGGGTACCTTCACTACAAACAGTGTTGTGGGAAGTAAAGATACGGTTACCTTAACTTTAAATACTACTGGTGCTATTCAACCTAATGCTTCTGCAACAGTTGCTTATGGCTATAACCCAAATGGAGTGACCCCAGGAGCCATCACCTATTCGATTAGTGGTAGCAGTACTCCTGTGACGCCAACGGGTGGTGCAATTGCATTTACTATTGATGCTACGGCTTTAAAGACAGTCTGCGCTAACGGAACTACCTGTAATATTCCCGTGGTTCTGAATGGCCCTAATAGTTATTCGTCGACAGTGGCTACCATTAATAATGCGAATGCTGGTACTGTAATCACGAATTCAAATTACACACGACTAAATACTGGCGCTTATACTCTAAGCGTTGCTAGTAGTGCTTTACCGGCTAATGTAAGCTTTAGTGCGCCAGCTATTAACGTTACTGATCAGAACACAGTTACAGAGGTTGCTCTATTTACTGTAAGCAATCCTCCAGTTACAACTAGTTCATATAGCGTTGGTGGAACACTGAGTGGATTGGGTGCTGGCCTCACAGTGGTTCTGGGGAACAATGGCAGCGATTCACTTAGCCTAAGCTCAAATGGAACTTTCAAGTTTAATACGCAAGTTGTTGCCACTGGAAACTATGCAGTGACTGTAAATACCCAGCCTAATGGACAAACTTGCTCTATCTCTAATGGGGCGGGTAAGGTAAGCAACACTATTAATACCATTGCGGTTTCTTGCACAACTAATTCTCCTGTTTCAAGCAGTTCGATTAAATATCGTGGCGTTAATTTAGCAGGAGCAGATTTTGGTGAAAGTAATTTACCCGGTACGTATGGGGTTGACTACACTTATCCAACCAATGCTGAAGCTGTGTATTTTAAGAGCAAGGGAATGAACGTTATTCGTTTACCATTCCGATGGGAGCGTTTACAGCCTACCTTAAATGCAGCTCTAAACCCAACTGAACTTACTAGATTGCAAACCTTTGTAAATCAAGCGATAGCTGCTGGTCACACAGTCCTTCTTGATCCTCATAATTATGCGCGCTACCAAAACAATATTATTGGCGCAAGTTCTGTGACTAATGCCAACTTTGCTGATTTTTGGGGACGTCTAGCCACGGTCTATAAAAATAATCCAGCAGTGATATTTGGATTGATGAATGAGCCTAATAGCATGTCGACAGAAACTTGGGTCTCAGCAGCTAACGCAGCAATTGCAGCTATTCGAGCTACGGGCGCTAACAACGTTATTACTGTGCCTGGAAACGGTTGGACAGGAGCTCATAGTTGGACGCAAAACTGGTATGGCACTGCAAATGCTTCTGCTATGTTGGGGATTACTGATCCTGGTAATAACCTCATGTTTGAGGTGCATCAATATCTAGACTCAGATAGCTCTGGAAATTCAGATCAATGCGTCAGTGCAACTGTTGGCTCGGAGCGCTTAGTTAGCTTTACTAACTGGTTACGAACCAATGGTAAGAAGGGCTTTTTAGGAGAATTTGCAGGCGGCAATAATTCAACCTGCAATCAGGGAATTGCGAATATGTTGACTTATATTCAAAGCAATGCCGATGTGTGGTCTGGCTGGACTTGGTGGGCTGCAGGTCCTTGGTGGGGTGGATATCGTTATACGATTGAACCTAGTAATGGTGTAGATGATCCCAAGCTAACAAACATATTGCCTTATTTGAAGTAGCTTTAGGGTTGTTTAATTCCTTTTTTGATCGAGATAGAACTAATTCTTAGCTAAAGCATAACGCTTTAAGCTAAGATTAGTTTTATATATCGAATATGAATCTCTATGAACTCCATGACTAAATCGACTGGCAAATTTATTTGCATCCTTTTATTGTCTTTACCAATATTTGCTAAGGCAGAGTTAGGGGGCAATCTTACCGGCATTACGCAAGAGCAAAAAACTTTTGGATCTAGTCTTACTTCTTCACCACAATCAAATTACACGATTTACATACAAAGTATTAGCCCAGATTTAGTAATAAAAGAGTATGTATCTAGCAGCGGTAATATTTTTGGTGTTGCCTGGAAGGGGTCGACGCTACCTAATTTCCAAATACTCCTAGGTAACTATTATTCCAATTATTTGAGTGCTCAGCAGCAGAATCCACGCTCAGTTTTTTTGCAAGACAATAATTTGGTCATTGAGTCCAGCGGTGTAATGGGTGGATATATAGGGCGAGCATTCCTGCCCAAACAAGTACCCACAGGTTTAGCACCTACAGCTATTCAATAATGCATAAATTTTATAGAAAATCTTTTATGCGTATTTTTGTAACCACTTTCTTATTGCTTATTCTTAGTGCCTGTGGAGGTGGCAGTGGCGATTCATCCTCTAGCAGCAACAGTCAAAACACTACTCTTCCGAGCATTAATTTAGCGGCAAATTCAGTGAGCATTAATGTCGGGGCAGGGTCAGCAGAAAATGCAAATACACCTTATGTTAGTGTCACCATTTGCAAGCCAAATACCACCACTTGCGTCACAGTGGATAACATACTGTTAGATACTGGCTCAACAGGATTGCGAGTCTTTGCGTCCGCCATCTCCTCTTTGCAGTTGAGTGCTGTAACCCAAAATTCCGCACCGATTATTGAGTGCGCCTCATTTATTAATGGATCCGCCTGGGGGCCAGTAAAGTTGGCTGACGTAAGAATGAGTTCAGAGCTTGCAAGCTCAATACCGATCCAAATTCTTGCAGACCCCAATTACAGCTCTATTCCTAGCACTTGTGGTGGATCTTGGGGCGCACAATTGTCGACAACTCTAAAAACGAATGGAATTTTAGGGGTTGGCTTGTTTGTAAACGATAGTCAAAATTATTTTAATTGTGTACCAACAACACTGAATAATTGCCGTATTAACCTAAATTCAAGCCTGCAAGTACAAAATCCAGTCTCAGCTTTCAAGGTCAATAATAATGGAATCATTGTTAAATTACCCAGTGTTGGAGTTTTAGGAGAGAGCTTAGTTACAGGCTCGCTAATATTTGGCATTGATACCCAATCAAATAATTCATCAGTAGGATCGAATGTGATTCCTACGGATAGTAATGGCTTTTTCACTACCTATTTCAATAACACTACGTTTACCTATAGTTTTATTGATAGCGGATCAAATGCACTTTTTTTCTCATCAGGAAGTTTGAGTTCTGTTTTAGTGCCCTGCTCCTCTATTGCAGTGATAGGTTTTTACTGTCCTAGTGCTACCCAATCCTATACAGCTTCTTTAACCTTAAAAAATAATATGCAAGCTATGGTTGGTTTTTCTGCAGCGAATGCCCAAACTTTAATAGATACTGGAAATAATGCTTTTTCCAATCTCACAGGGCAAATTGGCGGCAATTTATTCGACTGGGGGCTACCATTTTTCTATGGACGCAGCGTATATATTGGAATTACTGGCAGATCAAGTAGTGCAGGCACAGGACCTTATTACGCTTATACAAATTAAGCGTATGTCTCTGATCTTTTTAAGATCCTAGACTTTAACTTTAACCCCTTGTTTATTTAGATGTTTTAATTCGCACCATCAATAATCCACTGCATGAGATCTGTTGCATTAGTTGGCGATAATTTGCGGTGAGCCTTGATATTTTTAAATAGCTTACCCTGTCGTAATTTATCACCCTGAATACTGGCTGCATCTGCCTGCCCTTGATATTGATGATATTTAGCAGCTAGCTCTGGCCATGTAGGGGCATCATATTCTGTATCTGCATGACAACCCATACAACCATTACGAACTGCTAGCTGACGATTTGCATTAGCTATGTTTGCAGTGAGTCCTAATACAGCGAATGCTAAGGCATAGATTTTTTTCACAGATAAACCAATCACGAGAATGTATAAGTCAATCCCCATCGTATCTCTCTAGAAAATCCTAGTATTGATATAGATCATGTGAAGGCGGGTTAAATAAAAATACCAACCTAATGGTTGGTATTTGTCTACTGAAGATGAATCTTGCTGATTTAAAGCTATTAGGCAGCTATTGCTTTTTCTACTTCCTTAACCGGTGAGCGGATCAGGTAATCGAACGCGGCCAGAGAGGCTTTAGCACCATCACCCATGGCGATAATAATTTGTTTGAAGGGCACGGTGGTGCAATCACCCGCAGCAAAAACACCTGCCATAGATGTCTCTCCTTTATGGTCAACAAGCACTTCGCCGTGTTTGGAAAGATCAATCACTCCTTTTATCCAATCCGTATTAGGAAGCAATCCAATTTGTACAAAGATGCCTTCAAGTTCCAGGGTATGCGTTGTGCTATTTGTACGATCTTCATAGCGTAGGCTATTCACTTTAGTACCATCGCCTAACACTTCCTTAGTTAAAGCGCTCGTGATAATGGTGATATTGGGGAGGCTCATCAGTTTCTTCTGTAAGA
>Ga0207954_1000898_pt1 | contig 10362 bp, 4 predicted proteins | sample CryBogmetaGMA0M_FD_184547 | JGI IMG/M metagenome (GOLD analysis project Ga0207954, IMG submission 184547) | Freshwater microbial communities from Crystal Bog, Wisconsin, USA - MA0M (SPAdes) | ecosystem: Environmental > Aquatic > Freshwater > Lake | place: Crystal Bog, Wisconsin, USA | collected... | reverse complement strand
CGGCGGCGAGCGGCTCCGGTCGGCCGACCGGCCTTTACCCGACGGGCGAGGCGCGCTATTCGTCCGCCCCGAAGGCCCGCGCGCACCCCGCCAGGAATCTCCGGAACGCGATGACATGACCAGGATCGTGATCTGGCTCGTCGCGTCGGCCGGCATCCTGACGGCGACGGCCTGTCGCCCGCTGCGATCCCGACTGGAGCCCCGGGAGATTCCGCTCGCCCGGCGCAACGTCGCCCCGGCGCTGGTGGAGGCGACGACCCCCAGCCCCATCGAGCGCGGCAGGCCCCGTCCCGTGGTCGACGGCATCGGGTGGGTCTTCGGCATCCCGGAGAAGATCATCCTCTGGGATCGCCGCGTCGAGAATCACAACGTCTCGGCCGCGACCGAGCAGGCGATCGACGACTACCTGCACGACAACGAGCTCGACCACGTGAAGGTGCGGATCAATCAATATGCGCCGCTCGAAGACTGGCGGCGGCTGCGGACGAACACGACCGTCGGGTGGCCCTACCGCTACACGTTCGGCGTCGTCTCGGTCGCCGTCGAGGCGCTCCTGCCGGGCCGGCTGTTCGGCGGCGACCACTACAATCCGTACACGGCCACGGTGCACCTCTTCAGCGACGTGCCGGCGATCGCGCTGCACGAGGCCGGTCACGCCAAGGACTTCACCCAACGCGCCTATCCGGGCACGTATGCCCTCGTGGCGGGTCTGCCCGTCACCGACCTCTGGCCGGAGGCGATCGCGACGGGCGACGTGCTGGCCTACGCCGGCAGACACGAGGACAGGAGTCTCGAGGAGGAGTCCTACAGGATCCTCTACCCGGCGTACGGGACATACATCGGCGGCGGCGTCGAAGGCCTCGTGGGCGGTCCCATCGGACTCCCTGTGTATGCCGGCACGGTCGTGGCCGGTCACGTGGCGGGACGTCTGAAAGCCCGGCAGGCCGCTTCCGGGGCGGACGAGTCGGACCGGCCGCCCCCGGCGACGCCTGCCGGTTCCGCCGATGACACCGACGACCTGGTGGATGCGGGCGGCGCGGAGGTCTCGGCCCTCCAAGGGAGAGACCTCACCGCCGCCGGCCTGCTTCCGCAGGACCAGGCTGATCTCCCCGGCGGCGAGAACTCCCGGGCAGCGCTCGACGATCAGTCGACCGTGGCTCCCGCGACGGCCTCCTCGACGTGGCTCCGGCGATTCCCCGCACCGCTCCTGCGGCGAAGACGATAGCAGGCTGCGGATCAACAGCCTGCTTGATCGCAGCGATGCAATCCCGGGTGCGGCCTCGTCGCCGTCGACGGTCCCCTGCCCGGGCACGGAATCCAGCGTGAACGTGCCATCCGCCAGCCGCACCCGCTGCGCCATGCCCAGCAGGACGAAGCCGGGCGCCGGGTCGGTGGTCGCTTCGAAGCCGCTCCCGTCGTCACGGATCGCGAGCACCACCTCCCCTTCCCGCCGGACCACCCGCACGTCGATGCGGCCGGCACCGCTGTGACGCCGGGCGTTGGTGATCGCCTCCTGGCACAACCTGAATATCGTGATCCGCAGCGATTCCGGCAGCGGATCGAGTTCGCCCTCGGTGGTGACCTGCACCTGCGGCGGACCCGCGACGGAGGCGCCGAGCTCCTCGATCGCGGCCACGAGGCCGCGGTCGTCGAGTTCCGCCGGGCGGATGCCGCGGATGACACGGCGGCCCTCGTCGATGCAACGCTTCACGAGCGCCACCGCCGTGCCGAGCTCGTCGGCCTCCGGGAGTGCGGCCAGTCGATCGTGCACCCCCTGGAGAAGCATGTGCGCACCGACGGCGTACTGGATCGGGCCGTCGTGGAACTCGTGGCAGAGGAACTGCTTCTCGTGCTCCTGCACGTCCAGCAGTTTGTGGAGCACCCGCTCGTTCTGCTCGAGGGCGCTGCGGGCGATCTTCAGGTCCGTGATGTCGGTCGCCATGCCCCCCACCGCGGTGAGCCGCCCGTCGGCGTCGAAGACGGGGAACTTCACCGTGAGATAGTGCCGTATGGTCCCCGCCATCGGCACCTCCTCCTCGATGGAAAGGGGCGCGAGGGTTCGTTTCACGGCGGCGTCGGCGGCGAACCGCGCCGCCACCTCCGGCGGAAACCAGCGGTCCGACGCGGTTCCGATGCAGGCATCCTTCATGTGGGGGAACAGCACATCGTAGCGGCGGTTGACCAGCAGGAAGCGGCCGTCGAGATCCTTCAGGTAGACCACGGCCGCGGTGTTGTCCATCAGGCCCCGGATGTAGCTCTCGGTCACCTTCTGCTGTGCCGCGATGTCGAGCGACTCGGTGATGTCGAACACGCTGCTGATCGAGCCGGCGAATCCGCCGTCGAAGAGTGGCGTCGTGCACGCGAGCACGGTTCGATACCGCCCGTCGGCGCGCAGCATCCGCACCGTGTGCCGGTAGGACCGCCGCTCGGCGACGCTCTGTTCCCACGCCCTCGTCGTCTCGGGCAGGTCGTCCGGATGGGACAGCGTCGGCAACGGGCGGCCGATCACCTCGTGCGGCGCGACGCCGGCGATGGCGCACCAGGCGGAGTTGGCGAACGTCACGATGCCGTCCTTGTCGGCCTGGATGATCCCGATCGGCGCCTGCAGTGCGAGCGACCGGAACTGCTCCAGCGGAGCCGTCGGACCGGCGTCCGGACGCCGGTGCTGCGCGTCTTCCACGGCGAGAAGGCGTTGCCCGCCGTAAACCTCCCCGCCGGTGCCGTCGCGGGGTCGCTGCGGTCGCCGCCACCACGCGAGGCAGGCCATGACGCCGACGATGAGCGCGGCGTCGACGATCAGGCTCGTCGCGTGCCCGGGATCGACGGCGAACGAATACCGTGGTGGCACGAAGAAGTACCACGACGCGACGAATCCCGCGACCGTGGCGGGGAGCATGGGGCCCAGTCGGCCCCACGCCGTGACGACGAGCATCGCGGCCACGCAGGGCATGAGCTGCTGGCGGTCGCCGAGGAACGGGTCGAGCAGGGCCCGGAGCGAGGCGAACACGACGACCACCAGCACGCTGCCGCATACCCGGCCATCGAGGGCCATTCCCTGCGGCGGCTCATGAGACGTGCCTGAGGGCGTGGCGGCCATCCCCGGCGGTTGCGGAAGAGGGCCGTCACCCCCCCAGAATAGCCGATGCCCGCAGGCTGCCGACAAACCGCCCATGTGGTCGAATCCCTGCGATCATGCCGGCTGTTCGTCAACAGCCTGCTATTCTTGGTACGGCGCGCGAGCCCCGGCCGCAGCCCACCGTCCACCGAACCCACGGGCTTTTCGTCGATGGCTGATCCGACGGGATGGTTCGGTCGCCCGTCGCTGCGGCGCCGCTTCATGCTCTGGTTCGGGGCGGTGTTCATTCTCGGCGCGGCCGCGCTGCGGCTCGAGCACTACCGCACGACCGTCGAATCGCTCGAGAGGGATCTCGACGTGCAGCTCTGGTCGCGGCTGACCGCCGTGAAGGCGCAGGAACTCTGCACGAACGCCCGCGGTGACGGCCGGCTGCGCGACCTGCGCGGTTTTCTCGCCGACCTGCCCGCGGTCGTGGATCGGGCCCCGCCGCGCATCCTCTGGATCCCCGTGCCGGCGCTCGAGCCGGCGCTCGACGTCGGGGGCTTCTCCTGGTTCGCGGGCGTGTGGACGCGCGACGGCGCCCTCGTGGACGCCCTCGACCCGCCCGCCGGATTCGCCTGGAATCCGGGCTGGCGGGACCGCCTCGACACGCTCTGGACCGACGCCGGCTACGCGCTGCGGCTCGCCGCCGCCGCGGGGCCGCACGACACCGTGATCGTGGCGGGCACGCCACTCGCGGCGCTCGACGAGGCCGTGCGGCAGGAGGCCCGCTACCAGATCCTCACCTTCGTCGTCTGGGTGCCGTTCGTGCTTGGTGTCGCCTGGCTGGCCCTCTCGCGGGTGCTCGTGCCGCTGGCCGAGATCACGGCGACGGCCGGCCGGATTCGCGCGGGCCGGTTCGAGGAGCGGATCGACGAGAGCCGCGCCGACGCCGAGTTCGCGGGGATGGCCGACATGCTCAACGACATGCTCGACCGGCTCGACGAGATCCGCCTCTCGCAGTCGCGGTTCAACGCCGACGTGGCCCATCAACTGATGAACCCCGTGCACGCGATCCTGCTGGAGTCGGACGCCGCCGGCGAGCAGCCCCGCGAGGCGGCCGACCTGGCGGCGTCCCTGGACCGTGTCGGTGTGCTCGCCCGGCGCATCGAATCGATCTGCGACACCCTGCTGGCCTACGCCCGGTCGGCGGCGCTCGACCCGGCGCGGCTCCTCCCGGTCGACCTCGAGCCGATCATGGCCGCCGCGTGCGAGCGGGTGGCCGGGCGGGCCGGCGACCGCGGCGTCACGCTCGCGTTGCCCCCGGCGGGCATCGTCGTGAAGGGCGACGCCGCCCTGCTCGAGGAGGTGTTCGTGAACCTGCTCGTGAACGCCCTCGACCACAGCCCCGCAGGCGGCCGGATCGAGATCGCCGTCGGCCACGACGCCGCCGGCCGGCAGGCGGCGGTGATCGACCACGGGGCGGGCGTGCCCACGACCCTGCTGCCGGAGCTCTTCACCCGGCATCGCAGCGCCAAGGCCGCGGGCCACGGCATCGGCCTGGCGCTCTCCCGCCGGATCCTCCGCAGCCACGGCGGCGATCTCGTGCACGAGCCGACGCCGGGAGGGGGCGCGACGTTCACGCTCCGGTTCCCGGCACCACGGTGAACGCGGCGTGAAGCCTCCATGAACGGTTCATGAACGTCGCATGACGACGGCATGAAATCCGTGGTCGCCGCGGCCGACCGCGTGGCCCGGCGCGGGTCGGGGGGCGTAGTGTTCGGGTGTGATTCGCCCGATCAGCCCGGACACGCAGGAGGTGGCCCATGAACGCCCACGACGCATTCCGCTCGATGTTTCTCCGGCTCCCCACCCGGCAGCTGCGCCGCAGCCACGAACGTCAGGTGCGGGGCGTGCTCGAACGCGGGCGGGGCCGCTTCGCCCCCGAGGTGCTCGAGACGCGCGCGATGATGTCGGCGACCATGCCCGACTATCAGGTCGTGCAGGACTGGGGCACCGGCTTCCAGGCGGGCATCACGCTCAACAACCAGGGCACGACGGCGGTCAACGACTGGAAGGTGTCCTTCGATTATTCCTCACAGATCTCCTCGATTTGGGACGCGAAGATCGTCTCGCACGTCGGCTCGACCTACACGATCACCAACGCGGGTTGGAACGGCACACTCGATCCGGGCCGCAGCGTGGCCTTCGGATTCGTCGGGGCGGGCCCGGCCGCGGCCGCCCCGAACAATTGGCTCGTCAACGGCGCGCCGATCGGCAGCCCCGGTCCGGCGCCCCTCCCCGAGATCACGGTGAGCGGCGTCTCCGTGAGCGAGGGCGCGACGGGCGGGACGGCCCAGGCGGTCTTCGCGCTGTCGCTGTCGGCGCCGTCGAGCATGTCGGTGTCCGTCGCCTACCGCACCGCCGACGGCACGGCGACCGCGGGCAGCGACTACACCGCGGCCAACGGCACGATCACGTTCCCCGCCGGCTCGACCCGTCAGGAGATCCGCGTGCCGGTGACCGGCGACGCCACCGTCGAGGCCGACGAGACCTTCACGCTCGCGCTCTCGGCGCCGCAGGGAGCCACGCTGAAGAACTCGACCGCCACCGGCACCATCCTCAACGACGACGCCCCCCCCGCCGGTCAGGGCGTGAGCGCGGTGTTCAACGTCACGGGCAAGTGGGACACGGGCTTCCAGGGGGAGATCGTCCTCAAGAACGGCGGCACCACGGCGATCAACGGCTGGAAGCTGGGCTTCACCGCCCCGTGGGGCGTGAGCTCGGTGTGGAACGCGCAGCTCCTCGGCAAGACGGCGGTGACCGGCGGCACGCGGTTCCTGGTCGGCGACGCCGGGTGGAACGCCGCCATCCCCGCCGGCGGGTCGGTGAGCCTCGGCTTCACCGGCACCTACGCGGGCTCCATCGCCACGCCGTCCGACTGGACGCTCAACGGCGTGGCGCTCGGCGGCACCGTGGCGCCGCCGCCGCCGCCGCCGCCGGCCGCGATCACCGTCACGGGCGGCTCCGTGAGCGAGGGGGCGGCGGGGGGTACGGCGCAGGCGGTCTTCGCGTTGTCGCTCTCGGCGGCGTCGAGCGTGCCGGTGACGGTCGCCTACCGCACCGCCGACGGCACGGCGACCGCGGGCGCCGACTACACCGCGGCGAGCGGCACCGTCACCTTTCCGGCCGGCTCGACCCGGCAGGAGGTCCGCGTGGCGGTGACCGGCGACGCGACCGTGGAGCCCGACGAGACGTTCTCGCTCGTGCTCTCGGCCGCGCAGAACGCCACGCTGAAGAACTCGACCGCCGTCGCCACGATCGTCAACGACGATACGACGCCGACCACCGGCGACAAGACCATCCAGTCGTTCGACAAGGTGCTGTCGGCCTACTTCCCCGAGTGGGGCATCTACGGCCGCAACTTCCACGTGGCGGACGTTCCCGGCGACAAGCTCAACCACCTCATCTACTCGTTCCTGGACCTCAAGAGCGACGGCACCGTGGCGATCACCGACACCTACGCCTCGCTCGAAAAGCGGTTCACCGCCGCGGAGTCGGTCTCCGGCCAGGCCGACCTGTGGTCCTACCCGTCGGGCGACCCGCGGGCCACCCAAATGGTGTGGGGCAACTTCAATCAGCTCGCGGAGCTCAAGGAGAAGTATCCGCACATGAAAGTGAGCATCGCCGTCGGCGGCTGGACGCTCTCCGACAACTTCAGCAGCGTCTGCTCGACGGCGGCGGGCCGCGAGGCGTTCGCCACGTCGCTGGTCCAGTTCCTCAACACCTACCGGATGTTCGACGGCATCGACTTCGACTGGGAGTATCCGGGCGGCGGCGGCGAGGCCGGCAACTCGGTGAGCCCGAACGACGGCGCGAACTACGCCGCCCTGCTGCAGCTCGTCCGCCAGAAGTTCGACGCCCTCGGCGGCCAGCTCGGCCGGCGGTACGAGATCTCGGTCGCCTCCCCCGCCGGATACGACAAGATCGCCAACTTCAACCTGCCGGGCCTCGCGAAGTCGGTCGACTTCTTCAACGTGATGGCCTACGACTTCCACGGCACGTGGGAGAACACGACGGGCCACCAATCGGCCTTCACGGGCGACTCCCACGGCTACGACGTGAAGCACGCCGTCGATCTCTACCTCGCGGCCGGCGTCCCGGCACGGCAGATCGTCCTCGGGGCGCCGCTCTACACGCGGGCCTGGAGCGGCGTGGCCGACGGCGGCGACGGCGGCCTCATGGAGACGTCCTCCGGCGCGGCGCCGGGCACGTTCGAAAAGGGGGTCTACGACTACAAGGACCTGCTGGCCCAGGTGCAGGATCCGTCCACCGGCTGGAAGCTCTACTGGGACGACACCGCGCAGGCGGCCTACGTCTACAACAAGGCAAAGGGCTACTACAGCTCGTTCGAGACGCCCACCTCGATCGCCCAGCGGGCCCAGTGGGCCGAGGACATCGGCCTCGGCGGGATGATGTTCTGGGACATCACGGGCGACGCGCTCACGTCGAAGGAGAGCCTCGTGAACGCGGCGTTCTCTTCGTGGGTCAGGGATGACGACCTCACCGTGATCCGGTCGCAGTCGGCCCTGAAAAACGAGGTGGTGATCGGGGGCGACGGCGTCATCACGGCCCTCCCGCCGGTGGCGTGAGCCGCCGGCGCCGCGCACCCCGGAGCATCACCAAGCCCGGCCGGACGCCTCGCAGCGGAGGCAGCCGCCGGGCGTCGGCGGGCCGTGGACCGCCAGCCCGGTTTTCACCCGAGACACGGGTCCGGAGAAAGTGCTCCACCGACGGTCAGCCCCCGGCGGCCCGCGACGCGCGGTTGGTGGCGTCGAGATCCTTCTCGGAATCGAATCGCGGCGTCGCCGACGGGGCGGTCGCGGGCCGCTTCAGCACGGGCACCACGAGCCGATACGCATCCCGCTCGAGGCCGATCGAGTCGCGGGAGAGCCGCGGAAACGAGGGCAGCGCCCGGAACACCGGCGACGCGGGATCGAGTCGGAGGTCGTCGGCCGCCGCATCGATGAACAGCGGCTCCGCGGCGGCCAGATCCACGTTGCCCTCGACGGCGTTGTCGCGGAGCTCCGCCGGCTTGCCCGACAGGCGGAGCGGCTTGCCGCAGCCGACGGTGACGTTGTCCGTGATCCGGTTGCCATGGGGCGCGCCGACCACGCCCGCCGCATCGAGCTCCGGGGCGAGCAGCCGGGCGAGCCCCGGGTAGCGGCCGCTCCAGGGCGCCGCGTCGGGGCGGGCCGACTCGAGGCGGCGACGATAGCCCGGGTGGGTGGCGTAGCCGCGGGCGACCCCGCGGCTGTCGAAGTGGATCCCGACGTCGCAGGCGACGATGAGGTTGCGCCGGATCGTGTTGTCGTGGCCGCCGCCGACGAACGGGCCGCAGCCGCTCCGCACGACGATGTTCTCCTCGACGGTGTCTCCCGAGTCGCCGTCGTCGATGTAGAAGGCGTTGGCCCGCGGGCAGTCGTGGACGTAGTTCCGCCGCAGGACGTTGCCGTGGCTGGTCCAGTCGTGCCGCGTGTAGAAGGCGCCCACGTCGCCCGAGGTGAGGGCGACCCGGCAGACCTCGTTAGCCTCGATGATGTTGTCGTTGCCCTCGTAGAGCACGGCGGCGTGCGGCAGGTCGTGCAGGGCGTTCCTGGCGACGCGGCAGCCCACCGCGTCGCCGTACTCGAACGTCCCGACGGGCGACCCCACGTGGATCGCCGCCGCCCAGGTCTTGCGGCGGCGGCCGACGTCGCTCACGTCGTTGTTGACGGCGAAATTGCGGCATGGCGCGAGGGCGGCCCGATCGCCCCCGGAGAGGCGGATCCCCGCCTCGCCGATCGTGTGCACGTCACAGCTGCGGACGCCGTTGTCGGTGCCGCCGCGGACCGTCACGGCTGTGCCGCCGAGATTCCGGAGCAGGCAACCGGCGACCGTGTTGCCGGAGCCGCCCCCGATGTCGATGCCGCCGCCGAGACCGCCCTCGATCGTCAGTCGCTCGATCGTGACGTCCCGCGCGTCGCGGAGCCGCACGAGCGGCGCCGTCTGATCCGCGACGACGATGGCTCCGTCGGCCATGCGGCCCTCCACCGTCCGCCCTGCGCCGGTGCCGTCGGCCGGCGGCGACGGCGACGGCGGCGGCCAGAGATAGATCACCTGGCTGGCAAGGTCGAGGCACCACTCGCCGGGAACGTCGATCTCCTCGGGCAGGTTCACGGCGCACCATGGCTCCCTGCCGTCGCCGAGCGCCCCCTTGGGCGCGTATTTCGAGCCGATGCCGCCGTTGACGGCCGCGGCGTGCGTGATGCTGCGACGCGCCGGGTCGATCGCGGCGACGCGGATCGTCTGCGGATCCCACGGCACCCGCCAGTAGCCCTCGAGCCAGACACCGTCGGCCACCCGCCAGTGTCGCGGCCGCCAGTCTCCCCGCTCGTCGGGGGCCGACACGAACACCCCGCCGCGACGCTCCGCCGGCTTGCCCGACCAGACGCCGCGGTCGAGCACCCGCTCCATGAGGGCGTCGCCCTCGTTGGGCCACCGCGACAACGGCAGCGGCACGTCGTCGACGTAGAGATCGGGGAGGCCGCCGCCGTCGCTGAACACGACCGGCGGTGCCTCGAACGACCGCACGCCGGCGGCCGCCAGATCGATCGTCACGACGTGCTCCACGGCGGCGGGATCGAACCGGCCGCGCGTGGCGGCGACCGTCACGCGGCCGATCGCCACCGCCGGGACGGGCCGGCCGGCGTGGAGACGTGCCGAGCGGTCGGCCGGCCCGCGGATCGTGAGGCCCTGATCACGGTCGTCGAGGTCGAACGGCGCCGGCCGCCGGTGCACCCCCGGGCCGAGCAGGATCACGTGCGATCCCGTGCCGGCCGGATCCTGCCCAAGCGCCTCGCGGATGCGGTCGCGGGCCCGTTCGAGCGTGGCCAGCGGACCGTCGGCCGTGCCGGCCGCGGTGTCGTCGCCCGTCGGGGAGACGTGCCACACGTGCTCGCCACGGGCCGGGGCGGCGGCGGCGAGCAGCAGGGCGACGCCCAGGGACGAGGCGGTGAGCCGGAACCGCGCGGGATGCTTCGTCATCGCTTGAACGATCCTGACGGATTTCGGCCGTCGCTGCGCCGCGGCAGTATAACCCCGCGTGCCCGCCCCCCGCGTCGCCGCCATCGGCCCGCCGCTCGCGACGCCACATCGACTCGCCTCCGAGGGTCCGCCATGCACGAATCGATCCCGCGCAGGCTCGCGAGCGTCGCGATCCTCGCCGCCCTGCTCGCCGGGGCGCCCGCGATCGCCGCGGCGAGCAG
>Ga0207954_1000896_pt1 | contig 10363 bp, 8 predicted proteins | sample CryBogmetaGMA0M_FD_184547 | JGI IMG/M metagenome (GOLD analysis project Ga0207954, IMG submission 184547) | Freshwater microbial communities from Crystal Bog, Wisconsin, USA - MA0M (SPAdes) | ecosystem: Environmental > Aquatic > Freshwater > Lake | place: Crystal Bog, Wisconsin, USA | collected... | reverse complement strand
CACGCTGGACGCGGCATCCGGTGGCGGTTCACCCCACGCCTCACGGCGTTGGGCTTGTACGGCAGTGGGTGGCCACGCATACAAGCCGAAGGCCGTAAGGCCTCGGGCGCATCACGCTGGACGCGGCATCCGGTGGCGGTTCACCCCACTCGCTCACTTCCGCAGGCACACCATCAGCGCCCCGGTCACTCGGCCATCTTGGTCGATGAGCGGCGCGTAGTTGGCGTCGCATCGATGCCCAAACAGCGTGACTTCGCCCGTGTGCGATCGCTTTTGGATCAAGGCCGCGTAGCCGGGATTGTCGCGGGCGAGCTTGGTGCCGACTGCAGATGTTCCCGCTTCCGTCTGGAGCGTGGTGTGCGTGCGAATGAAATCCTCGCCGTCGAACGCAAACACTGTGCTTTCCTGCCTGTCCATGATCGCTCTCCCGTTCACACGTGATACCCGGACCCGCCCACGGTGTACGACGTGGTGCCTGTTGAACATTCGTAGCATGACGCCCCTCGCCCTGACCGTCTACGGAGAAAGATCGGTCGGCGCACGGAGCGGATCAAGAGAAGCAGCAGCCGGGGCTGGTCGGGCTGGATGCGGCCCTCGCGTGGAACTGCCGAGTTGCCCGCGATGCTCGAGAAGGCGTATTCTCTCGCCGGTTCCGCCGTTGCGTTTCCGGGGAGATTTATTTTCATGCGTCGCCTGCTGCCCGTGCTGGTTCTCTTGCTTGCGACGCTTGCGACGCTTGCCGCGCCGGCCGAGGCCGCGAAGCTGCGGATCGCGATGATTCCCAAGGGCACCACGCACGTCTTCTGGAAGACGGTCGAGGCCGGGGCCCGCGCGGCCGCGGCCGACCTCGACGTGGAACTCGTCTGGAAGGGGCCGCTCAAGGAGAACGACCGCGGCCAGCAGATCGCGATCGTGGAGCAGTTTGTCACCGAGGGCGTGTCGGCGATCATCCTCGCCCCGCTCGACGCCGTCGCCCTCCGCCGGCCGGTGGCGATGGCCGCGCAGCGGAAGATCCCGGTTGTGATCTTCGACTCGGCGCTTCAGGGGGAGGCCGGCAAAGACTATGTAAGCCTCGTGGCCACCGACAACCGCCGCGGCGGTGAACTCGGCGGCGCGAAACTCGGCGACCTGCTCGATGGCAAGGGGAATGTCGTGCTCCTCCGTTACCAGGTGGGCTCGGCGAGCACCGACGCGCGGGAGGCCGGCTTCTCCGCCGCGGTCGCGTCGCGTCCGGAGTTGGAGGTGATCTCCGACAACCGCTACTCCGGGGCCACCGCCGGTGAGGCCAAGACCGCCGCGCTCAACATGCTCGACACGCTCAAGCGGGCCGACGGCATCTTCTGCCCGAACGAGTCGTCCACCTTCGGCATGCTCCTGGCCCTGAAGCAGAGCAACCTCACCGGGAAGGTGCGGTTTGTGGGCTTCGACACCTCGCCTGCGCTGATCGAGTCGCTGCGGCAGGGAGAAGTGGACGCGCTCGTGGCCCAGGATCCCCGCACGATGGGCCGGATGGCGGTGACGGCCGCGGTGAATCACCTGCAGGGCAAGCCGGTCGAGCCGATGATCGACACCGGTGCCGCCGTGGTCACCCGCGACAACGTCGACAGCCCCGAGATCCAGAAGATCCTCCAACTCCCCTGACCGCCTCCCCGCCACCACCGGATCGCCTCGTGATGCGGGGCGTGCGCAAGTCGTTCGGCGCGACGGCCGCGCTGGCGGGCGTGGACTTGCGCGTGGCCGGCGGCGAGGTGCTCGCGCTGGTGGGCGAAAACGGCGCCGGCAAGAGTACGCTCATGAAGGTGCTCGCCGGCGTGGTCCGGCCCGACGCCGGGGCGATGCTGCTCGACGGCCGCCCCTACGAGCCCCGGTCGCCCCGCGACGCGCGGGCCGCGGGTGTGGCGATGATCCATCAGGAGCTCGCCCTCGCCCCGCATCTCACCGTGGCCGACAACATCCTGCTCGGCGTCGAGCCAACGCGGGCCGGATTCATCCGCGCGGCCGCGAGCCGTGAGGCGGCGCGGGCGGCGCTCGGCCAGCTGGGGCGGGCCGACATTTCACCCGATGCGGTCGTGGCGGGGCTGTCGATCGCCGACCGGCAGGTGGTGGAGATCGCCCGGGCGGTGGCGGTCGGCTGCCGCGTGCTCGTGCTTGATGAGCCGACAAGCAGCCTGACGAGCGAGGACGTGCGGCATCTCGAAGCGCTCGTGAAGCGGCTCCGGGGGCAGGGGCACGCGATCGTGTTCATCTCGCACGTGCTCGAGGAGGTGCGGTCGTTCGCGGATCGCGTGACGGTGATCCGCGACGGCGCCACGGTCGGCGGCGGCGCGGTCGGGGCGCTCTCCAACGCCCAGATCGTGGAGTGGATGGTGGGCCGCGCCGTCACGGAGCTCTATCCGCGGTCGCCGCGGACGCCCGGCGCGGCGGTGCTCGAGATCTCGGGCGTCGCCGGCCAGCGGCTGCCCGAGTCGGCGTCGCTCGTGCTGCATCGCGGCGAGGTGCTCGGCATCGCGGGCCTGGTGGGCGCCGGACGAACGGAGCTGGTGCGGGCGGTCTTTGGGCTCGATCCCGTCCGCCGCGGCACGGTGCGGGTGGCGGCGGAGACCGGCACCGCCGCGCCTGCTCGGGTGCGGGTGGCGGCGGAGACCGGCACCGCCGCGCCCGCTCGGCGGTGGGCGCAGGGCGTGGGGATGGTGAGCGAGGATCGTAAGGCGGAGGGGCTCGCCTTGAACCTCTCGATCGCCGACAACCTCACGCTCTCGCGGCTTAGCGGCCTCGGGCCCGCGGGGCTCGTGCTCGCCGGCCGGCAGGCGGCCGCATCGCAGCGCTGGATCGAGCCGTTACAGATCAAGTGCCGCGACGTTTCCCAGCCGGTCGCCGCGCTCTCGGGAGGCAATCAGCAGAAGGTCGCCGTGGCCCGGCTCCTTCACCACGACGTGGACGTGCTCCTGCTCGACGAGCCCACCCGCGGCATTGACGTCGGCGCAAAGGCCCGCATCTACGCGCTGATCGACGAACTCGCCACGCAGGGCAGGGCGATCCTGCTCGTCAGCAGCCATGTGCCCGAACTGCTCGGGGTGTGCGACCGCGTGGCTGTGATGTGCCGGGGCAGGCTGGGGCCGGCGCGGCTGGTCGGCGAGATCGATGAACATTCGCTCATGCAGGAGGCGATCGGACACGAATGACACCATGGCAGCGAAGGCTCGGGCCCCTGGCGGGCCTTGGGCTAGTTGTGCTGCTCTTCGCCGTGCTGCGGCCGGGGCAGTTCGCCACGTCGGGCAATCTGGAGATCATGCTGCTTCAGACGGCGGTCGTGGCCACGGCGGCGCTCGGCATGACGCTCGTGATCGCCAGCGGCGGCATCGACCTCTCGGTGGGCGCCCAGATTGCGCTCGCCACCGTCACGCTCGCCACGCTCCTCGCCCGGGGTTGGTCGCCCGCCGCGGCCCTGCTGGCAACGATCGCCGGGGGCGCGGCCTGCGGCTGCCTGATCGGTGGGCTCGTAACCGGCCTGCGACTGCCCCCCTTCATCGTCACGCTCGGGATGTGGGGCGGCCTCCGCGGTCTCGCCAAGGGGCTCTCAGGCGAGACGATGGTGGTGGCGCCCACCACCTGGCTCAACGACCTGCTCACCGCGCTGCCCCCGGATCGTCGCTGGCTCCTCGTGCCGTCGGGCGTGTGGCTGACGCTCCTGCTCGCGGTGGCGGTAGCCGTGCTCCTTCAGGCGACGCGGCTCGGCCGCCACATCCTCGCCACGGGCTCCAACGAATCAACCGCCCGGCTCTGCGGCGTGTCGGTCGATCGCACGAAGCTTACGGTCTACGCGCTCGCCTCGGCGCTCGCGGCCGTGGCGGGCATCCTGCAATACGCCTACCTCACGGTGGGCGACCCCACGACGGCACTCGGCATGGAACTCGACATCATCGCCGCGGTGGTGATCGGCGGGGCGAGCCTCTCGGGCGGCCGGGGCTCGGTGGCGGGCACGCTCGTGGGAGCGATGATCATGACGGCCGTGGCGAACGGCTGCACGAAGCTCGATCTACCCAACTGGGTGCAGGAGATCGTCACTGGCGTGATCATCGTGTCGGCGGTCGCCCTCGACCGTTTTCGCCGCGACGACGAGTGAGGTCGTGGGCGACTGCCACGTTTCAAAAAACCATGCGTTGGAGAATGCCATGCGGATCGTGATCCTCGACGGACTGACCACCAACCCGGGCGACGTGTCGTGGGAGCCGCTCGAGCGGCTAGGCTCGCTGACCGTGTGTGACCGCACCGCCCCCGGCGACGTCGCGGCCCGTGCTGCCGACGCCGACGCGATCCTCACCAACAAGGCGATCGTGGGCCGCGAGCAGATCGCCGCGCTGCCGCAGCTGAAGTATGTGGGCGTGTTGGCGACGGGCTTCAACATCGTGGACGTGGCGGCGGCCCGCGAGCGGGGCGTCCCGGTGTGCAACGTGCCGGAATACAGCACGCCCAACGTGGTGCAGGCCGCTTGGGCGCTGATCCTCGAACTGGCCAACCGCGTGGGCCACCACGACCGCACCGTGCACGAGGGCCACTGGGCCGCCTGCCACGACTTTTGTTACTGGCACGGCGAACTCGTGGAACTCGCCGGCCGCACGCTTGGCATCGTGGGTCATGGGCGGATCGGTCGCGGGGTGGCCGCGGTGGGTCGGGCCTTCGGCATGCGAGTGATCCATCACCGGCGACAGGGGGGCGGCGATCCGGCCTGCGTCGACCTCGACACGCTCTTTCGCGAGAGCGACGTGGTGAGCCTGCACTGCCCGCTCACGCCGGAGACGAAGGGGCTCGTTGATGCGCGACGGTTGGCGATGATGAAGCCGACGGCGTTTCTCGTGAACACGGCCCGCGGTCCGCTCGTGGACGAGGCGGCGCTCGCCGCGGCCTTGAACGCGGGTCAGATCGCCGGCGCCGCCGTTGACGTGCTTTCGGTGGAGCCGCCGCCGGCGTCGAACCCGCTGCTCGCGGCGAAAAACTGCGTGATCACGCCGCACGTGGCCTGGGCGACGCGCGACGCCCGCCGGCGATTGATCGACGTGACGGCAGCGAACCTCGCCGCCTTCGCGGCGGGCCAGCCGCAGAATGTGGTGAACGCGTAGCCGCGGTTCGCCCGCAGTAGCAAAGGTTTGCCCCGTTGCACAGGTTTTCAACCTGTGATGTAGCGGCGCTGGGCGTGGATCCTGAGCAGGTTGCCAACCTGCTCTACGGGGGAAGTAGCACAGGTTTTCAACCTGTGTCGTAGCAACGCCGGGCGTGGTTCATGAGCAGGTTGAAAACCTGCTCTACTGCGGAAGTAGCACAGGTTTTCAACCTGTGATGTAGCGGCGTCGGGCGTGGATCCTGAGCAGGTTGAAAACCTGCTCTACTGCGGGAAGTAGCACAGGTTTTCAACCTGTGTCGTAGCGGCGCGGGGTGTGGTTCATGAGCAGGTTGGCAACCTGCTCTACGGGGTGGCGTCCGGCACCGGCTCGGTCGTCGTCTTGCCGCGACGCGTGGCCTGCACGGCGATCTCGCCACCGATTGGCAGCTCATGCTCACCCGACACGAGCGCGGCGGCCATCGTGAGCGGCACGGCGTCGCCGTCGTCGGCGAGGTCGCCCTGAAGCAGGAGGCTGTCGAGATACGGCTTCACGGCGCCGCGGAGCGTCTTGTCGGTGGCGGGCCGCGAGGTGTCGCCGATGAAGTTTCGCAGTTGCGCCCCGGCGATCACGTATCGCGAGCGGCGGGCATCGAAGAAGGGGTCGTCAAACGAGAAGGTCGCGGCAGTCTCGCCGCTGGAGGCATCGCGGACTAGGAGCCGCAGCGCCGCCTTCGGCGGCGGGATGAAGGCGTCGGGCACGGTGATCTCGATTGCGTCGCACGAAGATGAGAAAAACTCGTCCACCTTCGCCGACTCCGTCTTCGAGCCGGTCGCCTTGGTGACCGTGAACGTGAGGCCGATCGTGCACGACGAGGCAAACGCGAGGTTGCACGCCCCGGCGTCGGTTCGCCGCGCCACCGGCACGAGCAGGCTGCCGGTCACACCGTAGGGGGTCGCCAGGTGCACCTCCACTGCCTCGCGGCGATTGCAGTCGCTCTCGCAGGCGTCGAGCGCTGGATCGCCGCACGTCGCGCACGCGCCGGGGAAAGATGGTGCAGTGGCGGGCTCGGGCAGCGGCTCGGCGGCCGACGCGAGCACGAGCCCGCGGGTGGCGGAGCGGGCCGTCGCGACGGTCGGCGGCAACCAAGGCACGGTTGCCGCGCCCGACGGAATGTCTACCTGAATGATCTCGCGGGAGAGCAGCCGGAACCGCGCGGGCCGGCCGCCGGCGATCACACGGGTGTCGTGCACGCTGAAACCTTTGCCGATCAGGAACAGCGACGTGACCGCCGTGGGATCGACGCCCGGAGCGCCGTACCAGCCGAGCAGTTCGGGGGCGAGGTCGGTGATGCCGGCGTTGAAGAGTTCGAATCCTCCGGCGGTGTTCTCGTGGGGGATCTGTGCCTGCAGCGTCTGCATCGGCAACCGCCGCTCCAGCTGATCGACGAGTCGCAGCATCTGCGGCAGGGAGCCGGAGGCGTGCGGCCCGGGGCAGCGGCCGCAGGCCTGGGCCGTCGTCCGCATCGAGTGGACGGCCCGCGAGAGCGTGAGCGTTTGCGACATGCCCGGGTCGATCTGCTTGGGATGCGTGAGCGAGAACCAGCTCGTGCGGACGTCGAGTGTGATCCAGGGCACGAACGCCGGCATCACGATGATTGCGGCGCACTCCCGCTGGCCCGGCTCGATCTGCCGCTGGGCGAGGTCGGCGTCACTCGACGGCCCGCCGCAGACCGTCTCGCCGAGGGTGGCGAGCGTGCCCCGCGTGGGCGGCGTTTGTACGCGGGGATAGAACCGCCAGCCAAAGGTGTCGGAGCCGTGCGCGAAGCCGACGGCGGTCTTGTTGAGGGCGACGGTGGCCATGTCGAGCTCCAGCCGCCGCGAGTACCGCTGCATCGCCTGGGCGTTGAGCGGCCCGCTGGCCGACGCCATGGCCATCGCGATCTGCAGTTCGCGGCGGCGGGCGTAGGAGTCGTCTACGTTCTGCTCGTCGCTCACCGGATCGAGGGCGAACACGCGGATCGGCCAGCGCGTGCGGACGTAGTCGGCGAAGGCCGCCCGGGCCTCGGGCGGAGGATCGGGGCCGTAGAAGGGGCCGCCGCAGCCGCCGTGACCGGCCGCTTGGCCGCGGGCGGTGGCCGCCTCGCGGGTGTCGGCGAGAAGCCGCTCGTTGAGCAGCGACGATTCCACGAGGATTGCCCAGGCGAGCACGGCCGTGGTGGTGCGGCAGATCGGCGTGGTGGGCTGAGGGTCTTCGCAGCAGATGCCTGCCGGGTCAGTATCAGGCGCGTCGGCGACGTGGCCGATCAGTTCGATGCCGTCCTCCCCGCCGGTGCCGATTGCCGAGAAGAAGCGGCAGCGGGCGGCGGCGAGGTCGCGGGCCTGCCGGCTGCGGACGAGCGCGGCGAGATTCCAGCCAGGCAGTTCCTGCCAAACGTGCCGCCTGGCGTCGAGGGCGAGGAAGTCGGAGGCCGCTTCGAGTTCCTCGGCGAGGTGGCCGCGGACCTCCATGTAACCGATGCAGGGGCGGCTGTCGGGATGGTTCACGAGCGCTGCGTGGGTGTCGTGAATGAGGATCGCCATCTGCCCGATCCCGGCGACGTCGGCCAGCTGCGAGGATGGGATCGGCAGCCGCGACCGGCGGGTTTTCATGCTCGGGGCTGACGAAGGCGCGATCGTGGGGAGTTTGGCGCGGAGCGACTGCATCGCCGCCATCACGCCCTGGCGGGCGGCCGGTGGAGGGCTCGAGTCCATCGCGATGGTCGCCCGACGGCTTACGCCGTTCGGCTTGGACAGGTCGTCCTCGACCAGCCCAACGCTGCGAGGCCCGAGCCCGCCGGTGGCGATCGTCTCTGCCCACGCGAGGCAGTCGCGGTCGTTCACCGCCCAGGTCAGCGCCGGCGCGATCACGTCCACGAGGTCGTTGATCACGAGGCTGCGAAACGTGGTCGGCAGCAGGTCGTCGCCAAGGCAGGGCTCGGCGATCACGGTGATCTCCGCGCCGTGCCCCTTCCGCGTGCGGCTGCCCGGCGTGACCGACACAGGGATCCGCACCAAGTTGAGCGAGTAGCCGGGGGCGTCGGACGAGTCGTCGCCTTCGTTCACCCGCCGCAGTTCGTTGAGATGGTTGAGGTAGCGGGAGAGTTGGTCGAGGTGCACCGTCGGTTCGAGCGACAGCGGGGCGTCGTCGAACTGAAAGCCGGCGGGGTTGGGCGGCATCGCGAACGGCGCCGTGCGGGCGATCACGATTGGATCGGCGCGGCCGGCCGACTCGTTGCCAGTGGGAATCAGCCCCTGGATCGTGTTGATCACGCTCGCCGAGCCGCCGGCGTCGGGCACGGCCACGTCTTGCGGGGTGCGGCGGCGGCCGGAGGCCGACTGCAGGGCCAGGGCCATGCCCAGGTAGGCCTGATCGCTGCGGCGGATCGAGGCGGTGGTTCGCTCGGTGAACAGGCCGATCTGCTTCCGCATCTCCTCTTCGTATTCGAGCCGGGCCCGCGTCAGCCGGCCCTGACCCCAGACGTCGGGCTGCTTGGCCACCACCGTGCCGTAGCAGGCGAGATGATGCTCGAGCCAGTCGATCTGCTTGGCGAGGTCTTCGAGGCATGGGTCGCCGGAGGGCGGCGGCGGGATGCGGTGCGCGGCCTGCAGCGGCGCGGCGAGCGTGCGAAAGACGTGGCCGAACTCGCGAGCGTGGGCGGTCGGCAGGACGAGGCCCACGAGGGCGGCGGCTCGGGCAAGGACGGCGAAACGGCGCATGGCACGGATCCTCCGTTGCCGGTGTGAGAGAGGGGTCTACCCCTCAAGAGAATCGGCGCCGGCGGCCGATCGTTTGAGCAGAGGCGGCGAGCGTGAGGAAATCGCCGCCAGTTTGCGCACCTTTCCAGGAGGGAGTCATGAGCGGGGCCTGTCGTCAGTCAATCCAGTGCATCGTGCCGCCCTATATGGTGGAGCACATGGCGCGGTCCGCCGACGAGCGGCTCCGCGAGTGGGCCCTCGTGCACCTCGCCCGGGCGGCGGCGATCCGGGCGGTGCGGTCATTCGCCCAGCAGATGCCGGCGATGATGGTGTCGGCCTCGCCCACGGGTAAGAAGCACCGGCTGGTCTACGACGCCCGCAAGAAGGACGTGCTGCCGGGCAAACTGGTGCGGAGCGAGGGGGAGCCGAAGTCGGCCGACGTGGCGGTCAACGAGGCCTACGACTACTCCGGCGACACGTTTGACTTCTTCTTCGAGGTGTTTGGCCGCAACTCGCTCGACGACGGCGGCATGTCGCTGATCTCGAGCGTGCACGTGGGGGAGGCCGACGGCGGCGACCGCTTCCAGCCGATGAACAACGCCTTCTGGGACGGCTCGCAGATGGCCTACGGCGACGGCGACGGGCAGGTGTTTCAATGCTTCACGCGGTCGCTTGACGTGGTGGGGCACGAGCTTACCCATGGCGTGCAGTCGTTCACGAGCAACCTCCTCTACCGCGGGCAGTCGGGGGCCCTGAACGAGCACTTTTCCGACGTGTTTGGGATCCTGGTGCGGCAGTGGCGGAGGAAGGAGTCGGCGACGGAGGCGAGTTGGCTGATCGGTCGGGAAGTGCTCGTGCCGGCACCGACGCGGCGAGGCATCCGCGACATGGAGCATCCGGGCACGGCCTATCGCGACGATCCCGCGCTTGGCACCGATCCGCAGCCCGACCACATGAGCAAGCTCTACGTCGGCCCGGCCGACTCCGGCGGCGTGCACATCAACTCGGGGATTCCGAACCGGGCCTTCGTGCTCGTGGCGCAGGCGCTCGGCGGGCCGGCGTGGACGACCGCGGGCACGATCTGGTACGAGTCGATGCTGCAGCTGTCGCGGACGAGCCAGTTTGCGGATCTCGCGAAGATCACGGCGCAGATCGCGGGTGACCGGTTCGACGCGGCCACCAAAAAAGCCGTCAAAGCCGCGTGGAAAAAGGTTGGGCTGTAGCCGTCGGGCCATGGGGCCGGCCCTGCTGACGTCATGTCGCTCAGGCTGCCGGATTCGAGTCGTGCAGGCTGAACGGCTCGATCGAGGCGACGTGCAGCAGCGGGCAAATGTCGAACTCCGCCGGCATCCCGTCATCCGCGATGTCGACGCCGACGAGGATGTCGTTTCGCAGCAGCATCGCCATTTCCGGATGCCGTACCTCGTAAGCCTTGCCGCTCGACATCACGAGCCGAAACGGCTTGAACGGCTGCTGGCGGAGTAGTTTCCGAATGCCCTCGGGTGACATACGCGATCTCCTGATGAATGT
>Ga0207954_1000894_pt1 | contig 10374 bp, 7 predicted proteins | sample CryBogmetaGMA0M_FD_184547 | JGI IMG/M metagenome (GOLD analysis project Ga0207954, IMG submission 184547) | Freshwater microbial communities from Crystal Bog, Wisconsin, USA - MA0M (SPAdes) | ecosystem: Environmental > Aquatic > Freshwater > Lake | place: Crystal Bog, Wisconsin, USA | collected... | reverse complement strand
AACTAGCACTGCAGGCAGCAATCGCCCGTTTACAAAAATAAGCTTATTTAAAGAATTAAAAACAGAGGAAGCACTCGTATGGATCTGAGAAAACTAAAAACCTTAATCGACCTTGTTTCTGAATCAGGCATTTCTGAGTTAGAGGTTAATGAAGGGGAAGACAGAGTACGTATTGTTAACGCTGGTTCCGCAGTCCCTACTGGTCAGATGGTGTATACCAATCCTGCCCCTGCTCATACTCATGCTCCCCAAGTGGCTCCCGCAGCAAATCCAGCACCAGTAGCAAATCCAGTTACGCAATCGCCCGATGAACAATCTGGCTTTGTTGCACGCTCTCCTATGGTCGGCACCTTTTATCGCGCTCCAAACCCAGAGTCTCCCAATTTTGTGAGCATTGGGGATACCGTCAAAGTAGGTCAAACACTTTGCATCATCGAGGCCATGAAATTACTCAATGAGATTGAGTCCGAGCACGCTGGCATCGTTAAAGAAATCCTTTGCGAAAACGGTCAAGGTGTTGAATTTGACCAACCCCTTTTCATCATTGCTTAACCCTTTAAGCCTTCCTACTAATTTATTTTTACCTAACTCAGCGCCGACATGTTCGATAAGATTCTGATTGCTAATCGGGGAGAAATTGCTCTTCGTATCCAACGCGCATGCCGTGAGTTGGGAATTAAAACGGTAGTGGTCTATTCCACTGCAGACAAAGAAGCAAAGTATGTGAAGCTTGCCGATGAGGCCGTTTGTATTGGGCCCGCTCCATCGCCCCTCAGCTATCTCAATATGCCTGCAATTATTTCCGCAGCAGAAGTGACCGACGCTGAAGCAATTCATCCAGGTTATGGATTTCTGTCTGAGAATGCTGACTTTGCTGAACGTGTTGAGAAATCAGGCTTCGCTTTCATTGGCCCTAAAGCGGAAACTATCCGCTTAATGGGCGACAAGGTCTCTGCTAAACGCGCCATGATCAAAGCAGGTGTTCCTTGTGTTCCTGGATCTGAGGGCGCTCTATCCGACAACCCAAAAGAAACTATTGCTGCTGCAAAAAAGGTGGGTTACCCAGTCATTATTAAAGCTGCTGGCGGCGGCGGTGGTCGTGGTATGCGGGTTGTTCATACTGAAGCTGCTCTCATTAATGCTGTAAATATGACTCGTGAAGAAGCAGGTCGTGCTTTTGGTAACCCGGAAGTCTATATGGAGAAGTTTTTAGAAAAGCCTCGCCACGTAGAAATACAAATCTTGGCAGATACCCATGGCAATGCGATTTGGCTGGGCGAGCGTGATTGCTCAATGCAACGCCGCCACCAAAAAGTGATTGAAGAAGCTCCAGCACCCGGAATTGATCGTCGCCTAATTACCAAAATTGGAGAACGCTGTGCTGAAGCCTGTCGAAAAATGGGTTACCGTGGCGCCGGAACATTTGAATTTCTCTATGAAAACGGTGAATTCTTCTTTATCGAGATGAATACCCGCGTTCAAGTTGAACATCCAGTAACTGAAATGATTACCGGCGTTGATATCGTTCAAGAACAAATTCGGATTGCTGCTGGTCTTAAATTAGGCTATCGCCAAAAAGATATTGTGATTCGTGGTCATGCCATCGAATGTCGTCTGAATGCAGAAGATCCATTTAAGTTCACACCAAGTCCAGGCAAGATTGGATCCTTTCATATGCCAGGTGGCCCCGGAATTCGTGTGGATTCGCATGCCTATAGCGGTTATGTTGTGCCCTCAAATTATGACTCCATGATTGGTAAATTAATTTCTTATGGCAATACACGTGAACAAGCGATACGTCGTATGCAAATTGCGCTTTCAGAGATGGTGATTGATGGCATTACCACCAACGTGCCCCTCCACCGCGAATTAATGCTAGATCCCAACTTTATGGAGGGTGGCACCAGCATTCATTACCTGGAGCATCGCCTAGAAGAGCAAGCTGCAAGTCGCGGAAAATCTTAACTAATGCAAGTGCCTCATGTCTTACCGTGAGCTTGTCTTCACGGTAGTTGCTGAAACTGCTGAACCTCTTGGTGATGCCCTGCTTGAATTGGGCGCGCTCTCTGTAACGGTAGAGGATGATTCAGCTGGTGGATATGATGAGAACCCGCTTTATGGAGAGCCTGGTCTATCTCCAGAAGTCCAAGCTTGGGATAGATCCTCAGTCACCGCCCTCTTCAATCCCGATATTGATAGCTCAGCTAGCGCGCAATTTATTCCTGACTTACTTGCTTCTTTGAAAGATGCTGGCTTTAAGCTAGGAATCCCAGAAGAAAAAATCGTTGAAGAGCAAGATTGGGTAAGGCTTACTCAAAGCCAATTTGCACCTATTCAAGTGGGTAAACGCATTTGGGTAGTTCCCTCTTGGCATGAAGCTCCCACTGATCCAAATGCAATTTGCTTAGCGGTTGATCCAGGACTTGCCTTTGGAACTGGCAGTCACCCCACTACCCATTTATGCTTGCTTTGGCTTGAAGAGCATCAGAACCTTGCACAACAAAGTCTCTTGGATTACGGTTGTGGCTCCGGTATTTTGGCCATTGCTGCAGCAAAACTTGGCTGTAATCCTGTTGTCGGAACTGATATTGATCCACAGGCGATGGTAGCGGCGCGCAGCAATGCCGAAATTAACAAGGCTGTTATTCAGTTTGTTTTACCAAACGAAGATGCTAAAGAGCTTGTAGCAGAAACCAAATATGACATCGTGATGGCCAATATTTTGGCTAACCCATTGCAGGTCCTTGCTCCCGCATTGGTCAATAAAGTGCGCCCAGGCGGACAAATTGTTTTATCTGGAGTGCTTACTCGTCAAGCAGATGAAGTGATTGCCACTTATAGTCAATGGCTCAAACTCTCGGTTTGGAAAGAAAATGACGGTTGGGTTTGCTTGCATGGAACGCTTGCTAAAGACAAACCCAGCAGCAAAAAAATGGATTTTGCTGCACCTGCGCAAAAAAAAAGAGTCAAGATGACGCTTCTCATTTGTTTTTTTGTTGTTCTGATCGCTTTTGGTGAGCATCTTTCCAGAAATGTTTTACTTTCAAAATTAGCGCCCCGCGTTGATGGCAGTTCAAATTCTTTTTCAGTAGCTGCATTTTCTGTTTTACAAGCTGTCGACGAAAAATTATGTGGCGCACTAGGATGCGTAAATCGCCCTGTAAGCGATTTTGCTGCATGGAAAATAACTTCAGCCACACTATCGCCTGAAAACGCGCGAGAGGGCCTTAAAAGCGTTACAAATCAATCAATACTCCAAGTTGAAATGCAAAATCGTCTTGCGATCGCCGTTTTAGCGCCGAATTTAGAAATTTCTCTGACTGATGCAGAAGAATCTGAGATCAAATCAATCCAATTCACACCAAAAGAATGGTTACCTGTGGCTTGGCAAGAATCTCATTCTGATTTTTTACGGATGGGAGTCCCTTCTGGCGAACAAATTCAAAGTGATTTACTAATTCAATTGCCGCAAAATGCTGCTGGGTATCGAATCAGGGTTATTTATCCCTAAAACTTTCCCAATAAACTTCCTAGATTTCGCTTTTTCTTTATTCTTGACCCTTATTCCCATTTTCTCTTCTACAGAAAGTAATTTATGGCTAGCTTGATCTGCGGTTCTATCGCTTACGACACCATCATGAACTTTGAAGGCAAATTCGCCGATCAAATTCTGCCAGAGCAGATTCATATCCTCAATGTGGCTTTCTTAGTTCCTACGATGCGCCGAGAGTTCGGAGGTTGCGCCGGCAATATAGCCTACAACCTCAGTCTTTTGGGTGGTGACCCAATCATCATGGCAACAGTCGGTGGCGATGCAACTTCCTACATGAAACGCCTCGAGAAACTCAACATTGATGCCAGTCATATTCGTCAAATCGACCAGGCCTTTACAGCTCAAGCGATGATCACAACAGATCAGGCTAACAATCAAATCACCGCATTTCATCCAGGGGCAATGGATCAATCACATCTCAACTTAGTTTCTGCAGTGATTGCAGAGCGCAGTAAAAATGCAAAGGGCACAGCAAAATTAGGAATAGTTGCCCCCGATGGCCGTCAAGGTATGTGGGAGCACTGCCACCAATTGGCAGAAGCCAATATCCCTTTCATCTTTGATCCAGGCCAAGGCTTACCGATGTTTAATGGGCCAGAGCTACTTGAGTTAGTCGATATTGCAAGTTATCTGGCTGTCAATGACTATGAAGGCGAAATGCTTGCCCAAAGAACCGGTTTGAGTCTTTCTAAAGTCGCTGAACGTGTGAAGGCTTTGATTGTCACTAAAGGCGCCGAAGGTGCAGATATTTATTCAGATGGCAAATGCATCTCTATTCCACCTGTGCCGGCGGCAAAAGTGGTAGATCCAACCGGATGTGGCGACGCATTTCGTGGTGGCTTACTCTTTGGACTAGAAAATGGGATGGACTGGGAAACCACCGGTCGCCTAGCAAGTCTGATGGGTTCAATCAAGATCACCCACCAAGGACCACAAAATCACCAATTAAGCCAAGCTCAAATTGCTGAGCAATTTAAAGCGGCGTTCGGGTTTAGTTTTTAAAGATCAGGTCCACACCCGCTAAGAACAGGCAATAAAAAAGGGGTCTCATAGAGACCCCTTTGAACTTCTTAGAACCCGTCTAAAGTAAAAACTTAAGGACGAGTGCCAGTTGGGAAGGGCCAAGCAGCGGCAGGATTCAACGCACTAGACGCTGGTGCAGCTTTCTTAGCCGCGGGCTTTTTTACAGCAGAGCCCGCTTTCTTCGCAGCAGGCTTACTTACTTTTTTTTAGCTACGCGCTTCTTTTTAGCAGCTGGACGCTTTTTAGCGGCTGGCTTCTTTTTTGCAGCTTTTTTAGCGGCTGGCTTCTTTTTAGCAGCTGGACGCTTTTTAGCAGCAGGCTTCTTCTTAGCAGCTGGACGCTTCTTAGCAGCTGGCTTCTTCTTAGCTACTTTTTTAGCAGCTGGTTTCTTAGCAGCTACTTTTTTCTTAGCAGCTGGTTTCTTTGCAGCAGGTTTTTTCTTTGTTGCCATGTGTATTACTCCTTCACGTGAGGATTAGAACGAACTACCGATTAAGAAGACCCGACCATTCATTTCCGCCTGGTTTTGCAACCAATTGGGCCTGACGAGCGAGCCATTCATCGGCGCGCGGCTTGATGCTAAGTGCTGCACGCTAATGAATCCTGGAAAAAAAGCCGTGGTCCCGAAGGACAACGGCTTCTTAAATGTGCTGGAAAAAATAGAGAGAATAGCCCAGACACCCTTGAGCAAGGGTTTTCGGATTTGAGTCTGGTTTTGCTGACTTCTTAAACTATCCAACCGTCTAATCTCCTATTTAGCCAGTTGTGCGCTTTTATTACTGCCCTACTACTCCCAACTTAGCGCACCACCGGTTTGATACTCAATAACGCGTGTCTCAAAAAAGTTTCTCTCTTTTTTCAGATCAATCATTTCTGACATCCATGGAAATGGATTCTCTTCATTTGGGAACATCGCGTCAAGTCCTATTTGCAAACATCTGCGATTACAGATGTATCTTAGGTACCCTTTGAACATCGGAGCGTTCAATCCGAGCACTCCGCGAGGCATCGTATCTTCGGCATAACGGTACTCTAATTCAACCGCTTTTTCGAAGATAGATTTAATCTCGTCTTTGAACGCAGAAGTCCATAACTGCGGGTTCTCCAGCTTGATTTGATTAATTAAATCGATGCCAAAATTACAGTGCATTGACTCATCGCGAAGGATGTATTGATACTGCTCAGCAGCACCCGTCATTTTGTTTTGGCGACCCATTGCAAGTATTTGCGTAAAACCAACATAAAAGAACAAACCTTCCATTACGCAGGCAAAAACAATGAGAGAACGAAGTAATGTTTGGTCAGCTTCTAATGTCCCAGTCTTGAAATTTGGGTTAGTAAGTACGTCAATATATGGAATTAAGAACTCGTCTTTAGCGCGAATCGACTCAATTTCGTTGTATGCGTTGAAGATTTCACTCTGGTCAAGACCCAAAGATTCCACAATATATTGGTATGCATGGGTATGAATTGCCTCTTCAAAAGCCTGGCGCAATAGGTATTGGCGGCATTCTGGAGCGGTAATATGACGATAAGTACCCAAAACAATATTGTTTGCAGCTAAAGAATCCGCGGTGGTAAAGAAACCAAGATTACGTTTGATGATGCGACGCTCATCTTCAGTAAGGCCATTAGGATCTTTCCAGAGTGCAATATCACGATTCATATTGATCTCTTGGGGCATCCAATGGTTTGCACAACCCGCTAAATACTTCTCCCAAGCCCATTTATATTTAAATGGGACCAACTGGTTTACGTCAGTCTTAGCATTAATAACACGCTTATCTGCAGCATTCACGCGAAGCGCTACGCCGCCAGATAAAGTTGTGGCCTGAACAGGCGCAGGCGCAACATTTTGCGGTGCCATTGCTACTTGATCTGGCTGTGGGCGTTGTGGCTCCACTGCAACCGGCTGCGGTGCAATGCCAGCTTTCGCTAGCGCTGGAGCAACTTCCTCATCCCAATTCAACATAACTTTCTCCTCAATTCTTCTATTTCTATCCAATCAGCAAATTGCTTATTGGCATGCTTCACATTCATCAAAGCCAGCATCGCCAGGGCGCATTGTGCACACTGGGCCATCCGCTTCTGCAGCACTCGCAGCTGCTGCATCAGTACCATTTACGCCACCACCACTCGATACGGAGTTCAACTGACCACTAGTAACTGTTGATTTCTCAACGTGGGTAGCTGCCATAGTGCGGAGGTAATAGGTTGTTTTTAAACCGCGCAACCATGCCAACTTATAGGTGTCATCCAATTTCTTGCCGGATGCTCCACCCATATAGATATTCAATGACTGAGCTTGGTCAATCCACTTCTGACGACGGGAAGCAGCCTCAACCAACCAACTTGGCTCTACTTCAAAGGCGGTTGCATATAAATCACGCAAATCCTGTGGAATGCGGTCGATCTTAGACAAAGTACCATCAAAGTACTTCAAATCAGCGATCATCACTTCATCCCAGAGGCCGCGATCCTTCAAGTCGCGTACCAAATACTCATTGACGACTGTGAACTCACCCGAAAGGTTGGATTTCACAAACAAGTTCTGGAAAGTGGGCTCGATACAAGCGGAAACACCAATGATGTTAGAAATCGTGGCTGTTGGCGCAATTGCTACGCAATTGGAGTTACGCATGCCGTGTTGCTTAATACGGGCACGCAAACCGCTCCAATCCATCATTGAGGAGTTATCAACCTCCACATAACCACCACGTTGTTCTGCTAAAAGGGCTACAGAATCCTGCGGGAGAATGCCGCGATCCCATAAGGAGCCTTTATAAGTACTGTAGACACCACGCTCCTCAGCCAATTCGCATGAAGCTTGGTAAGCGTAGTAGCAAACTGCTTCCATAGAAGAGTCGGCAAACTTCACAGCCTCATCACTAGCGTAAGGGATACGCTGCATGTGCAAGCAATCCTGGAAGCCCATGATGCCCATGCCGACTGGACGATGCTTCAAGTTGGAGTTACGTGCTTTAGCAACTGCGTAGTAGTTGATATCGATGACGTTATCGAGCATGCGCATAGCAGTACGAACAGTCTTCTGGAGCTTCTCGTGATCCAAAATCATCTTGCCGTTAGCGTCGGTCGTCATGTGTGCCGTCAAGTTCACAGAACCCAAGTTACAAACGGCAATCTCAGTCTCGTTAGTATTCAGGGTGATCTCTGTACACAAGTTAGAGGAATGAACTACCCCAATGTGCTGCTGTGGGCTGCGAATATTGCAAGGATCCTTGAAAGTAATCCATGGGTGACCTGTTTCAAACAACATACCAAGCATCTTGCGCCATAACTGCTGAGCAGGGATCCTACGGAATGGCTTCAATTCACCACGATCAGCCTTTTGCTCATAGGCAACATATGCCTCTTCAAAGGCTTTACCGAACTTGTCATGCAAGTCAGGGGTATTGGATGGTGAGAACAAAGTCCAATCACCGTTTTCCATGACGCGCTTCATGAACAAGTCAGGAATCCAGTTGGAGGTATTCATGTCATGGGTGCGACGACGATCATCACCCGTATTCTTACGCAATTCTAAGAACTCTTCAATATCTAAGTGCCATGTTTCTAGGTAAGCACAAACTGCACCCTTACGCTTACCGCCTTGGTTTACAGCAACCGCAGTGTCATTGACCACCTTCAAGAATGGCACAACACCTTGTGACTTACCGTTAGTGCCTTTAATGTGGCTACCCAAAGCGCGCACATTGGTCCAGTCATTACCTAAACCACCAGCAAACTTAGATAACAAAGCATTTTCTTTCAAAGCTTCATAGATGCCATCAAGGTCATCATCCACTGTTGTTAGGTAGCAGCTAGAAAGCTGAGGGCGGGTTGTCGCTGAATTAAACAAGGTTGGCGTACTGGACATGAAATCAAATGTCGAGAGAATTTCATAGAACTCGATTGCACGACGTTCACGATCCATCTCGTTCAAAGCCAAGCCCATTGCAACGCGCATAAAGAAAGCCTGCGGCATTTCAATACGACGATCTTCAATGTGCAAGAAATAACGGTCATACAAAGTTTGCAAACCAAGGTAATTGAACTGTAGGTCACGGCTTGCATTCAAGGCTGCGGCTAATCTTGGCAAATCAAACTCACGCATACGTGGGTCTAACAACTCCGCAGAAATCCCTTCGTCTATGTACTTGGCAAAGTAAGTGCCGTACTCAACTTGTGTATCGCCTTGCAATACTTCTTTACCAAAAATCTCTTTACGAATAACGTGCATCAAGATACGCGCTGTCACCTGACTATAGGCAGGATCTTTCTCGATGAGAGTCCGCGAAGCCAAAATAGCTGAGTCGTAAACTTGCGCCATCGGTACACCATCGTACAAATTCTTGATAGTTTCAGTAATGATTGGTGAGGCATCAATGTGATTACCTAAACCTTCACAAGCAGCCTCAATTACAGTGCGTAAAGCAGCCATATCGAGCCACTTCTCTTCACCGTTGTCAGTTACCTTAATGCCAGACTCGCCAGCTTGGTTCGCTACTTGTGTATCTTGAGAAGATTCTTGCTGAGCAGCGCGCTCTTGGTTGCGCTTTTCACGATAGAGAACATAGGCACGAGCAACATTGTGCTCACCACTGCGCATCAAAGCCAATTCAACTTGATCCTGAATATCTTCAATATGAAAAGTTCCACCGTTTGGACGGCTACGCAATAAAGCACGCACTACTGCATGGGTAAGCTGCTCCACTTGCTCGCGGACACGTGCAGATGCGGCGCCCTGACCGCCATTAACTGCTAAAAATGCTTTGGTCACGGCAATTGCAATTTTGGATGGCTCAAATGCAACAACAGAACCGTTACGACGAATAATCTTGTAATCCGACAATTGTGTTGCTTGGCTACCACCAACACCGCCCGCTACAAAGCCAGCGGAAGGAGCTTGATTAATTGCTCCTGCAGGACTCATTCCTGGATTATTGGCTCCAGTTGGCTGGCCTGCTGACTGAGGGTTAGCGTATGTCATGGTTCTCCTGCTTATATATAGTTATTTGGACAAAATATCGTTAAAAAACAATGGGGTATTGCTGCATTCAAACACTACATCTAGTGCTTCGAAGCGCATTGGGTACTAAGTATAGGGAAATATTTAGTCTTTGGTAAGTTTTTTCTGACTAAAACTTATTAGTATTTTTACTAATTTTTGCTCTAATTTTGGGATCATGGTGGTGCTTATTTTTGAGCCCTTTTTAGCTAAAGGCTTCAAAAGTGAGCGTATGCTCACATACAAAGACTTAGCCTACCGAGAAACCACTCCATAAGGTATTTTTTCTTGCGAAATACCTGTCTCTTTTTGGAACTTTTCCCAATCAAAATATTTTCCGGGATCCGTTTTTCGCTCTGGAGCGATATCGCTATGTCCTGCAAACTGCAAATTTGGATAGGTAATTCTTAATTCATGAACCAGCTTAGCTAATGATGCGTATTGGATCTCTTCAAACGGCGTGTTGCCATCACCCTCTAACTCAACGCCAATAGAAAAATCGTTGCATCTCTCTCTGCCCATAAATGAGGAGGCGCCAGCATGCCAAGCTCGATCTTTGGTAGAAACAAACTGTATCAGTTTTCCTGTACGAGTAATTAAAAAATGACTAGAAACTTTTTGGCCTGCAATCTCTGCAAAATAGGGATGCGCATTTTGATCTAATTTATTTTGGAAAAAATTGACGATGTGCTGACTAGAGCTAAGACTTTTAAATTCACTAGGCGGCAAACTAATGTGATGAATTACAAGCAAATCAAGATTTACCTCTTCAGGCCTTGCATCTTTGTTC
>Ga0207954_1000883_pt1 | contig 10453 bp, 4 predicted proteins | sample CryBogmetaGMA0M_FD_184547 | JGI IMG/M metagenome (GOLD analysis project Ga0207954, IMG submission 184547) | Freshwater microbial communities from Crystal Bog, Wisconsin, USA - MA0M (SPAdes) | ecosystem: Environmental > Aquatic > Freshwater > Lake | place: Crystal Bog, Wisconsin, USA | collected... | reverse complement strand
TCTATCAGCACCGGATACAACACGATTTTCACTGGTTGTGACAATGGCACAATTTGTCGGGCATTTCCAATGACATCTCTATCTTGGAATGGAACTGACGGAAAAGCTAACTTCGATGCTTGCTCAAATCTAACTACTTCTGTAATTCCGGCAATAAACAACTGGTATCACTTGGCAGTCAGCGTAGCGCCTTCAACGGCCGCTTCCTTAGGTGGCGCAGCTACTAATAATTATTTGTTTATAAACGGAGTTTTGCGCGCAACCTGTAATGCTGCTCAAGAACACAATGGAGGATGGGAAGGCGTTGCGGTTGGTGGTACTACCGGTGCAACAATGAAAGTTGGAGCATTCAGATTGCGTGGAGACCAGCGATACACCTCTAATTTCACGCCCTCTTTAACCTACCCAAATACTGCAGACAGCGGCAATTTCCTTTTAATGAATACGTCGTATGAAGATTGTTTCCGGGCCGAGAATTATGGCTCGACGTTGACTTACTCGACGCTAGGCGGTACCGCGACTTGTTCGAATGACGCGCCAGTACTGCCGCCAACCCTTTCAACACTATCGAGTAATAGCGGTTCAACTGCGGGGAATACGCAATTAACAATTACGGGTAGCGGCTTAACAGGAACAACTGCAATCACAGTTGGAGGCAACGCTGCTACTAATGTGCAAGTTGCAAGTGACACATCTGTAAGTTTTAGAACTCCTGCGGGAACCGCTGGAGCGGCAAACATTGTTCTGACCGCACCTGGGGGTAGCGCAACCTACACAGGATTTACTTATCTTTCACCTCCTACATTGGCCTCAGCCTCCATTACCGGAACAGCCCAGATGGGATCAACACTGACTGCAGTCACCGGGGCTATTACTGGAGCCGGTACTACGACTACGTATCAGTGGCTGAGTTCAACTTCGCTAGGTGGCACCTATACCAACATTGGATCAGCGACAGCTTCGACCTACTCGCCCGTAAGTGGAGATGTCGGCGCTTACATTAAAGTGACAATCACCGTTACTAACAATGGTGGTAGTGATTCTAAAACATCTACAGCAACTTCGGCAGTTCCTGCATCTACCGACGCAACCCTCTCAGCTCTAGCTCTCTCTTCCGGAACGCTATCTCCATCATTTGCTAGTGCTACCGAGAGCTACACAGCATCTGTTGCTAACTCGGTTACATCAATTACCGTCACTCCAACTCGTACACAAGCCAATGCCACCATCACAGTCAATGGCACCTCTGTCACATCAGGTTCTGCCTCAGGCTCAATTTCACTCAACGTGGGATCAAATACCATCACCGTGATTGTCACAGCACAAGATGGAAGCACAATAAAGAGTTACGCCGTCACAGTTACAAGAGCCCCCTCTGCCATTGCAACTCTTTCTGCCTTAGCTCTCTCCTCCGGGACGTTATCGCCCACATTTGCTTCTGGCACAACAAGCTACACAGCATCTGTTGCCAACTCAGTCGCCACCGGTTACACAGTTACTGCAACAAAGAGTGAAAGCAATGCAACGATCGTTCAGTACTTAGGAGCAAATGGGACGACTGCCTTTACTGGAGCGCTAGATGTCGGACCCAACGTCATTCGAACAGTTGTCACAGCCCAAGATGGAACTACTTCAAGTACTTATACGGTGACTGTTACACGTCTTTCCAACGACGCAACCCTTTCGGCCCTAGCACTCTCTTCCGGAACACTTAATCCATCTTTCGATAGTGGTACTGCAAGTTACACAGCATCAGTTGCCAACTCGGTCACATCAATTACCGTCACTCCAACTCGCACACAAGCCAATGCGACCATTACAGTCAACGGCACCTCTGTCACATCAGGTTCTGCTTCAGGCTCAATTTCACTCAACGTGGGATCAAATACCATCAGCGTTGTTGTCACAGCCCAGGATGGAACGACAACGGGTACTTACACAGTCACTGTCACTCGCGCTGCATCTACCGACGCAACTCTTTCATCCCTAGCACTCTCTTCCGGAACACTATCTCCCTCATTTGCTAGTGCAACCGAGAGCTACACAGCATCAGTTGCCAACTCGGTTACATCAATAACTGTCACTCCAACGCGCACGCAAGCAAATTCGACTATTACGGTCAACGGTACTTCCGTTACATCAGGGGCGGCCTCTGGCTCAATTTCACTCAACGTGGGATCAAATACCATCACCGTTGTTGTCACAGCCCAGGATGGAGCGACAACAAAGAGCTACACAGTTTCTGTTACACGCCTCTCCAATGATGCAACTCTTTCAGCTCTAGCTCTCTCCTCCGGAACGCTGTCTCCATCATTTGCGTCTGGCACAACAAGTTACACAGCATCGGTTGCTAACTCGGTTACATCAATAACTGTTACACCAACGCGCACACAAGCCAATGCCACCATCACAGTCAATGGCAACTCCGTCACATCAGGTTCTGCTTCAGGCTCAATTTCGCTGAGCAATGGATCAAATACCATCACCGTTGTTGTCACAGCACAAGATGGAAGCACAACAAAGAGTTACACCGTCACAGTTACACGCCTTTCCAACACTGCGACTATTTCAGCTTATAGTTTTAATTCATTGTCCCCAGCCGTGACAGGATCTGTAGATAATTCACTGCGTACTGTCCAACTTTCCGTTCCAACAGGCACTAACTTGACGGCTTTAGTTGCAACTTTCACTTTATCTTCAGGGGCAACAGCTGCTGTGGCTAGTACTCCTCAAATTTCGGGACAAACTGCAAATAACTTCACTTCATCAGTGACCTACGTTTTGACATCTCAAGATAGTTCAACGGTTCAAAATTACTTAGTTACAGTGATCGTTGCTGGTAACCCTTCAGCGCCCCAAAATTTGACTGCCACAGGTGGGCAAGGATCTGCTTCTCTATCGTGGAGTGCACCCGCTTCGGATGGTGGTCGACCTGTCACAGGCTATGTTGTCGAAAGTTCACTTGACTCAACTAACTGGACGAATGTTGGAACAACTAACGCGAGTACGACCACACTGAATGTCTCTGGCCTGACAAATAGCACAACATATTCATTCCGCGTAAGGGCAACTAATATTTCAGGAAGTACTGCCTATAACTATTCAGATCTTGCAACTACCAATACTTACTATTACGTAACGTGTTCAGTAAGTGGCAGCTTTTATGTCACCTCTTCGACCATACCAACTTTTGCCGGCAGAGATTGCAAGGGTACGGCCACAATTCCTCAAGGCATCACGGGGGTATTGATTGCCGCATTTGCACCCGGTACTGGTTCTACCGCAGGAGACGTTAATCGCGATCTCACCGCAATCGTTTTCCCTGCTAGTGGCTTTGCGCAAATCGATCAGGGTGGTTTCAGAAATCTTGGTCTGACTTCTCTGACAATCCCAGCATCAGTAATTATGGTCGGACTATCCGCATTTGAAAATAATCCATTGACCTCCGTCACGGTTACCGGTGCAAGTGGAGGAGCGTCAACGGTGTTAAGCCAAGGTGCATTCTCTAATCAGGGCTTCGGGCTCCCTACCGGTACGGCTATCGCGTTGACTCTTGGTAGCGGCAAGATTGAAATTAGCTGGAATTTTGGAGTCAAGACGACATTTTCAACAGTTGATTTTGGAACTGGCCTAAAGAGCATCGATGAGACTGCATTTAAGTCGAATGGAATTGCTCCGGGATGGATTCCATTCTTTCCCTCAACTATCACATCTATCGCTAATGAAGCTTTCAGATATAGCCCAAATTTGACCACGATCAGATTTGGATCTGCGACGACCACGTCAATTACATCCATTGCTCGTTACGCATTTGATGAGAACTACCTCAAGAGCGTGCAGTATTGCGGGCCGCAGGGCAATGACAACGCATTGAGTAGGTACCTGAGGGATTATCAGAAGAATGCAAAGATCTGGTGTGATTTTGTTACTCCAAATGCGCCGACGATTTCTAGTACCTCAAAAACTAATCAGCAGGTAACTATTGGCTGGATTAAGGGCGCTGACCGCAATGAGCCACTGACTGATACCTACACAGTGCAATATAAATCTGGTAGCGGTAGTTGGATATCAATCCCACGTGAGAGCATAACTGCGCTATCAGCAACGATTGGTAATCTCATAAATGGAACGACTTACAGTTTCAGAGTAGCTTCCAATAACATCGCTGGAGCCAGTTCATATTCCAGCGAAGTCCAGGTAACACCACTTGGGTTGGCACGCACCCCATTGGCGGATACCTCTACGGCAACGTCTAGTGGTTACACCTTCAATGTTACAAATTACGATGCGAGTTACACATGGTCTGCCTCTATCAGTAATGGATCGGGAATAGTAACACTCGGAACTCCGACCGGAAGTAACCTGCCAGTCACAGTAAGTGGCATGAGCGCCGGCACGACCTCATCCGTTCAATTGACGTCCACTCGTAGCACCTATGAGACAGGAACTGCATACACCTCTGGTACTTCATTGAGTGCGGCCCTAACGCCAACTTTCGGTACACCAACTTTAAGAACCAATGGCTACACCGTAGCAATCACAAATTTTGATTCGAATTACACATGGTCGGTTGCGAGCTCTGCGGGTTCGGCAACAATCAGTAACGGCTCAATTATTGTGAGCGGAGCTAATTTCTCAACATCTGTGTCTGAAACGGTAACAGCTACGCGAAGTGGTTACGTGACAGGAATTTCAATCTTTACCGCAACTACTTTGGCTGGGTTAACTGCAACGTACAACGGAAATGGAAATACCGGCGGAGCGGTGCCAAGTGATACTGCGACCTATCAAACCGAGGGAACTGTAGTTCTTTTAGGTAATAGCGGAAGCTTGCAGAAGCCTGGTTACACATTTAGCGGTTGGAATCTCAACTCAGGAAATACCGGTCAGCTCTACCAGTCTGGAAACTCATACATACTTGCCAATGCTGGAGTTAACTTCTATGCGAAGTGGGTTGCTACTCCGTATCACGTCATTTACAACCTGACAGAGGCAAGTGCTGGAACAGTCCCAACTGATTCGGCGAATTACACAATCGGCACATCGGCCAACATCCGCGGAAATTCTGGATCGCTGCAGAGAATCGGATATGTATTTGCCGGTTGGACGGATAATGCAAATCGCACAGGTCGCATTTATGTCTCAGGAGATACCTACACCGTTCAAACAAATGATCTCTATTTCTACGCTGCATGGACTCCTAACACCTATGCCATTACATTCAACGCAAATGGAGCAACGGGTACACCAAGCAAAACGTCTGATTCATACACTGTGGATTCTGCAACAGTTCAGGTGGCGACTATCGGAACTATGGCCAAGACGGGCTACAACTTTGGCGGCTGGGGCAAGCAATCTGTAGGCGATTTAATAACAGATACTTTCACTGTCACTTCAAATACCACTTTGTACGCACAGTGGAATATTGCAAGCTTTACCCGCACATATAACTTAGATGGCGGTACCGGTTCGGTCCCAGCCCCAGCAGCTATTAATTATCTTCAGCAATTTAATTTGGCTCCTTCAACAGGATTTACAAAGACTGTCGGCAGTGACGCATACGCATTTGTATCCTGGAGTGGTCCATCTGGGACTTATAACCCAGGCCAGTCATACACGATGCCTGCTTCTGATCTAACGTTTACCGCAACGTGGACTCGAATCTATAACGTTAAATACAGCTTTAGCGGTGGCTCGGTGACAAATGCGATCGCAGATCAACAGAAGGTCGTAAACGAGACAATTACTGTCACATCAACAGTACCTAGCCGTAGTGGTTATGACTTCATCGGTTGGGTTGATCAAAGTGGTGAGAGCACAACGGCGGGTTCGCTCTACACAGTAAGAGATGGGCATTACTTGCTCTATGCGCAGTGGAGCGCGATTCCATACACGGTCACGTTTGACGGTGCGGGGGGATCTCCAATTCCAACGCAGTCGCCTAAGACAATCGGCCAGAGCTTCGCTGTTGGCGCAGCACCAACAAAGGTTGGTCATGACTTTAAGGGTTGGAGCGATGGAACGAATACATACGCTCCGGGTGCGCCATATGTAACCCAAGCTAGAAACATCATCTTCACCGCTCAATGGCAAGCACAAACTTATGTAGTGACGTATGACCTCAACGGCGGATCAGGAAGTGCTGGTGGGAAGTACTCCTACACCTATGGAACCTCTGCCTACCTACTTCCGACAACAGGATTCTCTTTAACGGATTACAACTTTGGGGGATGGGCAACGAGTCCAACTGGACCAAGCGTTGGAACAACCTTTGCACCAAGTTCGAACATCACCCTCTATGCAATGTGGAATATTGCAATTTATCGATTGAGCTTTGATGCTCAAGGCGGCAATAGCGATAGCAGCACTGCAAAGGTAACCATTGGTCAGGCGCTCACCCTTCCGAGCGCATCACGTTCTGGCTATACCTTGCAAGGGTGGTCTACTCAGCAATCTGGAGGTTCAATCACAGCAGGGGGAGCAAGCTTTACACCAGCAAGTGATGGAACCCTCTATGCCCAGTGGGCGCTACAAGTCTTTACGGTTTCTTACAACGGCAATGGCGGTACTTCAGATACTCCTACAGCGACGATGACAAATGGATCGACTACTCCGTTAATCCTGCCTTCTGCCTCCCGCAGCAACTATGTCTTTAGCGGCTGGTACTCATCGGCTGTGGGTGGCTATCTCATTGGATTAGCTGGTGCTAATTACTTACCTACAAGCACTGTCAGCATCTATGCGCACTGGATTCAAGCATCGTTAGATGGACTAGGTGAGGCTACAAAGATTGCGGAAGTAACTGTGCATACCGGCTATGACAACTCATTTAGCGCCGGAAGTAACGGAAGTAGCGCGACTGTTAATTACACTGCAGATAGTTTGCCGGACGGAACAGTCATTACCGCCTATGTCCAAAGTTCAACGGTCCGCGCTTCATCACTGATTGATTCAAGCTTTGGCTACATCTTATCCATGGTTGTTGCTTGGGTTGCCCCCGATGGATCTGTGCCCAATACGGCAGATGGCAAACCGATTGTCATGACCATTACCAATGATGGAATTAAGAAAGGCTCACGCGTTTACAGCCTAGTCGGCTCTGCATCTCGCTTGCTTGGAGTTGCTACACAGGATAAGAGCGTTCAAGTCTCCTTGACTCAAGATCCAACTGTCACGGTTGCAATCACTCGCCCCGATTCACCGACCGCTGTAACCGCAGCTGTGACTGATGAATCTTCAATCACCGTTTCATGGAGTGCACCAGAAGTAACGGGTGGATCTGCGATTACTGGCTACACCGCGACTTCGAGTGCTGGACAAACCTGCACTGTGACAACGACATCATGTGTCATCACAGGACTTGCAGCCTCTACCGACTACACCTTTACTGTCGTAGCAAGAAATGAAAAGGGAGCGAGCGATCAGAGCGCACCATCTGCTTCAGTCACAACTGCTGCTTCGCAGCAACAAAACTCAGGTGGTGGTAGCTCCGGTGGTGGTAGCTCCGGTGGTGGTAGCTCCGGTGGTGGTAGCTCCGGTGGTGGTAGTTCAGGTGGTGGTAGCTCCGGTGGTGGAAGCTCAGGTGGTGGAAGCTCCGGTGGTGGAAGCTCAGGTGGTGGAACAGTTTCAGTTGCTCAGACACCAACTCCAACAACTGGTGCGACTCCGGCTCCTCTTAATAATTCTGCAGAGCTCCAAGCTGCCCAAGCAGCAGCAGCCGCAGAACTCCAAGCAGCACGCGAAAAGGCAGAAGCTGATGCCAAGGCAGCAAGTGATGCAGCAGCGTTAGCTAAAGCAACAAGTGATGCCAAGTCGGCAGCCGAGGCAAAGGCTCTCGCCGATGCCGCTCTTGCAGCTGAACTCGCGGCTAAAAAGATCACACCTGATGTGACTTTGTATTCAATCTCTCCGAAGCTCACCTTGAGCGCATTCGATCTTGCTTACCTCAAGAAGTATCTATCGACTCTGAAGAAGACTGCAACGGTGACGTGTATTGGTTACACCTATACCCAGAAACTCTCTCTGGCTAAGGCGACAGTGCTTGCAAAGAAGCAGGCCACTGCAGTCTGCGCGATTGTCAAAAAAACACGCCCAACTCTGAAAACTGCAATTCTGATTCGACCAGCTAAGTCAGCTCCTAAAGCAGCAGCCGGCGCACAGTGGGTTGCAATTAGTTATCGCGTTGATGGGTATCAATTAAAGAAATGAAAACTTCTGGAGTCCAAGAAGCTTTGAGGATTCTTAAGGCAAATGTCGAGGATTCTTTAGTGAGGGGGAAGCGAATCCCTAAACCTGAACCAAAGAGGGTAAAGAAGGCTGTTACACAGGCAAAGAAGGTTCGAAAAAGTTAGGAGAGGGGCTGTAGAGCTGATTTCATTGGAATCATCTTGGCGGCGCTCTCCTCTAACTCCTTTTCTGGGTTAGAGCCTGCAACGATTCCACAGCCTGCATAGATGCGAATCTCACGTCCTGAAATTTGACCTGTGCGAAGTGCAATACCTAGTTCGCCATCACCACTTGCATCTATCCAACCAACGGGACCTGCATATCGACCGCGGTTCATACCTTCAATTTCATCGATGATGTCGAATGCGATGTTGCGTGGGGTTCCACATACAGCTGCAGATGGATGCAGACTATTGAGAAGTGAGAATGCATCTACGCGTTGCTTTGATTTGATAAGCGCACCTGTTACATCGGTTGCAAGATGCATAACATTGACAAGGTGAAGAACATAAGGTGATTCAGGGACGTTTGTTGAAGAGCAGAATGGTTCGAGAGCTTCGGCAACTGAACGGACTGCGTATTCGTGTTCTTCGAGATCTTTTGAGGAACGTGCGAGGGATGCTGCAAGTGCTAAATCCTTTGCATCATCGCCTGTCTTTGGAATTGTTCCAGCTAAAACACGGGATGTGACCATACCTTTTGAGAGGCGAAGGAGAAGTTCTGGAGTGGCACCGACTAGGCCATCAACTGCGAAGGTCCATGTGGATGGGTATTCAGCAGCGAGTTTTGTGAGGATAGGACGTGCATCAATGTCTGTAGTGGTTGTTGCAACGAGGTCACGAGCAAGTACGACTTTATCTACGCCAGTTTTCTCAATACGTGTGATTGCTTGCGCTACGCGCTCTTTCCAAGCATCAGTTGTGATGCTGCCATCGGTAAATGTGAAGCTGCTTTGTGAAGTGTTGGCGGGGGATTCAGGCAGAAGTGGCTGTGCAGTGTCGCCAATCCAGGTAATCCAGGATTGCAGACCTTTCTGACCAACGATGACTTTGGGAATTACTAAGACTGATTCTTCATTGCGATCGAAGGAGAAGGAGGTGAAAAGTACTGGCCCTGTGCCACTTGCGTGGACAGAGTCAGAGATGGCAAAGGTTTCGAGTTGGCGATGCCACCAGTCGCGGGCTTGTTCGAAGCGATCTTTTCCAGTGACGGTAGTTGTTGCATGAACACCCCATCCGACAAGGCCTTCACCATTGCGCACCCAGGAAAGCGGTGCATCGCTAGGCAATAGATCTAAAAGCGGAAGGTGTTCACCGATGCGAGTTGTGGTGACGGGAATGAGTGAGGGCATTTAGTTTTTGAGGCTGCGTGAAATTCTGCGCCATACAAGTGGAAGCGATGTTGCAGTGATTGCAATCTTGAGAGCTTCACCGAGAATAAAGGGTGTGAATCCGGCTTTGAATGTCTGTGCCCATGTCATATCAAGAGATGAGTGAAGCCAGGTAAGACCAAATGTAAAGATGACAAGGTCACCGAGCAAGAGTGCCGGAAATGAGGTTGTGAATTTCTGATCTGCTTTGCGATCTGCAAGGTAGCCAAGAAGTAAAGATGCAACGAGCATTCCAACGAGGTAACCACCAGTTGCACCTGTAAGGCGTGCGATTCCGTGATTGGCAGAGGTTGCTGAGTGAGCAAAGATCGGAGCTCCGGCAATTCCGGCTAAGAGATATGAAGCAAAGGTAATAAATCCAAGGCGAGCGCCATATGTTGTTCCGATTAATAGAACAGCAAGTGTCTGACCTGTGACAGGAACAGGAGATCCTGGAACTGGAATCGAGATCTGAGCAAGGAGTGCGATAAAGCCGATTCCGCCGACAACGAAGAGCGCTTGGGTAAGGGCTGAGCTACGTGGGAAGACAGTGGCGCGAAGTGAGGATGATTGAATCGACATCGGGAGGGCCTCTTATCTGGGAATCGGTTACAAGTTGTGCGCAGAGCCTACCTTCAGGGAGAATATGCGCATGTCACGCGCCAATATGGATAAGAATCCCGACGAAGTCGCGGCGATGTTCGATGGCGTGGCCAAGAGATATGACCTGGTCAATGACCTGTTGAGCTTGGGGCAGACCAAGGCCTGGCGTAAGCAGGCGACCCGGATCATCGATCCCCGTCCTGGGCAGAAGATCCTTGATTTAGCCGCTGGCACGGGCTCTAGCTCTGAGCCGCT
>Ga0207954_1000878_pt1 | contig 10476 bp, 9 predicted proteins | sample CryBogmetaGMA0M_FD_184547 | JGI IMG/M metagenome (GOLD analysis project Ga0207954, IMG submission 184547) | Freshwater microbial communities from Crystal Bog, Wisconsin, USA - MA0M (SPAdes) | ecosystem: Environmental > Aquatic > Freshwater > Lake | place: Crystal Bog, Wisconsin, USA | collected... | reverse complement strand
ATATCGTTCTTCGCGGGAGAACAGCCAGCTTACTTGAGGTTGGCACTGGATTTCACCCAGAACTTACAGGGCGAGAAAACGTTTATTTCAACGGATCAATGCTTGGTATGACCCGAAAAGAGATTGGCAGAAAATTTAATGAAATAGTGGAGTTTTCAGAGATTGGTCAATTTATAGATACACCCGTTAAATACTATAGTTCAGGCATGTATGTGAGGCTAGCATTTTCTGTGGCTGCTCATTTAGAACCTGACATATTAATCCTTGATGAGGTTTTGTCTGTTGGTGATTTTTCGTTTCAGCAAAAATCAATGAAAAAAATTAAATCTATTATGCAGGGAGGTGCAACAGTACTGTTCGTCAGTCACAGCATGGCTTCAGTTCAACAACTATGCACCAAAGGTATATTACTAAATGATGGGCAAGTTGAGTTTATTGGTGAAACAGATGAACTAGCAGCAAGATATATGAAGATTATGCAAGCCGACACTAAAGAGGAGCCCATCAATTGGATATGGGAAAAACCTGGTGAATTTCCTAAAAATGATTTTTTTATACCAGAAAAAATATATTTATGTGAAGAAGATGGCAAAATTATAAAAACCTCAACTGGTAACAATCGCGAAAAATGGTTTACAATCGAGGGGGAAGTCATCAGGGAGTCACCCCTGCTTACTATCGGACTTGCTGTGTTCTCTCCGAACAATAGCTTGCTGTTCTCTTCATATCCTACTGATATCAACAAAAACGAATGGAAAAACCTTAAAAAGGGTACGGTAAAACTAAGGGCTAAAATCCCTTCTCATTTGTTAAACGAGGGTAAATACAGGCTTTCCTTAATCGGAGGAATACATAATAAATTTTGGCTTTATGAGCCAGGCACCGTAATCCCCTCCATTGAAATGGAAATCAGCGGTGGGTTAAGTGAGTCGCCATATTGGAAAAATGCCAGAGAAGGAAGTCTTGCGCCAATAATAAATTGGGAAGTGAAGAATATTTAATATGGGTGAAATTACCTTTAGTCAATGTGGCGAAGATATCATAATAAATTTTCTATTTAAAGACATACTAAATATCAATGACGTGACGTATCTAGATATTGGAGCGAACGATCCAGCAAAATACAATAATACTTTCTACTTTTATAAAAGCGGATTCAGGGGAGTGTCAATTGATGCAAATTCATATTTCAAAAAACCATTTAAGAAAGAAAGGCCTGGCGATAAATTTATATCAGCAGGAATAGGGCCGGTGGACGGCAAAGCAAATTTTTATGTAATCGATCCACACACCTTAAGTACCTTCTCCGAGAAAGAGGCAAAGAAATATACATCCACCGGTTTACATAAAATAGTTGAAATACAAGAGAAAGAAATTCTTTCTATTGATACTATATTAAAAAAGTATTTCAAAAAAAAATATCCAAACTTCCTAAGTATTGATGTTGAAGGGTATGACTTAGAAATAATAAAAAGTATAGATTTTACTAAATGGCGACCAGCGGTAATATGTGCGGAAACACTCACATACACTACCGATTCATCTGAGAAAAAAATAAAAAATATACTCAGTTTACTGAAAAAAAATAATTATAGAATTTATGCTGATACATATATAAATACAGTTTTTGTAGATAATACAGTATGGGAGAACAGAAAATGACAAAGCTTCACCTGGGTTGTGGGCAAATTTATTTAGAGGGATACACTAATATAGATTTTCCGCTGGATGAACATACCGTTCAAGAAAAATCAGTTGCAGATATTCATGCTGATCTAAGGTTTTTAAAATATAAGAGAAATAGCGTCGATGAAGTTCGCTTGCATCATGTCTTCGAACACTTTCCGAGACACATTGCAATTGCACTTCTTGCAGGGTGGCAAATGTGGCTAAAAAGAGGGGGGACACTTAGGATAGAAGTGCCGGATTTCGTCGAAAGTGCTAAACTGGTTCTTGATAGCAGCACAACGGATCATGAAAAAAGTGTGGCTCTGCGGCACATATTTGGCTCAAATGAGGCGCCTTGGGCAACTCATTATGAGGGCTGGACAGAACATAATTTTAGACAAATATTGGCATTATTTGGATTTAAAAATATTACAGTTGACTATGATTCCTATTTATCAACTAGAAATATTACCGTTACCGCAAAAAAAGGTCTAGTAGACTTAGGCCTGAAAAAAGCTCACTCAAATGCAAAAAAATATTTGAAAAATTTCACAGTGAATGACAGCGAATTTGAACTTAATTTATTAGATATTTGGCTTAGTGAATTCGAGACCCAACTTATGAAACTTATTTGAATATTATGAAAATAATCTCCGTCGTGATCCCATCATACAACCGAGAACGATTTATCATTGATAGCCTTGAAAGCGTACTTAATCAGAGACTACCTAATGAATGGAAGATGGAAGTAATAATTGCAGATGACGGATCTACCGACAATACGCTCAGTTTGTTAAAAAAATATATAGATAAGGGTCAGGTTATATTTTATCAATTAGAGCATAGCGGTAAACCTGCTGTTCCAAGAAATTATGCTATAAAAAAATCAAAGGGAGAGCTTATAGCCTTTCAAGACTCAGATGATATTTGGGCGCAGAATAAACTCATCAAGCAGATTAATCTATTTAAAAATTCCAATACTGTGCTTACCTATTCAAATGCTGAAAAGGTAAGCTCTACCGGAAAAAAAATGAATCAACTTGTTGTCGAAAACAGTAAGATCAAGGATGGTGAAAAATTTAATAAGCTACTTCAAGATAATGTTATTTCAACCCTTACAGTAGTGGTGCGTAAAGAAATATTTAAAAAAGTGGGTTTTTTTGGCGAACAAGATGATTTACGAGGCGTAGAAGACTATGATCTGTGGCTTAGGATTTCGTCTCTTTATGCGGGTAGAATAAAATGCCTGCCAGATAAGCTTGCATACTATAGAGTGCATGATAAAAATATAAGTATTGCGAGTAATACTTTGGCGATTAGCAGAATTATTAATGTGCTTAGCAATATATCAACCCTCAAGTCATTGACTAATAAGCAATTGGAGCAGGTACAGGATGAACTTAGAGAGAAAAATATTACTTTATCAATGCATTTAAATGAAGAAAATAATGAAAGAAGTCCTTTGCTATCAGTAATAATGAGCGTGTATAATGGTGGCGATTACTTGAAGCCAGCAATTGAAAGCATACTAACGCAGAGCTTTAGGGATTTTGAATTTATAATTATAGATGATGGCTCAACCGATGATTCTGCTAAAATAATAGCGTCATATAAAGACCCGCGCATCAGGCTTATAGTTCAACAGAATAGTGGTTTGGTGAAAAGCTTAAATTTAGGAATTAGGATTGCACGTGCAAATATTATAGCTCGGATGGATGCAGACGATATTTCTCTTCCTGACAGATTAAAGAAAGAAATTGAATGGATTAGATTAAATAAAAAAAATGGTCTCGTAAGCACTTATTTTTCGCACCTAAATTTTGATGAAAAAAAACCTAACGGAACAAACATTGTTTTTCCGATTAACGACATAGACCTTAAGCGATTAATGTACGTAACAAACCCAATAGCCCACGGGGCTAGCATGTTTAGAAAAGAAGCTGTTATGGAAGCAGGTCTCTATAGCAACAACTTTGGACCAACCGAGGACTATGAACTATGGACAAGAATTTCAAAGAAATGGAATATAGGACTAGTTCCAGAAATATTGTATTGGTATCGAATAAATAACAGTCAAAGCATATCTCAAAAAAACATTAAAAAACAAAACTATTTCATTAATAAGATAAGAGAGGGGCTTTGGGGGGAAGCTTTTATCGAGAAAAGTCCCTACAGGATTTTCGATGACTTTATAAAAATGAAACTTCAAATACCTAATCAATATTTATCTCAGGCTACGTCTAATTATAAAAACTTACAATACGATTTGACGATGCAACTTATAACACGAAAACAACTAAGAAGATGCTATCGCCAGCTAATTGGGCTCTTAATCGTATTTCCTGGTGGCTTTTTAAGAGTGCTAAAATATCTACCAGGCCTACATTGGGCAGTATTAAAAAATAAAATGAAAAGAGTTTACAGCTTATGAAGAAACTGAAAATACTTCACTGTGTTGAATTCTATTATCCTTCTGTTGGCGGTGCCCAAGAAGTTGTTAGACACCTAAGTGAAAGAATGTCCTCTAAGGGACACGACGTAACTGTTGCTACCTCAAAACTCGGCAACAGGAAGAAATATATACACAATGGTGTAAAAATAATTGAGTTTGATATTAAAGGAAATTCCGTAAATGGCATTAAGGGCAATCACAAAGAATATGTAAAGCTACTTACCCAGGGTGGTTTTGATATTATTATGACCTATGCGGCCCAACAGTGGACTACGGATTTATTTTTAAAAAATTTAGATAAAATAAAATCGCATACAGTGATAGTGCCGTGTGGCTACTCGGCACTATACGATCCTAATTATAAAAAATATTTTAAAGAATTACCTAATCAATTAAAAAAAATAGGCTCAGCAGTATATCTGTCCAATGACTATAGGGATATAAACTTTGCAAAAGAGTATGGTTTAACGAATTCAATAGTGATTCCAAATGGAGCAGATGAAAATGAATTCAGCGAAGAACTCTCTGCGGAAAGAAAAAAAAGACTAAGAAACACATTTGGAATTGGCGGCCTAGTGATAATGACCATAGGAAATTACACAGGAGAAAAAGGCCATCTCGAGCTACTTCAAATTTTTAAAAGGCTCCCTGTAGCACAAGCAACTTTAGTGTCCGCAGGAACAATAAAACCGCATGATGGATGCTTTGATGAATTTGACATCCAGGCTGAACGGATTAACCTAGGAAGAAAATTTTTAGGCAAAAGAGTCATAATGCTCGATGGAGAAGACAGAGAAACTGTAAGGGATGTACTGAAAATGGCAGATGTTTTCGTTTTCCTTTCAAATATCGAGGCAAGTCCACTCGTAATATTTGAAGCTTGCGCAGCAGGCGTGCCATTCCTAGCTACGGGTGCTGGAAATATTGCCGAAATAGCACAATGGACAAAGGGAGGGATAATAGCAAAAACCATTAACATGCCGAACGGAAGAGTTCGGGCGGATAAAAAAGATGCTCTGTGGAAGCTAGCTAAACTTGCACACAATAAGCAGCATAGAAAAAAATTAGGCGCAAATGGGAAAAAAGCATGGAAAGAAAAATATACATGGGAAATTTTAACTGATAGATACCTTGACCTCTACAATGATTTAATTTCCAAAGGGACATCTAAATCATGATAGGAGTTAAGCTTATGGGAGGACTCGGGAATCAAATGTTTCAGTATGCCCTTGGATCAAGTATTGCAGTACATAACAATAACGATCTTGTGCTAGATTTATCCTTCTTTGAAAAACAGCCGCTGGAAAATACTCAAAGATATTATTCCTTAAACTGCTTCAAATTAGATGCAAAGTTATGTAAAAAAACAGTATTGGGTAAAAAACCTATATTTTATTTCGGGACAGATATAACCTATTTTGAGAACTTATATTTAGAGAAAGAATTTAAATTTGATAATAAAGTGCTCCTACAGCCCGACAAAACTCTTTTTGAGGGATACTGGCAAACAGAAAAATATTTTAAAAACATAAAGAAGAAATTGATTAACGATTTTGCTCTTGCGAGAGATATTTCAAGAGAGGACGCGGCACTTGAGGAAAAGATTAAAAATTGCAATTCCGTCTCCCTGCACGTCAGGAGAGGTGACTATGTCAATAATCAGAATGCAAATAAGTTTCATGGGCTAAAAGGGATTGACTACTACAAAAAGGCAATAAAAATAATTAATAAGACATACCGGGAATTTACTATATTTATTTTTTCTGATGACATTGCCTGGTGCAAAAAAAATCTAAGTAAAATTCATGACAATATTATTTTTGTAGGTGGAGATAGGGTCGATTATGTAGACATGCACCTTATGAAAAATTGCTCGCATAACATAATTGCTAATAGTTCGTTTAGCTGGTGGGCGGCATGGCTTAATGAAAATAAATCTAAAATTGTTGTTGCTCCCAAGATTTGGTTTAATGACCCCAATACAAGCACCGTAGATATAATTCCCAAATCATGGATAAAGATATAAAGAAAAAGCCAGCTATTTCTGTGGTGATGAGTGCCTATAACGCATCACGTGACATAAACTTGGCGATTAAAAGTATCCTCAATCAAACATTTGAGGATTTTGAATTCATCATTATTAATGATGGATCAACTGATGACACGTTGCAGAAAATAAACAAATTCAAGGACAGACGCATCAAGATTATCTCGAGAGCAAATAAAGGCTTGGTTTATTCACTGAATGAGGGAATATCTATAGCAAAAAGTGAAATTATTGCAAGACAAGACGCTGATGATATTTCTTTGCCCAATAGGCTAGAGAAAGAATTCAAAGAAATTAAAAATAATGTGCTCATTGGTACATCCATGATTACTATCGATGAAAAAAATAAATACAGAAATACTCACCGAATTCTTCTAAACGATCCCGAACTAAAACTGGAGTTATTGGTTAGATCTCCTTTCGCACACGGTTCAGTATTATTCAAAAAAAGTGCCTTTATTAAGGCGGGATGCTATAAACAAAGCGAGTGGCCTGCAGAAGATTATGGTTTATGGCTACGTATGGCGCCATACGGCAGCTTTAAGAACTTGGACGAACCCTTATATAAATATAGAGAAAATAGCTTCGGCATAAGCGCCCTATTTACTGAAAAGCAACTTCAGGCTAAAGAATATGTACAAAAGAAAGCTTGGAAAGCATGCAATTCTTTTATTCCAAAGAATATTGAAACAAAGGAATATCTTAATTTAGAAATGGCAGATATTCGTTTAGAAAGAATTACAAAAAATACAATAGAAAGCTTAATCAGATCTGTGGCTGGCCTGCGAATAGTTTCAGCTTTACTAATCCTCAGGCTTTTACTGACGAACAGAATACTTTTCAAAAAAACTATCCGCCTTCTTATTCATAGAGTAAAATAAAGTAATGATGAAAACTCCCGAGATCACTGTCGCAATACCCACTTACAAAAGAGAAGAAGTTCTTGTCAATACAATAAGAGATGTTCTTGAAAATCAAACTATAAAAAATCTTGAATTAATAGTTGTTGACCAATCGCTTGCGCACAACAAAAATACTACACGGTTCATCGAATCAATTAAAGATAAAAGATTTAGGTATTTCAAAACTTCCCCGCCATCGGTTACTGCAGCAAGAAATTTTGCACTTAAGAAAGCAAAAACACCCTTTATAGTTTTTTTAGATGATGACGTGGTACTCAATAAAGATTTGGTGGAGGTCTACTTAAAAACTTTTGCTTCACATGCTGAAATAAGTGCAATAGCAGGACGAGTCAACCAGGATGGCTTTCCGATCAAGAGAGATGTTCTCAAATTTGATGAGTTCACTATTTCACATGGAGTTTTCTCCGCAACAAAATCGAGTTACACGAATGCTTTTCCTGGGGGAAATTGTGCACTAAGAGTCAAAGAAGTGCTAGCAATTGGTGGTTTTGATACTCGATTTAAGAATAACGCTTTCAGAGAAGAAAGCGATATGTCACTAAGAATGAGTAAACTTGGTTACAGAATTCTTTATGAGCCTAAAGCGGCGCTACTGCATCTTTCAGCACCTTACGGAGGAAATAGAGTAAAAAAACATATCTACGATAATTATGGGTTTTATAAAAATGAATTGTACTTTACCCTGAAACACGTGGAACATAAAAAAATTATCGAGGCCTTGCGAAGAAAATATAATGAATACTGCCTAACTACTCGGGGGTTGCGTGCATGGATAAGACGAATTTATTTTCTTTCAGCAATTATGGCTGCGCTTTACAGGATATTCTTCGTGAAAACATATGAGTCGGTAGAATTGAAATGAAAATTGGAATTGACCTAAGGTCACTACAGGAAAGCTCTGCCATAAGAGGTATAGGTTCTTATGCAACTAATTTGATGTGGGAAATTTCTAAAATAGACAAAGATAATGAGTATTATATTTTTGCTTATAGTACTCAGGCTGATTACATACAAAAAAAAATTCCTCACTCTGCGAATATTAATTTTCTATTTTTAGGCAAACCTAAACTACGTGGTAAATTTATAATTCGTACCCTATTTTTATCGAATGAAAAATTGAAAAAAAAATATACTACACAATTGGATTCGGTTCTTCTTCTAGACCCATTATATGAAATAAAAGAATTTTCGAAGGGTGTCCCTGTGGTAATGGACTTAATACCGATTATCTATCCTCAAAAATATTTGGAAGTAAAAATAGAGCGCAGAAATCCTCAGGGCCTTTTTATATACATCAAACGATTAGCTCTTAGAAGAAAATTTATTAATACCTTTCTGGGGGTCAATAAATACAAAAAAATTATAACAATCTCCAATGCCTCGGCAAATGACATAAATAAAATTGCTAATGTCCCTTATAAGAAAATTTCTGCAATTCACCTTGGAACAATAAAACTCAAAAAACAAGAAAACGCAAAACCCACTCGAGAAATTAGCGAAAAGTATTTTCTGTATGTAGGCGGAACAGACTGGCGAAAAAATTTAATCAAATTCATAGCTGATATCAGAAAAATGTTAACTAAAAATGATTTGAGGTTTGTCATAGCTGGTTCTGAGATGACGAACAGACTAGTTGTTGAATCCAATAAAATATCTAAGTTCATCAAAAAAAATAATCTAGAGAAGTATGTCATTACACCTGGATACGTAAGTGATGGTGAACTATCCTATCTTTATGAAAATGCAGAAGCATTTGTTTTTCCTAGCAGATACGAAGGTTTCGGACTCCCCGTTCTGGAGGCAATGCAGTCTGGCTGCCCTGTCGTAGCGTATGACAACTCCTCAATACCTGAAGTAGCCGGAAATGCTGCAATTCTTGTAAAAGATGGGGAAAGCATGGTTCCGGCGCTAGAAGATCTCATGCAAGACAAGGGCAAGAGAAAGGCGCTTATTGAAAAAGGCTATAAGCAAGCTGAGAAGTTTTCCTGGAAACGTACAGCCCAGGAAACAATCAAGGTGCTTGAAGGGGTTGGTGACCTAAAAGAAATTAAGAAATAACTCTGTCGCTAAACTTACCTGCAATTCTATCTTCGAGTGCCTTCATGTCTGCATCAACCATAATTTTTACAAGTTCTTTAAATTTAGTTTTCGGTTCCCAGCCCAATTTTTCCTTAGCTTTTTTATAATCACCGATTAGAAGATCAACTTCAGCGGGCCTAAAATACCGAGGGTCGATTTCGACATATTTTTTCCAGTCAAGGCCTGCGTGCCCAAAAGCCTCTTCCAAGAATTCTTTGATAGTGTGAGTTTCATTTGTGGAAATTACGAAATCGTCAGGCTCATCTTGCTGTAGCATAAGCCACATTGCTTCAACATATTCTTTTGCATATCCCCAATCACGTTTTGAATCAAGATTTCCTAGATATAACTTATCTTGGCGACCGGCTTTAATTTTTGCAACGGCTTCAGTAATTTTTCGAGTTACAAAGGTTTCCCCTCTGCGCGGACTTTCATGATTAAATAGAATGCCACTACATGCAAAAATTCCGTAGCTCTCTCTATAGTTTTTGGTAATCCAATGGCTATATAACTTTGCGACTGCATACGGCGACCTGGGATAGAATGGCGTCACTTCTGTTTGTGGAACTTCTTGCACTAAACCGAACATTTCGCTAGATGATGCTTGATAAAATCTAGTTTTTAAGCCCAGAAGCCTTATGGCCTCAAGAATCCTTAGAGTACCCACTCCCGTAACATCAGCCGTATACTCTGGCACATCAAACGAAACCCTAACATGGCTTTGTGCTGCAAGATTATAAATCTCGTCAGGTTTTACGTCAGATAAAATTTTTGTCACAGAACTTGCATCACTCAAATCTCCAAATATAAGTTTCAATCTTGAACTTCTTTCATGAGGATCCTGATATATATGATCTATTCTGTCTGTGTTAAAAGTACTAGACCTCCTGACCAATCCAAAAACCTCGTAACCCTTGTCTAGCAAAAGTTCTGCTAAATAGCTGCCATCTTGCCCTGTTATTCCTGTAATGAGTGCTTTTTTTGCCATCTATTCTCCTTTAAAAAACTTAACTAATTTTAACATAAAAATATAGTCAGATTATTGTACACTGTTAGATATATGGAAATAATAGGGTTTGATGCTCAACCACTTTTTAGGTTTAGGGATGGGATCGGCACCTATACTCTAGAAATAATTAAATCAATGGCCCGCTCAAGACCAGATATAGTTTTTGAGGGATTGTATTTTAAAGAATTTGACGGTAGTGATTTAATAAAAGAATTTGATACTATCAAAAACGTTCGTTTTAAGAAAGTTTCTTTAAATTGGCAAATAATAAGATTTTTTGCAGAAATTGGAATATGGA
>Ga0207954_1000875_pt1 | contig 10485 bp, 6 predicted proteins | sample CryBogmetaGMA0M_FD_184547 | JGI IMG/M metagenome (GOLD analysis project Ga0207954, IMG submission 184547) | Freshwater microbial communities from Crystal Bog, Wisconsin, USA - MA0M (SPAdes) | ecosystem: Environmental > Aquatic > Freshwater > Lake | place: Crystal Bog, Wisconsin, USA | collected... | reverse complement strand
GATCCCGGTCTACGTGGTCGGGGTGCCAGCTCCGTTCGGGATGAAGGACGTCCGGTTCAAGTTTGTCGAATTTGACACCAAGTACGATCAGGACGTGCAGTGGGCCGTGGTGGAGCAGGGGCCGGAAACACGCTATCCCGAAGTGGTTCACATTCGCTCGGGGAGATTCGCGGACGAAGCGATTGATTCGGGATTCGGTCCCTTTAGCCTTTCGAAGCTCTGCGCCGAAACCGGCGGCATCTACTTTGCGGTTCATGCCAACCGGGATGTCGAGGGGAGAGTGGGCAACGATCAGACTGCCGCTATGTCGTCACAGTTGAGGCGGTTCTTCGACCCCGATGTCATGCGTGACTACCAGCCCGACTACGTGTCTGCGGCCATGGCTGAAAAACTTCTCACTGCCAACCGCGCGAAGAAGGCACTCGTTGAGGCTGCGCGAGCGGTCGAGATCAGCCCGATGGAATCGCCTGAGATGGTGTTTCCACGGAAAGACGACGGGGCCCTGTCACAGTTGCTGAGCGATGCCCAGAAGGCGGCTGCCCGCATTCAGCCAAGGATCGATGCTCTTGCAGAACAGTTAAAGGCTGGACTGCCCGACCGAGATGCCATCAAGGAGAAGCGGTGGCAGGCGGGCTACGATCTGTCGTTGGGCAGGGTTCTATCCCTGAAGGCACGAACCGACGCCTACAACACTATTCTCGCGCAGGCCAAGTCGGGGATGAAGTTCAAGGATCCGAAAAATGACACGTGGGTGCTCGAGGAGAGCACTGATGTTTCCAAGGTGGGCTCACAGACAGAGAAGGTTTCCAAACAGGCCGTGATGCTGCTCGAGCGTGTGGTTCGTGACCATCCAGGTACGCCCTGGGCATTCCTGGCTGCCGAGGAGTTGCGACGGCCGCTGGGATACACGTGGGGCGAGCGGTATACCGGCGTCAATGTGCCGAAGGCAAGCGAAGGCGGCAACGGTGGCATGCCTGGGACGCCTGCAGACGACAAGAAGCGGGTGCTTGACGCCCCCAAACCGAAACGGCCGTTGAAAAATCTCTAGATCGCGTTCGCGAGGGATATGGCCGGCCGGCGATTCTCCGGCCCCTTGGGCTGACGTCAGGGTCACAAAAAGCATCCTGTTCCGCAGTCCTGTGTGGCACGAGATAAATATTCCCCAGTGGAAGCACTTTTTCGAAGCGTGCCTGGCGTTGATGAACCCGGTGCTGATGGGCCGCATTGGTTCGCCGGCTGCGGCATGCTCGTCGCTGGCGGATTCTGCTACGGGAGGCTCTTGGGCGATGGTGGATCGCTCGTGAGTCGCAGAATGCACCAGCTCCTGCGCGTGCCTCCGACCGGCTCCTCACGATCAGGAATCGAGTGAAGCCAGGCATCCACCCGTCATGGCAGCAGGATGCCGAGCAGCGTCACACGATCGACCGCCTGGATGGCGGCCCCGCGCAGCAGCCGGAGGCTGCTCAAGCGAACACCGACACGATGTCGGTGATTTGCGTGTATTCAAAAAGTCAGGTTTTCTTCCGCGAACGTCGTGCGGCTGTCATAGGCGTGAAAGCTGCGGGCGATCTTCGCCGACAACACTTGGAGAAAGAGCGCCCGGAACTGTGTTTCCGACTGGTCTGTGGCGGGCACCGCGCTGTCGCCCGGGAAGGTAAAATCATCGAGCTGTTTCTCGAACAGCACCCTCTTTTCGGCGACGTCGTACACCCGAACGTTGGCTGTCGCCCGCCCGCGGTAGAGTGTCGAGCCTTCGTGCATGCGAAATTGCTCGAGATCGATGCCGACTACGATGTCGGCATCGAGCGCCTTGCCGAGAGTCGGGTAGTCGACCCAGGCGTTCTCGTCGATCCATCGGGCCACTTCGTGCTGTTCGATCACACGGGCCTTGCGGACGTTCTGAGTCAACTTTGATCCCACCATCGTGGCGAGCTCTCGGGCGGAACTGGCGTCGCTGAATTCCAGTTCTACGATTGGCTTGCAGACCACGGCGACGTGCTTGCCCCGCAGCCCCTTGAATTCAGCCGGGGCATCTTTTTCGGGTGCCATGAGGTAGGCGACTGTGGTGATCATCGAACAGCCGCTGGTGAGGCACGTCAGCAACAGAGCGAGAACTGCGAGGCGGAAGGAATGATGAAGCCGGGGCTGCATGCGAAGATCCTTTGTTGATCGCCTGATGGCATCGTCGGCTCAGGGGCCGTCGGGATCGGGAGGGTAGCCAGGCTTCACAGACCGCTCAATGCCGCTTCCTCCGTGCGGAATGAGCTTGCCCAGACTTCGCCGCCTCTCTAGCCGTCGCCCTGTGGGCGTCTGGAGGGCACAATGGGCGTCATGTGCACACTCGATGCGACCACGCCCTCGGGAGGATTTCTCGCTGCCCTTGCCGCCGCTCTGCCCACACACGGCTTCTGGTCGGGGCGGACGGTCGTGGCGGTCTCCGGAGGTGCTGATAGCGTGGCTCTCCTGCTCGGTCTGCACAGTCTGGCTTCGGGGCAGGGGGCCCGGCCTCGGCTGATCGTGGCACATGCCAGGCACGACCTACGGGAAGAGGCAGCGGCCGATGCCGACTTCGTGGCCGACCTGGCCGCACGGCTCGGGATCACCTGCGCCATTCGCGATCTGAGAGTGCGTGCGCCCGATGGTGTGCGAGGAGAGGGGATCGAGGGGAGGGCGCGGCGACTGCGGCAGGATTTTTTCGTTGATGTGGCCAGAGAGCATGGAGCCCGGTTTGTCGTCGTTGCCCACACGGCCGATGATCAGGCGGAAACGATCCTGCATCGCAGCCTCCGCGGCACGGGCCTCGCGGGCCTGGCAGGCATGGCCTGCAGCCGGCAACTGAGCGAAGGCATGGCGATCCTGCGGCCGTTGCTGGCGGTGCCGCGCAGTGTTGTCAGGGCATATTTGGAATCGTGCGAACAGCCCTGGCGCGAGGATGCGACCAATGCCGATGTCCGCTATGCACGGAATTTTCTGCGGCACGAGATTCTACCGCGATGCGAGTTGGGCCCCTACCCGGCCGCCGCGGCGTCGCTCGTCCGGCTGGGAAGCCAGGCCGCGGTGGTAGCCGCCGCACTGCGAAGCGCCGCCGACCATCTGCTGGAGGCGCATTCGCGCCGGCAGGCTGACGGTGGCATCACGCTGCAGACCCAGAAGCTGGCCGGACTCGATCGGCACCTGCTCGCTGAGATCTTCGTGGCCCTGTGGCACCGCGAGGGCTGGCCCCAACGCGACATGACCGCGCGGCACTATCTTCAACTTGCCGCGATGACGGTTTCCGCAGCCGACACCGCCGTGGCGATTCCCCCGGCGATCGATCTGCCGAGGGGCGTGCGGGCTCGCGTGTTGTCGGCCGCGGTGCTCCTTGTCGATCGCGGAGAATGACACACTGGTGGACGCAGACGCAGCCCATACCATCTCCGACATCAAGGGGCTTGCCGGCCTCTCCGACGAGCAGCTCGCCGCCCAGGCGGCTCGGGAGGGGTCGGACGGTGCGGCGTTCACGGCGCTCACGGAGCGTTATCGCGAGAAGGTCTGGAGGGTCTGCTGGAGGCTGATGGGCAGCGAGCACGATGCGGAGGATGCCGCGCAGGAGGTATTCGTCCGGCTGTTTTTTGAGCGGGGGAAGTTTGCCGGACGATCGACCTATTCCACGTGGCTCCACGGCGTGGCCATCCGCACCTGCCTGATGCTTCGCCGATCGAGATCGCGGCGGCGCCGACGGGAGGATTCTGGCAGCGAGGAGCGGATCGAATCGCATGCCGACGCGAAGCCGCAGGGCACCGCGGCGGTCGACGCTACCCACGACATCCGCATGCTGCTCGAGGGGCTCGACGATGAGGATCGGGCGCTTGTGCTGATGCGGTTCGCCGAAAACCACGACTACGAGCAGCTGGCAGAGATGTTCGGCACGTCGGCGGGTGCCTGTCGGATGCGGATCAGCAGGATCAGGGAAAAGCTGGCGGCAAAGGCAAGCGGTCTGTTTGACGCGGATCGTGACACGAAGGGCTAAGGCGTGATGGGCGATGCAGAAAGGGTGAAACCAATGGATCCATTCGAGCAGTTGGCCGGTGAGAAAGTGCCGCCTGTACCGACGGCGCGGACTTTTACGGACGGGGTGCGCCGCAAACTGCATCCACGGCTGCTCGTGCTGCACGTGATCGAGTTCGCCTTCGGGGCAACGTGGTGGGCTGTCATGCACATGACGACCGCGCTGGCCGCGGCGGCACGGTACACGCTGACCGGCACCTGGCCCCCCCGTGACCAAACGCTGGAAAAGCAGGCCGGGAGCGGTCCGGAAAACGAGCGGTAAATCGGCTCAAAAAATTTTTGTGACACGTGTGTGACACGGCGGGCCCGGCCGGCAACTCACTCTCTGGAGGCCGAGACAGCACCGCTGCTCCGGCCGCCGACAGGAAAGACACTCGCCGGTGTGGCGCCGGTGGAGCAGATTGGGTTGCGGGCCAATGCATAATTCCCGCAGGGTCGGGGATCGATAAGGGGACATTCGCAATGAAGGAATTTACGACGGTCGGGCAGACGGCTGCGGAGACCGTCAGCGTGTCGAAGCAGGCGCTCGTCGACAGCTTCACACAGGCGTGGAGCCAGGTGATCATGCTGGCTCCGAAGCTGGTGGCGATGGTGTCGGTGCTGGTGATCGGCTATGTGTTGGCCCGCTGGGTGGCCAGCATCATCACGGTGGTGAGTGAGAAGATCGGCCTGCAGACGGCTGCCGAGAAGAGTGGCCTGGCCAAGAGCATGCACGATGTCGGAATCCGGCGTCCGCTGCCATCGATCGTTGGTGGCCTGGTCTTCTGGCTGCTGATGTGCGTGTTCGTGATGGCGGCGTTCAACATCCTCGGCCTCCAGAGCATCTCCGACGCGATGGGCGAGGTGGTGAACTACATTCCCCGCCTGCTCGTGGCGACAGTGGTCGTGGTGATCGGTCTCCTGGCGGCGACCTTCCTTCGCGGCGTCGTGGCGACCAGTGCCGATCGCGTGGGGCTGACCTACGCCGAGTATCTGGCCGGCGGCTGCTACTGGGTGCTCTCGATCCTCACGTTCATCGCTGCTTTCAACCAGCTCGGCATCCAGTTCGCCCTGCTCGAGAAGCTGATCCTGATTGGGTCGGCTGGGCTCTCGGCGGGTTTCGCTCTGGCCTTCGGCCTCGGCGGTCGCGACGTGATGAGTGGCATCCTCTCGGGCTACTACGTCCGCCAGCGGTTGCAGGCGGGCGACGCGGTGACCGTGGGCAGCATCGAGGGCACGGTTCGCGAGGTGGGCCCGGTGGCGACGGTGATCGAGACTCGTGAGAACGGCCTCGTGCACCGGCACAGCGTCCCCAACGCCAAGATGCTGCTGGAGGCGGTGCGGTAGTCGGGGGTTGGAGATTCCTTCGGCAGTGCACTCAAGTCTGCCTGCCGCATGGCACAAGGTGACCGGCCCAACAGGGGCCAGCCTGAATAGAAAAAGGGCCCGCGGTGCGAAAGCGCCGCGGGCCTTTTTCGTATGAGGACTCAATCCGAGACAGCCTGGATGACCGTGCTCGGCGTAAAGCTAGTGGTGCATGCCGCGGGCTTTATAGCCGCCCCGCATCGCAAACCACCCCAGCAGCAGTGAATAGCAGACGAACATCGTCGCCGGCACGAAGGCCGTCAGTGTGAGCGCCTGCCGACCGCCAAACAGTCCAGCCTGCTCGACGAGCGGCTTGTCTTCTGCCGCCGACGGGCCAGCGGAGGACGTCCACCAGTCCACCAGTTTCTTCTGGGACGCCACGGCTTCCGGCTTGGCGTTGTCCTTTTCCATCAGTTCGAGCGCACGCTGCGCCTCCTTGCCGCCGTCCTCCAGCACGCCCACCTTCGAGCCGTCGAGGCCGACCGTCTTCATCCAGAGAAACTCGTTCTCCTTCGGCGCCTTGTAGCGATCGTAGACGGCGGGGCTTGAGTCGCGCAGTTTGGCCGAGGCATTCTGGTCCTGCAGGAACCCGATGCCTGGGCCACCCAGGAGGCCTGCAGCGAGCATGCCCACGCCGCCTGCGGCACCAATCGTGATGGCGCCACCCTTGGGGAACTGTTCGCTCACCACGGCCAGCATCGTAGGCCAGAGGAAGGTCTTGCCGATTCCATACACGGTGGCGGCAATGACGCACATCAGCGCGCCCTCGGCATTGCCCAGCAGGGTCAGGCCTGCCGCACCGAAGAGGGCGGAGACCGCCAGCAGGCCCAGCGGCGAGATCCGCTCCACGATCGGACCCGCGAAGAATCGCAGGATGAACATCAGTCCGGAGGTGTAAACGAACAGCAGCAGGCCATTGGCCGGACTGTTCATGATCGTCCCCGTGATCTTCGAGATCCATGAGTCAGTGCCGAGTTCCACGTAGCCCACGAGCCCCTGGATGAGGAGTAGGGCAGCGAGAAGGAGATGGCCGAAGCGGAAACCGGTGACGGCACCGAATGCAGCGAGGAGTCCGGCTGCGATGCCGCCAGCGACCAGCGGGGAAAGGCCGAGGTCACTCTTGAAGAACAGGGCGAGCAGGCCGCAGATCACCGCGGCGCCGACGAGACCGAGTTCCCCGAGCATGTCGCGGTAGCTGATGCCCGAACTGCTCGCCTCGCTCTTGGGGAACCGCTGGCCGAGCATCATCAGGCCGTAGAGCACGACGGGGGCGAGGAACAGCGAAATCTGAAACTGCCACGGCACCGGCTTGACGCCCGCGCCGCCGGCCATGAAGTAGCTGGCCAAGCCACCCAGGATCAGTCCGCCCGGCCAGCCAGCGTGCAAGATGTTGAGGTAGTGCGCCTTTTTGTTCGGGAAGAGCGTGGCGACGAGCGGGTTGACCACGGCTTCGGCGATGCCGTTGCCAATGGCAAACAGGAACATGCCCCAGAACAGGCACTGGAAAGCGAGCGGCTTGCCGCCTGCCTCGTAGGCGGCACCGGTCGCGAGCGTGAGCGCAGCCGATACGAGGTGCATGACGAATGCGGCGAACATCAGCGGCCCGAAGCCGATGCGGTCGGCGATGAGGCTCGACAGCAGGATGATGATGCCGAAGCCCGTCAGGCCACCGCCGGTGATCGCGCCCAATTCCGTCTGCGTGAAGCCGTATTGCTCCGCCCACTGCCCGAGGATGCCAGCACGGATGGAGAATCCCACGCCTGCGGCGAGAATCGCCATGAACCCCGCCCACAGCAGTCGCTGGGGGTTGAGGCCGGTGGTGACCGGTTCCACCCAGTCATTCTTTGCGGCAGTCGTGTTCTTGTGGGCCATGAGATTTCCCTTGCGTGGATGCTGCTGCAAAGGCAGCTGTTGATGAGAGAGCCCCTGGAAACGGCCCGCTGTCTTCAACGGGTGATTGGCGGACCAGACCGGGCGGGCACTATAGCAGGGGGCCGCAGTCTGGGGGAATGGCGGTCTTTCCGTCGGCCAGACAGGGGCATGGCGTCTTGACCCTCAACTGGCCTGCGGCGTACTTTCCCCGCCCCTCGTCGCGGTCCCGTCGCGGGAGCCTTGAAAAGCACCCGGCTTCGCCCTTGTGGCACACCTGCCTTGAAATCGCTCGCTGATACGCTCTGGATGCTCGTGCGCTGGGCCCTGCCGATTACGGTGGCTGGCGTGGTGGCTGCAGGCGCCATCGGCTCGAACCGGCTCGGCGAAGAGGTGCGGATCCGCATCCAGCAGCGGCTCGCGCAGGAATTCCCCGCGCTCTCGGTGCAGGTTCAGGGAGCCAGCCTCGTCGAAGGAGAGGGCATCGTGGTCCGTGGCGTGTCGATCATCGACCCGTCTCTGCCCAAGGAATCGCGACAAATACTCTGGGTTGAAGAGGTTCGTCTGGCCTGCAGCACGAACCTTGCCGATCTGATCGCAGGAGCTCCTCGGATCAACGCTGTGCGACTCCGTCGGCCCGTGCTGCATGCGGTGAGGCAGGCAGATGGCGTATGGACCGTGGCTGGACTCGTGAAACGCCGGACTGGCGGTGCGCCGATCGTGCCGGTGATGGTTGACGACGCCACGCTGTTCGTCGATGACCTGCCGCGGCAGGCACGGGCTGTCGTCAGGCAGATTGCGCTGGAGATGCAGCCCGAAGAGGGATCTGGCAACGCGGGCTGGGCGGTGGTGCAAGGCACCGCCGCCGGGGATCTCTTCGAACGGGCGAACTTCTCGGGCCGTGTTGCCGTCGCGGCGGGCACATTCGACCTGCGGGGAGCGGTGCAGTCGCTCGAACTCACTCCACGCATTGTCGGCATGCTACCGGCAGGGGGTGGACAGACTGCGGATGCCGTGCGGGACAGGATCTCCGGTTTGCGGGGACGCATCAGCATGGATTGGCAGGCAGCGGGCGCGCTCTCGACGATGCAGGACACCAATTTTTTGGTGTCGGGTCGGCTCGAGTCGGGCCGCTTCGAACACGCATCTCTGCCGTTCGCGATGAGTGACGTGACGACGGCATTCAAGGTCGATCGCGCGGGGTTGCAGTTCGAGAAGCTGGAGGCGCACGCCGGCTCGACGCTCCTGCGCGGCAGTGGCCGGTATGCGGGTTGGACCAACACTGCGGACTTCGACCTGCTCCTGGAGGCTGAACGGCTGGTCGTGGGGCGGCATTGGGAGGGACTGCTCCCTGAGTCGATGGCGTCGCAGTGGAGCAAGCTGTTGCCGGCAGGCGAGGTCGACCTGCGGGCGCAGGTGGCCCGCCGCAATGGCGTGATCGAGCCAAACGTCTCCCTGCGCTGCCGCAATGTATCGTTGACGCACTATCGGTTCCCGTACCGACTCGACCGCACCGTGGGCACGGTCGTGCTTGAAGGCACAACATTGTCGATTCATCTCACGGGCCAGGCCGGCGGTCATCCGGTGCAGGTGCAGGGAACATTTCGCACGGTCCCGCCGGCTGCCGCGACGAATGAGCCTGGTGGCACCGCTGGCATGTTGGAGGTGCGGGGCGAGGGGATGCGGATCGACGACACGCTGCTTGCCGCGATGCCTCCGCGCAGCGCCGACATCGTGCGCACGCTGCGGGCATCGGGCACGTTTGACTTCGTGTTCAGGCACGAACGTTCGCCGCAAATGCCGGGTGGCCATGCCAATTCGTTGGGCATTCGCCTGACGCAGTGCAGCATGGCCTACGCGGGCTTTCCGTATCCACTGTCGAATGTGTCGGGCAGCATCCGCATGGATCGAGGGCACTGGACGATTCGTGACATCACGGGATCGAATGACACGGGTGTCGTGCGGTGCTCCGGCGCGCTCGTGCCGGTCGGCGATAACGACGGCGAACTCACGCTCAACCTCGCCGGTACCGGAGTCGTTCTTGAACGCGAACTCCGCGATGCCCTGCCCGCAGGTGTCAGGCAGGTCTGGGATGATGTCGATCCTCGTGGAAACGCGGAGTTCTCCGCGACCGTGCGGCACCACGTGAAGGCACGGCGGACCGAAGTGGAGATCGAGGCCACCCCACAAGGCGACACGGTGTCGATCGAGCCGGCCTGGTTTCCCTACCGCCTCGAGCGGCTCCGTGGGCAGCTGCACTGGAAGGACGGCATGCTCACCTTCGAGCGGGTCCGCGGCACGCATGACCGGACGACCGTCACCGCAGGGGGCGTCTGTCGATTTGTTCCGGGCGGAGGCTGGCACGTTTCATTCGAGCAACTCTCTGCGGACCGCTTCCGCGCTGATCATGACGTGCTGCAGGCGCTGCCCTTGGGGCTGCAGCAGGCCATCTCTGGGGTGAATCTCCGCGGCTTGCTCTCCATGGCTGGGTCGCTTGACATTCATTCCACCGCCGGTCCACCCGCCGCATCATGGGACATGCAGCTTGACGTGGAGCAGGGGTCGCTCGACATCGGAACGCCGCTCGAGCACGTTCACGGTGGCATCCGCCTGCGCGGCCAGTCGGACGGCCACGCCTGGCAGACATTCGGTGACATGGCAATCGACAGCGCGATGTGGCGGGGTATCCAGCTGACAGCGGTGCAGGGACCGCTTGCGATGGACTCGAGCGGTGTGCGGTTTGGCGCGACCGCAGACCGGGGCGGCGAGCAGGGGGCGCCGCGGCGGGTGTCGGCACGCGTGGCGGGGGGCACGCTGCTCCTTGATGGCAGTGTCTCCGCCGGTGATCCCGGCGGGTTTGCCGTGACGGCGTCGCTCGGAGATGCAGACCTCGAACGGCTGGCCGGCGACACCATGTCCGCCGCCCACCCCTACCGCGGGCGTGTCTTCAGCACGGTGGAGGTGAGCGGCTCCCGGGCCGGATCCCACTCGCTCGCCGGCCGTGGACAGGTGCGGCTGCGCGACGCGGATATCTACGAACTTCCGTTGGTGGTGGCGATGCTCAAGATGTTCCGGGTGAAGGCCCCCGACCTGAATGCGTTTGGGTCGAGCATCGTCGATTTTCGGATTGAGGGACCGCGTGCCTATCTCGACAACATCGAACTCTCCGGCGACGCCATCAGCCTCGTCGGCAACGGTGAGATCGACTTCGACTCGAATGTGCAC
>Ga0207954_1000873_pt1 | contig 10492 bp, 5 predicted proteins | sample CryBogmetaGMA0M_FD_184547 | JGI IMG/M metagenome (GOLD analysis project Ga0207954, IMG submission 184547) | Freshwater microbial communities from Crystal Bog, Wisconsin, USA - MA0M (SPAdes) | ecosystem: Environmental > Aquatic > Freshwater > Lake | place: Crystal Bog, Wisconsin, USA | collected... | reverse complement strand
CGGTGGTCCGCGCCAGTCGGGTCCCCGGCGCGGCGGCCCGGGGGCTCAGTTCCACGGTCGGATGGTGCCCCCCGGACAGCATCAGCCCGGCCCCGGGCCTGGTGGCCCCAATCCCGACGAACTCAACCGCCGCTTCGAGGAGCACGCTCGCGATCTCCACCGCCATGTCGAAGAGATGGCCCGTGGGCTCGGTGAGAAGCTCAAAGGAGCGGCCGGTGGTGGCGAGGAGCTGCGGCAGATGCACGAGAAGCTCGCGAAGACCCACGAGCAGCTCCAGGATCGGTTTCAGGACATCCGCCGCCGCTTCGCCGAGCAGCAGGAGCGGATCGAGCGCCTCGAGCAGGAGGTGAGGCGGCTTCACGAGGCTCATGGCGTCGGCCGTGCCGAGGGAGAGGGGCGCGAACGGAAGCGCGAGGAGAAGGCGAAGAGAAGGGACGAAGAGAAGCAGGGGGCCACACCTGGAGCGAATGCAACGCCGAACGTCTCGTACGAAGGCGAGGAAAGCTCGTCGCTGTGAATAGCCTCCACACCAGCCGGCGCCGCCGGTTCATCACGGCCCCATCGATCCGCTCACGGATGGGGACAATGATCCTGGCGTGGGGCTTGTGGAGCGCGGTCGGCGTGTGGTCGCCGGTCATGGCCGCGGAAGGAGTCTCCCCGACACCCGCCGCGGCTCCGATCGACTTCAACCGCGACATCCGTCCGCTCCTTTCCGACCGCTGCGTTTCCTGCCATGGCCCCGATGCAGCCAAGCGGCAAGGGGGCTTGCGGCTCGATGAACCGGCGGGCGCGAGTCTCGTGCTCGACAGTGGCAGCCGGGGAATCGTGCCCGGCGATACGGCCGCAAGCGAGGTGCTTTCCCGGATCGAATCGACCGATCCCAATCTCGTCATGCCGCCGCCGCATATCGGCAAGCCGGTAACGGCGGCCGAGGCGGAGCTGCTCGGCCGCTGGATCGCCGCCGGCGCGCCCTACCGCGGGCACTGGGCTTTCGAGAGGGTGACGCGGCCGGAGGTGCCGATGACCCGTGGCACGGAGTGGCCGCGGACGCCGGTCGACCACTTCATCTTCGATCGGCTCGAGGCCGAGGGGATGAGCCCCAACGGCGAAGCGCCGAGGGAAGTGCTCGCCCGCCGCGTCAGCCTCGATCTCACGGGCCTGCCGCCGACGCCGGAGGAGGTCGCCGCGTTTGTCGCCGATCCTTCCCCAGAGGCGTACGAGACCTATGTCGATCTCAAGCTCGCCAGCCCGCACTTCGGCGAGCGAATGGCGATCGAATGGCTCGATGCGGCCCGCTATGCCGACAGCCACGGCTACCAGACCGATTCGAGCCGCTCGAATTGGCCGTGGCGCGACTGGGTGATCGCGGCCTACAACCGCAACCTCCCCTTCGATCAGTTCACGATCCAGCAGCTCGCCGGCGACATGCTTCCGCCGGCGGCGGGCGACGAGGCGGCGACGCGCGACGCGATCATCGCTACCGGCTTCAATCGCAACCACCGGATCAACGGCGAAGGGGGAATCATCGCCGAGGAGTGGCGGGTGGAGACGGTCATCGATCGCGTCGAGACGACCGGCCAGACTTGGCTTGGCCTTTCGGTCGGCTGTGCCCGCTGCCACGACCACAAGTACGACCCGCTCACGCAGCGCGAGTTTTACGCCCTCTTCGCGCTGTTCTGTAACGTCCCCGAGACCGGCACGATCATGGGGAGCGAGACGCGCAGCGGCGGCAACTCCGATCCGCTCTATCCGCTGCCGTCGGCCGAACAATCCGCCGAGATTCTGCGGCTGGAGAAGACGATCGCCGACGCCGACGAGGCGGTCCGTGCCGGCGAGAAGGATCTCACGACCCTGGTTGCCGACTGGGAGCGTTCGATCCGCCCGGTGCTCGACCTGCCGGACGACATCTGGCAAACGCTCGAGCCGCTCGCGTTGAAGAGCTCCGGCGGAGCCACGTTTCGCCGGCTCGAGGATGGCTCGTGGCTCGTCGAGGGGGCCAAGCCGCCGCTCGATACCTACGAGATCGAAGCGCTGCTTCCCGCCGGTCCGTTTGGAGGCCTTCGCTTCGAGCTGCTGGCCGATCCGTCCCTCTCCGGTAGCGGCGGCTTTGGCCGCAGCCACAACGGCAATGTCGTCGTGAACCGGGTGGAGGTGGAGATCGATCCGCCGGGGGATGCTCCGGCTTTCCCGGTAGCACTTGGCCGTGCCGAGGCCGACTACGAACAGGCCGGCTGGCCGGCGGCGAGCGTGCTCGGTGTCGGGCAGGGCTGGGCAATCGACGGCCACCTCCCCGACAAGCGGCAGCCGCGCCGGCTAGCCGTGTTTCCCACCGCGGCGGTCGAGGTGCCGGAGAACGCCAGGCTGCGGATCCGCGTGCGGCAGGAGGTGATCGAGGGGCATGCCTTCGGCCGCTTCCGCCTGGCACGGTCATCGGCGCCCCCGGAGCTTGCCGGCGTCTCGGGGCTCGGTGTCCCGCCACCGGTGCGTGACTCGCTGCGGATCGACGCCGCAGCCCGGACACTCGAGCAGCAGCAGGTGATCACGGCGTACTACCGCGAGAAGGTCGGAGGGCCGGTGAAGCAAGCTGAAGCCGCTCGCGACATGGCGCGGAAGGCGCTCGACGCCTTCCGCGATGCGCTCCCCAGCGCCATGGTGATGCGCGAGGGGTCGCCACGCGATGCCTTCGTGCTCACGCGCGGTGAATATGACAAGCCAGCGGAAAAGGTCGATCCGGGGCTGCCCGCCTTCCTCCCGCCACTCCCGCCGGGAAGGAAAGCCGATCGGCTGGCGTTCGCCGAAGGGATCGTCTCCCGCGATCATCCGCTCACGGCGCGGGTGTGGGTGAACCGCCAATGGGAGCGGCTGTTCGGCATGGGCCTCGTGAAGACGAGTGAGAATCTCGGCAGTCAGGCCGAGTATCCGAGCCACCCCGAATTGCTCGACTGGCTCGCGGCCGAGTTCATGGAGGGGACGAATCTGCCACAGGTGGCGGGCTCCCCGGCCCGTCCCTGGGACATGAAGGCCTTGCTCAAGCTCCTCCTCACGAGCTCCGTCTACCGGCAGTCGAGCCTGGTGACGGCCGACGGGCTGGCCCGCGATCCGGCCAACCGGTTGCTTTCGCGGGGCCCGAGGGTGCGGCTGCCGGGGGAGATCGTCCGCGATCAGGCGCTCGCCGCGGCAGGGCTGCTCGTGCCCGCAATCGGCGGCCCGAGCGTGCGGCCGTGGATGCCTGAAGGCGTGTGGGACGAGACGAGCAAGTATGGCAATCTCCGCGGCTATGTGCCCGACACCGGCCCGGGGAGATTCCGGCGCAGCATGTACACGATCTGGAAGCGGACGGCCGGGCCGCCGACGATGCTCCTCTTCGACGCCCCCAACCGCGAGACCTGCACCGTGAAGCGCTCGCGGACGAACACGCCGCTCCAGGCGCTGGCGCTGCTCAACGAGACGACGTTCCTCGAAGCGGCCCAGGGGCTCGCCCGCCGGATGGTGGCCGAGGGGGGAGCCGATCCCGCGGCCCGGATCGCCCGCGGCTACGCGCTCGCGCTCGGGCGGGCACCTGACGGGGCCGAACTCGAGACGCTCCTCACCGGCTTGGCCGTCGATCAAGGGGCTTTCGCAGCCGATGCAACATCGGCCGAGGCCTTTATCGTTGCCGGGGCTGCCGGCAGGCCGGTGGCGGAAGCGACGGCGGGCCTTGCGGCCGACGAGTTCGCCGCCTGGTGCCTCGTGGCCAACGTGCTGTTGAACCTCGACGAATTCGTGATGCGGGAGTGAATCGATGGATCGTCTCATGAAGGGCTTCCACCTCCAGGACGCGCTCAATCGCCGCGTCTTCCTCGGCGGTGCCGCTGGCACGCTGGCCGCGGCCGTCGCCGGGCTCACTCCGCAGACATCAGCCGTGGCGGCACTGCCGGGAATCCCCCATCACGCGCCGAAGGCGAAGCGGATCATCTATCTCTTTCAGTCAGGCGCGCCATCGCAGATGGATCTCTTCGATCCCAAGCCGGCGCTTGCCGAGCGGCGCGGGGAGGAGCTGCCTGAGTCGATTCGGCAGGGGCAGCGGCTGACGACGATGACGAGCGGCCAATCGAGCTTTCCGGTGGCGCCGTCGATCTTCCCCTTCGCCCAGCACGGCAAGAGCGGGATGTGGTTCAGCGATCTGATTCCGGCGATCGCCTCGAAGGCCGATCAGTGGTGCATGATCCGTTCGATGCACACCGAGGCGATCAATCACGATCCGGCGATCACGTTCTTTCAGACCGGGAGTCAGTTGGCAGGCCGGCCGAGCATCGGCTCCTGGGCGAGCTACGGCCTGGGGAGCGAGAACGCCGATCTCCCCGCCTATCTCGTCCTCACGAGCTTCGGCAGCGGCCGTCCGGACGACCAGCCGCTCTACGACCGGCTGTGGGGAGCCGGATTCTTGCCGACGGAGCATCAGGGGGTGCGGTTCCGCAACAGCGGTGCCCCGGTGCTCTATCTCGCCGACCCGCCCGGGATCGCCCGGCAGACGCGCCGGGCAACGCTCGACCGGATCGCGGCGATCAACGGCCGCCGTGCCGAGCTCGTCGGCGATCCCGACATCGCGGCCCGAACGAGCCAGTATGAAATGGCCTTCCGAATGCAGACGAGCGTGCCCGATCTCGTGCGGATCAGCGAGGAGCCGAAGCACGTGCTCGAGGCCTATGGGCCCGACGTCGAGCGCCCCGGGAGCTATGCCTACAACTGCCTCCTCGCCCGGCGCCTCTCGGAGCGAGGGGTGCGCTTCGTGCAGCTCTTCCACATGGGCTGGGATCATCATGGCGGCCTCCCTGACGCGATCCGCGGGCAGTGCCGTGACACCGACCGGGCGACCGCGGCGCTGATCGACGACCTCTCTGCCCGCGGCCTCCTCGACGAGACGCTCATCGTCTGGGGGGGAGAGTTCGGCCGGACGATCTATTCGCAGGGGGGAATCAGCGATACGAGCTACGGCCGCGATCATCACCCGCGCTGCTTCACGACGCTGCTCACCGGCGCCGGCATCAAGGGGGGGCTGACCTGGGGGGCGACCGACGACTACTGCTACAACGTGACGACGCCCCACGAGCATGTCCACGTCCACGATCTCAACGCCACGATCCTCCATCTCATGGGAATCGATCACCTCCGCCTCACCTATCCCTACCAGGGACGCGACTTCCGCCTCACTGACATCCACGGCGAGATTGTGAAGGGGATTCTGGCGTGACGTTCTTCTCCACCCGCCCCGCGTCCGCCATGAGCGCCGCAGGCTGACGGGGATCGGGGGGAGTCGTCAGCGGAGAGACCAGTTTTCCGGAATCAGGCGAGCGGGTTCTTCCACGGAGGAGTCTCGGCTCACCTCGGCGCGACGGCGAGCTCCGGACAGCGTTCCAGGATCTTTCGATCCCACGTGTGGAGTTTCAGGTGGCGGTCCTCGGCGAGCGCTACGAACTGGCTGTCGTAGGCGCTGCAGCCAGTCCGTCGGGCGGTCGCCAGCACGCGCTCGGGAGGCACTTCATACGTGCCTTCCTGCATCAGATCGACCGCGTCGCGGAGGATGGCGGCGGCCTGCTCGGCATCGAGAAAGGCTTGGCGCTCGGAGGTGGCGAGCACATTGAGGAGTTCATCGAGCCACAGACGGGGGGCGATCCATTCCGGATCGGCCCGGTAGAGCCGTTCCGCGGCCGCTGTGCGTTCGCCGGGCATGAGGAGGTAACAGATGACGTTCGTGTCGACGACGATCACGCCCGCCCCTCCTCGATTGCCTCCTCGAGGCTTGCGTCATCCACGAGATGGTGGAGCTTCGATCGCCGTGCCCGAATGCGGTCGAGGAGCACGAGTCGGTCGGACTTGTGCGGCCCTACCGCCGTTTCCAGCAGCGTGAGGATCATCTTGTTCAGGCTGCGGCCGGTCTCCACGGCTGCGGCCCGCAGACGCTGATGGAGATCGTCAGGCACGTCTTTGAGCGTGATGTTTGCCATGGAACCATTTTGGCACCGTTTTGGAACCTGTCCAGAGAGACCCGCCCAAGGCACCCCTTTCCGTGAGGTGATCCCCCGGCGCCGGCCGATTCTCACCCGGTTTCTGCCGTGTCAGGGCGACGGGTATGGGGTGGCCTGCCGACCGATAGACTGGCCTCCCCAGAGCCCGAGGAGACGTCGATGAATCATGGCACCAACTCCGTCCCCCCGCACTCCCGTGAGGCTGGCCGGGGCGATCTCCTCCGCCTCGCGTTTCTCGCGCTCGGCGTCGTCTTCGGCGACATCGGCACGAGCCCCCTCTATACGCTCAAAGAATGCCTCCACGTCGCCGCCGCCCATGGCGACACCGTCGACCGCACCGATCTGTTCGGCATCCTCTCGCTCATGTTCTGGGCGCTGATCCTCGTTGTCACGGTGAAGTATGTCGTCTTCGTGATGCGGGCCGACCATGGCGGGGAAGGGGGGATCCTGGCGCTCTTGGCCCTCGTCCCCGATCGCTACCGCCACTCCGCCCACGGGATCGGCGGTGTCTCGGGGATGACGCTCCTGGCCGTCGTCGGCGCGTCGCTCCTCTACGGCGACGGCGTGATCACGCCGGCGATCTCCGTCCTCTCGGCCGTCGAGGGGCTGGCCGTCGCCAGTCCGGCCCTCGAGAGTTTCGTCGTTCCGATCACCTGCCTGATCCTCGTTGGCCTGTTCGCGATCCAGCCCCGCGGCACCGGCGACGTCGGGAAGTTGTTCGGCCCGGTGATGCTCGTCTGGTTCACGACGCTCGCGCTTCTGGGGCTGCGGCAGATCATCGAGGAGCCGGAGGTCATCGGGGCTCTCTCCCCCTGGTGGGGCATCGAGTTCTTTCTGCGGCACGGCTTCCGCGGGATCCACATCCTCGGTTCGGTCGTCCTCGTCGTCACCGGTGGCGAGGCTCTCTACGCCGACATGGGCCACTTTGGTCTCAAGCCCATTCGCCTCGCCTGGAGCGTGCTCGTCCTCCCGGCGCTCGTCCTTGCCTACCTGGGACAGGGGGCCCTCATCCTCCGCGATCCCTCGGCCGCCGCCGAACCCTTCTTCCGCATGGTGCCTCCCGGAGCAGCCACGTGGGCGCTGGTCGTCCTCTCGAGCCTCGCCACGGTGATCGCCTCGCAGGCCCTCATCTCCGGCGCGTTTTCGCTCACCCGGCAGGCGATGCTCCAGGGCTTCCTCCCTCGGATGACGATTCGCCACACGGCCCGCGACAACGAAGGACAGATCTACATTCCCGAGGTCAATGTGCTGCTGGCCATCGGCTGCCTGGCGCTCGTGCTCACCTTCCGTGAGAGCGTCCGGCTTGCCGCGGCCTACGGGATTGCCGTCACCGGCACGATGGCCGTGACCTCGGTCCTCTATTACCTCGTCGTCCGTTACACCTGGGGCTGGCCGAAGTGGCCGAGCCTCGGGCTGCTCGCCTTTTTCCTCGCCCTCGACATCCCTTTCCTCGCTGCGAATCTGTTCAAGTTTTTCGACGGTGGCTACGTACCGATGCTCATCGGCGCCGCGCTGATTGCCGGCATGCTCATCTGGAGCCATGGGCGGACGGCGGTCATCGATCGCTACTCTCGGCAATTCGGCCCCTGGGAAGAGGAATGGCCGGAGCTCAAAGGCCACGTGGCTTCGCGCGTGCCGGGGGGGGCCGTGTTTCTGGCGCCGAGTGTCGACCACGTGCCGCCGGTGCTCGTCCACCACGTCGAGCTTACCCGGGCTCTCCAGGAGACGGTGGTGCTGCTCACCGTCATCGACATGCCGGTGCCCGAGGTCAAGGATGAAGAGCGATCGAAGGTTGAGCCCCTCACCGATGGCTTCTGGAGGATCACGATCTGGTTCGGCTACATGGAGCAGCCGCTCCTGATCCCTGTCCTCCGCCGGCTCGCCACGGAGCATCGAATCCCGTTTGACGTCGACACCGCCACGTTCTTCATCGGCCACTCGACGATCATCGCCAACGAAGGGGGACGCCTGGCGCACATCCCCGAGGTGATCTTCGCCTACCTCAAGCGGAATGCCGTCCAGGAGGAGCGCCGCTACCAGGTGCCGGCCGACCAGGTGATGGAAATCGGCGAGCAGATCTCGCTGTAACGCACACCATTCTCCCGCATGGCTCGGCGGGGCGTGGCGACGTAAACTGGTGGCCGGAGTTTCATCATGCCAATTCCATCAGAGCCATCGGTCCGTCGCACCCGTATGGCGTGGGCCGCGGTGGCGATGATCGCGCTGGGTGCGGCGGGTGGAGCGGCTCGCGGCGATGAGGCCGAGTCGGCGGAGGCACGTGCCGCCGATCAGGCGTTCTTCGAGACACGCATCCGCCCGCTCCTCCACGACCATTGCCTGGAGTGCCATGCCGCCGGAGCCGAGGGGGGATTGCGGCTCGACTCACTCGCCGCGCTGCTCGCCGGCGGGGATTCGGGGCCGGCGGCAGTCCCAGGCGAGCCGGACGGGAGCCTCCTCCTCAAGGCCGTCCATTACGGCGACCACGCCCTCCAGATGCCCCCCGCGGGCCGGCTCGCGCCAGCGCAGATCGAGCTGCTCGAGGAGTGGGTGCGGCGCGGGCTCCCCTGGCCCGGCGCGGAGGGAGCGCCTGCGGCCGCTATTCGTCGGGCAGGGTTCACGATCAGCGCTGACGACCGGGCTCGCTGGGCCTATGGGCCGGTCGTCAGGCCCACCTTACCACCGAGCGGGGACGGAGACGATCAGGGAATCGGAGCCATCGACGCGATCTTGCAAGCCCGGATGGCCGCGGCCGGCATCAGCCCCAATCCCGCCGCAACACCGCACGAGCAGGTGCGGCGGCTGTGGTTCGACACGGTCGGGCTCCCGCCACCACTGGAAGAGGTCCAGACATTCGAGCGTGACGCTTCAGACGCTGCCTGGGAAGCGCTTGTCGACAAGCTCCTGGCGATGCCCGCCTACGGCGAGCGGCAAGCGCGGCACTGGCTCGATGTCGTTCGCTACGCCCAGACCAACGGCTACGAGCGCGACGACGAAAAGCCCTACGCCTGGCGCTACCGCGATTGGGTGATCGGGGCGATCAACGACGACATGCCCTTCGACCGTTTCATCCGCGAGCAGATCGCCGGCGATCTCCTCGAGCCACGCACCGACTCCGCCGTCATCGCCGCCGGGTTCTGGCATCTGGGGACGTGGGATGACGAGCCGGATGACATCCGCCTCGCCCGATACGACGAGCTCGACGACGCCCTCTCCACGATCGGTCAGGCGTTCCTCGGCACGACGCTCGGCTGTGCCCGTTGCCACGACCACAAGTTTGATCCGTTCTCGCAGGCCGACTACTACAGCCTCATCGGTATGATCCGTGGCGTGAAGCGCTACGAACGGGCGCTGCTCCCTCCGAAGCCGGATGCAGCGATGTTCCTGCCGATCGCCGCAGGAGAGGAATGGGCACTGTCAGCGCGTGAGGCCGAAGGCCCGATGGAGCCCTGCCACGTTCTCATCCGCGGCAACCCTGGCACACCCGGTGCGGTCGTCACTCCGGGCCTTCCCGAACTGTTCCGCAGCGGGGCCGCGGCTCCCTCCGGCCTCGAAGGGCGGAGGGCCCTTGCGGAATGGATCGCGAGCCCTGCCAATCCGCTCACGGCCCGTGTCGCCGCCAATCGGCTCTGGCAACACAGCTTCGGTCGCGGACTCGTCGCCACGCCAAATGATTTCGGCGCCGCCGGCCTCGCGGCCAGCCATCCGGAATTGCTCGATTGGCTTGCGGCCGAGCTTGTCGGCTCCGGCTGGAGCCTCAAAAATCTCCACCGCACGATCCTCCGATCGCGGGCCTACCGGATGTCGTCGCGGGCCGATCGGCCGGAGTGCCTTGCTGCTGATGAGCCGAACACGCTCCTCTGGCGGCAGAATCGGCGCCGGCTCGAAGCGGAGATCATCCGCGATGCTTTCCTGGCCGCGTCGGAAGCGATCAATCCGGCGGTCGGCGGGCGGGGCTTCTTCATGCAGGTCGGGCCCGATTCGCTCTCCGGTCAGTCGCGGCCTGGTCTCGGCTGGGAGATCTCGCATCCGCGCGAGCAGGATCGCCGCAGCATCTACGGCTTCGTCAAGCGCACGCTCCTCGTGCCGGAGCTCGAAGCCCTCGATTACACGAATACCACGAGCCCCGTCGGGGAGCGCGCCGTGACCATCGTCGCGCCGCAGGCTCTCCTCATGGTCAACGGCGACTTCGCCCGCCACCGTGCCCAGGCCCTCGCCGAGCGCGTCGCGACGGAGACCGGCCCGAGCGGGCCCGAGGGGGAAGACGGGGCGTTTGTCCGCCGCCTCTTCGAGCGCGCGCTTTCGCGGGGGCCGACTTCGGAGGAGGCTGCGATTGCCCACGCCTACCTCGACCGGCAGATCTCGATTTGGGCGTCCCGTGCCGATGCGATTCAGCTCCGCCCCCTCGTCCCTCGAGCCCTTCAGGAAGGCTACCGGAAGATTCTCCGTCCGGAGCAGATCCTCGAGGTCAGCCCGGCGGCCGGGTGGAG
>Ga0207954_1000871_pt1 | contig 10509 bp, 10 predicted proteins | sample CryBogmetaGMA0M_FD_184547 | JGI IMG/M metagenome (GOLD analysis project Ga0207954, IMG submission 184547) | Freshwater microbial communities from Crystal Bog, Wisconsin, USA - MA0M (SPAdes) | ecosystem: Environmental > Aquatic > Freshwater > Lake | place: Crystal Bog, Wisconsin, USA | collected... | reverse complement strand
TATTTGTTTCGTTTAAATTAAAATTCATATATAATATCAGTAGAAATGTTTTTGTATTCTTTTATTTAAATATATTTTACAAAATATTCTTGATTGTAAATAAGTTTTTAAGACGAGAATACGTGCTAATTTAAATTGTTTTTTATATTTAAAAAAAAATTGATTTAAAGATAGACTCTATATATATAGTATACTCAGATACAATGGCAGACTCTATTCTAAACGGCACTAATATTGATACTAGCGTATTCTCTTATTCCGCTCCTAAAGCTCATGCTTCGGGTGGCAAAGTAATTAACCTATATAATAAACACGTAAAGGAATCGGTAACTATAGCTACACCTCTTATTCTAACATGGGGGGCACAAGAGGGAATGGAACAAGGCACCGGTAAGCCAACGGGCAAATGGACTATGTCTCTACAATTTCCTAGCGCTGATTTTAGCAATTCCGATGCTGAGGCGTTCTTACAATCCATGCGCAATCTAGAGGCAAAGGTCAAGGCAGATGCGATGACATATTCCAAAGAGTGGTTCGGCAAAGAAATCAAAAGCTCTGAAGTCATTGATGAAAAATTCAACGTAATGCTTAGATATCCTAAGAAGGCAAAGGGTAGCGCTGAAGTTGACGAAACACGGCCTCCAACACTTACAGTTAAGGTTCCTCAGTGGTCGGGTGTTTGGAAGCCCGAAATTTATGATGAGGACGGTGAACCACTCTATATCAATGGCAAGGTAAACTCACATTTGACTCCGCTTGAATTCTTAAAGCCAAAGACACACGTTATTTGCTTGATTCAATGCGGCGGATTGTGGTTTATCAATGGCAAGGTTTCAATCACATGGAATCTGAAGCAAGCCATTGTACAAAAGCCTAAGCAGTCAATGGAAGGCACTTGCTTTTTAAAGCCAAAGGTTGCTGAAAAGGCGCTAATGAAGGCATTGCCCCCACCCGAAGATGTTGATCCCGAAGGCGTCCAAGGCGCTACTATTGTAGATGATTCAGATGACGAAGCTGAACCAGTTGCTCAAGTTGTAGTTCAAGAGCAAGTGGCAGCGCAAGTAGCAGCTACTGCTGTAGAAGAGCAAGTTCAAGTTGAAGAAGAAGTGAAGCCCAAGAAGAAGATTGTCCGCAAAAAGGCCGACCCATAAATATAAAATTAAATTTGTAATTTAAAGAGCCCCGAAAATAATATATAATTTGTAATTTAAAGAAAATAAAATAATTTTTTTGTTCCTTTTTATTTGTATTTTATAAAATACTTATTTATAGAATACAAAAGGTTTGTGTTTACACTAACACAATTTTAACAATAACGTCTCCCTTATTAGTTATATTATAAATATCGTCTTCGCAAATGGTGGCAATCCCCCTTTTTTTTAATACATAGAATTGCTCCGATTTCATAAACAATTGTTCGGTTGGAATAGTAAATGTAATTTCATCTAAGAATAAACTAACACTTTTTTTATTCACGATTAAATCCATTAATTCATCTATAATATTTATTTCTTTTACCACATAAATATTATTATTTTCATCAATAGTGACCGATACGGGCAAATTAGGCTGACATAATACGATTATTTCACCTCCATTTGGAGCGTCAAAATATAATTCATTATGCCAAAGAGGTACTAGATATAATTCTCCATCTACATACAATTTATAAATACTGTTGTTCATTAGATCATACAGTGTTGGTTTTAATATAACTATTTTGTCATTTTGGTACTTTTCTTTTATAATTACACTAACAAGCTCTAACGTTTCGTCATTAATGTAAAATATGTCCTTATATTTATACAGCAAATTATATACATCTATCGCTTTGTGTTTGTCTAATTCTGCGAATATTTTTTGTAAATAACTTAAAGACAACTTTTTATAACCTATGACAATTTGCTGAAAAATTTCATGAATTAGATTATTCGTTTTAACATTATTATTAAACTGATTGAACAATGCCGATACAAAGGTACTTAATAATTTTACATAATCAGTTTCTTGGTCTTGATTATAATTTGAACTAACAAATGCGTCAAATTCCCCATCATCTACTTCGTTTGGGATTGTTAGTTCGTCCAATAAATAATCATAGGATTCTCTTATTTGTTGGAATTTTTTTGTGGCATATTCAGTATTATTGTTTTTATCGGGGTGCCATTTTAAAGCCATTTTATAGTACTGTTTTTTTATGTATTCACTACTTAAATTGTTGGTCTCCGTTATTTCCAATATTTCTAGGGCATGTTTAATATTCATAGACTGTTTATATTCATTTGTATCCATGTATTATACTTGTTAAATACAACAAATAATTCTCTAAGTGATAAATCGGACGATAGTTATTGTTATAATATTTAAAAAATACGTGCGTCTTTTTCAATATACTGGAAAAATTGTTAGTCTTTATATAATCATCTTTAATCAGTTCTACTAATATATACCAAATACAATGCGTAATATTCAAATCAAATATAAAAATATCATACAATAAGTCCCTAAATTTTAAAAATACAAGACTGTCTATATTTTTCATTTCTTTAAGTATTTTATCACATATTATTTTATGCGGTGACATTAATTCTAGTATATTTGTGTGTAAATATTTGATATTTGTAATATTTTCAATTTTGATATTTGTGTGTATTTTGGTTTTTACACCTTCGTATTTTAAAAGCGCGTTGTTTTTGTTAGTAGTACTTAAACATTTATTATATGCTACTTTTGTAGGGCGACCAATGGGTATTATTTCACAGCAATTTATTATTGGATCGGGTACAAAACATAGCTCATCTGTTAACAGTATATATTTAATGTGTATCGCAGAGAATTTATTGTCTTGTATATAGCTGTAAAAATTTTCTAATAATTCCGTATGTATGTTTTGAAAATTTTTACATACAATGATACCAGTTTTCGTGTTTTTAGCAGACAATATATCCAAAATTTGCTGATATATTTCATGCCATAATAGTTTAGAATTACACCCCAGCAATGACATATCTATTTCATAATGGATGTCACTTATTTTAAAATAATATTGCTTTTTATCATAAGTTACACTTATTTTTTTTTCGTATTTTAACTGAGACGGACTGTATCGTTTTATCGTATATAACATTTGACTGTATTTACCAACACCACTTGGACCATAAAAAATTAAATTCGGCATATTATTTAGATCGTTTGGCATTGTGTCTATTAAATTGTTTAGCTTTGGATGTAAACTTGTTTTATTTTTGGCATTAATGTACTCTTCAAAATGTGTTTCTAAAAATTTCATTATTATAAAATATTATTATTTATTTATATTATAAACTAACAATATTATTTCACTGTAATATATTAAATACATTTGTACATATAATTAAATAATGAATCTTATAAATAATATAGAACAATTTGACATAAATTCGGTTTTTTTTTGCGATCCAATAAAAAATAATATTATTAATAATAGCTATTTTATTCGCATTATGTATTCACCGTCATGTTTTACTTTAAATGGTGTATATATTTTAGTACCGATTACTTACTCTATTGTTGAGAAATATTATAACAAATTTAAATGTAATATTGACTATAATCGGTTTAAAGACGCTATTGATAAAATTATTTTTATTGAGACTATCATTTTAAAAAAACATAGCACAAACAATAAGCAAGCTATATACAAAATTTCAGAACAACTTAAAATCGGGATTATTAAAATTTTTTCATATACTGAACCAACTAACAACACGTTTTCACTGAAGATATCGGGTATTTGGGAAACTGATACAGAATATGGTCTTACATATAAGTTTATAACTTGTTAACCTTGTGTAGAAACATTGTTAACCTTGTGTAGAATATAATTTTAAAGTAATGATTAATGCTATAAGAGCAACATAAGTTATAACACTAACAACTACCAAAAACGAACGTTGAGTTACTGATAATGAAAAATATCCACCACTACTGCTTGAATATAGTGACGACATTATATAATAAACTTGAACCATTACTAAAATACTAGTAACTAATGATATTTTATTATAATAATCGGATACTTGACTAGTTGCTATTTTATTAAAATAAGTATATAAAATCGCGATTAATATCGCTATAATCACCAATAATGAACAGCATGATAGCAGTGACGATGAGTTTTTAAAATTTGGGGAATTTAAATTTATCATAATTATGCCTACCAAACAAAGCATAATACCCGAATAACTACCGATTAAGGCATTTAGACTGCTCTCACTATTTGCGTTATGTGTAATAAATATAATAAAAATTGCTGCTGAAGATATTGCTATAAAAAAATACACCAAATTTTGATATAATGTTGGACTCATTGTATTCATTGTACTCATTAATATATAATTATATAATTTGTTATAATTATAAATGACAGTTATATGTTAAATATTTATTTGTTTTACAATATGTTTAAGATGATCTATTTCATTTTGCATTAGTTGTATTTTATTAACTAACAGAGGTATTATTTCTAAATAATTAATAGCTTTATAATTGGCGCTATTGTCCGGCTTAATAGAAACCAGCTCGGGATATTCATTTTCAAAATCTTGCGCGATAAACCCATAATGAACCTCTTTTTGTGTATCGTATTTGAATGTAAATTGCTTAACCTTTAACTTCATGAGATTATTTATTTTTTTTATATTAATTGGCTCAATATTGTCTTTTAAATTCACATCCGATGGATTTATTATTTTACCGTTTACATACAAATCACCTTCTATTAATACATTATCATATGAAATACTACTTGGCGTTAAAGTATTTGAAGTAATACTACCGCTATTTGGATACTTAACAAGATTCCATAAATTGGGAGGACCCCCCAATATAAAATTCTTGATATACGATGTTGTATTATTTTGTCGACCACTGTAGTTAGGCGTATTTAAAATCATTTAAATATATATTATTTTTTAATTTTTATATAAAAACACAAATATATATGTTTTTATATGAGTAGCTATAATGTATTTAACAATCATCCAATTATTCCCAATGCCAACCAATATTTTTATGCGAAAAAATTTGTTTCTATTCACTCAGAAGACCGCGACATTACTAAATATCCTAATTCGGCACAATTTGAAATAGAATTGCCACAAGATTACCTAAATGTTGTATCTGTTCGGTTAGCGACTTGGTCATTTCCCGCCAACTACAGTGTTTTCTCTGAGTTTAATTACAATATTACCATGACATTTAAAATGATAAAATTATATAATCCTAGCGATTACGGTGTTAGTAATCCACTTTTAGAAGTAATTTATATTGCTTTAAACACGTCTATTGATAAGGAATATATCATTGTTATTGAAAATGGGTTTTACAACCCACAGCAAATGGCAATCGAACTAACAAATCAATTTAATGCTGTTATAACTACCGAAATAAATTACTTTTTTAAGAATAATCCTAGTTTTGAAGAAGCGCAAAAACTGTTTGTTGCGTATAATCGGTTTAATATTGTATATAACGCTGTAGGGCAAAAATTATGGTTTGGCAACAGTGCTGACCAATTTGTACTAACAAATGACTCAAATGTGTATTACAAAAACAATATTGTAGACAATTCGTGTATTCGCTCTAATGTATTGCCCAATTTTGGCAATTGGGGTTTACCCGCCTATTTGGGATTTTCGCGCTGTCCAGCATACGCATTAGACGCAAACGAAACTTTGTATGGCAACCAAGGAAGATCAAATACTAATCCACCCCCTACTAATGATTTGTCATTAGTAAATCAACAAGTGCCTCGGTTTTATTATGGGGATGTTGCTACTCCCGGCGATAATGGGTTTTGGTTGTTGCCCGGAGCCCCCCACGCAACAGTGTATTTTTTACAAGCACCTCTGAAAATTAATTTTATGGGACCATCTTATCTGTATATGGAAATTGCCGGCTTAAACTGTATTGATGAAACATCTCCTTGGAATTTATCCGAGTTTACGGCTCATACTAACAAAACAAACGGTATAGTAAATTCATCATTTGCCAAAATACCTATACCAACTACACCTATTTCACAATGGTTTGACGGAGATATGGCATCTTATAAATATTTTAATCCCCCCGCTGAGCGAATACGTAAATTAAATATTAAATTGCGTTACCACAATGGCCAAAATGTTGATTTTGGTAATTTTGATTATTCTTTTATGTTAGAATTCAACTTAATAACTCCACAACAAGAAAGAACATATAGTATTCGTAGCGCGTTAGATTTATCACAACATCAAAATTTTAATTGATAGATTTTTTACCCAAGGTGAATTATTTTTACCCAAGGTGAATTATTTTTACCCAAGGTGAATTATTTTTACCCAAGGTGAATTATTTTACGCAATATTATATGTTTGTTTTATCCAATTCAATATCAGCATTTTATCACATTTTTTATAATCTCCATTGAAGCCCACTAATTTTAAAAAAGTCGGCTTTTTTCCCTTTGGCGCTTTATAAAAAATGTAATCCCCATATTTTCCCGTTCGAATATTTAGGGACGGTGTTAGTTCCCTAATCAAACCAATAGGTTTTGATGGATCTAAAACAGTATCCTTATCTAAAAATCGTATTATGTCAATATAAACGAGTTTATCCATTGAAAATTCGGACCCCAATGAACGAGTGTCGTTGCCCCATTGAGCATAAATGCCATATTTGCCTTTTTTAATAAATAGATCTAGACCCTTATATTTACCAATGGCATCTTGGTGTTGTTTTGTATCGTCTATTATGTCTTCCAGTTTTATTGATTCGCGGTGTTTTTTTACCTCATTAATATCTAAATCTTTTTTTACGGGCAAAAAAGTTGTTTTGTTAGTTGTGGTGTCTGTATGCTTGATAACGGGACCATATTTACCAATAATAAATGTGTTATTGTTTCCTAGATCAATGCTAAATTTTTGTAAATGCTGTACCTCTTTAGTGGCGACTTGAAGGGCATCGTAGCATTTTTGGCACACCGTGGTCCAAGGTAAGTCACTGGTCGCAATTTGGTCCAATTCGTCCTCCATATGTTTCGTAAATTCGTAGTCAAAAAATGTATTAAATTTACTAAGTAAAAATTCAATTACAATAACGCCTAGAGGTTGAATAACCAATTTATTTTTTTCGTTGCCGAATTCTTTGGTTGTTAGTGTTTCAACAATTTCGCCATTTTTATCACTCATTTTTAAACTGTAATCTGTTTCTTCTATTTTCTTGCCAACAATATTCTGCTTTTCTACGTATTTTCTTTCTTGTATTTTGTCAATAATAGACGCAAATGTGGAAGGCCGACCGATGCCTCTTTGCTCCAATAATTGGACCATTCGCGCCTCCGTAAAATGCGACTTTTGATTTGTTAGTGTAAATTGCGATTCTATTTTTTTGGGCGTTAATTCAATATTTTGTTTCAATTTAGAGAGATATTGGTAAATAGATGGATCAGCACTTTTTTTGTTTTTCACAATTTGCCATCCGAGGAAAACGAGTTGTTCCGCCTTATACGCAAATTTGGTCTCTAATGGTGCGCATATGCTCGCTGTTATGGTATTGTATTGCGCCGATGACATACACGATTCCAAAGTTCGCTGCCATATAAGCTCATATAATCGGATTGCTTTCGCGGGTAAATCTGTATTTATTATTTTTAGCGCAATGTTTGATGGACGTATCGCCTCATGCGCTTCTTGTGGTGCCGGTATATTCATTTTTGCGGCCACTTCATTTACGGCTGTTTTTGCGTTGTTTGTTTCATCTATTGCCATTTTATCTAGGATAGGTCGGATATACTTTTCTTCATAGTTTTTGGCAATGTACGCCTTTACTTCGTCAATGAACTTGCCACTGTATTTTTTGGAGTCGGTTCGCATATACGTGATATAACCTTGCTCGTATAGTTGCTGAGCATATTTCATCGTATCTTTGGGCCCTAGACTCAACTCATTAGATGCCAATTGCTGTAAATTGGAGGTTGTTAGTGGCTCCGGTGCTTCCTTAATTACCTTCTTCGGCGCTGTTACCGTACATAAAAAGGTGAATTCCCTACATAATGCCAAGAATTCTTTAATATCTTTTTTTAAACTAAATTGCCGATTTAGCTCAAATACGAGATTCAAATTGGTAAAATAACCCGCGGTATTATAGGCTACTGTACCGAACGACTCTTTAATATCCAAATAATTCTCATAAATGAGCCTTAATGCGGGCGTTTGACAGCGCCCAGCAGATAATCCAGTGTCGTGTTTTTTTGCCACATAGTGCCATAGCACGGGTGAAATTGTATATCCAACAAGCAAATCTAATATTTGCCTAGCTTGCTGTGCCTTTACTAAATCCATATTCAGTCTTGTTGGGTGCGAGATAGCAGATTGGATCACCGACTCTGTAATTTCATGGAAAATTATGCGCTTCGTTTGGTTAACGGGGAGACCGAAAAGGTCGCAAATATGCCACGCAATGGCCTCTCCTTCTCTGTCATCGTCGGTCGCCAATACGACATCAGATGAGCTGGAAATTGCTGAGCGCAGTTTCTCTATTTGTTTCAACTTGATTGGCTCTTGTAGAACTGAATAAGTTGTCGCAAACCCATGCGCAATATCAATGGATTCTAATTTATCAATTGTGCGTAAATGACCGAAAGATGCCATTACTGTATATCCGGGGCCAAGATAAGATTGTATTTTTTGGCATTTGGTCGGCGATTCTACGATTACTAATATGTTGAAATTTGACTTGGACTTAGAGGACATTATATTACTAGTAAATTATCTTTATTATTTTTACTAGTAATATTTACATTACATTACAATACCCACTATCATTTTTGTCTTCATCTTCTTCCTTTTTATCTGTTGTTGTTTTTTCTGCCCCCTTTATTTCATCATCAGCCTCTTCTAAACTAACAATGGAATCAATAAAGTCCGACGCATCCATCGCTTCTGAACGGGACAAACTATTTGAATATCTTACAGCTATTTCACCGTTCTTGTCATAATTTTCGTCTACAACAATAAGATCCTTACCCATATTTCTAAATTTTCCAACTCTCGCGGTTAACGACTGGTCATAATTTTTGTCAAACTGTATAAATAATGAACTATTACATGCCGACTTTAGCTTGTTTTCAAAATCATATGCTGATGATTCATTATCATCTTTTAACGGAATTATCACAAACTCTAAAACCATATTTTAATTTAATTGTTTTTTATCTTTATATGTTTATTAACAAAAATATATTTTTATTTTTATTAATAAAAAATTGAATTATTTATTATTTAAATATAATTTATTAGAATTACTAACATGAATCCTACAGAAACTAATAATTCTTTACATTTACCCTTCCAAGAAACCGAATTGGGCGATTTGGTAATTGACTTTTCTAAAATGAAAAAGCGCAAGACGAAAAATAAATTGTTGACTGCTACTATCACCGCTGACAATGCGGCAATAGTTGAAACCATTACCGAATCAGTTTCCATGCCCCTTTACTCTTATTCAATGCTTCTTGACCGCTTATTTGAAAATATTTCTTCAAAAGATAAAGAAAAAGATAAACTACATCCAAATGCCGCTCAAGTTCACAATCAAAATAAAATTACGTCTGTTGACAATTTTGATGATATTGTGAAAAGCATTCGCGTAGGAAATACCGATGACCTATCCGACAGTAAAAAGCACTTTGCGAACTACTTGCTAAGCGAGCTGTCTTGTGGTGGCTATTTCTCCAATAGCACATTGGTTTTAGCGGGTAAATTTACTGCCGGTAGAATTGACAACATTTGCTTAAAATACATTGATATTCATATTCGTTGCTTGAATTGTCGCGGTTTTAACACAACTCTATTTAAAAATACGGATATACGCAAATACGCGATTGAATGTGTATGCGGGTCTAAACGCACGCTGCCTATTGTGGCCGAAAGAACTTTAGAAAATAAAAAGAAAAAATAAAAATTATATGTAAAAATTATATGTAAAAATTTAAATATTATTTCGCTTATATTGTTTCCATGATATATTAACTTGCGCGCCCTTGTATTCGGGCTCTTTGTCTTCATATTGTGAATTTATTTTATCCGCCTTTTTTATTGCGCTGTCTACATACATCTTTTTTAGCAACATACCAAACTTATACGAGCCCTCGTGCTGGTCCAATTTGCCGTCTTCAATATCGCGCAACACATCAAGTGCCTCAAATAGCACCTTGAGATCTATCTCGTCCTTTCTTATTTTATTGTAAATATCCGTATAATAAGTAAATAAAAATCCGCACTCCCCCATTGCTTCCAAATGAAGCGCGTCATCATCGCCTAAATTTTTAGCCTTTAACATAACTAGCCTATTTACATCATCACGTAATATATGGCTATGTTTTAGTTTGCGTATTAAATCCGTATTATCACTAACATTGTTTTCACTAATCATTTTTTGCAATTGTAATCGCTGGTTGTCATCCATTGTATCCATAATGTTATTTTGAAA
>Ga0207954_1000868_pt1 | contig 10522 bp, 8 predicted proteins | sample CryBogmetaGMA0M_FD_184547 | JGI IMG/M metagenome (GOLD analysis project Ga0207954, IMG submission 184547) | Freshwater microbial communities from Crystal Bog, Wisconsin, USA - MA0M (SPAdes) | ecosystem: Environmental > Aquatic > Freshwater > Lake | place: Crystal Bog, Wisconsin, USA | collected... | reverse complement strand
TCAACCGGGACAGCGGCCAGTTCCGGGGTCGCCGTGCCATCTGGGGAGGCAGACAAAGCGTCCGCAATGCACTCTACATGGCGGCGTTGAGCGCCAAGAAGCACAACCCGGTCATTCGTGAGTTCGCAGCCAGGCTCATGGCCAAGGGCAAGCCGCCCAAGCTCGTGCTTACGGCCTGCATGCGGAAACTCCTCATCATCCTCAATGCCATGCTGCAGAGCGGAGATTCATGGAGTCCACGCGTGGCAACACTCACTCCGTGACCTTCTTCCCTCCTGGAAATGTCTTCTTCGGAAGCATGATCAGCACCATGCACCCCTTGACAACCAACACAGCCGCTGTGCCGTTTCCTGTCCGCACGGCACTCAAGCCAGCCCGTGCCCCCTCGTCCAACGAGTGCCCCTGGGGCGATTCGCTCCAGGCGCTGGGGCGATTCGCTCCAGGGGGGTGGAGCGATTCGCTCCAGTGACGCTCCCGGGCGATCCGGGGGCCTTGGCGCAGAAGTTCTAAAAAACCAGGCATTTTCCAGAATTGCTCGCAAAAACCATTGCTAACGCATGCATTGGTACGCGATTTGCATACAGGAAGTGTCATGCACACGCTTCTCTCAAGGATGTCGCCCTGGCCTCCAGCCACCCGGCTCTCACGGCCCACGAGGCGACTCATGGCCCTTGTGCTGGCGGCGGCCGTTCCAGCCGTCACCGCCCGCGGCCAGACGGTGACGCTCTCCGGATCGACCATCGGTCAGACGCCAACCCGGCTCGGCTACAACGTCGGCGATTTCACCAACGACAACACGGCCTCGTGGTGGCGATACACCGGCGTCAACGCGGGCCGGATGTTCACCTCGCCCTCCACGCTCACGCCGACGTCGGTCATCAAGTCGACCACGAGTTCCTCCCTCAACGCCTCCAGCCAGGCGCAGTTTCTCGCCCAGCGCGACGCGTTTCGTGCCAGCGGCACGGCCTCGACCTACATCAACTGGTCGGCGATCCAATCGACCTACACGAGCAACGTCTCCTACGGCAGCAACAATGTGGATGCCCAGTTTGCCGACGCCACGATCCGTGCCGCGGGAGGCACGTCGCTCGTCGTGATGCAGCGAACTCCATCCGCGTACGCCTGGCCGGCTAATGCCAGCGATAACTCGCCGACCGACTGGCAAAACCGCTGGCTCGGCTGGCAGCAGTGGTATGCCCAGGCCTTCACGCGCGCCCGCTACGAAGACGTCACCCGATACCAGATCTTCAACGAGCCAGACCTCTACAGCACCGGCTCGCTCACGCAGGCCCAGTGGATCGAGATGATCAAGTACGGGGCCAACGCCGTCGAAGCCGCGGTGGCCGACGTCAACCGGCTGTTCGGCAAGAACCTGACGCCCCAGATCTCGGGCCCGGTGACGAACGGGCCGGCACTCACCGTCACCGGCAGCGACTGGGGCGACACCCTCCTCGCCAATCGCAACACGCCCGTGCTCAGCGGGACCGCCGTGCCCGGCTACCAGCTCTTTCAATTCTACGACTACCACAACTACGGCAGCAGCCCGACGACCTTCGGCACCAAACTCGCCGGCGCAACCGCTGACATCAACACGATCACCGGCGGCCAGGCGGCCGACTATCCGGTCACGCTCTCGGAGTTCAACACCCGCACGAGCTCCAACTACAACCCGAACGACCCGGTGAACAATCCCAACGGCTACACGCCCGACAGCCTCGCGATGTCGAGCCGGCTTGGCCAGATCGTGGTGAACCTCGCCAACAATCAGCCCGAGGAGCTCTACCTCTTCAAGTTCTCGAATGCCGGCAACGCCTACAACGGCGTGCACTGGCAGAGCTCCACGGGCAACGTGGGCGGGGCGACAAAGTCGGCGATGGTCTACAACCTACTCACCGAGGGGTTCACGGGAAACTCACTGCTCTCGGTGCCAACGACGAGCGGCACAGACGTGGTGATGGCCGCCGCGGAGTCATCCGCAGGCAACCGCTACCTGCTGGCCGCGAACGCGAACCTGACGACCGGCAAGACGCTCTCGATCGACCTCACCCCCTGGGGCGTGCCGGTGGGGGCGGTGGTGACCGTCGAGCAGGTGAGCAGCCTCCACCAGGGCGATGTCAGCCAGACGATCACGGTCGGCTCGAACCGCACGATCTCCGTGACCCAGGACGCCGGGGGCGTGGTGCTCGTTCGCGTCCCGGGCAGCGTCGGCACACAGACTGCGATCTCCGCCAGCCAAGACGGTTACGTCAATCAGGGCAGCCCGACCACGTCGTTCAACGGCACCGAACTCCTCGTCCGCAACAGCGGCACCGCCGCGGCGGGCCGCGACGTCACCTACCTCAAGTTTCCCGTGTCGGGCATCGACCCAACCACGCTGACGCACGCCCTGCTCGGGATCTACGCCAGCGATCCGGGCGCGACGAGCGGCACGTCGGCCGGGATCATCGCCCACGTCTATGGCGTCACCGACAACGCCTGGAGCGCCGGGAGCATCACCTGGGACAATGCCCCGAACCTGGGAAACCCCGCTGCCACGATCTCGACCATCGACAACAACTACGTCGATGGCCTCGGGTCGACGGCCGAGATCGTCGGCCAGTTCGCGGCCACGGGGACCGAGCAGCTGCTCCAACTCGACGTCACGCGATGGCTCACCGAGCGGCTCGCGGCGGGGGCGAGCAACGTCACGTTCCTGATCGCCCGGCAGATTCGCTACGACGGCGACGTCGACGCCTCGCAGTCGCTCTCGATTCGCAGCACTGAATACGCGTCGGGGGCCTACGCCCCCACCCTGACGATTGCCGCCGTCCCCGAGCCATCGACCATGGCCCTCGTCGGCGCGGCAGGTGCCGCCGTGCTGTTCGTCGTCAGGCGACGCACCTGACGGGGGTAGCCTCGTTCGCGGCGGCCGCGGCGCTCACTTCGCACCGAACTTGTAGGCGGCGTTCTTGGGGTCGAAGTCGGCGTCCGTGAAGCCGTTGTTGATCTTCACGTTCATGTAGGTGTATTCCTCCATGAGCACCGGCTGCCCGCCCGCCTCCTGCGGCCAGTCGTAGGCCTCGTAGCGGACCGGGATGAGGTATTCGTCATCGATGAACACCCTCGCGAGATGGAAGCGGAAGTTTCGCCGCGGCACGGGGTGCACCACCTGCACGCAGGTGCAGATGCGGCCGTTGACCTTGGCGTTGGGATAGAAGTTCACCTCGCACTCGCCAAACTGCTTGTCGTGCTCGGCGACCTCGACGAGCCGCTTGGCGAGGTTCTCGACGCCGATCTCGGTGACGGCGTAGCGATTGCCCTGCATCGCCAGCGCCCCGTTGGGCTTGAGCGACACCGTGCCCACCATCGCCCGCACGCCGCTGCCGGCATGAGCGAGCATGTTGCCGTCGTTTTGCCCTTCGACCCAGATCACCTCCTGGCCCTTCACGTCGTCCGGGGCAAGAAAGTAGAGGTAGACACTGAACGGCTCGTGGCGAACCTTGGCGAACATGTACTCGTGATCCTTGAGCTTGCCGTCGATGCGTTCCCGCTTGACGACGGTGCACGAGTAGTCCTTCATCGTGGTGCGGAGTTGCGAGAGGCCCTTCTGGGCCAGTTCGAGAGCGGGCTGCAGTGGGTGGGCGCCACCGCCGGCCACTGCCTGGGCATCAGCCGCACCGATGTTGCCCTTCGCGACGTCACCATTGGGGACGAGGCCGGTCCCCAGTTCCTGGGCAGACGCCATCGCGGTCAGCAGGATCGCCGCCGCCACGCTGCAGCGGACCATGGCCACCTGAAACACACCCATCCATGCACTGCGGGCCATCGATCCCTCCGTGGATCAGCTGAAGAAAGAGCGTTCCCCTTCGACGTTATCGACTGGGGAGGGGGGGAGTCTACAGGTGCTTCCCGCCTGGCTGCTATGGCAGTTCCAACCCCGAAAGGCCGCATTTCCTGCCGGAAAGTGGGCGTCCTTGTCGGCCGGCCGTTCGCGAACGATGCTCGATTCCCCGGCTCCCGCCCTCGCATTCACGCTCCGATGGCCTCCACCAGTCTGTTTTCACCCGCAGAATCGCTCCAGGTAGCCTGCGTCGAGTCGCAGCCCTTTGGCGAAAACACCTACGTCGTGTCGCGGGCCGGCGACCGCCGCTGCCTCGTCATCGACCCCGGTTTCGAGCCCCAGGCGATCATCGACTGGCTCGACTCCCACGGCCTCGAGCCGGAGGCGATCCTCTTGACCCACGGCCACTCCGACCACATCGCAGGCAACGCCGCCCTCCGAGAACGCTGGCCGTCGCTGCCGATCGTCATTGGTAGGCACGACGCCGCGAAGCTCACGAACCCCGCCGGCAATCTCTCGGCCGCGTTCGGGATGAATCTCGTCAGCCCGCCGGCCGACCGGTTGCTCGACCACGGCGAGATTGTCTCGCTGGCGGGGCTCGACCTGGCCGTCCGCGAGATTCCGGGCCATTCTCGAGGTCATGTCGTCTTCATCGCGGAAGCCCTCACCCCGCCGGTGGTCTTCGGCGGCGACGTGCTCTTCGAGGAGGGTGTGGGCCGAAGCGACTTCCCCGACGGCGACTTCGCAGCCCTCGCGGCCGGCATTCGTGACCAGCTGTACACCCTCCCCGACGAAACGATCGTGTTTCCGGGGCACGGGGGGCCCACGACGGTCGGCCACGAAAAACGGCATAATCCCTTCGTGCCCGCGGGGGTCGCACGTTGACCGCGTCCGCCGCCCCGGCCGAAGATGCCTTCATGCTCTCGCCCGCCGACATCGCCGAGAAGGATCCGGGCCCGCCCCGCAAGGCGTCGGGCCGGTCGCCGCTCTGCCGGGCCGCGGGCCTGGGGCTTGCGGGGCTCGCCCGCCTGCTCGCCGGCGCAAGCATCCGCTGGATCGCCAGCCAGCCCGACACCTGCCAGCGGGTCTACTTCGCCAACCACACCAGCCACCTCGACGCGCTGATCGTGTGGTCGTCGCTGCCGCAGACGGTCCGCGAACTGACGCGGCCCGTGGCGGCCAAGGACTACTGGTCGCGGGGGCTCGTCCGCCGCTGGCTGGCGGAGGAGGTGTTCGACGCCATCCTCATCGACCGCACCGACATCAAGGTTCACCAGAGCCCCGTCGACATGATGCTCCGCGAGGCGGGCACCACGCACTCGCTGATCGTGTTTCCCGAGGGGGGCCGCAGCTCCACCGGCGAGGTGGGGGAGTTCAAGAGCGGCCTCTACTACCTCGCCAAGAAGCGGCCCGACCTCGAACTGATCCCGGTGCACATCGACAACCTCAACCGCGTGCTGCCCCGCGGCGAGTTCCTGCCGGTGCCGCTGCTCTCCTGCATCAGTTTCGGTCCGCCGATGTGGCTGGAGCGGGGCGAGGCCAAGCTCGACTTCCTCGCCCGTGCCCGCCGCGCCGTGCTGGCCCTGAAGGAATGACGCCGGCATGAACGACAACCGCACCATCGCGCTCGTCGCCGGCGTGCTCGCCCTGCTCACCGCGGCCACGGCCGTGGGCCAGTTCCTCAAGCGGCATCCCGACCGCGGCCTCGATCCCGCCGCGATCCGCACGTTCAACAGCCGGCTCCGTGGCTGGTGGATCCTCTGCACGGTGCTCGCCGCGGCCTTCTGGCTCGGCACGACGGCCACGGTCGTGCTCTTCGGGCTCGTGTCGTTCTGGGCGCTCCGCGAGTTCATCACGCTCACGCCCACGCGGAAGGGCGACCACCGCGCCCTGTTCTGGGTGTTCTTCCTGTTCACGCCGCTCCACTACGTGCTCGTGGGGCTCAACCGCTACGACGTCTTCAGCGTGTTCCTGCCGGTCTACGCCACACTCTTCGTGCTTGCGAGAGTCGCCTTCGCCGGCGACTACAAGCGGTTCCTGGAGCGGACGGCCAAGATCCAGGCAGGCCTCGTGGTCTGCGTCTACTGCCTCTCGTTCGCCCCGGCCCTCCTCCAGATCCCGATCGAAGGGGCCTCCGACGCCGACCGCACCGGCAACTTCCGCCTGCTCTTCTTCCTGATCCTGCTCGTCCAGTTTGCCGACTGCATGCAGTATGTCTGGAGCCGGATGCTCGGCCAGCGGCTGGTGGCCTCGTCGGTGAGTTCCAACCGCACCTGGGAAGGCCTGCTGGGCAGCGCCACCAGCACGGCCCTGCTCGCGGCCGTGCTCTGGTGGGCGGCGCCGCCCTTCCAGCTCTGGCAGGCCACGCTCGCCGGCCTCGTGGTGGCGGTGATGGGCTTCGCCGGCGGGATGACGATGAGCGCGATCAAGCGCGACCGCGGCGTGAAGGACTACGGCACGCTGGTGGTGGGCCACGGCGGCGTGCTCGACCGGATCGACTCGATGTGCTTCGCCGCGCCGGTCTTCTACCACATCACGCTTCTGATCACGGGCGTGAAGCCGGGTTGAACGCGAACGATCCGCATCGGTATACTGAACGAGTGTTCCGATGACATTCGACCCGGAACCCGCCCATGCCCAGCCGACCCGACTTCGCCGATGTGCCGTTGGCCGCCAAAGACCGCGCGGCCGTGCTTGAAGCGGCCCAGGTGCTCTGTAACCACCTTCCGGTGGATCGCGTCGTGCTCTACGGTTCGAAGGCGCGGGGCGACGACCAATCGGACAGCGACATCGACCTTCTGATCCTCACCACGAGGCCCCTGGGTGTCGCTGAAGGCTTTCAGGTCACCGAACTGCTGCAGCCCGTTCAGCACCGTCATCATTGCATCATTAGCCCTCTGCGGCTCTCTGCTGACGAGTGGTATCACGGCGTCTACCAGGTGCTTGGCATTCGCCACGAGATCGACCGCGACGGCATCGACGTGCCGCTCTCTCCCAGCGGCCGGGAGTCACCGCAGCCGGAGCCTGTACCGCGATGAGCCCCGAAGAAGCCCGCGCCGACGTGATCGCGTGGTCCATTGAGCGAGCCCGGGTTCGACTGGCTGCGGCGGAGCGCGAGCTCGATGCCGGCGTGCCGCAGCTCGCGGCCGACCATGCCTATTACGCCTGTTTCCATCTGCTGTCGGCGATCTTCTTGCAGGAGGGACTGACGCTGAAGCGGCACTCGGCCCTGCGTTCCGCGTTGCATGAACGACTGATTCAGACCGGTCGCCTTGAACGAACATGGGGCAGCGTCTTCGATCGACTCGCCGAACTCCGCACAAAGTCGGTGTACGCCGCATTGTTCGCGCTGGATGACGCAACCGGCCGAGCGGTGGTGGATGACGCCACGCGGCTCTCGGCCGAACTGCAGCGGTTGCTCACGCCGACGTAAGCCGGCCCCGCCCCGCTACTCGGGGCTGCCCATGGCCTTCTCGCCGGACGTTCGTCTCAGCCCTCCAGGCCTCACACGAACGACCGGCGACGCATGCCCCGGCGAGACGCCAGCGCGGCGAGCGCTCCGATCACGCCCAAGAGCGCCGTGCCCGGCTCGGGCACCACGATCACGTCGCCGGTGCTCTCCCTGAACGTCAGCGTCTGCGAGTCCTTCGCGATCGTGAACGTGCCGTCGTTGTTGTTCGTCCAGGTGCCCGCGTAGAAGCCGGTCGAGACGAGACTGGCAAAATCACCTGCTGCCGATCCGGTGAAACTGAAGATGTCGAGCGTCGTGTTGTCTGCGATCGCACTGCCGCCGAAGGCAAACGCCATCGTGCCGCCATACGTCAACCCGGAGGCGTCGAGAATGCTCACGCCGTCGTACGCCGTGCCGCGGGTGCCGGCCGAGGCGACCTCGATCGCCGTCACGCTCGTCGAAGTCAGCACGAGTGAGCCAAGCGTAATCACGCCGGGGCTGTTGCCGGGGCTGAGCGTGCCACTCATCGTCACAACTCCGGCAGCCGTTCCGGTCCCCCCGAGCCAGGCCGCCGCCGCCACGGACAAGTTCGACCCCACGGCGAGGGAGCCGTTGAGGACAAGCCCGCCGACATTCACCGTCGTCGGGCCCGTGTAGGTGTTGTTTCCAGAAAGCGTGAGCGAGCCAGTCCCCTTTTTCAGCAATCCCACGATATTGGAACCGCCGTTGGTGTTGGCGATCGATCCCGAGTAGGCGAATGTCCCACCGGACGCGTTGGTCGTATCGAAGCCAATAGTCGATCCGTTCTGGAAACCGCTGGTTCCGGTTCCGAGGGCCACGATCGTGGTGACGTCATTCGCGGTGAACTCGCTGGCGCCGCCGACATTGAGTGCCAGCGTGGCCCCGCTGCCCGTCGTGATGTTCGCAGCCGTCCAGTTCGCAGACGTTCCGCCATACAGCGAAGCCTGCTTGGCGAACTGGAGAACCCCGCCCAGGATCGTCGTGGAGTCCGAATAGGTGTTTGTGCCGGAAAGCGTCAGGAGGCCGCTGCCGATCTTGATCACGCCGCCGGTGGTGTTGTAATCAGCCACCCGGTTGGCGATCCCGCCTGAGATCGTCATCGCGTTGGTGCCGGTGTCGAAGGTTGCGTAGGTGCTGGTCGAACTCGCGCCGATGAGCATCGGCTTGCTGATCGAGACGTTTGCCGCCTTGGCCACCAGGACGCTCACTTGATTCGTGGTGGTCCCGTTGACCACTCCCTGTGGTGAGCCGCTGAACGCAATGGCCGAGGCATTACCGAAGTTGGCATCGCCCGTCGTCCACATCGTGGCACCGGAGCCGCCAATGTCGGCCACGCCCGAGAACGTGTTCATGGTCGCGGTCGACTGCTGCGTCAGGTCGATCGTGCCGCCGGTGCTGGCCCGGAGATAGGTGTCGGTGCCGCCCGTGATCGTGCCGGTGAGCCCCGTGACGGACGACCCGGTGAAGGCCATGACCATGCCGCTGGTAATGCTGATCGGATTGGCGATCGTGAGTGTCGTGGCGGCGTCGTTGTTGATGCGGGAGGACGAGTCCATCGCCGTGATCGTGCCGGTGCCGAAGGCGGAGGAGTTCTTGAAGCCGATGTTGTTCCAGAGATACGTGCCGCCGGTGTAGGTGTTGGACCCGGAGAGGATCGCCCGGCTGCCCTGGATAGCGTAGGAGCCCACCACGCCGGAGCCCGAGATCGTGCCTGAGTATTCGCCCAGCACCGTGTTCTTGAAGAGCAGCGGCGCGGCCGTGCCCGTGTAGGTAAAGCTCGGGTTCGGGTTGGTCACGAGCGCCCCGGTCCCGAGGGCCTGCGTCGTCACCTGCGTGGTGCCAGCCGCGCCGGTGGAACTGGCGGTGAGCGTGCCAGAGAAGGTTCCCTGGGTGGTGCCAGTGAATCTCACGGCCGCTATGCCGGTGGTCGTCACATTGCCGCTGCCGGAGATCACGCCGGAGAGTTCCAGATTTCTATTGGAGACGGAGTTCAGCGAGGCGGTGCCGCTGCCGAACGACACGGGAGCCGTGATGGTCTTCGTGCTACCCGCGCCGCTCGGCTTGACGTCGATCGACGTGATGCCGAGCGTCGTGATCGTGCCCGTGCCGGCCAGCGACGCGTTGTTTGAAAGCTGGATGGAGGCGTTGTCGAGGGTCACGGGCCCGTTGAACGTCGACGTGGAGCCGAAGTTCTTCATGGCGGTCCCGGAAAACACGGTCGTGCCGCCGCTGGTGTTGACAACCATGCCATCGCCCGTGCCCGACGTGCTCAGGATGCTGATCGTGAGCGTCCCGGAACCCGACTTGACCAGCGTGTTGCCGATGCCGGTGATCGAACCGGTGAGCGAGAGCGCGTTGACGTTGTTGATCGTGGCGCTCCCCGACCCCACGGCGATTGGATTGGTGAGCGTGCCGGACGACATGCTCGAGGCCAGCGTGCCGTTGCTGATGGAAAGGGTGCCCGCCCCGGCGCCGCTCGCGTTCCCAAGCGAAAGCACAGCGCCACCCGAGAGCCCCACGGTGCCGCTGACCGTGTTGGCGGCATTCAAGGCCGTCGTGCCGCCCGTGAGCGTGATATTGCCGGTGATACTACTGGCATTGTTGAGCGTGGCCGAGCCGCCGCTCACGTTGAGGCCGCCCGCCGTGATCGTCGTGGCGGCATTCGCCGCGAGCGAGCCGCCGCTGACATTGAGGCCGCCGCTCGTCACCGTCATCGAGCCGCTGGTGGTCATCGAGCCCGCGCCGACCCACGCGCCCGAGCCAAACGTGGCCACGTTCGACATCGTGAGGCTGCCGGCACCCGACTTGCCGAACGTGCCGGTCGTGGAGATCGCGCTGCCGCTTAAGGCCACGGTGCCGGCCGAGTTGTTCACCGTGAGCGACGCGGCCTGCACGCTGCTGTCGAACGTCCCGGAATCGACCGTGATCGTGCTGGCCGTGCCGAGCGTCGCCGTGTCGCCCTGCACGAACACGATGTTCGTGCCGGCGCCGTCCTTCTGCCAGTTGGCGGTGGTGTAGTCCCACGTGCCGCTCGGTCCGCCGTTCCAGAAGAGGTTGTACGTCGTTCCTGTGACGGCGAGCTCGAGGGCCGTGGCCGTCTGGTTGAAATTGTAAGTCGTGCGACCGATCGTCGTCGAATCCCCCGGGGCGAGCGTCTGATTGCTGATCGCCGCACCGGTGAGGGTGATCGACCCGGTGTTCGTCAGGCCCGTGCCCGAGAGCAGCGAATA
>Ga0207954_1000863_pt1 | contig 10565 bp, 8 predicted proteins | sample CryBogmetaGMA0M_FD_184547 | JGI IMG/M metagenome (GOLD analysis project Ga0207954, IMG submission 184547) | Freshwater microbial communities from Crystal Bog, Wisconsin, USA - MA0M (SPAdes) | ecosystem: Environmental > Aquatic > Freshwater > Lake | place: Crystal Bog, Wisconsin, USA | collected... | reverse complement strand
TATTCCCGGTGACCATACGTGCGGGGTCCCACCTGTTCCCATTCCGAACACAGCCGTTAAGCCCGCCCGGCCCATGATAGTGCTTCGGCGCGAAAGTCGGTTATCGCCGGGATCTTCCAAGAGAACCGCTCGTTCAGCTTCGGCTGGACGAGCGGTTTTTCGTTGCGCTGGGAACATGGACGACATGGACGGAGTGGACTGAATAGAGCAATGTCAAGCGGCGGGCCCCGGTGTCCATACCGTCCATTCTTGGCTAAAGCTAAATAAGAGCCTTATTCTATCCGCTATACCTAGGTTTTCTGGATTGATCTCCGTTTTCATCGTGGTTGCTTCTTCTCGATCCGTGGTAAGGTAATGTAAAGGAGTGACGCAATGATCGATGTCAAATATACGGGCGACGCGCTTTGGGATAGCATTGAAAGAGCTGTGGAGAAGGTAAAAGATCGGTTACGCCGAGTCACGGGTGCGCTGAATGCGGCGGACATACCCTACGCCGTCATTGGAGGTAACGCGGTTCAGTACTGGGTGGCTCAGGTTGATGAGTCCGTGGTGAGGAACACTCAAGACGTCGATATTATTCTAAATGAGTCCGATTTGGACCGTGCGATCGTTGTTCTCGGAAATGAGGGCTTCATTTTCCGGCATGCTGTTGGTGTTTCCATTTTTTTGGACGGTCCGGATGCGAAAGCACGAGACGTTGTCCACGTCGTGTTCGCGGGAAAGAAGGTCCGTGAAGAGTATCCCACAGCCGTTCCAGAAATTGATCAGTACGAGTGCATGGCAGATGCCCGTACGTTACCGCTGGATCGTTTGGTTCAGATGAAACTCACCTCGTTTCGTCGAAAAGATCAAGTTCACCTGTTAGACATGATCTCCGTTGGGTTGATTGACGCCGGTTGGCTGGACCGATTCGCGCCTGAGTTGCGATTACGATTACAGGAGTTGCTAGACAATCCTGACGGATGATTTCCGCCTTTATCTTCTTCTTTGCCTGTTCTTTGAACTTTTGGAGTTCTGTAAGTTCAACTACACCTCACACGTCCGCTTGGTTTCATCGCCAGGCGGCTGTATTCCCGGTGACCATACGTGCGGCGTCCCACCTGTTCCCATTCCGAACACAGCCGTTAAGCCCTCCCGGCCCATGATAGTGCTTCGGCGCGAAAGTCGGTTATCGCCGGGATCTTCCAATAGAAACCGCTCGTTCAGCTCCCAAGGCTGGACGAGCGGTTTTTTCGTGCGCTCTGCTCAAGACCCCTACCGTTCCCAGCCATTGCCAGACTGGCGAGTGCCAGACTGTTCGTGTTTCCTTCGGACCTATTTCGTCCATAGCGTCCATTCCTGACTTGTGATTCGTGGTTTCTTTTTCTAACCTGAATTCAAGCCAAGAATTCTGATGTGATCCGCAGGGCATCATCATGAGCACAGACATACTTCCGCAGTTGCTCACCCTCGAAGAGCTGGACGCTCTGCCAGGTGGTCCGGATCGGGACCTGATCCGTGGAGAGATTCGGGAGCGTGATATGACACGACGTAACCGACAGCATTCTCGGATCGAGAGCCAGCTTGTGATGTTTCTCGGGATCTGGCTCAAGACGCTGCCCCCTCCGCGAGGTCAGATTGTGTCGGGTGAAGCAGGTTTCCGACTCCAACGCAACCCTGAAACAGGCGTGGGCATCGATATCGCCTATGTCTCCGCCGAACTGGCCGCTCGTGAACCGTCCAGTCCGTACTTTGAAGGGGCGCCAATCTTGGCGGTCGAGATCCTTTCGCCCAGTGACAAGCAGGAGGAGATCGACGAGAAGATCGAACTGTACCTGGCCTGTGGCGTCCAGGTGGTCTGGATTGTAAATCCTAGACTTGAAACCGTGACCGTTTTTCGCCCGGACGCTCCGCCCAGTCTCTATTCTGGGACTCAGGTCCTGGACGCCGAGCCGCATTTGCCGCAGTTTCGGCTGAAGATTTCCGAGGTTTTTCGAGTCTGATCCTGTTCGTCTCCATGGCCCTGGCAATCGATGGGCAATCTTGACCTTGCGTGCCTGTGACAATTGTAATATGATTGGCAACTTGAGGCCATCATCTGTCTTTTGAATAGCGGCCCTGATCCGGACTGATGCGTATGCCCCGTATTCGTAGCTGGCTGACGAGTTGGATTCTGTGTGCATCCTGTTGTGTTTCGTTGACCACCTCTTACGGTAACGAACCGTTGATGGTCCAAAGATCCGATCTCGAAGCTCGTCTGCACTCCTGGTATTCGAGTGTCGAAACTCTGTCCTTTAAGTGTGAGGAATGGCGGACGACACCGGATGGTGTACCGCTCTCAGAGCTTGGAGTGAGCCATACCGAGTTCAAAAAAGCATCCAATGCCCGACTGAACATCAAGAACGATTATGTGTATCCGGATCGAACTGAGTGTATCGTCGATCATCGGCAGAACGGTTCAAAGCGTTTCATACTGTTTCATTTCAAGGAGAATCCATCCAAGATTGATTCAGTTGAGATTACATCTCAAACGGATACCGTTGATCATTTACCGGATGGTACGACTCCCTGGGTGATCGTGATGCCCTTCGGTCGACCGTTAACCTCGTATCTTGGGGAGCATGCGAAGCTGGCTCAGGTGGAACCGAATTCACCGAATTCGCATCTGATTCTTTCGTTGGAGTCGACCGGCCGGCTTGAGCGTTGGGAACTTGCTCCCGAGTTTGACTATCTTCCCGTGTACCATCGTGTCGAACTACGAGGCTCTGGGAAACCAAGTGTTACCGAGGCACGTGTGACAAAATTTGGGCAAGATCGCGGTCATTTCTTTCCAATCTCTGGTACACGCACCTATCCCCTGAATGATGAGGAAACCCACTACACAGAGTTTCTGGTCAAGGATCTTCGGATCAATCGAGGGATTCCAGATGCCGAGTTTGAGATGCCGAAAGTTCTCGAAAAGGGGGTCATGGTCAGGGACTTGACGAAAGGGGCCAAACCCAGAGTCATTGGTAGCCGCACCAAGCTGGAGCAGATTGAAGTCCGGAAAGACTATCTTTCGCGAAATATGGACGAGCAAGAGTCGATCACGCCTTCGCTGGACACTCCCATCATTCAAGTTTCTCCCGAGCCAGCACCCTACATTCAGTGGGCAAGTACCGGTCTGATCATCATTGCGTGTTTATGCTGGCTTGGTTGGTTGTTCCGAAGCCGGACATCTCGATGATCGTGGAGGTTCAGATGTTTCCAGAGAAGCCGGGTCATGCTGGAGGGAGCTTTCATCGTGCTGTCACGCTGATCGAACTTGTGGTGGTTATCTCCATTGTCGCTATCCTGATCGTTCTGCTATTACCGGTAATTCATCAGGTCAGGGAATCCGCGAGATCGGCTCAATGTCGTAATAATCTGCGGCAGCTTGGTCTGGCATATCATGCCTACGCGAATCAATTTGGTTGTGTTCCTATTTTTATATACGAGCCGGCCAAAACCAACGGCGATCGTCTGGCGTCCTATCGATTCTTTTCCGTCTTTTCCCAGATGTTGTCGTTCCTTGATGAAATCACCTTGTTTAACGCGATCAACTTTCAAGCGTCGGCCAATGATCCGTTCTTTCATGGAATTCAAGAGAGGATCCCATCTTTGGAAGCCATGAACAGCACATGCATGAAAACTGTTCTGGCGTTCTTGATCTGTCCGTCAGATGGCGTTGCTGACCAGATGTTTTGGACGGGGCCCACGAATTACAGGGCAAATGGCGGCAATGAACGATGGGATTCCAGAATCAATGGACCTTTTGGTTCGCTTGACGGAATGGTAACACTGGCAGCAATTCGAGATGGACTGAGTTTCACGGCTCTCTTCGGTGAGAAGATTCGAGGAGTCGGGGGAGAGCCTCGCGCTGGGAATCCGCGGCGGCTTCAATACTATCGCAACCTTGTGAACGAGCCCTCCGTCGATGACTCTGTGGCACTCTGTGCAAGGATGAATCCTCGGACCGCCAAGAGTACCAGCGATACTGGGGCCACGTGGTTCATCACCGGATACCGGCATTCAGCTTACAATCATGTGTGTACCCCAAACTCAACTGTACCCGACTGCCTTGTTGATCAGTCTTATCCTCCCCAGGGCCTGGCAGTGAGTGCCAGAAGCGACCATGGCGGCGGTGTCAACCAAGCCATGGCGGATGGGTCTGTTCGGTTTGTCCGGAATTCAATCCCGCTATCAATCTGGAGAGCGACAGGCTCACGTTCCACTGGTGAATCTTTGTCAGAGAATGATTGGTGAGTCGCGTCAGGTTGCTTGGAAGCAATTACTTGCACAGCGAATGAATGTAGGAATCAAACCCGGGAAATTCCTGGGCCGCGGCGGTCAGGACTTCCTCGCGGGTTTTCCGTGCATCAGGAGCGTGCTGTTCTGCGAATCTCAAGAAATCTTGAGCGATCTCTGCCGGTGCCGGCTCACGATCTGGTTGCTCGATCGCCTCGCAGGGACCAACACCACCAGCGATGAGCCACAAATAGTCCGCGAAGTTGCAAGCGACCACGCCTCGGCTTCCTTCAGAGCCCAGGAACACAATCGGTTGTTCAAGCAGCGGGGCACCCGGACGAACGCTCCAGAAGGCTGTGTAGCCACCCGTTCCATCCTGCCCGAACACCAGGAAATCGTTTCCAGCTACCGTGGCGTTCCCCGTCCAGGCCCGGATCCAGTGCTGAGTTTCGGATTCTGATAAGAAATCGGGAAACGGCTCGAAATCGTACCCTTCGCCGTCCGCATAATCGAAGTCGAGTTGCCCGAGTTGCTGGAGCAAGGGCGGGAATGATCTCTCGGTCATGGCAAGGCTACCTTCGCGGGTTCGTGTTCAATGGCAATGCTGAAAACTTCATCGAGTGTAGAAACCCCATGAAATACCAGCGAGTTGCGCACGTCTTCCGGCAGGTCGTCGAGGTCGGCCTCGTTGGCCTTGGGGATGATCACATGTTGAATACCCGCGCGTTTGGCGCCTAGGACTTTTTCCTTCACCCCGCCAATCGGCAGCACCCGGCCGCGGAGCGTGATTTCGCCGGTCATGGCAACGTCGCGGCGGACGTTGCGGCCGGTCATGGCAGAGACGAGCGCGGTGGCCATGGCTACGCCGGCCGAGGGACCGTCCTTGGGGACCGCGCCCGCGGGTACGTGGATGTGAACCTCGATCGAGCCAAGCTGATCTCTGGGGATGTTCAGCCGGGCGGCCTGTGAAGCGGCGTAGGTCAAAGCGGCACGTGCCGATTCCTTCATCACATCGCCGAGCTGACCGGTGAGGATGAGCGAGACCGAGCCCCAGCCCATGGATGGCGTTACCACCTCGCCGCTGGTAGATGGTGGTGCGCCATGGAGGCGGCGGATCGATGCCTCGACGAACATGATGTCGCCACCCGCCGGCGTGTAATACATGCCGGTGGCCACACCGATCTCGTTTTGTTCGCCGATCTTCTCGGGGTGAACGCGGGGCCGGCCCAGCAGTTCGCTGATCGCCTCGGGCGTGACCGTGCGTTCGACATTCTCACTCGACGCCAGCTTCCGGGCAAGTTTGCGCGTAACCGCGCCAATTTGCCGTTCGAGTTGTCTAACACCGGCCTCGCGTGTGTACTTGCTGACAAGCGTCATGATCGCTTCATCGGTGAATGTCAGACCCGACGATGCCAAGCCCGACTCTTCAAGCTGGCGTGGCAGTAGATACGAGCGGGCGATCTCGGCCTTTTCGCGCTCGGTGTAGCCGGCGAAATCAACAACCTCCATCCGGTCCAGCAGCGGGGCCGGGATGTTCTGTAGGAAGTTGGCCGTGGCGATGAAGATCACCTCGCTGAGGTCGAACGGGATATTCAGGTAGTGGTCGGTGAAGGTATCGTTTTGCGCGGGGTCGAGCACTTCGAGCAAAGCGCTCGCGGGATCGCCCTGGAACGAGACGCTGAGTTTATCGACCTCATCGAGCAGGAAGACGGGGTTCTTGGTGCCTGCCTGTTTCATCCCCTGGATGATCCGGCCAGGCATGGCGCCGACGTAGGTGCGGCGATGGCCCCGGATATCGGCCTCGTCACGAACGCCGCCGAGTGCCGCGCGGATGTATTTGCGGCCAAGCGATCGGGCGATCGATTTGGCGATCGAGGTTTTGCCAACACCGGGTGGACCGATGAAGAGAAGGATCGGTCCGCGGGCCATAGCGCGGGCCTTGGCTTCGGCCTGGTCCGTGATCGGCTTATCTTCTTTGGCCGAGGTCAGTTTGGGTGTGGCCGTGTCGCGGGAGGCAGAGAGCCGATCGAGTGGGCATTCGCCCGAGCGTTCGACCTCTTCCACCACCATCTTGGCGCGCATCTGGCGTACGGCCAGGAACTCAAGGACGCGGTCTTTGACGTCCTGGAGTCCGTAGTGGTCTTCGTCCAGTACCTTGGCGGCGTGGGGTAGGTCGAGGTTATCGTCTGAGCGGTTGGTCCAGGGGAGTTCGGCGATCCATTCCAGGTAGGTGCGGATGACCTGGGCTTCCATCGATTCTCGCCCCGCGCGTTCCAGGCGAGAGAGTTCGCGATCGACTTCCACGCGCGCTTCGCGGGGCAGGTCCAGCTTGTGGATCTTCTCGCGGAGTTCGGCCAGTTCGCGGCTTTGGTCGTCTTCGCCGAGTTCTTTCTGGATCGCCTTCAATTGTTCGCGGAGGAACATCTCGCGCTGGCGTTCGCCGAGCTCTTCCTGGACCTGAGATTTGATCTCGGCCTGGGCTTCGAGCATGCCAATCTGGCGCTGGACGTGGACGAGAAGGCGGCGGAGTCGGTCCTCGACGGTCAGGGTTTCGAGGATCGCCTGCTTCTCTGCCACGGGAAGTTCGACGTAGCCAGCCACGAGGTCGGCGAATTTGCCGGGCTCGGTGACCGAGTCCATCACGTTGTGGAGGACTTCTTCGGGGAGGCCGCGTTTTTCGCCCAGCTCCATGGCTCGTTCACGGGTCTCGCGGTGGAGCGCCTCGAATTCCTGCTTTTGTTCGTTTTCGGTGTGGATTTCTTGAACGGGCATAACCTCGGCGGTGATGAAGCCATCGGCAGCCGCATAGCGTACGACGGTGGCTCGTTCTTCGCCTTGGAGCAGCAGTTGCACGCCGCCCAGGCCGCGCTGGATCTGGCCGATGCGAGCGACCACGCCCATGGAGTAGAGCTGGTCGGGGGTTGGCTCATCGGCCAGGTCCCGTTGCGCCACGGCGAAGATCAGTCCTTCGCCCTGCTTGATGGCCATGTCGATGGCGCGTAGGGTGCCGGGTCGGCCGACGCCGATGGGTGAGGTCACACCGGGGAAGATGACCGATCCTCGCAGGGGCAGAACGGGCATTGTGTGTGCTTGAGACATTTTGATCTCGCCTGTTGCTCGGATTCCGCTTTCAGAGCCGGTGGTGGTTGAAAACCGAACCTTCCACCTACTCAAGTTAGTTCGCGATGTGGCCTGTGGTTCGCGTGGGTTTCCCGCGGAAGGGGTCAGGTCATCCACGGGCGAGAGCGGCCGATGTGTCTGGTGCCGCTCTTGGTAGGTAAGTGTAGGCTCAATCCTGGGCCTGTTCCAGTTTTGGCCCCCACTTTACGGTGGTGGCGAGCTTGGAAGGCTGTGCCAGGGTCTGGTAGATCACGCAGTACCGTTCTGTGAGTTGGATCAGCTTGCGTGCCTGGTCTTCGGATGCATCTTGAAGGTCCAGGTCGAAGTAGAGCCGGATTTCCGAGAAACCGACGGGGGCATCTTTGCTCACGGCGAGTGTGCCCCGGAAATCGAGGTCCCCCTCGGCGGTCACCGACGCGTTCCGTAGTTCAAGCTCCATCGCCTTGGCCACCGCCGCAAGCGTGACTCCCGCGCAAGCAACAAGCGCCTGAAGCAGCATGTCGGCCGAGCAGGCCCACGACCCATCTCCACCCGCGGCCGGGTGGAGCCCGGCCGAGACCAGGCCGGTACCCGTGAGCAGTTCGCAACTCAGGGACCCGGCCTGCACCTGGCCGGTGGCGCTCAGCGTCTTGAGCGCCGAGGCGGGCTGGTCGCGGTACTGGGCTTTCAATGGGGCCTGCAAGGCACGAAGTTCTTCGGCGGTCATGGCGTGCTCGAAGGAGTTGTAGTGATTTTCCAGAAACACCCTGAAGCCGATGCTCAGGCCACCGCTTCGATTTGATGATCGGCGGCTTTTGCGGTCCACCACGCCTCGGCGTCTTCGCCGGTCCAAGATCGAGCGCAACTGCAAGCGTTCAGCGCCCGTGCCAGCTCACGCGTGTCTTGATAACGATCTTCGGGACGTTTCGCGAGGCATTTGAGCACGATGGCGTCCAGCTCGGCCGGGATTTCCGATCGGTGGGTGGAGGGGGGCTCAACAGCGTCTCGGGTGTGTGCGATCATCAGTTCCATCGGGTTATTGCCGACGAATGGCGGCCGGCCCGTGAGCCAGAAATAAAGGATCGCGCCCAGCGCGTAGATATCGGTGCGGCCATCGACGTTGTCTTCAGCCTTCGCCTGTTCGGGGCTCATGTAAGAGGGAGTACCGCTGACACTGTACTCCGTGGTCAGCGTGGCCGAGCCGGGCGTGGTGAGCTTGGCGAGTCCGAAGTCCAGGACCTTGGCCACGTCGAATTCTCCACCCAGGATAGCGACCAGAATGTTGGCGGGCTTCAGGTCCCGGTGCACAATCCCTAATCGGTGCGCTTCGGCAAGCGCTCCGCAGACCTGTTTCATGAGGTAAATGGCGCGTCCCAGCGGCAGGGGGCCATACTTGTGCACGAGATCGTGCGAATTCATGCCGGGCAGGTATTCCATCACATAGTAGAACGTGCCATCGTCGGAGTGGCCGTAGTCGAAGATCTCGATCGTATTGGGGTGGCGTAAGGTGGCCGCGGCCTGGACCTCGCGTTCAAAACGCGCGAGCGCCACGGAATTGTTGGCGATGTCGGGCTTGATCAGTTTCAGGGCGCAGGGTCGTTTAAGGAGCTGATGCTCGGCCAGGAAGACTTCGCCCATGCCACCGTCGCCAATTCGCTCGCCAATCTGGTACTGGCCCAGTTGCTTGGCCTGGCGTAGTTCGTTGCGCAGTCCGTGGAGAATATAGGAAGTTGCAATCGACAGGAATACGCCAAGCCCCAGGTAAATGGTACTGGTCCCGGCGGATTGCAGGGGGTTGAGGCCGTGCTGAACGCTCATTTCTTCGAGCGGTTCGGCCAGCAGGATCGTGAATACGAACAGGGGGCCAAGCGCCATGTACAACACGGCCCGGGCGGTGCGTTTGGGGTCATTAGGGATAAGTGCACCATATGTCATCATATAAAAATTGCAGAGCAGCACGCCGAGCAGTTCGGTGGCAATGACCTTTTCGATCTGTCCTTTGCTGATGTACTGCGTGTTACCGTAGTACTGGTTGAACAGAAGGCAAAGAATATTGATACCAAAGAAAAGCCCTTCAAACAGGCGTAACTGCCTGAGTGACCAGCGAAACCGGTTCGAAAGCAAAAAGGTGAATCCCAGGGCCAGTAGGATCCTGAAGCCGAACGTGCTTGTGAATAACCAGTTGTAAGATTCGCGTGTGAAAAAGTTCCAAAGGAACAGGACGCTGAAGACAACGGTGAAGATCCAGCCCACGAGTCGTAACCGATTCCTGAGTAATTGTTCGGTCTCGGATTCCAGGCTGGGCGAGGCGTTGCCATCGGCTGCCGTGATGGAAATTTCGTCGTTGTCATCAGGCTCGAGGAGGATCAGGCCGTCCTGGTCGGTCGCGTGGTTGTGATCGGAACGAGTCATGGCCGGGTGTCTCAATGTTGTGCCGAGAATGAGAAATGTGGGGTGTAGCGTTGGGCCGTGGCGTCTGATCCGAACGCGACGGCTCCATCTGGCGCAGGGTCTTGAGTTGTTCGGTGGTCCCGCGCGCTTGATCGAGCGGTCCCAGCTAGGGCTGCGTCGTAGATGCCTTCGCGGGAGGGTTTTTCTGACCTGGGGCCTGGCTCTTGACGGCTTCACCGGCCGTTTCCGGGAGCTTCTTGAGAGCGTCCGGTAGATTGCCGGTCTCCTTGCGGATGTCGGCGGCGAATTCCTGAGCTCCTTCGACAATTTGTGCCTTCAGGTCACCAGTGGGTTTGGCCGCACCAGTCCGGAGCCAGGGGACGAACATGAAGGCGAGCGCCACGGCTGCAATGGTAAGGGCAGGCTCCAAGACCCGCTTCAATGGCTTCCGCACGCGTTTCGAGTGCATCATGCAGTAGTAGATGCCGATCGGCGGGATGAGGAAGAGGATCCCCTGGATCGGGCTATCCTTGAACGGGATCAGCACCAGATTGGTCAGGCCGGTGACCAGGCGGCTGATGTTCAACAATACGACCAGTGTCGCGCCCAGCAGGGCGAGTGGCCGGTTATGGAACATCACGCCAAAAAGAAGCACGGCGATGAATGGGATCGAGAGCATGTAGGCGCTATCGTTGAGCCATTTCATGATCCCCTGCAGGCCGCCGATCTGCCCCTTGTAGGCCTGCGTGAGAATGCCTGCTGGGCCTCCACCTGAATGTCCAGAGGATTGGACATAGGGTAGGGAGGGAGGTGCGGCCACCTTATAGGGG
>Ga0207954_1000862_pt1 | contig 10568 bp, 6 predicted proteins | sample CryBogmetaGMA0M_FD_184547 | JGI IMG/M metagenome (GOLD analysis project Ga0207954, IMG submission 184547) | Freshwater microbial communities from Crystal Bog, Wisconsin, USA - MA0M (SPAdes) | ecosystem: Environmental > Aquatic > Freshwater > Lake | place: Crystal Bog, Wisconsin, USA | collected... | reverse complement strand
GAAGATGCCCCGATCGGTCTCGGCCGCCGCCGGCTTTCCGTCGGCCTCCTCCTGCCGCTGCACGTCGAGCACCCGCTTGGCCGGGATCTGCACCACGTCGAAGCCCAGATCGATCGCCACGCCCTCGTCGCTTTGCCGCAAGAGCGGGCCGGTCACCCGGCCGCCGCCGACGAGCGTCACCGTCACGATCTCCGCGGCCGGCGCGATCGAGATCGTGAGCGCCGCCGCGAGCGAGACGGCGAGCGTCGGCCGTGCCGCATCTGGCCGTGCTGAAACGGGCCGTGCTGAAACGGGCCGTGCTGAAACGAGCCGTGTCGCCATCACCGAGCCCCGTCCTTTCCGAGATAGATCAGCAGCCTGTCCTGGCTCACGAGCACGAGATCCCGCGCGCCGTCGCCGTCGGCGTCGAGCCCGGCGATCCGCCGCGGCTCCGCCTCCAGATCCCGCGATTCGCCGCCGTCGTAGGGATACTTCCGGTCCTCGAACACCTTCCACGTCACCGAGCGCCGCAGTCCCTCCGCCCCGCGCACGAGCGCCGTCAGCTCGTGCCGACGGTCGTCGCACAGGGCCACGTCGTCGCCGCCGTCGCCGTCGATATCGGTCACGAGGATGCGGTGGATCGTCGACTCGCTCACGCCGCTGCGCCGGCCGACCCGGCCGTCGACGCTCTCGATCAGCTTGAGCTCCCAGGGCTCGCCGCGGGAGAGCCGCACGATCCGCTCCTGATCGACGAGCACGAGCCCGAGCACGGGATCGCCCCGCAGCCCCACGGCCGTGGGCGGCCGCGTGCTCTCGGCCACCCGCATCACGCCGGCGGCGTCCGCCCGCAGCCGGTGGAGGAAGCCGCCCCCCTGCTCGAGCGCGAAGGCCTCGCCGCGGCCCGCCGGCAGGTAGGCGGCGATCTTCTGCCCCTCGGTGAGCATCACCTGGTCGAGCGGATGAAGGTCGTCGCCGAGCCACTGCAGCACACCGTCGGTGAGCCGCGCCTTGCGCACGGCGCCGTCGACCTCGAGGGCGAGATACTCCGCCGGGTCGAACTTCGCGAGCAGCGGCGGCGTGGACACCACGGGCTTGCCGTCGGCGAGCGTCACGAGCCGGCCGGCCGGCGCGAACGCATCCTGCACGACGAGCGTGTCGCCGCCGAGCCACACCACCTGCTCCACCTTCGGTCCGAGCGCCGCGAACCGCGTCCGCCGCGGCTCGGCCGCGTCGGGGGGCCAGACGAAGAGGTCGAGATCGGCGCCGACCCGTTGCGCCCACCAGACGGTCGCCCCGACCGAGTCGAGGGCGAGGATCTTGCGGTCCTTCCCCTCCTGCGGCCAGGGCTGCGGGTAGGTGAGCCGGCCGTTCTCAAACCGGGCGCGATGGAGGTCGGCGGCGTCCTTCGTCCAGACGAGCAGGAGCCCGCGGTCGGCCGCCGGCGCCGCGAGTCCGCGGATGCCGCCGACCGCGGGAAACGACTCCTCCTTCAGCCAGCCCGCGGCCCCGAACCGCTGCACCCGCAGCCGGGGCTGGGCCGGATCGACCGAGACGATCGCCGGCACCGGATCCTTCGCGGCGTCGGCGAGGAGCATGCCGCACCAGCCGCGGCGGGCGGCGCCGGGCATCGGCAGGGCGTCCTGCCGCCCGACGTCGGTGGCCGCGCCGCGGACGAGCTGGTGGCGGCGGAGCACGCCCTTGTCGCTGCCGCCGAGCAGGAGCAGATCGGCCCGCGGCCGCGGCTGACCGCCCGCCGCGCCGCCCGCGGCGCCGACACCGGCCGCCGCCGGCCGCGCCGCGCGGAAGCCGTCGATCGACTGCTCGTGGATCGTCTGCGCCGGGAGCAGGCTGCCGTCGCCGTCGCACGGATACCACCGCACCGTCTGCCGGGCCACGGACGACCACTCGACGAGGTCGTCGTCGCCGTCGCCGTCGAGGTCGGCGAGCTGCCAGTCGATCCGCCCGCGGCTCTCCCGCGGCGTGAGCCACACGGCCCGGCCGCCGGCCTCGAGCGGCAACTGCTGAATGCCCTGCTCGAAGCTCAGGAGCAGCTCGTGGCGGCCGCCGGGCACGTCGCGCACGAGCAGGCAGCCATTCCGTCCGACGGGCGTGCCGGCGAGGAGCGGCCGCTCGCCGGTCTTCCGCCACGCCGTGCGGGCGTCGGCCGGCTTGGCGGGATCCTGCGTGTAGATCGCGATCTTGTTGGAGGGCGTCGTGAGCACGAGCAGCTCCGGCCGCCGGTCGCCGTCGAGATCGTGGGCCACCGCGTCGACGGGCAGCTCGTCGATCGCCACCTCGCCGTGCGACCAGTCGGCCGCCAGCGGCAGCTCGTTGGGACGCGCGGGGTCGACGGCGTCGGCGCGGGTCCGCTCGGCCGGAGGCAGCCAGCGGTAGATGTCGAGCCTGGCCTGCCGCGGGTTCACGACCACCACATCGTCGCGGCCGTCGCGGCCCAGGTCGGCGACGACGAGCCGCTCGGCCCGGCCGTCGAGCGCGATCACCCGCATGCCCTGCCAGCCGTCGAAGCCGGGGGCCGGCGCCGCCGCGAGGGCGATGACGAGGGGGCCGAGGATCAGGAGCGTGGCACGGGGTTGCATGAGTCCCTCATTCTGGCCCGCCGCGGCCGGGGATGGAAACCGGGATTTCCGCCGGTCGTCACCGCCGGCCACGCGGCCCCGGCGCCGCGGCCGCCCGCGCCGCCGCGGCGTCCGCCGCCGTCCGCAGCTCGGCCAGGGCGTTGGAGGCGGCCCGCTGCTCCGCCTCCTTCTTGTTGCGGCCCCAGGCGGGCGGGTAGCGGCGCGGCCCGATCTGGGCGACCACGTGGAAGCTCTTCGAGTGGTCCGGCCCCGCCTCTTCCACCACCTCGTAGGTCGGCGTGACGCCGTAATCCCGCTGGGCGAGCTGCTGCAGGAGCGACTTGTGGTTGAGCCCCTGCTCGCCCGAGGCCACCTTCACGATCTCGGGCTCGAGCATCCGCGACACGAGCGCCCGCACCGGCTCGAGCCCGCCGTCGATGTAGATCGCGGCGACGAGCGACTCGAACAGGTCGGAGAGCACCGACTCCGGCACGGCCCGGTTCAACGACAGCCCCTTGCCCACGATGAGGAAGTCGATGAGGCGGAGCCGCTCCGAGATCCGGCCGCACGTCTCCCGGCTCACGACCACCGACTTGATCCGCGTCAGATCCCCCTCGAGCGAATCGGGGAAGAGATGGTAGAGCGTCTCGCAGACGACGAACCCCAGGATCGCGTCGCCGAGGAACTCGAGCCGCTCGTTGGAGGCCAGGCGATGCTGGGCGCCCGACGCGTGCGTGAAGGCCGCGACGAGCAGCGCGGGATCGCGGAAGACGTAGTCGATCCGCCGCTGGCACTCCTGCACGTCGATCGCCGGGGCCGTGTCTCCCGCGGCGGCCGCGGCCGACGTGCCGGCACCCAGGCTCCCGATCGGGCCCCCGCCGCCGGCCGGCACGCTGGCCGGCGAAGGGGGCCCGGTCGGATCGGCGCCCGCCGCCGCGGGCGGATCCCGCGGTGCCGCTCGTCGCTTGTTCGCACGCTTCATGTCACGCCGCCCGCCCGTCTCCCGACCGCCTCGGCTTCCGAACGCCCGTCCCCGACCAGATGCCTCGGACGGGGAACCTGCGGCACGACCTCGACCCGCGGCCCGCCGGAAGCCGGAAAAATAGGCGTTCGTCGGCCGGGGTGTCAACGAACGAGCCGCCTTTTCCGGACAATTCACGCAGGTGATCCCCTGCCGTGAACCCTCCCGATCCGTCCCGCGTAGACCAAGGAAGACGCACGCCCGAGCCGGTGTCCTGAGCGGACACACGGTGCTGACCCGTTTGCGGACGGCACACCGCGATCCCGCGACGGGGGCGGGCCGACCGCCCGCGAGCGTCGACAGGCCGAAACGATCGTGTGGGCGTACAATCCCCACGCCGTTCCGTGACGATTCCTGCCGTCGGCTCGCCCCGGAAAAGGGCCCGCCTCACGACGACCCGCGTCCGATCCCATGCCGCCGTTTCCCCACGTTCACGCGCCTCACAACCATCCTGTCCCAGAACCCATCGCTGGAACCAACTCCATGCAGACATCCATGCTTTCCGTCCGTCCGCGCTCCCCGGCCCACGGCACCGTCGGAATCGCCTGCCCGCGTCGCCTGACCGCGGCCGCCGTGGCCCTGACGTTGACGGTCGCGGCGGCGACGGCGCTGCCGTCGGCGGCCGTCGCCGACGAGACGGCCGAGGCGCTCATGCACGCGACGAGCCTGTCGCGGGCTTTCCGCAACGCCGCCGAGAAGGCGATGCCGAGCGTGGTCGTCGTGCGCAGCGAGACCAAGGCGAAGCGGCCGGCCGGCCGCGGCCAGCGGCAGGGGCAAGGCCAGGGGCAGGGCGAGGGCCAGCAGCGGCGCGGCGGCGAGAACCCGTTCAAGGGAACGCCGTTCGAAGACTTTTTCCGCGACGGCATGCCCGAGGGCTTCGAGTTCAACGGCCCCGAGGGGGAGTCGCGCACGCCGCCCCGGTCGGGCGTGGGCTCGGGCGTCATCGTCGACGCCTCGGGGCTCGTGCTCACCAACAACCATGTCGTCGAGGGGGCCGACCAGGTCATCGTCGAACTGCCCGACGGCCGCGAGTTCAAGGCGACCGAGATCAAAACCGACCCCGACAGCGACCTGGCCGTCGTCAAACTCGCCGACGCCCGCGATCTGCCCACCGCGAAGCTCGGCGATTCCGACAAGCTCGAGATCGGCGACTGGGTGATCGCCATCGGCAACCCCTTCGAACTCGAAACGACCGTCAGCGCCGGCATCATCAGCGGCAAGGGGCGTGAGCTCGGCAGCATCCGCCGCGCGAAGTTCCTCCAGACCGACGCCGCCATCAACCCCGGCAACTCCGGGGGACCGCTCGTGAACCTCACCGGCGAGGTGGTCGGCATCAACACGGCCATCGCCTCGAACACCGGCGCCTACCAGGGCGTCGGCTTCGCGATCCCGATCAATCTCGCCAAGTGGGTGAGCGGCCAACTCATCGCCAAGGGCGCCGTCGAACGGGGCTACCTGGGCGTGTCGATCGGCCCCCTCACCAATGAGATGGCGGCCAAGCTCGGCATCGCCACCCGCAAGGGCGTGCTCGTGACCGAGGTGATGGAGAACACGCCGGCCGCCGCCGCCGGCGTCCAGGATCTCGACGTGATCACGGCCTTCGACGGCGAGGCGGTGGACGGCCCGCGGTCGCTCCAGGAGGTGGTGGAGCGGTCGGCCATCGGCCAGCAGCACAAGCTCACCGTGCTTCGTGACGGCAAGCCGCTCACGTTGTCGATCTCCGTCAAGCCCCTGCCCGACAAGGTCGGCCGGCGCGAGGGTGGCCCCCGCGGAGGCCGGAAGCCCGCCGAGAGCGACGAAACCTTCTACGCCCGCGACTTCGGCCTCGAGGTGCGTGAGAAGGCCACGATGCCCGAGAACGCCTACGAGGGATTCGACGGCGTCGTCGTCGACCGGGTCGACCCGGAGGGGGTCGCGGCGGAGGCGGGCCTCGGCCCGGGCGTGCTCATCCGCAAGGTGGGGCGGACGCCGGTGAAGTCGATCGCCGATTTCGCCGCCGCGATCGAGAAGGAGTCGCCGAAGGACGGTGTCGTGCTCCAGGTGCGGACGCCCCGGGGCAACAGCGTCGTGCTCCTCAAGCAGGAGCCGTGAGCCGCATGGCCACGCTCGGCGTCAACATCGATCACGTCGCCACGATCCGCCAGGCCCGCCGCACCGTCGAGCCCGACCCGGTCTGGGCGGCGGCGCTGGCGGAGCTCGGCGGCGCCGACGGGATCACCGTGCACCTCCGCGAGGATCGCCGGCACATCCAGGACCGCGATCTGGAGGTGCTCCGGCGTACCGTGCAGGTGAAGCTCAACCTCGAATGCGCGATCGCGCCGGCGATGGTGGACGTGGCCTGCCGCGTGCGGCCCGATCAGGTCACGCTCGTGCCCGAGCGGCGCGAGGAGGTGACGACCGAGGGGGGCCTCGACGTGGTCACGCACCGGGCGCCGACTGCCGAGGCCGTGCGCCGGCTGACCGGCGCCGGGATCATCGTGTCGCTCTTCCTCGACCCCGCGCCGCGGCAGATCGAGGCGGCGGTGGAGCTCGGCGTGCGGGCCGTCGAACTGCACACCGGCTCCTATGCCAACGCCACCGACGACGCGGCCCGCGACCACGAACTCGTCGCGCTCTCCCGCGCCGGCGAGATGGTGCGCCGGGGGGGCCTCCTGCTCGCGGCGGGGCACGGCCTCACCTACCGCAACGTCGTGCCGGTCGCGCGGCTCGACGGCATGGGGGAGCTGAACATCGGCCACTCGATCGTGTCCCGCGCGGTCCTCGTGGGCTTCTCGCAGGCCGTCCGCGAGATGAAGGCGCTGCTGTAGCAGGCTGTGGATAAACAGCCTGCTCGGTCGCATGGATGCGATCGCGGGAGCGCAGCTCCCTTGAAAACCGGAGGTTTTCGTGCCTGGAAAAAGTCCTGGAGGACTTTTTCCGCGGCCAGCGAGCGTTCCTGGGCGGCACGAGCAGGTTCGAACCGATGCGCGGCCCGTGTCGGCGAATCCACGGCGAGGGGGGCCGGCAAAAGTCTCCTCGTTCGGCCGCGGCGGCCTCCACTCGGGAAGCGTTCGCCGGCCCCCCTCGCCTCGACAACAACAGAGCAACCCCGACCACCTCCCGTTCGCCCCGCGCAGCGTGCCTCAATCCGGTGGAGGGGCTGCCCGTCGCCCCGTGAGACGGCGTAGGCGGCAAGCGCAGGCATGGATGCCGAAGCGCAGCCGGCTCCGAGTGAGCCGCAGCCCGGAGGGCGTAGGCGAACGTCCGGCGAGCGGGGTGACGGGCGGCCCCGGGCGTCACCGCAAACGTGCGAATGACTCGTGCGCAACCAAGCCGGCGGAGGGGCTGCCCGTTGCCCCGTGAGACGGCGTAGGCGGCAAGCGCAGGCAGGATGCCGGAGCGCAGCCGGCTTCGAGTGAGCTGGAGGCCCAGCGGAGCGAATCGAATTCACTTCGATTCGCGGGAGCGACATTCCAGGCCCCTCGGGCCTGGAATCAAGCAACACAGGGCCGCAGCGAACGTCCGGCGAGCGGGGCGACGGGCGGCCCCGGGCGACACCAGCCACTGCGCACGTAACGCACCGCACCCGGCGCCCACGGCACGCGCCGTCGATCGAATCCTGTCACCGTCGGGGGCGGTCCAGCCCCTACCGGCCGGCGAACACGGCCGGGTCGTCGAGCACGAACATGTGGCCGTGGTCGGCGGTCACGATCACGACCGCGTCGTTCCAGGCGTCGCGTCGCTCGATCCACTTGACGACGGCCTGGAAGGCCGCGTCGCCGCTCTTCACGGCGCCGATCGCCGCGTCGATGTCGTTGGCGTGCGACGCCCAGTCGACGTCCCCCGCCTCCACCATGAGCCAGAAGCGTTCCCGGGTGCCGAGCACGTCGAGGGCGGCCCGGGTCATGTCGGCGAGCGTCGGATTCTCGTCGAGGTCGGCCGCGGAGTAGGGCTCGAGCGGGCAGTACTTCTTCCGCAGCCGGTCGGCCGACGGCGGCTGCTCGGGGCGGCAACCGACGGGGTTGAAGTCGCCGTCCGCCGTCTGGAACGGCAGGTTGCCCTCGCGGACGCCGAAGAGGCCGAAGAGCCGCAGCCGGCGATCGACCGCGTCGCGGGCGGCATCGGCGAGCAGTTCGTCGCCGCGTCGACCCGCCGTCCGCACGGCCACGCGGTAGCGGCCCCCGCGGTCGACGTCGATCGCGGCGAGCGTCGAGTCGGCGACGTACTTGCCGCCGGGCTCGAAGTTCGCGCCCTGATCCTTGTCGCTCGTCGCGGTGCCGCGGACGCCGTACCCGGCGCCGAGCACGACGTCGAGGCCCGGCAGCGGCCCGGTGCGGTGCGCGATCGAGGGCTGGCCGAGCATGTCGCGGGCGATGTCCTGGTAGTCGTCGCGGGAGACGTTGTTGGCGTAGGCGCAGGCGGGGGTGGCGTGGGACACGGGCACGCTCGTCACCACGCCCACGGCCCAGCCGCGGGCCTGCAGCGTGCGCGCGATCGGCTCGATGTGCCCCCCGTCCACGTCGACGTTGATCGAGTCGTTGTAGGTCTTGCGGCCGGTGCAGAGGCTCGTGGCCGACGCGGCCGAATCGGTCACCGCGTGCGGCCGGCCGCGGTCACGGCCGATCAGATACCGGGCATCGGCCCGCGGATCCCAGGGGGTGCGGCCGCCGCGGCGGGGATCGAAGCCGCCGGGCTTGTCGCCGCCGGGATTCCGCACCACCTGCGCGTCGACATCGACCTTCGTGCCGTCGTTGGCGGGGCTCGTGACGCAGAGCCCGAAGTCGGTGGGCGCGCCCGCGTAGTCCTGGAACGCGAAGCCCGTCCCCCGGCCGGCGTCGTAGGCCACGCGGCCCCGGGCCGCGATCGCGGCGGTCCGCGTGACGGTCCAGTCGAGACCGTCGAAGACGACGAGCACGACGTATTTCTTGCCCGCCTCCGCCGCCGCGAGTTGCAGCCGATGCACGTCGGTCTGGTCGAAGTAGTCGGCGGTCTCGTCGAGGGTGTCCTCGGGCATGCGGCCGTAGAGCGCGGCGAGCCGCACCGCGTCGCGGTAGACGCTCCGCGGGCCGGCCACGCTGTCGAGCGCCATGCCGAACGTGTAGACCGGGATCAGCCGGTTGGAATGGTTCGACCAGCCGACGTAGCGGCCGGGCTCCTCGCCCCAGTGGCCCCAGGCCGCCCGGCCCGTCGCCTCCGCCTCCACCTGCAGCGCCCGCACCCGGTCCGCGGCCGCCGGCTGCACCACTGCGGCCGTCGCGGCCGCCCGTGATTCCTCAGCGGCCGTCGCGGCCGCCCGTGATTCCTCAGCGGCCGTCGCGGCCGCCGGTGACACTTCAGCGGCCGTCGCGGCCGCCGGTGACACTTCAGCGGCCGTCGCGGCCGCTGTCGCTCCGATGCCCGAGAGCAGGCCCGCGGCCGCCAGCGTTCGTGCGGCGCCGAGCAGCGGCCCCCACCCGATCGACCGCACACCAACCGCGCAGTACTGCCCCGATCCTGCGCCATCGCGACGATTCCCGGGCCGTCCGCCCCGACACGCCGTCGCCCCGGCCACGGGCTTTCGCCGCGGATTGCCCGGCATGCGGGGGAGGGGCATGCGATTTCCGGTGCGTTGGCGCATGAATTGCTCTCTTGACGATGAATCGCGTCCGCTCGGGCCGGCCGGCGTGGCGCGGCCGAGCCGAACCCTTCGCCCATTGGCCCTTCCGGCAGAGGTTATACATTGGCCGCGACCCTCCGCCCGCATCCCCGCCGTTCCGGACTCCTCGGCGCCCTCCCCACCGGTGCCGTTCCGGGGGTCGCCTCTCCAGTGGTCAGTTCTCCAGTGGTCGGCTCTCCAATGGTCAGTGCTGCCGTGGTCAACGACGACCTTCTGCGCCGTGACGTGCACCTGCTCGGCGACATGCTCGGCAGGGTGATCGTCGCACTCGCCGGTCCGGAGTCGCTCGCGCTCGTCGAGGAGATTCACGCACTCGCCCGCGACCGCCGCGCGGGCGAGCGCGACGCGGAGCGGGCGCTGGCCGCCCGGATCGAGTCGCTCGACACCGCCCAGGCCCAGACGGTGGCGCGGGCCTTCAGCATCTACTTCGACCTCGTCAACATCGCCGAGGACCGGCAGCGGGTGCGGGTGCTCCGCGCCCGCGAGCGGGAGAACCATCCGCGGCCGATCGGGGAATCGCTGCCGGCGGCGGTGGCGGAGTTCAAGGCGCTCGGCCTCGGGCCGGCGGCCGTGCAGGACGCGCTCGACCGGCTCGCCATCGAGCTGGTCTTCACCGCCCATCCCAGCGAAGCCAAGCGGCGGTCGATCCGCGCGAAGCTGCGCCGCATGCGGCGCAGCCTCCGCGAACTCGACCGTGACGACCTCCTGCCGGCGGAGCGACGCGAGCACGAAAGCGACCTGCAGAGCGAGCTGGGCATCCTCTGGCAGACGGAGTTCCTGCGGCCGACGCGGCCCACGGTGCTCGACGAGGTGGATCGCGGCCTGTCGATCATGCCCCGGCTCTGGGAGGCGGTGCCGCGGGTGCACGCCTCGCTGCGGCGCGGCCTCGCCGAGTGCTACCCCGGCGAGACCTTCCGCCTGCCGGCGTTCCTCACGTTCGGCTCCTGGATGGGGGGCGACAGGGACGGCAATCCCTTCGTCACCGCCGAGGTCACGCAGCGCACGCTCCTGCGGCTGCGGGGGGCGGCGATCGACCGCCACCTCGACTGGTGCGCGCGGCTCCACGACCTGCTCACGATCTCGGCCCATGCCGGGACGGGGAGCCGGCCGCTCGACGAGCGGCTCGACCGCGCGGCCGCCGCCGAGCCGGCCCTGGTGGCGGCGCTCGAGCCGCTCGCCAGCCACGAGGTCTACCGCCGCTGGATCCGGCTGATCCGCTTCCGGCTCGAGCATGCGCGGGCGGACAGCCTCGAGGATCCCGTCGACCCGCACGGCTACCGCTCCGGCGCCGAGCTCGAGCGCGACGTGGCCCTGCTCGTCGAGTGCCTCGGCCGCGACCACGCGCTCGGCGCCGGAG
>Ga0207954_1000857_pt1 | contig 10596 bp, 6 predicted proteins | sample CryBogmetaGMA0M_FD_184547 | JGI IMG/M metagenome (GOLD analysis project Ga0207954, IMG submission 184547) | Freshwater microbial communities from Crystal Bog, Wisconsin, USA - MA0M (SPAdes) | ecosystem: Environmental > Aquatic > Freshwater > Lake | place: Crystal Bog, Wisconsin, USA | collected... | reverse complement strand
TGTCGCTCGGGTCCATGGAGCATCCAGTGACGGGCGACGGGCGGCCAGCGCCCTGTCCGCAAGGCTAGCCCGCCCCTGCGTGGCCTGCAAAAAAACGGCCCGTCGCCCCGGTTTCGGGCGGGCCGCCCCCCGCGGCACCGGCGCCGGGCCGGCACCGTTATGATGCCGCGGCGGTCCCCCGGCAGCGTGGAGGTGTCCGATGACGTCGCGACGAGAGCCGGATCCCCCGGCCGCCGATCCGCCGCCGGACGGCGCCGACGGCCGCTGCACCCGCCGCGACTGGCTCGGCCGCGCCGCCGTCGCCGCCGCGGGAGCCGGCGCGATTGCCCCCGCGGCAGCGGGCCGCCCGGCCGCCGCCGCGCCCCCGGCGCCGCCGGCAGCGTCGCCGGCCGCCCCAGGCGCGTCGCGGCTCATCGCCGAGGAAAACGCGAAGGCCGGCGCCCGCGACTGGCAGCTCACGCGGGTGCGGGTCGACGGCACGCCGGGCTGGCGGTCGACGGCCATCGAGGGCTACTGCTCGCGGCAGAGCGTCGCCGCCGGCGACGTGCTCGACATCTTCGTCTCCACCGACCCGCCCGTGCCGTTCACGATCGAGATCTTCCGCACCGGCTTCTACGGCGGCCGCGGCGCCAGGCTCATGACCACGCTCGGCCCCTTCCAGGGCCGGACGCAGGAGACGCCCCGGCCGGCCGCGAAGAACCTGCACGAGTGCCGCTGGGAGAAGTCTGTGAGCCTGACGATCCCGGCCGACTGGCCGAGCGGCGTCTACCTCGGCCGCCTCGGCTGGACGACGGCCGACCCCGCCGACAACTATTGGCAGAGCTACGTCGTGTTCATCGTCCGCGACGACCGGCCGGCCGACATCCTCGTGCAGTGCTCCGACAACACCTGGCAGGCCTACAACCGCTGGCCGGGCGACTTCTCCGTCTACACGCATCCCCGGGGCGGGCAGGGGCCGTGGGCCGACGTGAGCTTCGACCGCCCCTACGCGAAGTACGCGCAGATCTTCGACCACCCGCTCTCCGTCGGCTCGGGCGAGTGGCTCTGCTTCGAGTTCCCCATGGCCTACTGGCTCGAACGGCAGGGCTACGACGTCACCTACTGCTCCAACAGCGACATGCTCACGCCCGAGCGGGCCCGGAAGTGCAAGGCGTTCTTGAGCGTCGGCCACGACGAATACTGGGACATACGGCAATACCGCTCGGCCGAGGCGCTCCGCGACGCCGGTGTGAGCCTGCTCTTCTTCTCGGGCAACTCCGTCTGCTGGGTGTCGCCGCTGCGGGCCGGGTTCGACGGCCGCCCCGACCGCATCTTCTTCCGCGGCGGCCCCTACGGCGGCGAGCATGCGCATGCCGTGCTGCGGGAGCGGGAGCACGGCCCCTTTCCGCACCGTGGGCCCGACGAGGGCTATCTGATGGGGGCCCGCAACTGCGAGCCGGTGAACGGCGGCGGCGACTGGATCTGCGCGGCGCCCGACCACTGGCTCTTCACGGGCACGGGGATGCGGAAAGGGGATCGCATCCCGGGGCTCGTGGGCTGGGAATACCACGGCGATCCTCCGGCCGACATTCCGGGCCTCGAGGTGGTGGCGGAGGGCACGGCCTGGGTCGGGGGCACGCGGCCGCAGCGCTGGACCGCGACGATCTATCCCGGGCCGAAGGGAAACTTCGTCTTCAACGCGGCCACGATCTTCTGGTGCCAGGGGCTCTCGAGCCCGCCGGGCCACATGCTTCCCTGGTCGCATTCGAGCCGCCCGCACGGCCCCGACGAGCGGGTCGAGCGGATGACGGCGAACCTGCTCGACCGGGCGATCGCGGCCCGGAGCGGACACGCGAGCCCCCGATGACGCCGTCGCGCACCGCATCCGTCGTTCGCATCGTCCCCCTGTTGGCCGCGCTCGCGACCTGCGCCAGCCCCGTCGGCGGAGGCGCGACCGCGCGGGCCGCGACCTTCCGCTTCGGCGACCTCGCGATCACCGTGCCCGACGGCTTCGCGGTCGAGCGGGCCGCCGCGCCGCCGCTCGTGGAGCGGCCCGTGTCGCTGGCCTTCGACGACGAGGGGGCGGTCTACGTGGCGGAGTCGAGCGGCTCGAACGCCAAGCTCGTCGAGCAACAGGCCGACCCGCGGCACCGCGTGCTCCGGCTCGTCGACACCGACGGCGACGGCGTCTTCGACCGCCGCACGGTCTTCGCCACCGGCCTCGAGATGCTCCAGGGCACCCTCTGGCACCGCGGCTCGCTCTACGTCGCCTCCGGGCCGCGGATCCTCCGGCTCACCGACACCGACGGCGACGGCACGGCCGACGAGCGGAGCGTGTGGTTCGACGGCGGCACGCTGACCGGCTGCGGCAACGACATGCACGGCCCCGCGCTCGGCCGCGACGGCTGGTTCTACTGGTGCAAGGGGGCGTTCGCCGAGCAGACGCACGACCTCCCCGGACGCCCCGGCTGGAAGACGCGGGCCGCGCACGTCTTCCGCGCCCGCCCCGACCGGCCGGTCCGCGCGGTCGAGCCGGTGATGACCGGCGGCATGGACAACCCCGTCGACGTCGCCTTCTCCGCCGCCGGCGAGCGGTTCGTCTCGGCGACGTTCCTCGAGCATCCGGCCGGCGGAAAGCGCGACGGCGTCATCCACGCCCTCTACGGCGGCGTCTACGGCAAGGAGCACGGCGTGCTCGACGGCCATCCGCACACGGGCGACCTCCTGCCGCCGCTCGTGCAGCTCGGCCCCGCCGCGGCCTGCGGCCTCCACGTGCACTCCGGCTTCGGCCTCGGCCCCGCCTTCGTCGACACGCTCCTCGTCTGCAGCTTCAATCTGCGCACGGTGACGCGCCACACCCTCGTGCCGGCCGGCGGCACGTTCACCACCGTCGACGCGCCGTTCCTCACCGCCGACTCGGCCGACTTCCATCCCACCGACGTCGTCGAGGACGCCGACGGCTCGGTGCTCGTGGTCGACACCGGGGGCTGGTACAAGCTCTGCTGCCCGACGTCGCAGCTTGAAAAACCGGCGGTGCTCGGCGGCATCTACCGCGTCCGCCGCGCGGCCGCACCGGCCGTCGCCGATCCGCGCGGCCGGGAGATCGACTGGGAAGCCCTCGACGACGACGGGCTCGTCGCGTTGCTCGCCGACGCCCGGCCGGCCGTCGCCGAACGGGCGATCGACCTCGTCGGCCGCCGCGGCGCGGCCGCCGTGGAGCCGCTCGCGCGGCTGCTCGCCGACGCACCGCTCGACGGCGCTCGGCAACGCGGCGTGTGGGCCGCGACGCGGATCGACATTCCCGCCGTGCGGCCGCTGCTCGTGACCGCCCTCGCCGACCGCGCCCCGGCCGTGCGGCAGGCGGCCGCCCACGCCACGGGCCTGCTCCGGGAGCGGTCGGCGGTGCCGCCGCTCGCGGCGCTGCTCGCCGACGCCGACGCCGGCACCGCCCGCGCGGCGGCCGAGGCGCTCGGCCGGATCGGCGGCAGCACGGCGGCCGAGGCCCTGCTCGCCGCGCGACCGCCGACGGGCGACCGTGCCACCGAGCATTCACGCACCCACGCGCTCATCGAGTGCGGCTGGCCAGCGCCGCTGCTCCCGGCCCTCCGCGACCCCGACCCGGGGCTACGGCGGATGGCCCTCGTCGCGCTCGCGGAAATGGCCGTGAACGCCACGCCCGTCGCGCCCCCGGGCGACGCTCCCCTGCCCGCCGCCGCCGACAGCGCCGCCGCTGACAGCGCCGCCACCGACACCGCGGCCGCCGACGCCGCGATCAAGCGAGCCGCGATCGACAGGGCCGCGGTCGATCCAAACGTGATCGCCGCGGCGGTGATCGCCGCCTGCCGCGACGATGATGCCGACCTCCGCGACGCCGGCTGGTGGCTCGCCTCGCGGCAGCCCGAGACCGCGACGGCCCTCGCCCCGGAGATCGCGCCCGTGCTCGAACGGGCCGCGCGGGCGCCGGCCGAGGCGCCGCGGATCGTCGGCCGCTGTGCGCGGCTCGTGGCGAATCCGGCGGTCGCGGCGGCGGTCGCCGCGGTCTGCCGCGACGGTTCGGCCGACGCGGCGCGGGTCGCCCGTGAGGTGATGCGGACGGCGCGGCCGGCCGCGACACCCGACGCCTGGATCGACGCCCTCGTCGCGCGGATCGGCCCGACCGACGTGGCCGCGGGCGGCGTCGGCGCCACCGCCGCCGGCGCGGCCGAAATGGCCGACATGGCCGCCACCGCCGACGCGGTCGACACGCTCGCCCGGCTCGCCGTGTCGCCGGGGCAACGGGCGCGGGTGCGTCCCGCCGCGGTCGCGCTCGCCGCCGCTCCGGCGACGCCGCCGAAGCTCCGCGTGCTCGCGGCCGACGCCGCCGGCCCGGCGGCGGGCCTGCCGGAGGAGGTGATCGACCGGCTCGTGGCGTTGATCCTCTCCGCCGACGCACCGGCCGAACCGCCCGATGCGGTGCCGGCCCCTTCCCCGCTCGACCGGTCGGCGGCCGTCGCGGCGGTCGCGGCCGCCCGTCCGCCCGTGGCCGTCCTGCTCCGGCTCGCGCCCGCGCTCGCCCGACTTCCCGCCAACGACGTCGCCACGCTCCTGCCGCCCGTCACCGCCGCCGGCGGCGACACGGCCGCGGCCGCCGTCGCGGCGCTCGCCGACCATCCCGATCCGGCGGCGCTCCCTCGCGACGCGGTCGCGGCCCTGGCGGCGGCGCTGCCCGATGGGCGGCGCGACGCGGCCGCGCGGCTGCTCGCGGGCGTGGACGCCGCCCGCGCGACCGCGCGCGAGGCGTTCGAACGGCTCGCCGCCACGCTGCCGCCCGGCGACGCGGCCCGCGGCCACGCCGTCTTCGCGTCGAGCCGGGCCGCCTGCACCGCCTGCCACGCGATGGCCTACGTCGGCGGGAAGGTCGGCCCCGACCTCTCACGGATCGGCGCGGTGCGCACGCCGCGCGACCTGCTCGAGGCGATCGTGCTGCCGAGCGCGAGCTTCGTGCGCAGCTACGAGCCCGTCACCGTGCTCACCGTCGACGGCCGCGGCTACCAGGGCGTCGTCCGCGAGGACACCGCGGCCGGGATCGTGCTGCAGTCGACCGCCACCACTGTCGAACGGATCCCGCGCGACCGGATCGAATCGGTCGAGCCGGGCACGGTGTCCCTCATGCCCAAGGGCTACGACACGCTGCTCTCGCCGCAGGAGCTCGCCGACCTCGTCGCCTTCCTCGCCCGCGCGAAGTGAGCCCGTTCACCCCCGCCGTCCGACCTTTCCGGGAGCCCCCATGCCCACGCTGCTCGACCGCTTCCTCGCCTACGTGCGCATCGACACGCAGGCCGACGAGCGGTCCGCCACGAGCCCGAGCACGGCCGAGCAGCTCGACCTCTGCCGTCTGCTCGAGCGGGAGTGCCGCGACCTCGGTCTCGCCGACGTGGAGCTCGCGCCGCACGGCGTCGTCATGGCCACCGTGCCCGCCCACGCGGCGCCGCAGGCCCCCGCGATCGCCTGGGTGGCCCATGTCGACACCTCCCCCGAGACGAGCGGCACCGCCGTGAAGCCGGTCGTGCACCGCGACTACCGCGGCGGCGACATCGCGCTGCCGGCCGATCCCGCCCGGGTGATCCGCGTCGCCGACAACCCCGAGCTGGCCGGGCTCGTCGGCGGCACGATCATCACCGCCGACGGCACGACGCTGCTCGGCGCCGACGACAAGGCGGGGGTGGCGGTGATCATGACGGCCGCCGCCCGGCTCGTGGACCGCCGCGAGGTGGCCCACGGCCCGATCCGGCTCGTCTTCACCTGCGACGAGGAGATCGGCCGCGGTACGCGGCACCTCGACGTGGCGCGGATCGGCGCCGTCTGCGGCTACACCCTCGACGGCTCCGGCCGGGGCACGATCGACGCCGAGACGTTCTCCGCCGATCTGGCCGTCGTCACGGTCGGCGGCGTCAACATCCATCCGAGCATCGGCAAGGGACGGATGGTGAACGCCACGCGGATCCTCGGCGAGTTTCTCGCGGCGCTCCCCGCCGACCGGCTCTCCCCCGAGACGACCGCCGGCCGCGAGGGCTTCGTGCATCCCTACCAGCTCGAAGGGGGCGTCGCGCGGGCGGAGGCACGGCTGCTGCTGCGCGACTTCGACACGGCGGCGCTGGCCGCACAGGCCCGGCTGCTCGAATCGATCGCCGCCGACCTGCGGCGGCGGCATCCCCGGGCCACGATCGACGTGATCGTCACGCCGCAGTACCGCAACATGCGCGAAGGGCTCGACCGCGAGCCGCGGGCGGTGGCGCTGGCGGTGGCGGCGACGCGGGCGGCCGGGATGGAGCCCTCGATCGACGTCATCCGCGGCGGCACCGACGGTTCGCAGCTGACGGCCCTCGGCCTGCCCACGCCCAACCTCTCCACCGGCGAGCACAATCCCCACTCGCCGCTCGAGTGGACGAGCCTCGAGGAGATGGAGGCCGCGGTGGAGGTGCTCGTGCACCTCGCCGGGCTCTGGGGCCGCGAGCGGGCCGCCCCGGGGGGGTGACCGCGGCTCACGGCCGCGGCCGGCCGACGCGGGCGACGGCGGCCGCCGCCACCACGAGGGCCGGCACGACGAGGCAGGCCGCGGCCGCGACGAGCACCGCGAGCATCGCGGGGGGCGCGGCGAACCGCGGCCGGCCGGCGAGCGTCTGCGCGAGGGAGTAGCCGCCCACGAGCGCCGTGCCCGCCGTCGCCGTCGCCACGAGCATCGTGCGCGTGCCCGTGGCGAATCCCGCCCGCCGCGCGGCGAAGGCCAGGAGCGGCAGCCACTGCAGCGCGTGGATCACCGCGCCGTGCGGAAACTTCACCACGCCCGCGGCGCCGTAGGTTTCCGGCGGCAGACCCGCGGCCGCCTGCCGGTCGCCATGCACGCTCCCCCAGATGCCCAGGCCGCAGGAGAGCACGAGGAAGACGAGCCCGGCCCGCAGGGCCAGCAGCATGTCGGGCGCGATCCGGACGGGCGGCCGGAAGCTCCGCACCGCGAGATCGAGCGACACGAGCGTGACGAAGATGATCAGCACGCCCATCGCGTCGTAGAGGAACGAGTCGAAGGGGGTCTGGCGGTTGAAGTGGCTGGCGACGCCCCGCCACCGCTGCAGGTCGATCGCCGCCACCTCGACGAGCAGGGCCGCCGCCACGGCGATCGCGAGCGGCAGGTCGAACCGGCGCCAGGGCCGCGTCGACCACGCCCAGCCGAGCGAGAGGCTCGTGAGCCCCCCCGAGATGCCGAACAGGATCGGCTTCCGCCAGGTAACCGGCCCCTCCCACGGCCCGCCGTCCACGGCCCAGACAGCCACGTGCGCAAGGCCGCTCGCGACCAGCGCGATGCCCACCGCCACGAGCGGCTGCGCGCGGCGGTCGCGCCACCACGGGGCGTCGGGGCTGGCGTCGGGCTGCGCGTCGGGATCATCCGGGGCGTCGTTCATCGGGGGATGTCCATGCGTGGGAAATCGCTCACGCCGCGGGGGCCGGGGCGCGTCCGATCGCCATCGGCAGGGCCATCACGGCGAGCGCCGCGCCCCACCAGGGCTCGCCGGCGAGCAGCCCCACGAGGGGCCAGGCCACGACCGCCAGCCGCGCCAGCGGACGCCGCGCCGGCGCGAACCACACCCCCACGGCCAGGGCGATCTCGAAGGCCACGATCGCGTGCGTGACGAGGTCGCCGAGGTAGGTCGACGCCTCGAACGCGGCCGCGACGCCGCCGAGCCGGCTGCGCGGGCTACCGGCGAGATGCCAGGCGGCGAGGCCGTTCCACCAGCCGTCGTGCTTGAGCTGCGCGAGCGCGGCGGCCGCGGCGATCACCGACGCGTGCACCTGCAAGAGCCCGAGCGACAGGCCGGCCCGCCAGTCGGCCGCCGGCGTCGCGTCCCGCGCGCGGCCCGGGGTCCGGCGGTCGCTCCACCAGCGGTCGACGGAGAAGTGTTTCCCGCACGGGCCGACCGCGAGGCACCAGAGCAGCACGGCCACGACGTCGTCGGCCGGGCCGGCGAGCATCGGCACCCGGTTGAGGAGCGTGGCCCAGAGCACCGCCGCCGCGGGCGCGATCACCGCGGTGCCGGCGCCCGCGAGCAGCGCGACGAGCGTCGCCCCCACCATGCCGAAGAGGATCCGCGTCGCGGCCGGCGACGTCGCCAGATCGAAGAGCGACACGGCCGCGGAAGACCGCCACGCCCGCACGGCGTCGAGCGGCAGGAGCCCGGCGGGATCGAACCACGCCGCGACGTCGGGGACGAAGCTCCACCAGAGCACAAGCGCGATCGCGGCCGTGCCGATCCGCACCGCCGCCAGCGGCCGCGCGTCGGCGGCCGCGAACCAGAAGCCCTCCCAGGCCGCGGCCACGGATGCCGCGAGCGGTGGGGGACGATCCACGGGGGTGTGCGCCGCGGCCGCGGCGGCAGACGCGAATCGGCCGGTCATCACGGCGCCCCCGGCGGGGGCACGAGCGGCGCGAGCTCCTCGCGCGGCTCGTCGCGGATGAGCTGCACCTCGTCGCCCACCATGCGGACGCGGGCCGCGTAGACCCGCTCGGCGGCCGGCTGCGGCCCGCCACGCTCGCGCGGCGGCAGCCTCGTCACCCGCACGGCGAGATCCCGCGCGCCGAGCGGCGCGAACATGCCCCGCGCTGCGGCCGTCGCCAGCAATCCCGCGCGGTCGTCGTCGTCCGCCACGGCGACGGCGCGGGCGAGCCGGCGCCAGCGGTCGGCCCGCGCGCCGTCGAGCCCGCCGGGAAAACGCCGCAACGCCGCCGCGGGGCCCTTCCAGGGGCCGATCTCGAGTTCGTGGTCGCCGTCCGCCGGGCCCCCGTGGGTGAGGCGGTAGTCGAAGCCGAGGTCGAGCCAGACCGGCGCCATCCAGGGGGCGAAGAGCCTGTCGACGAGCGTGCGCACGAGCGTCGACGAGCCGCTCGTGGAGTTGGCCATGATCGTGAGCACCAATCCCAGGAGATAGACGGCGACCGCGACCGTCACGATCCCGCGCACGGTGTCGGAGGGGGGAGGCGCGGCCGCTGATCCGGACCGCGCGGCGGGCGGCTCGGTCGCCTCCGCCGCGCGATGTCGTGGAGACGGCGGCATCGGACGAGGCTCGTGCAGTGGCCGGCGAACGCATGGGGCCCCGACGGCCCGCTCTCGAACGACAGTCTGCTCGGCCGTCGCCACGATCGCCAGAGCGGCCCGGTGAGACCGTGGGGAAAGCTCCCGCCGGGTCGCACCGTGACACGTCCCGCCACCGCCGCTTCCGTCACCCGCGGAGGGCGTACGGCCGGCACGATCCCGATGGCTCGTTCAGCGGCCGCGGAGCGGGGGCATCCCCGGGCGGGGTGCGCAGCGCGGGGGAAAAGCCCCGCGGGCGTTTTTCCGCGGCCGAAAAGCGGCCACCGTCATCCGCCGCCGGCCACCGCCCCGGCCCGCATCGCGTTGACACACCCGCCCCCCGGCGATACGTTCCAAGGGCTGGCGGCTTCAACCGCCGCGGCTCCCGCTCACCGGCGCTGCCTGCTCACGTGTTGCCTGAGTTCACCGCTCAGGCGCATCAGCTCAGGCGGATCGGCGTTCATTCGGGGGATTAGCTCAATTGGGAGAGCGTCTGGCTGGCAGCCAGAAGGTCAGGGGTTCGAATCCCCTATCCTCCACTTCCGGGAGTCACGCCGCCGGCCCGTCCATGTCGAACCATCCAGTCGCGACCGACGCCGGGCGGGTGCAGCACAGCCCCGGATCCGTGGTCGTCGCCCCCGAAGGGCCTGGCCGCTGGCGGGGTGATCTGGCCTGGGTGGACGGAAGCCTCGTGCCCCGCGACGAGGCGAGCGTACCGTTGTCCGACGCCGGGTTCGTCCTCGGCGCCACGGTGACCGAGCAGCTCCGCACGTTCGCCGGACGCCTCTTCCTCGCCGAGCCCCATGCCGTGCGGCTGCAGGAGTCGCTGGCGATCGTCGGCATCGCCGCCGGCCTGCCGCTCGACGCGGTCTTCGCGGCCGCCGCCGACCTCGCCGCCCGCAATCACGCCGCGAGACCGGGCTGGGGGGGCGATCTCGGCGTCGTCGTGTTCGTGACGCCCGGCGACCTCCCGGCGCAGGTCGAGGGCCGCGCCGGGCCGCCGCGGACGATCATCCACACCTTCCCGCTGGCGTTCGGCCTCTGGGCCGCCGCGTACGACCGCGGCTCGGCGCTGCGGAGCGTGTCGGTGCGGCAGGTGCCCGACACCTGCTGGCCCCTCGCGGCCAAGGTGCGCAGCCGCCTCCACTATCACCTCGCCGACCGCGAGGCGCATTCCGCCGAGCCGGGCGCCCGCGCCGTGCTCTGCCACGACGACGGCCGCGTGAGCGAGACCTCCACGGCCAACGTCGCGATCGTGCGCGACGGGGAGATCGTGGCGCCCCCCGGCGCCGACGCGCTGGCCGGCGTCAGCCTGGCCTTCGCGCGACGGCTGGCCGCCGCGCTCGACGTGCCGTGGCGGACGCGATCGCTCTCCATGGCCGACCTCGCCGCCGCCGACGAGATCCTCCTCACGAGCACGCCGAGCTGCATCCTCCCCGCCACCCGGCTCGACGGCCGTCCCGTCGGCGACGGCCGTCGAGCCGGGTGGCGGGGAGGATGCAGCTCGGCGTGCTCG
>Ga0207954_1000856_pt1 | contig 10606 bp, 5 predicted proteins | sample CryBogmetaGMA0M_FD_184547 | JGI IMG/M metagenome (GOLD analysis project Ga0207954, IMG submission 184547) | Freshwater microbial communities from Crystal Bog, Wisconsin, USA - MA0M (SPAdes) | ecosystem: Environmental > Aquatic > Freshwater > Lake | place: Crystal Bog, Wisconsin, USA | collected... | reverse complement strand
GCGGTCGACCTCCAGCCGCGCCTCAATCGGCTCGCCGGGCTTCAGCGGAAACATCTGGGCGGTGAGCTTGAGCACGCCCGTGGTGGCCCTCGGCTCGAGGCTCACCGCGTAGACCGCGAAGGCGATCACGTCGCGCCGCGGCACGTCGAGCGGAAACGGCCGGGCCGCCTTCGCGCCGCGGCGGCCGTCGCCGGGCACGGCCCGTGCGTCGGTCCACCAGGCACCCGTGGCCCAGCCGTCGAGCAGCGGGCGCTCGCCGCCGAACGGTGCCGGATCGAGCACCTCGGGCACGACGTCGGGCCGCGACTCCTTCGGCGGGGCGGCTTGTGAAACGTCCGCGGATGCCGCGATGATGGCGGTGGCGAGCGCCAGAACAGCGATCGATGGTCGAGTCACGGGAGCATCCGATGAGACGCGTGGTGAAGGCCCTGATTGTGGCAGCGGGCGTCGTGGCCTGCATCCGGAATGCGGCCCATGGCGAGCCGCCGCGGCCCAACGTGCTGTTCGTCGCGGTTGACGATCTGCGGCCGATGCTCGGCTGCTATGGCGACGACCGCGTGCAATCGCCGCGGATCGACGCCTTCGCGGCCACGGCCACCCGCTTCGACCGGGCCTACTGCCAGTTCGCCCTCTGCAACCCGTCGCGGTCGTCACTGCTCGCTGGCCGCCGCCCTGAAACCCTCGGGGTGTTCACGCTGGCGAAGTTTCTCCGGGACGGCAATCCCGACGTGATCACGCTCCCCGAGCACTTCCGGACGCACGGGTACGAGACCCGCAGCTACGGCAAGATCTTTCACGTCACCAACGGCAACCACGACGACGAGCGGTCGTGGAGCGTGCCGCCGTGGCCGGCTCGCAAGCGGGTGACGCCGGTCGCGGGCGCGGGCGAAGGCCCGGTGGACGAGACGGCCGACCACTCCGCCGACGAGCCGGCCATGGCGTTCGCGGGAGCCGATGAAGATCTCGCCGATGGCAAGATCGCCACGAAGGCGATCGGGGCGCTCGGCGAGCTGAAGGACCGGCCGTTTTTTCTCGCGGTCGGCTTCCACAAGCCGCACCTGCCGTTCGTCGCCCCGCGGCCGTACTGGGACCGCTACGATCCTGCCAGGCTGTCGCTTCCCTCGAGCTCACGGCTGCCGGAAGGCGCTCCCCCGTTCGCCAGCAACGACTCGGCGGAACTCCGCCGCTACAAGGGCATCCCTAAGCAGGGGCCGCCGGTCACCGAAGCCGAAGCCCGCAGGCTGATCCACGGCTACCACGCCTGCGTGAGCTACGTGGACGCGCAGGTGGGCCGCGTGCTCGACGAACTCGACCGCCTCGGCCTCGCCGACTCGACCGTCGTGGTGCTCTGGGCCGATCACGGATATCACCTCGGCGACCACGGCACCTGGACGAAGCGGACCACGTGGGAGGTCGCCACGCGGGTGCCGCTGGTGATCCGCTGCCCCGGCCGCGGCACGGGGGCCGCGAGCGTGCCGGCGATCGTGGAACTCCTCGACATCTACCCCACGCTCGTGGAACTCTGCAGCCTGCCGCTCCCGCCGAAACTGGAGGGCCGCAGCCTCGCCCCGCTGCTCGACGAGCCGGCCCGCGACTGGCCCAACGTGGCCCGAAGCCTGATCGCCAAGCAGGCGCCCGAGCTCGGCGGCGCGATTCAGGGTCGGGCCGTGCGCACGGCTCGCTACCGCTGGGTCGAATGGACCGGGATGCCGCTCGCCAGCCCGGTGCACGAACTCTACGACCACGACGTCGATCCGGCGGAGACCCGCAACGTCGCCGACACGCCCGCGGGCCGCGTGGTGATCGACGACCTCAGGAGGCGGCACGGCGGCTGAGCGGGCGGCGGACCGCGAAGGCCACCGCGGCGACGAGGCCTGCCGCAGCCAGGGCCACACCCGTCGGCTCCGGTACCGCGGCGATCGCCCCGGCCTGGCCGGCCGGCGGATTGTAGGGGCCGGCGTCGAACAGGCCGTTGGAGAGGAAGCTCGCGGCGTCGAGGATGTCCACCACGCCGTCGTAGGTGAAGTCGCCCTCGTTCCAGGAGGCCGGGCTACCGGTGTCGAACTTGCCGCCGGCGAGGAAGTTGGCGGCGTCGATGATGTCCACCTGCCAGTCGAGATTCGTGTCACCCGCCGCCGCGAAGGCGAAGGTCACCGATCCGTCGCCGTTGTCGAGCCAGCCCACCGTGCGGTCGCCGCCGCTCGTAGCGGCCACGCTCGACGTGATCCCGCTCGTGCCGTTCCACGTGCCGTCGCCCAGGCCGGTGACGATCGCCGTCACCATGTCGGCGGCCGAGAGGCCGGCCGCCACGGTCACCATCCCGCTGCCCACGTCCGTGAGGCCGCCGGCGTTCGCCGCGAGGCCGCCGACCGTCGTCTGCAGATAGGGCGAGAGGGTTACGGTGCCGCCGGCGAGCGGCACGATCCGGCTAGAGGCGAGGGCGGCGCCGCTCGCGAGTTGCAGCCGCCCGCCCTGAACCGTCGTGGAGCCCGTGAGCGTGTTGGCCTGATTGACCACCAGCGTGCCGGCACCGGTCTTCAGCACGGGCGTGGTCCCCGAGAGGAGCGGATAGCCCGCTTGAGTCTGGGTCTGCGTGCCGCTCGTCACGTTGATCGTGATCGTCGGCGGGGCGGCCGAGGTGAACACGAGGTTCAGGTCGTTGCCACTCTGGGTGATCGAGAACGTCCCGCCATTGAGGCCATTGGCGAAGCCCCCGGTGCCGTTGGTCGCCGAGGTGTTGACGAGGAACTTCCCCGCCGCAAAGCCGCTGATACCCCCTGCGGCGCTGGCGATCCTCCACGTCTGGCTCTGCGACGCGTCAAAGTTGGCCGCGGTCCCGCTGACGTCTCCGGCCGTGCCCGTGCTGGCGAGCGTCCAGAGATCGATCTTGAAGGGGTCAGCCGGGGTCGCGGTGATCGCCAGTGGCCCCCCGACTGCCAGGAGGTCCCAGGATGCCGCCGTGCCCGCGGTACCCGTCCCGCTGAGCATCTGCCAGTTGTAGTTGCCACCCGATCCCCACGTGACACCCTGCGAGACGGTGAGCGTCCCGATGCTCGTGCCCGGTGCCGTCCCGGGGGCGACGGTGGCGCCGCCACCGATCGTCATCGAACCGGTTACGGTTCCCAGCCCGGCGATCGATTGAGCCGGCGCCGCAATGAAGCCGCCCGGCACCGCGTGGACGTCGAAGGTCGCACCCGCGGCGACGGACACGAACGCAGAACTCGCGAGCGAGGCACCGCCGCCGAGGGCGAGCGTGCCGCCGTTGATGGTCGTCCCGAGCGAGTAGCTCGCCGAGGCCGTCAGCGTCAGCGTTCCCGCCCCCGCCTTGATGAGCCCGCCGTTGCCGCTCCCTGTGGCCACCACGGGGCTAGCGAACGTCACGCTGTTGCCGTTGGTGTCGATCGCCCCGTAGCTGCCGGCGGTGAGCGTGAACCGGGAGGACAGGTCGTCGCTGATGCCGGCGCCGTACTGGAGCGTCCCGCTCGACACGCGAACGGTTCCTCCGCCCAGCGCACCGAGCGACGCGAAGTTGAGCACACCCTGCTGGACGACGGTGCCATTGGCCCAGCCGTTGCTGCCGGAGGTGGGAGCCAGCGTCAGCGTGCCGAGACCCGACTTGTAGAACGTATTGCCCGTGCCGGTGCCGGACGCGCCGGCCGCGATCTGGGTGGCGAAGGTCACGTCGTTGCCGTTGGTGTTGATCGTCGCCGCGGCCGAGCCGGTCGTGAACTGGATCTTGGCCGACACGTCCTGCGTGTTGCCGGCCGCATACTGGAGAATGCCCACGTTCGAGAACAGGATGGCCGACGAGGCGTCGACCGCGCCTGCCGTGAACTGCAGCGTTCCCTGGTTCACGTCGGTGGTGCCGGTGTAACTGTTCGATCCGGAGAGGATGAGCGTGCCATTGCTCCCCTTGCGGATGCTGGTCGGCGACCCCACGTTGTAGTCGCCGATCCGACCCGCGAAGTTGGTCGTACCCGTGCCATAGAAGTTGAAGTTCTTGGTCGCCACACCGGTCACGATGGCGTCGCTCGTGAAGGTCAGCGTGCCGATGCCGTTGTTTTCGATGGCAGCCACCCCCGCCGTCGCCTGAGACGTCAGGTTGATCACCTTGTCGGTCGTCTCCGCCGCGGTGCCCGTCCAGGTGAGCATCGCGAATCCGTTGCTGCCGCCGAGGCCGATCGTTCCCGAGGTACCGAGCGGGCTGTTGGAGCCCGAGAGACCGATTCTCGCGACCGACACGTCATAGGTGCGGCCAGTCGTGTTGCCCTGGATCGAGACGCCGCCGCTGAACGAGTTGCCGGCGTTGGCGAGGATCACGGTGCCGTTGCCGGATCCGGCCAGATTCACCGCAAGTTTGCTGCCGTCGGCGTTGTCGGAGACGCCGCCGGCGATCGAAAACACGTCGGTGTTGTTACCGCTGGTCGAGAACGCCAGCGTGTGATTCGCGCCGGTGCCGGCGGTGATCGCTCCCATCCCGAAGGTCGTCGTTCCCGCCGTGACCGGATTCATGTAGATGGTCACGGTGGTTCCGCCGACGACGAGCGTCCGATCCGTCGTGCCGCTGGCCGTGGGCGTGAGCCTGAGGGTGGCATTCGTGCTGGTCGTTCCGAGGATGACAGACCCGCTCGACCCGAGCATGCTGTTCTGGCCGCTCAGGCCGATCACCGACGAGAGTGCCGTGGAACCGGAGTAGAGCGTGCCCTGCTGAAACCAGAAGCCGCCACTGAAACTGTTGGCGGCATTGAGCCCCCCGGCCCCGGAGGGCTGGTTCGTGTTGTTGTAGCCGCCGGTGCCGCTCGACCTGAGGACCAGCATGCCGGTGCCGCTCACGACTCCGTTGAGGTTGAAGAACGTCGTGTTGGAGTTGTTGTTCGAGACCAGGAGCATCGCCGAGTCGACGATCAGATTGTTGTTGATTTGCACGATCGGCTTGGTGCCGGCGGGGTTGATCAGCAGCGTCGCGGTGCCGCTGGCATTGCTGAAGGCGAGCGGATTGCCCGAGATCGCGTAGGTCGATCCAGTGGTGCCGGTCACCGAGACGGTTCCACCCGCGAGCGTGAAGTTGCCCGGCAGATCGTTGTTGGAGACCGTGACCGCGTTGACCGACTGCGTGCCGGTGAACAGCAGCGACGTCGTGGTTCCACTCACGGGCACTGCATTCCAGCCCGAGCCCGTGGACCATGACGTCGTGCCCGACGTCCCGTTGGTGTAGGTATAGGTCGCCGCCGTGGCCGGCTGCACCATGAGCCAGCCGGCGATGGCCAGCGCCAGGCAGGGCGCGAGACCGCCGCCCGACGTGTGAGCGCACGGGAAGGCAGGTCTGTCGTGAAGGCACTTGATGCGACTCATGAAGCATTCCCCGAATGGTGATACGGCCCGGCACGGCAGAGGGGGCGACGACCGAACCCCCTGGAATGGTCTTATCGAAATCCGCCTGCCGGCGACCATTGGCCAAGTGGCCAGAGCGTCGCGCGGCCTTCAACCCGCCGTGCCGGGGTCCGGCTGCCCGGAAGGGTCGATTTCCGCGTCATAATCACGTTTAAACGCTTTGGCCCGCACCGTGGTGCCGCCGCCGACACGGCTCTCGATCGCGAGCTGGCCATTGAGCCGCTCCATCCGCTCCCGCATGCCCTGGAGTCCGAAGTGGCCTTGGGAGGGACCTGCCGCCGTGGCCCGGTCGAACCCACAGCCGTCGTCGCGCACCTCGGCGGTGATCGACCCCGTGGCCCCATCGAACACCACGCCGACGTCGATGGTCTCCGCCCGGGCGTGGTGCATCGCGTTGAGGATCGCCTCCTGAATCACGAGCAGGAGATTGCCGGCCACGAAGTTCGGAACGTCGAACGGCCTGCCCTCCACATGGGCGGTGAGCCGCTCGGGACGCTGTTTCTGCAGGTGGGACGTGAGCGATTCGAGCGACTCCCGGAACGAGTGCCCGACCAGCGGCATCGTGCGGAGCGCCCAGACCGAGCCGCGAAGTTCCTGAGCGGCGTGGTCGACCATCCGCTGCGCGATGTCGAGAGGCTCCGCGACATCCTCCGCCGCCCGCCGGCCCCGGGAGCGACACGCCGCCAACTGGAAGTGGATGCCCGTGAGCGTCTGGAGGAGCGTGTCGTGGAGGTTGGCGGCCAGCCGGTTTCGCTCGCGGAGCGCCGCTTGAAACTCCACGGCGGCGTCGCGGCGTGTGCTGATCTCGCGAGCGAGTTGCTGCGCCTGGAGGGCGACCTCGCGGCGCAGCAGCCACACCCACGCCAACGCCCCGACGAGGATCGCGAGCACGCCCGCGAGGATCGCCGCGAGCCGTGCGGGCGTCCACCATGACGGCGTGCGCACCACCCTGACGTCCGCCATCGTCCGGAGCAGCAGCGCGAGCTGCTGCACCACCGGATCGCTCGCGACCGACCGCAGCCCTTCGTCGCCGAGCAGCTGCACCTCCATCACGCCGGTGATCTCCAGTTCGCTGCCTGCCTGCAGCCTGCCGAGCGGTGCGAAGCCGTCGCCGTCGAACTGGGCTGCGAGCGTCGTGCGGCCCGACGACAGCACGAGGCGGCCCGTTCCCGGCTTCTCCTCGAGCACCTCGATGAGGCGGGCCGGAAACGTGACGAGGCAGCCGTCGAAGTTGCTCGGCTCCGCGATCATGCCACGGCGGCGCGCCTCCGTGTTGATCGACGCGATCTCGTCGGGCGTGATCGCCCGTGGGTCAGGGACCGTTGCTGTGCCGCTGATCCGCACCACCGCCTCGGTGATGCCGGCGGTCTGACGGCTCATGTCGATGAATCCGGCCACGGTCACCCGATCGCCGACCGAAACCTGGCGTGGCGACGTGGCGTGCACGCGGACTCCGGTCAGACCCTCCTGCAGATAGAACCGCCGGCCGGCGAGCGCACACGTGACGACACCCTCGGTCTGCATGCGGTGGCCGGAAGGAGGGTCGAGCTGGAAGCGTCCGAGTTCACCGAGCGAGACCCGCCGGGCCTCGAACGGATCCGCGGCGGGAGGATCCACGATCGTGAGGTCCTCGGGCCGTCCGATCCAGAGCGTGGGGCAGAGAAACTCACCGCGCGTGTTGCGAATCGCCCCCACCACGCCGACCATGCGGACGGTGGCATCGACGAGCTCGCGGCGGCCGAGATCCGCCAGCCCCTTCGGGAGCTGGACGACCATGCGACGCGCGGCGACCTCGGTGACGATGCTCGCGATCTGGCGGCCCGGGTCGCTGCGGTAACCCTGGACGATGCCCGTGAGTTCCACGCGATGGCAGTTGTCGGCCCCGACGCAGAGCCGCGCCATGTCGCCGGCCAACGGCTCCGGGAGTGGCGCGGTGCCGAGGATTCGCAGGTCGCGGGCACTGAGCAGAGGGGCGAAGCCGCCACGGTCCAGGCGTCCGCGGACCTCCACCTCGTGACCGCAGCGCAGGGTGGGCCGCAGCAGAGCGTCGGTGGCATCGGCCGCCGTCACCCAGATGCCCCCCGTCGCGTCTTGCACGGCGAAGTCCACGCGATCGGGAAACGCCAGCGTCACCACCCCACGGATGCAGACCTCCCGGCGCTCGTCACCGGTGGCGGGCGGGAGGGCGAGAACCTCGGTGACGCTGCTGGACTCGACCGCCGGCTCATCGGACCGGGCCAGACTGCCCGCCACGATCGCGAGGCACGTTACCGCCCATGCCGCAACGTCCATCTCCCGTCGGTGGCGGCTCGAGATCATGCCGTCGTGTCAGCCCGCCCTGATGCGCGGGCCGCGGTCCTGTCAGGGAGTCGTGCCAGAACTCACTATCGGGCCCGCCGCAGCCGGGGTCAAACCTGGCGGCACGGCCCACGGGTCCGGGAAGACGACGCTGATGTCTGCGGGCCAGAGTCGGATGGTGTCGCAGCCGGTGGCGAACTCCTGGAATGCTCCGTCGGCGAAGCGAGGGGGGGCAGCGGCATCGCGGAGGCCGGTCGCGTTCCGCCACGCTTCCCGATCGAATCCCGGCGTGAAGGTGGCGACGCCCGAACGCCGGTCGAGGCTGCAGGCGAAGCCGCTGGCGACCACGCTCCGACCGTCGCTCCCCTCAGGGCCGTTGAGTTCCAGCCAATACTGCCGCCAATCGCGGAACCCCATGCGCCCGGAACCGGCGATGAAGAATGGCGGCTCGACCTCGGCCGAGGGGGCGTAGACGTTTCCATCGAAGCTGCGCGCCTCGCTGCGCCCGCTGCCCGGCGGGACGACCGCGACGAGCATCGCCCCGGCGATGACGTTGCCGGTCACCTGAATCGGCCCTGACGTCCAATCGCCGGGCCGCTTCGGGTCGTTGGCGTTTTTGACGGCCGTGCCCGACCGAGACACGATGAGGTTGTCGATCACGCGGACCCCGCCGGCTTCCCGGAAGGCGATGCCCACGCCGTTGTCCGCGATCACATTCCCGGTCGCAACGGCATCGCGGCCACGGCCGATCTCGATGTCGAGGCCTGTGTCGTGGCCGACGATCGCGTTGTCCACGATCCGAGTGCCGTTCCCGGCTCCCTGATCGAGCCACAGGCCCGGGCAGGAGTGGTTCCCGACGATCACGTTGGCCTCAATCAGCGAACCGTGCGGTGAATGGAGTTTGATGCCCGCACTCTCCCAGCGCTTCTTACCGTGAAACCGCAGCAGGTTGTTGCCGACGACCACGTTCCGACGAACCACGAGATCCCTCGCCAGATAGCCCGCCGTTCCCGCTCCGCCGTTGTGGACGATCAGATTGTCCTCGACCACGTGATGGCCGGCCGATGCGGGCCGCGGGCGTCCGCCGTGCTCCAGATCCGCCTCCGGATGCCCCTCGACGCCGAGATCGAGGCCCACCCCCTGGGCGAGGCGGATCACGTTGCCGCGGATCGTCCAGTGGTGACCGCCGCGGGTGCCGAGCGCGCCGGCCTGCTGCCACTGCGGCGCTGCCTTCACCCAGAAGTCCGTCGGGTATTGATTGCCGCAGTGCTCCATGACGAACCCCTCGACGTGGATGTGGCCGAGACCCCGCTCGTGGGGCGCGAAGATTCTCCGCCGCGTGGTGATCTCGACGACGCGGCCGTGCGGGCCCCCCGCGGGCCCATGCAGGTAGAGTCGATGGGCCGTCGCGTCGTAGTGCCAGGTTCCCGGGGTCGCGTCGAGTTCTCTTCGCAGCGGAACCTGCCGAAGCATGGCTCCGTCGACGAACACTTGACCGAGCGTGTAGATCACGTCGGGGTCTGCGGATGCATTACCGCCACGCTCGCCCCGCCGGTGACGCTCGTGCTCGGGATAGCCATCACGTCCCCAGGGGGTCGACGCGAGCGGCACGGCGAACGGATTCGCGGCGTCGATGTGGGCCGTGTCCGAAAACAGTTCGTCCTCGACGACTCCGGACCAGATCTCCCCGCCGTGCGACTCCCAGTTCGGCTCCCAGCGTTCGGAGCCCTTCAGGACTGCGGCGTGGCGCTCCGCCGAACGGAACACGATCGGCCTGCCGGCTTCGCCGCCGCGTGGCGGGGCCACCCGCTCGCGGTAGACGCCCGGAGCCACGAGCACGGTGTCGCCAGCCTGCGCCTCGTCGGCCGCCCGCTGGATGGTGCGAAAGGGATGGGACGCGCTCCCCGCGGCGGTGTCGCTGCCGGCTGGCGACACGTGGTAGGTGGCCGCCAACGGCATCCGGCCGGCGGCCGCCACGGCGACGACGACCAACACCGCGTGCTCGAAGCACGACCCGGCCGATCGCCATCCGCGGCCGTTCTTCATCGCCTCTCCCTCCATGCCACGCACCGTCATCAGCCGATGTCACGGCGGCGATGCATTCCCTGCCACTCCACCCGGCCACGCCCCCCTCCGCCATTGGCCGCCTGGCCAATATGCGATACTCCCTTCGTGGAGGATCATTTGCATGTCCGCTGCGCCTGCTCGTACCCGTGCCGCCATGGCCACCGTTCACCGCATTCGCCTCCTCCTGGTGGACGACCATCCGCTGATGCGCGCGGGGCTCGCGAATCTCCTGGAAACCGAGCCCGACTTTCTGGTCGTCGCCCAGGCCGACGATGGCGAGAAGGCGCTCGAGCTGTGGCAAACCCACAAACCGGACGTCTGCCTCCTCGATGTGACGATGCATGGTATCGACGGCATCGAGACCCTGCGGCGGCTCCGGCAGATCGACCCCGCGGCCTGCGTGCTGATGCTGACGTCGTCCGAGGCACCCGAGGACATCGCCCAGTCGATGAAGGCGGGCGCCTGCGGGTATGTCACGAAGACGGTGCGGCACGAGGAGCTCGTGAGGGCGATTCACGACGTCCACGCAGGACGGCGGGCGGTGTCGGCGGACGTCGCCGAGCAGCTCGCCGCCCCGGCGTTCTCGTCGTCGCTCTCCCCGCGGGAGATCGAGGTCTTGGGGCTGATGCGGGAGGGGTTCACCAACAACGAGATCGGTCGGCTCCTCGGGATCTCCACCCGCACGGCGAAGGCGCACGTCGCTGCGGTGATCGAGAAGCTCGGGGTCACCGATCGCACGCAGGCGGTGGCCCGGGCGTTCGACCTCGGCCTGTTGCGGGCCGTGCCGGCTCGGTCCGTCGCCCGCAAGGGCCGCTGACGCCGCACGCGGTGTCGGTGCCCGGGACTCAGC
>Ga0207954_1000855_pt1 | contig 10606 bp, 7 predicted proteins | sample CryBogmetaGMA0M_FD_184547 | JGI IMG/M metagenome (GOLD analysis project Ga0207954, IMG submission 184547) | Freshwater microbial communities from Crystal Bog, Wisconsin, USA - MA0M (SPAdes) | ecosystem: Environmental > Aquatic > Freshwater > Lake | place: Crystal Bog, Wisconsin, USA | collected... | reverse complement strand
GCTGCAGCACCTTGGCCGCTCTGATGCCCGTGATCTCGTGGGCGGATTCAAGGCGTGGCTGGCCGCAAAACTGCCGACGGCGACGTAACGGGCCACCTTGCAAACGTTGCAAAATGCAACGCCGGCGTTGCAAGTTGACACACCCCTGCCATTCCGGCGGTCATCGCCGGCGGCCTTCAAACTGGGTTTCTGAGGCGATTTCCGGGGTTTTCCGAATTGCCTGCGGCAGTTGTCGGTTTGGCACGGATCGTGCATGAGGAAATAGGTGCCTTCGGAACATCCGGCGCGGCCGCGATCCCCCGAAGGTTCCACCCGTGCAGCAGGAGGGCCGGGCCATGGCACGTTCCGCAGTCCAGGTCGAAGCCGCCACCGACGAGGATCTGATCCACAGGATCCGTATCCACGACGATGACGACGCGTTCGAGAACCTCGTGCACCGTTACGAGCACGAACTCTATGGCTACCTCCGCCGCTACCTCGGTGGCGACGCCCAACTGGCCGAAGACGTGTTTCAGGCCACCTTCCTCCGCGTCCATCAGAAATGCGGCCAGTTCGCCGACGGCAAGCGTTTCCGCCCATGGCTCTACGCGATCGCCACCAATCAGGCGATCGATGCCCGCCGCCGAAACCACCGCCATCGGATGGTGAGCCTCGACCGGCCAATGGACGTCCGCCCCGAGTCGGGCTCGCTGGCAGAGACGATCGCCGCCAAAGGTCAGAACTCGACCGAGATCATGCAGGATGCCGAGACCGTGGCCTGGGTCCTGAAGGCGGTCGCAGCCCTGCCCGAACCGCTCCGCAGCACGCTGGACCTCGTCTACCGTCAGGGGCTCAAGCACCGCGAGGTGGCCAACCGCCTCGGCATTCCAATAGGCACCGTCAAGAGCCGGCTCAACACGGCCCTGCATAGGCTCCACGCCTCCGCCCTCCGGACCTGCTGACCGCAGGCCCGACCGCCCAGGCGCTCAGGTGATCGCCTGGGGCTCGGTCTCGAGGTCGTCTTCGGTGTCGGCCGCCGTCGCCAGCGACTTCGGTGGCCAGAAGGCGACCAGCAGGAGCACCGCCGCCACGAGGGCCATGGCCGAAGGCACGAGAAACAACTTGCGGTAGTCGGTGGTCTGACCATCGACCGTCAACTGCCCCTGCAGCGGGATGAAGAACCATTTCGCGGCCAGGTCACCGAGGCCCAGCACGAGCAGATTGAACAGGCTCTGGGCGCTGGACCGCACGTCCTTCGGAAAGGCCGCGTCGATGAAGATGTAGAGCGTGGCAAAGAAGAACGCGTAGCAGATGCCGTGGAGCACCTGCACCGCGATGATCATCGCCTGATTCTGCGGCATCAGCGCGAATACGGCGAACCGGGCCGCATGGCCCAGGATTCCCAGGATCATCGTCGTCTTCCAGCCCAGCTTCGCCAGCACGGCGCCCAGCACCGCCATCGTGAGGATCTCCGCCACCTGGCCGATGCTCATCACTGGCATGATCCACTCCGGCTTGATGCCCACCGTCTTGCTGCCAAGGAAGTTGCCCGCCAACAGGAAATACCCGTTGTGAATCATGGAATCGATGAACGTGACGGCGAACAGCACCAGCAGGAATGGCTTCGAGAGAAAACTCGCCGCCTTGAGCCAGGCGAATCCACCCTCCCCCGCGGCGGCCCGCTTCGGCGGCGTATGGGGCAGGAACAGGCTAAACACAGCGAGGACCAGTGACGTGATCCCGGCCACGAGGAAGATGTTGCGGCTGGCGGCGACGGCGGCGACGCCCTCCTTGCCCTGGAGGAGGAAGAAGAGCGGCCAGGCCGCGAGGATCCAGCCGATGGTGCCCCCCATCCTCACGATCCCGAACTCCTTCTGCGCATCCTTCATGTGCGTGAAGGCGATTGAGTTGGAGACGGAAATCGTGGGCACGTAGAGCAGGGCGTGTACCAGCATGAGCCCGAAGAACGTCGGAAAATCCTTGGCCCAGTACATGCCGAGCATCGCCAGGCCCCCGATGAAGTGGCTCACGGCCATGAACTTCTCGGCGGCGAACGTTCGGTCGGCGAACTGGCTTGAGAAGAAGATGCCCACGATCGAAGCGATCGCGAAGGCACTACCGACCCAGGCAATCTGCGAGTCGGTGAAGTTGAGCCCGTCCTTGCCCATGTAGCCCCAGATCAGGGGCAGCCACGCGCCCCAGATCGCGAACTCAAGCACCATCATCAGCCACAGACGAAACGTGGGGGCTGGCGGGGCGGCGGACTGGGAGCGGTTCATGGTGGACCTCGGTGGGAAAACGGGATTCGTTCAGTTCGTTTCGCTCGCACGATTGCGGAGCCGGATATTGCGGAAGTGGACCTCGTCGTGATGGCCGGCAAATCCCAGGTGCCCCTTCGTGCGGGCGAGACCTGGGTGGGCCTGGCCGTCGGGCGTGGGCCGACCATCGCGGTAGGGAGCGGTGTCGGCGTCGACGATCGTCTTGCCGTTGACCACGACCTTGATGTGCGACCCCTGCACCGTCACCTCCTCGGTGTTCCACTCGCCCGCAGGCTTGAGGCACGTGCCGCGCTCGGCAGCCACGACGCCGTAAATCGAACCGTGCGCCTGCCAGGGCTTGATGTCTTTGTACTTCTCGTGGCCGTCATCGAGGATCTGAAGTTCGATCCCCTGAAACGCCGCATCCCCCTGCGGCGGCACGCGGATCGCGAGGCCGTTGTTGGCGCCGGGCGTGAGCCGGAACTCGAAGCGGAGTTCGAAGTCGCCATACTCACCCGCCGTGAGCAGGTTGCCACCCACGCCCGGCTTCGAGCGGATTTCGCCATTCACGGCCTCGTAGCCATCGACCGCCCCCTGCCAGCCGTCAAGCGTCGTGCCGTCAAACAACCGCACGAAACCCTCCTCTGACGAAGGCGAACCCGCGGCGGCGATCTCCCTGATCTTCATGCGGCGAAACTCCACCGGGGCCCCTTCCGACTCGAGGCAAAGATACCCGCTCGATGGGTTACATTCCGAGCCCCCTGACACCTCGTGGCCATTCACCCAGAGCCGCACCTCTCCCTGCACGGCCCGGATGAAGTAGTGGTTCCACGCGGGCGTGCCCAGCGAGTGCCGCTCCTTCGGGAAGCTCCGCGATCCACGCGGGGCCGTAGGCGGGAAAGGCTTCATGGTGGACGAGCCCACCGGGAAGACGTCGCCATCGGTCGTGAACCAGTCGGCCTGCTTGCCACTCGATGCCTCGTACTTCGCCGTGAAGCCGTGGTCGAGCACCTGCACTTCGATGCCGCCGGGGGGCAGTTGGCCGGGCTTGATCGAATCGAGTGCCGCCTTCGGAGCCCAGAGAAACACCCCTGAGTTCCCACCATCGGAGAGGTGACGCCATTCAAGTGACATCTCGAAGTCGGCGATCGGCTCCTTCGTGCGGATCACGCCCACGGGCTGCCCCGAGCACTTCACGCCATCGGGCGACCACGTCCAGGTGTCGGCCGCACAGTTGACGTTCGTAAAATCCGTCTCGCCGAGATCCCGCCAGTCGGGTGCCGAGAGGTCAAAGGTGCCGAGGTCGCGGACGAATACGTTACGAACGTGCATCGGCGCCCCGTGGGTCTGGATTTGAATCGGGCCCCGCGCGGGCAGCGGTTGCCCCTTCTGAAAGTAGTTGACGAGCGGCGCGTCGTTCACCACGACCTGACCGTTGAGCACCACCGTCACCCGATCGCCCTTCATCGTGATCCGCGTGGTGTTCCAGTCGCCGATCGGCTTGTCGGCCTTCACGAGCGGCCACTTGCCGGGCGCGTCGGCGGGATTGTTCCAGAGGCCGCCCGACCCCTTCTCGCAGCCGTGCTTGAAATCCCGCTCGCAGGCTGGGTCCCAGATCTGCACCTGCGGATTGCCGCGAAGATAGATCCCGCTGTCGGCGCATGATGCCGGCAGCATCCATTCCAGCACGAGTTCAAAGTCGCCGAAGTCGCGGTCGGTGGTGAGAAACACACCGTGGCCGTCACTCACGATCACGCCGTTCTCCACCTTCCAGTGCTGCCGCATGTCGGCGTCCCACTCAGCCTGCCGCTTCGCTCGCTCTTCGGGCGTGCCCTCGGCCTCCTTCGCAGGATCAAAGTGAGGCCTTCCCCGCCACCCGGCGAGATCGCGGCCATTGAAGAGCGCCGTCCACCCGGCGGGAGCGACGGCCGGCTGGGCGACGGCCAAGGACGCAGCCATGGTGACAAAACACGCTACAAGCGTCGACAAACGACACTGCGTCATAAAGTTCCTTGCGATGGTAAGGGTCTGCCTCGTACCCGGCGTGTCCTGGCCGCAACGCAGCCGGCGGTGACATGCTCGACCTGCAAGACACGGGTTGGAACTCAGCGAGGGGCTGCCCATGCCCCGGGAGCCGGCGTTGCTGGTCGAGCGCAGCCAGGATGGCGAAGCGAGAGCAGCATCGAGTGAGCGGAGGGCAGGATGCCCGCAGCGAACGTCCGGCGACGGGGCATGGGCAGCCCCGAGCCGCGCGAGCGTCGGTTCCGTGATCATGGCAGCCGCACCGGCGTCCCGCCCTGAGCCGCGCTCGTGTCGGCCGCGAAGATCACGTCGAACGTCTTCTTCGCCTCCTTGAAGCTGGTCAGCGGCATGTCTTCGCCCCGGTCGAGGGCATCGAAGAAGGCCTGGAACTCCGCCTGATAGGGGTGGTCGCTGACGTCGCCCGAGTCGAGCATCTTCATCGATAGCCCGCTCCAGTGGCTCTTGTCGGCCTTGAGCTTCATGGAGTGAAACTTGTTGTCGAGCAGGCTCCCCTCGCTGCCCACCAGGTGCGTGTGGAAGTAGTAGGGCTGCAGGCAGTCAACGATGGCTGCCGTCTTGCCGATCGCGCCGTTCTTGAAGTGGAGGATCGTCACGCTCGACGTGTCGTATTCGTAGGGCTTGAAGATGTCGCTCGCCGACTTCGTACTCAGGCTCGTCACGCTGGCGACGTCATTCCCCATGAGCATGAGCAGCGCGTCGAGCGCGTGGCAGCCGGCCGTGAGCAGGGCGCTGCCGCCGTCCTTCTTGCCGGTGTTCCAGCGATACTGGCCGTACCACGGGCCAATGCCGTGGTAGTAGTCGACCTCGCCGTAGTGCAACTTCCCGAGCAGGCCCTCGTCGAGGAGGGCCTTCGTGACCTGAAACTGGTTTGAGTAGCGGCACTCGAAGCAGACGCATCCCTTCACGCCGTTGGCCTCGGCGGCCGCCACGATGTCGCGAACCTCCTCCGGCGTGTTGGCCATCGGCTTCTCGAGAATCACGTGCTTCTTCGCTTTCGCCGCCGCCACCGCCTGGTCGCGGTGCTGGCTGGGATAGCTCGTGACGTCGACCACGTGGATGTCGGGGTCGGCGAGCATGGCGTCGAGCTCGCGATAGGCCTTGATCGTGCCACCGTGCTTCGCCGACAGCTCAGCCGAATCGAGCGGCCGCGACGACCAGACGGCCGCCACGCGGCCCTGCGTGGTGGCGTTGATCGCCGCGATGTGGGCGGTGGCTGCCCAGCCGTAGCCAATGATCCCGACGTTGTACTTCTTGGTCATGGTGCCCTTCGCTTGAGTTTCAGTACGTGGAGCGCACAAAGCCCTCGATCGCCTCGTACTCCGGAAGTCCGAGTTTGTCGTAGAGCCTCGCGGTGTCACGGTTGCGATCCTCGGCCCGCTGCCAGAACTCCCGCTCGTCGGTCGCTCCGGGAAACAGCGCCCGATCCTTCTGGCTCTCATGCTTGAAGATCGCCATCCGCTTCCGCTCGACCTCGTCGGGTGAGAGCGGCACGGCCATCTCGATCTCGTGCGGCCCCCACTCCTGCCAGGCGCCGCGGTAGAGCCAGAGCTGGCAGTCCTTGGCCCACGGCCGCCCTTTCACCTCCGCCAGTGCCGCAAGAATCACGGCCAGGCAGACGCGATGCGTGCCGTGGGGATCGGAGAGGTCGCCTGCTGCGTAGACCTGGTGGGGCTGCACCTGCTCGAGAAGCTTGACCGTGATCGCGACGTCCTCGGGGCCGATCGGCTTTTTGCGGACACGGCCGGTCTCATAAAACGGCAGGTCGAGGAAGTGGATGTTGTCGGGCTTCACGCCAGAGTACTTCGCGCCGGCGCGGGCCTCGGTCCGCCGGATCAGCCCCTTCACCGTCTGCAGTTCGGGAATGTCCACGGCCCCGGCCGACTTCGTCTTGAGGAACTGCCGGATCTCGTCGGCGATGCCACTCGCTCCCCCCTTCGGAGTCGCCGCACCAACGCCAAACGCCTTGCAAAACTCCTCGACGAAATCGACGTGCCGATCGGCCGACTCATCCCAGACGGCGATGTTGCCGCTCGTCTGGTAGGCGACGTGCACCTCGTGCCCCTGCTCGCAGAGCCTGATGAACGTGCCGCCCATGCTGATCACGTCGTCGTCTGGGTGCGGGCTGAAGACGACCACCCGCTTCGGAAAAGCGTCGGAGCCGCCGTGGGGCCCGCGGCCCCCCGCCTTGCCCCCCGGCCATCCGGTGATCGTGCCCTGCATCGCCTTGAAGACCTCGATGTTGGTGTCGTAGGCCCGGCCTCGGCAGGAGAGCAGGTCCTGGAGGCCGTGTTCGTTGTAGTCCGCATCGGTGAGCTTGAGGATCGGCTTGCCGAGTTGCAGCGAGAGCCAGATCACCGCCTTCTTCGTCAACTGCGGCGTCCATTCGAGCCCCATCGACTCCAGCGGCCCCACCACCCACGGCGCCTCGAACCGGGAGAGACGGGCGGCGGCGGCCCGGTCGAGAATGAACCTGGCGTCGGGATGCCCTTGCAGGGCGCTCGCAGAGACGTGGCTGCACGGTGGCTCCTCCACCGCCTTGCGGACGATCGGCGCCTTGTGTTCACCGAACCCGAGCAGGACGACGCGCCGCGCGCCGAGGATCGTTCCCACGCCCATCGTGATCGCTTGCCGGGGAACGTTCCACTCCCCAAAGAAGTCGCTGGCGGCATCGCCGCGAGTGACGCTATCGAGCGTGATCAGACGAGTGCGGCTCTCCACGGTGCTACCAGGCTCGTTGAATCCGATGTGGCCCGTGCGACCGATGCCGAGCACCTGCAGGTCGATCCCGCCCGCCTCCCGGATCTTCTCCTCGTAGGCCGCGCAGGCCGCGGGGATCTGGTCGCGGGAGAGGGTGCCGTTGGGGATATTGATCGCGTCGGCCGGGATGTCGATGTGGTCAAAGAGATGCTCCCGCATGAAGCGGTGGTAGCTCTGCAGGGCGTCGGGCTGAATCGGCCAGTATTCGTCGAGGTTGAACGTCACGACAGTCTTGAACGAGACACCCTCCTCGCGATGCAGGCGGATCAGTTCGTCGTAGACGCCTACCGGGGTGCTGCCCGTGGCGAGGCCGAGCACCGTCTTCTTGCCCGCGGCGGCCCGCTCGCGAACGAGATCGGCGATCTCCCTGGCCACCGCGCGGCTGGCGTCGGCCGGCTGATCGTAGACGGTGACCGGTAGCCGCTCGACGGTGGTCACATGCGGCAGCGGCCCGCGATAAATCGGCGCCGTGGCGGATGAAGTGCGATTGGCGGCGGCGGACATGAAGGGTGCTCCTACGAACGAGAATGCGACGAACGGTGTTTCAGACGAGCTTGGTCTTCCCCGGCACGGCAAACTGCGGTTTGGGCAGTGACGAATCCCAGGTCAGGTCCTTGGGAAACAGGTCGAGTTTCGACTCCTCGGTGGCAAACTTCCAGGTGACTTCCCGGCCCGTGTAGGCGGCCATCCGGCCCATCACCGCCACCAACGAACTATCCGCCATCTGCCGAAGTTCCACGATCGGCTTGCCGGCCCGGATCGAGTCGACAAGATCCTTGTGTTCCTGCTTGTAGGCGTCGGCAATGCTGCCCTCCATCTCCCACACCTTGGCACCGGCGCGATCGAAGATCCGCGAGCCGGCGTTTGTGGCGCCGATGTGGCACTGTCCCTTCGTGCCGTAGATCACGTTGCCGACATCGACTGCGGCTCCAGGAATCTGCCGGCACATGAACGTCACGATCCGATCACCGGGATACTCGTAGTTGATGCTGAAACTATCCCAGAGTTCACTGTCCTCGGGCCGCGTGAACCGGCCACCGGAGCCGAATGCCGAAACCGGATTGGCGTCCATCACCCAGTTCATGGTGTCGATGTTGTGAACGGCCTGCTCCACGATGTGGTCGCCACTGAGCCAGATGAAGTGGTACCAGTTGTTCGCCTGAAACTCCGCGTCGCTCATGCCTTCCGTGCGTGGCCGGTACCAGATGCCGCCGGTGCAGTACCGGGAGGAGGCGCCGATCACGTCGCCAATCGCCCCCTGGCGGATCTGCTCGACGGCGGCCACGTAGTTGGTTTGGCGGCGATACTGCGTGCCGGCCACGATCGCGGTGCCCCTCGCCACCGCGGCGTCGTGGGCCTCGAGGCAGATTCGGTAGCCGGTCGGATCAACGCACGCCGGCTTCTCGGTGAACACATGCTTGCCTGCTTCCACCGCCTCCCGCAGATAGCCGGGCCGGAACCCCGGTGAGGTGGTGATCAACACGAGATCGACGTTCGGGTCGTCGAGGATACGTCGGTGGCTGTCGAGGCCGGAAGCGATCGTATCGGAGGCCGCCACCTTGTTCGGATGCGCCTCCCGCATCGCCTTCCAGAGAGAAGCGCACTTGGGGGCATACAGGTCGGCGGTGGCGACGAGCCGCACTCCTTCGTTGATGGAGAGCGAGTCGTTGATGGCGCCGCTGCCCCGCCCGCCGCAGCCAATAACGCCGAGACGAATTTCCCGGGTCTCCTCGGCGGCCGCCCGGGAGGAATGGACCATCGTGACGGCGGCCCCACCCGCTGCGGAGGCGACGAATGTCCTCCGCGACACGGCCCCGCCAGCGGGCCCGGTTTGCACGGCATTCCGTCCTGACGACTCGATCGGCATGTCGCTGGGGCCCTGATGTTTCTGCCCGGAACCAACCTGGCTGCCAGGGCCCTCACATGATGCGCGATGTGCGGTTCCTGGCAGAATGCCCAAAAGTTCGGAATACTATCTATTCGTACCATCATCGGCGACAGGCCGGCCAGCGGCACGCAGGCCGGCCACCGGCCCTGAGAATCGCGAGAATCCCCGTCATAGTGCGTATTTCTCGGCCTAGCCAGGCGAAAAACAGCGGAATAGGATCTTCCGATCATGGCCAAAAGTTCCACTAGCAGCGGGCGAGAGTATTACCGGTATCTCCCGGTCAACCCGGGCGATCGCTGCTGGGGTGTGAGCGTCACGGGAGCCGGCTACCAACCGGCGGCACCGGGCTTTGATCTCCTCCCTGCGCGACGCCATCCACCGGGCCACTTCTACGAGTGGGACGCCGGCCGCGTGCTCAGCGAATACGGGATCGTCTATGTCACGCACGGTGAGGGCGAGTTCGATTCGCACGCCACCGGCCTGGTCGACTTGCGGGCCGGCGACGCCGTGATCCTCTTTCCGGGGATTTGGCATCGCTACCGGCCCCGGAAGCGGACGGGGTGGGGCATCCACTGGGTGCACTTCCAGGGCGACTCGCCGGACCGCCTCCTCGGCAGCGGCGTCATCCGACCCGACCGCGCCGTCCTCCGCGCGGGCGTAGACCCTTCCACCGTGCGATCATTCCGCGACGTGCTTGACGCCTTGCAGGCGGAACCGGCTGGATTCGTCCAGATCGCCGGGGCGAAGACGCTGGAGATCATCGCTCGGCTGGCCGGCGCCGCCTCAGCCGTCCGGGCGATGCCGCGACTCCAGGAAGTGGTGAGCCGGGCGCGACTCCGGCTCGAGGAGAATCCGGGAAGGCTGCCCGTCGTCGAGGAACTGATCGAAGAGTTTGACGTCAGCCGGACGCACTTCTTCCGCCTCTTCAAGGAACAAACGGGGCAGAGCCCTTACAAGTACCACCTCGAACTGAAAATTCGTCGGGCGGGAGAAATGCTGCGAGACTCAAGCCTCACCGTGAAACAGATCTCGATCGCCCTTGGATTCCGGAATCCGTACCACTTCTCACGGCTTTTTCGCGCCAAGACCGGCGCGTCGCCCCGCGACTACCGGCACCACTGGCGGGCCATCTCCAGCGGCGACGGCCCGACTGGCTTCTCTCCGCCCTGACTCCCGCACGAGCACCCCATGAACACGCCTGTACGACCCGGTTGTCAGTTCGCGAGCGACAACACCTCCCCCATGTGCCCGGAGGCCTGGGCGGCCGTGGAACGGGCCAACCACGGCTGCGAGGCGAGTTACGGCGATGACCCGTGGACGGCACGGGCCTGCGACCTGATTCGCCAGATGGTCGAGGGACCCGCGGACGTGTTCTTCGTGTTCAACGGAACGGCGGCAAACTCGCTCGTACTTGCAGCCATGTGCCAGTCGTATCACGCCATTCTCTGCCACGAGGTGGCGCACGTCGAAACCGATGAGTGCGGGGCGCCTGAGTTTTTCTCAAACGGCACGAAACTCCTGCTGCTGCCGGGGGCGGGCGGAAAGCTCACGCCGGAAGGCATCACCCATGCCGTCGAGCGCCGGCGAGACATTCATTATCCGAAGCCTCGCGTCGTGAGCGTGACGCAGGCCACCGAACTCTCCACGGTCTACTCGATCGACGAGCTCGCCGTGATCGGTG
>Ga0207954_1000852_pt1 | contig 10623 bp, 8 predicted proteins | sample CryBogmetaGMA0M_FD_184547 | JGI IMG/M metagenome (GOLD analysis project Ga0207954, IMG submission 184547) | Freshwater microbial communities from Crystal Bog, Wisconsin, USA - MA0M (SPAdes) | ecosystem: Environmental > Aquatic > Freshwater > Lake | place: Crystal Bog, Wisconsin, USA | collected... | reverse complement strand
TAAGCATTTTTTTAAAGCAGTTCTACTAAGCCTTACTTTGGTATTTGCAGCAGTTGGGCAAGTAGATGCCGCGCGTTTAGGCGGTGGTAAAAGCATAGGACGCGCACCAAGTGCGCCAATGCAAAAGCAAGCTGCTCCAGTACAAAAGCCAGCGCAACAAGCTCAACCAGCTGCTCCAGCCCCGGCTCCTCAAGCTCCAGCGCCAAGTCGCTTTGGTGGTATGGGCGGTATATTGGGTGGATTAGCTGCAGGTTTAGGTATTGGCTATCTCTTATCGCATTTCGGTTTAGGTGAAGCAGCATCCTCTTTGATTACAGGACTTTTGATTGCTATGTTGGCAGGCTTTGCCATCATGTTTGTAATACGTAGATTACTTCCTGCAATGTCTGGTGCAGGCGGCAACGCTAGTGCGCCAACAGGCATGCAGCGTACCAGCATTGAGCAGGCTCCTAGGCAAGAGCCAGCCTTTACTCCCGCAGCGAATGCATTCGCTGGTGTAGGTGCGGAGCCTGAGCCTTTTCAGTCGACTTTACCGCCAGGCTTTGACCAGCAAACCTTTTTGGACAATGCGAAACAATATTTTTCGACCTTACAAAAAGCTTGGGATCAAGGTGATCTAGCTGCTTTGCGTGAATTTACGACCCCAGAAATGTTTGCCACCATTCAACAGGATTTGGCTGGTCGTACTGATAGCGCGAACCAAACCGACGTAGTCACCATTAATGCTCAGCTTATTGGTATTGAGACTGCAGATGGGCATTATTTCTGCAGCGTTCAATTTAGCGGCATGATTCGTGAGCAGCCCGGAGCGCCAGCAAGTGACTTCTCTGAGATCTGGAATTTAAGTAAGCCGGTTGAAGGTCCTGGAGGCTGGGTACTAGCGGGTATCTCCCAGTTAGTTTAAGCTTAGATACTTTCCAATGGAAAACCCGCACTAGTGCGGGTTTTTTACACTCATGAATACGCATTTATCTACCACTCATATGATTGCCGCCGGCGCTGTTAGCCGTGGCATCAATCATGTCTTGGAGAGTGAGTCATGGGCATCTACTGAGCTAGCAAAACATGCGGGTAAAACAATTTTGCTTCAACTTCCATTGGGCAATTTTTGGTTTGAGATTACATCCACTGGTTTCTTAAATGTTTTGAAAGAGGCTGATAGTCCCTCTCTTACCTTAGAGGTTTCAAGTAGGGCCCTAGGAGATTTGGCAGCAAGCTCAGGTGGTTTACGTGAGCAGGCTTTCAAGGCAGTGAAGATTACTGGTGATGCAGACTTGGCGCAATTATTAGGTCGTCTGGCTGGTCAACTACGCTGGGAGTATGAGGAAGATTTAGCGCGTCTGCTTGGCGATGCGCCCGCAAACTTTGCTGTAAGGCAGGGTAAGAAAATTGTCTCCGCCTCCCGCTCAGCTGGAAGTGATTTACTAGAAAATGTCATTGAGTATGTGAGTGAAGAAAGAAAAGTGCTTTTGAACAAACGCGACTTTACAGTCCATAAATCTGAATTAAATAACTTACGTGAATCTGTTGATCGCATGGAAAAACGTATTCAATTTCTAGAGCAAAAGGCTAAATAAATCGTGCGTCGAATTGCTCGTCTCTTCTTTATTTTCTTTACTGCCTGGCGTTATGGTTTATTGCCACTCTTGCGCGATATTCTTAAACCAGGAATCAGTAGGGGTTGCCTGACCATTATTTGTTGGACTTCACCTGGTGGTAACTTACCTAGGGGCGAGCGCATTCGTTTAACACTAGAAGCGCTTGGTCCAATCTTTGTGAAATTTGGACAAGTACTTTCAACACGTCGCGATTTATTGCCAGAAGATATCGCTAATGAGTTAGCCAAACTACAAGATCAAGTGCCTCCATTTTCCAATGAAGAGTCACGTCGCTTGATAGAAAAGGCTCTTGGTCAACCCATTGAAGAAGTCTTTATTAGCTTTGATGCGACCCCAGTAGCGAGCGCCTCAGTTGCGCAGGTACATTTTGGAATCTTGCATGCAACTGAAAAGCATCCTGAGTGGGAAGGTAAGGCAGTTGCGATTAAAGTCTTACGTCCCGGTATTCTGCCGGTCATTGAAGGTGACTTGGCCTTAATGTATGACTTAGCCAAGATCATTGAAAAGAGTTCAGAGGATGGTCGTCGCTTAAAGCCCCGCGAGAACGTTTCTGAGTTTGATACCCACCTGCATGATGAATTAGATTTAATGCGTGAAGCTGCAAATGCAAGTCAGTTGCGTAGGCAATTTGCTGATTCTCACAAATTAATGATTCCGGAGATGTATTGGGATTTATGCCACACCAACGTCATTGTGATGGAAAGAATGTATGGCATCTCCATTGGAAAGACTGCAGAGCTAAGGGCAGCTGGGGTTGACTTTAAGAGGTTAGCTGCCGACGGGGTAGAAATATTTTTTACCCAAGTATTTGAATACGGATTTTTCCATGCGGATATGCATCCTGGAAATATCATGATCAGCCTGGAGCCAGAAACCTTTGGCCGCTTTATCTCTTTAGATTTTGGAATTGTGGGCGCGCTAAGTGAATCAGATAAAAATTATTTAGCGCTCAATTTCTTGGCTTTCTTTAATCGTGATTACCGACGCGTTGCTGAGTTGCATATCGAATCTGGTTGGGTTCCTGCCAATACTCGTGTTGAGGAATTAGAAGGTGCTGTTCGCTCTGTATGCGAGCCTTACTTTGATCGTCCGCTAAAAGAAATTTCTCTTGGCATTGTGTTGATGCGCTTATTCCAAACGTCGCGTCGATTTAAAGTAGAAATTCAGCCGCAGTTAACGCTGTTACAAAAGACTCTCTTAAACGTTGAAGGGCTGGCCCGCCAATTGGATCCAGATCTTGATCTTTGGAAAACTGCTAAGCCTATCCTAGAAAAATGGATTAGCCAGCAGTTAGGTTGGCGTGGATTAATTGATGGCTTGAAGGAGGAGGCTCCTTCTTGGGCCAAAATTCTGCCTACTTTGCCCCGCTTGATTGCTGATGCCCTAGCTCAGGGCCGGGGTCACTCAAAAGACCAAATTGGCGAGTTAGAGGTTTTAAAGGCGCTTTTACTAGAAGAAAGACGTACTCATCGCCTTACAGTGGGTGCTTTGCTCTTCGCTGGCGGCTTTTTGGCCGGAATTTTGATCATCAGCCTAGGCGTTTATTAGTCTTTCGCTACTCGGCTTCTAAACCGCTAAAATAGCGGGCTAGGCAAAACACATGAAAAAATACTTTATTGCAGGCATCCTTGTTTGGGCACCATTGTCGATCACCGTTTGGGTGATTGCTTGGGGCTTGGGTTTGCTCGACGGTGTATTCGGTTCAGTAATGCACGCCATCATTGTGGTTCTTCCAACGGATGCGGCATTAGATGTCCAGCATTTCCGCGACCTTCCAGGCGTAGGAATATTGATTGTGGTTGCAGTCATTATGCTTACTGGATTGCTGGCAATTAGTTTTGCTGGCCAATGGTGGTTAAAGATTTGGGATAAGTTTGTTAACCGCATTCCAATTGTGCGCTCAATCTACTCAAGCGTCCAACAAGTTTCATCCACTTTATTTTCTGGAAGTGGGCAAGCTTTTAGCAAAGCCCTGCTCATTCGGTATCCACACGCTGATTCTTGGGCGATTGCCTTTCAAACAGGGGTGCCCGCAAGAGAAGTGACGGCTAAATTGGGTGAAGGTTATGTGAATGTATTTTTGCCGACAACTCCAAACCCTACCTCTGGATTTTTTATGATCGTCCCTCGTGCGCAAACGATTGAATTAGAGATGAGCGTAGAAGAGGCGTTGAAGCACATTGTTTCAATGGGCTCAGTACCACCCAATAGTTCTAGTGGATTGACTGCACCTCAGTCACCACACCATTCTTGATTTATAGGAAATTGTTATGTTGATGCGAAGCCACACCTGTGGACAGGTAACCGATTCACTGATTGGAAAAGAAGTCACCCTGGCTGGCTGGGTGAATCGCCGTCGTGATCACGGAGGTGTGATCTTTATTGACTTGCGTGACCGCGAAGGTTTTGTGCAGGTTGTGTGCGATCCAGATCGCCCTGAGATGTTTGCTTTGGCTGAACAAGTTCGTAGTGAGTTCTGTATTCAGATTAAGGGTCTTGTACGTGCACGTCCTGCTGGTACTGAGAACAATGATTTAGCGAGCGGCAAAGTTGAAATACTTTGCCACGAACTCGTGATCTTGAATGCTTCTGTAACTCCACCATTTCAGATTGATGATGAGAACTTGTCTGAGACAACTCGTCTTACCCATCGTGTCTTAGATTTGCGTCGCCCTCAGATGCAAAAGAATTTACGTTTGCGCTACAACGTTGCAATGGAGTGTCGTCGTTATTTGGATGATGCTGGCTTTATCGATATCGAAACGCCGATGTTGACTAAGAGCACACCAGAAGGTGCGCGTGATTACTTGGTTCCTTCACGTGTTCATGACGGCCAATTCTTTGCCTTGCCACAATCCCCACAGTTATTTAAGCAACTATTGATGGTCGCCGGCTTTGATCGCTACTACCAAATTACCAAATGCTTCCGTGACGAAGACTTGCGTGCGGATCGCCAACCGGAATTTACACAAATTGACTGTGAAACTGCTTTCTTGAATGAACTAGAAATTCGTGAACTCTTCGAAAACATGATTCGTCATATTTTCAAGAAAACGATGAATGTTGAATTACCTAATCCATTTCCAACTATGCCTTACTCAGAAGGTATGGCGCGTTTTGGATCCGATAAGCCCGATTTGCGGGTGAACTTCGAGTTCACTGAGTTGACTGACTTGATGAAAGACGTTGATTTCAAGGTGTTCTCGGGGGCTGCAAATCAAGAGGGTGGTCGTGTAGTTGGCCTATGCGTACCTGGTGGCGCAGCAATTAGTCGTAGCGAGATTGATGACTACACCCAGTTCGTGAGCATTTATGGCGCTAAAGGTTTAGCTTGGATCAAAGTGAATTCTGTTGCCGAAGGTCGTAATGGTCTGCAATCTCCCATTGTGAAGAATTTGCATGACTCAGCGATTGAGGGAATCTTAAAACGTACTGGCGCTAAAGACGGTGACATTATTTTCTTTGGCGCAGATAAAGAAAAAGTTGTGAATGATGCTATTGGAAATTTACGTTTGCGTATCGGCCAATCAGCTTGGGGTAAAGAGCATGGACTCTTTACTGACGGATGGAAGCCATTGTGGATTGTTGATTTCCCAATGTTTGATTACGACGAGGGAGAAGCACGTTGGGTTGCTTGCCATCACCCATTCACAAGCCCTAAAGACGAGCATATGAAGTATTTGGAGTCTGATCCAGGCAAATGTTTGGCTAAAGCCTATGACATGGTCCTAAACGGTAGCGAAATTGGCGGCGGATCTGTCCGTATTCACCAAGAGGCAATTCAAAGTCAGGTATTCCGTGCCTTGAAGATTGGCGCTGAAGAAGCGCAAGCAAAGTTTGGTTTCTTGCTTGATGCACTCCAGTACGGTGCACCTCCACACGGCGGAATTGCATTTGGCCTTGATCGTATCGTGACCATGATGACGGGTGCTGAATCGATTCGCGATGTGATTGCTTTCCCTAAAACACAGCGTGCTCAATGTTTATTGACTCAGGCCCCTAGTCCGGTGGATGAGCGTCAATTACGCGAATTACATATCCGTTTGCGTCAAGCAGCTCCGGCGGCTTAATCGATCAATTAGCGCTTAAGGCCATCTTGAAAATTCCCATTTCGGTTTTAGTAGTCATCTACAAATCGAATGGGGATGTTTTATTGATAGAGCGCGCAGACCGTGACAACTTTTGGCAGTCTGTGACTGGTAGTCTTGATGCCTTAGATGAAGACCTCTTCTTGGCTGCAGCTCGTGAGGTCTTTGAGGAAACTGGTATTAAAGTAGACCGGCTTCCTGTGGGCTCATTGTCAAATATGCACCACCAGATTGAATACGAAATATATCCAGATTGGCGTTTTCGTTATGCCCCAGGTATTACTCGAAATACTGAACATTGGTTTGCACTAGAGGTTCCAGGTAATATCGAAATTACGCTTGCCCCAAGGGAACATGTGGCATATCAATGGCTCCCTTTTGAAGAAGCTGCTAAGAAATGTTTTTCTCCCAGTAATGGTGAGGCTATTCTGGAATTGTTCTTAGGCAATAAGGAATAAGATAGGGCGATGAGACATTCATCGGGGCATCATCACGGTAGCGCAGAATCTAAGCCTTCACAGGGAAGCGATTGGAAGGTCATTCGCGATTTAATTCCTTATCTACTGGAATATAAATTTAGAGTTGTAATTGCTTTAGCTTGTTTGGTTGCTGCCAAGGTTACTAATCTTGGCATCCCTATTTTGCTGAAGCGTTTAATTGACGATTTAAATCTCAGGACAGATGCTCCTCAAGCTTTGCTTGTAGTTCCAGCAGGACTCATTCTGGCTTATGGACTTCTCCGGATGTCTGCCTCCTTATTTGCAGAGTTACGCGAGTTTCTCTTTGCTAGAGTGACCCAAAATGCTGTCCGTAAAGTTGCTCTACAAGTCTTTGAACATTTACATTCTTTAGCGCTGAGCTTTCATCTGGCCCGTCAAACCGGGGGAGTGAGTCGTGATATTGAGCGTGGTACACGCGGTATTCAGTCACTGATTTCGTATTCACTCTATAGCATCCTACCAACGCTTGTTGAGTTTATTTTAGTACTAGGCTATTTGGCTTACTCATATGATATTTGGTTTGCAGCAATTACCTTATGCGCCTTAGTTTTCTATATTGTATTTACTGTAGTGGTAACAGAGTGGCGCACCCATTTTCGCAAGACCATGAATGACATGGATTCAAAAGCGAATCAGAAAGCAATTGATTCTTTATTAAATTTTGAGACTGTGAAGTATTTTGGTAATGAGGCCTTTGAAGCTAGTCGCTACGACAAAAATTTGGTGCGCTATCAGGCCGCCGCCATTAAGTCACAAAAATCTTTAGCAGTTCTCAATTTTGGTCAGCAAACAATCATTGCTATTGGCTTGGTCTTAATTTTGTGGCGTGCCACGCTTGGTGTAGTAGACGGCACCATGACTCTTGGTGACCTCGTTCTCGTTAATACTTTAATGATCCAGCTATATATTCCACTCAATTTCCTGGGTGTGATTTATCGTGAGATCAAACAGTCCCTAACGGATATGGAGCGAATGTTTTCTCTACTGAATACGGATAAAGAAATCGCAGATTCTCCTAACGCCAAGGTACTGCATATTCAAAACCATGGCCATGGTCCTGATGTGCGCTTTGAAAATGTCTCTTTTCACTATGAAGCTAAAAGAGAAATCCTTCATGATGTGAGTTTCAATATTCCGGCAGGATCAATTACTGCAGTAGTGGGCCAAAGTGGCGCAGGTAAGAGTACTTTGGCTAGATTACTATTTCGCTTCTATGATGTTCAGTCTGGCAAGATTTTGATTGATGATCAAAATATCAAAGATGTAACGCAAGCAAGTTTGCGCAAAGCTATTGGTATTGTTCCTCAGGATACGGTTTTATTTAACGACACTATTGGCTACAACATTGCTTATGGCGATCCCTCTGCTTCTATTGAGGAGGTGCACGAGGCAGCTAGAGCAGCGCAAATAGATCACTTTATCAAGCGCCTACCTGATGGCTATGACACTCAAGTGGGCGAGAGAGGTTTGAAACTATCGGGTGGTGAAAAGCAGCGCGTGGCAATTGCTAGGACACTCTTAAAAAAGCCTTCGATGTTGATATTTGATGAAGCCACTTCCGCTCTAGATTCCAAAACAGAAAGGGCTTTTCAAGAGGAGCTACTGAGCCTGGCTAAAAACCGTACCACTCTTATCATTGCCCATAGGCTATCGACCATTATTCATGCAGATCAAATATTGGTGATGGATCATGGGCAAATCATTGAGCGGGGTACCCATCTCGAATTGCTGGCAGATCAAGGCCGATATGCTGAGATGTGGCAAATGCAAGAGCGTGCCGCTATTGATTAGAATAGCTTAATGTCACAGCAAAATATTCAGACTAACTCCAAAGAGGCCATCTTAAAAAATGCCTTTGCAGCGGCTGTGGCCGTGGCTGATCCTCAAGTGATCGTTCCGCAGTACTTGGCCAAGATTTTTCCTCCTGGAAAAGAGCCGAAAGGTCGATGCTTAGTGGTGGGTGCAGGTAAGGCTAGTGCTTCAATGGCTAGCGCTTTAGAGTCTTATGCTAAAACATACTGGCCTCAAGTAAAGCTGGAGGGTGTAGTGTTAACTCGCTATGGACATGCATCACCTACTAGCCTGATACAAATCATTGAAGCTGGTCATCCAGTACCTGATCAAGCCGGCATGGATGGTGCAAAGGCAATCTATGCACTAACCCAGCAATTAAAACCTGATGATGTATTGATTGCGCTAGTTTCTGGTGGCGGCTCAAGCTTGCTGACTTTGCCACAAGAAGGTATCTCGATCGATGATATGCGCAAGACTACCGAGGCGCTTTTACGAAGTGGTGCCCCGATTGAAGAGATGAATATTGTTCGCAAACATTTATCTGCAATTTTGGGTGGTAACTTAGCAAGAGTAGCTATTTCTCGTGGTGCCCGCGTAGAGGCTTTACTAATTTCTGATGTAACGGGTGATTCACCAGCAGACATCGCAAGTGGGCCGTGTGCCGCGGATTACTCGACTTATCAAGACGCCTTAGCGATTTTTGAAAAATACCATTTAGGTAAAGATGAGATACCTGCATCAGTACTGAATCATTTGCAGCAAGGTCTAGCAGGAGAAAAGCCTGAGACTTTAAAGGATTCTGATTTAGTAAATGTACAAGTTGCAAACCATGTGATTGCAACGGCATATAGGAGCTTAGAGGCTGCTGCTGAATATGTTCGTACCCAAGGTTATGCCCCCATGATTTTGGGAGACACGATTACCGGTGAAGCTCAAGAAGTTGGAATGAGCCAGGCTCAATTAGCTCAAGAGTATTTGTCTAAGTCAACCGATCAACCTCTAGCGATTATTTCTGGAGGTGAATGCACTGTTACTATTCCTGCGGATATCAAAGGCCGGGGTGGCCGCTGCAGTGAGTATTTATTGGCACTCTTTGCCGCTACTCCAGATTTACCAACAATGGCTGCTTTAGCAGCCGATACTGATGGTATCGACGGCAGCGAAAAGAATGCAGGTGCTTGGTTTACGGAAGATATTCGTAAGGCCAGTGAGTCCAAGGGTTTAGCAGCAGAGCCATTCTTGGCTGCCCACGATTGCTATGGCTTCTTTGCAGAATTAGGCGCTTTGGTAGAAACTGGCCCTACACTGACAAATGTGAATGATTTCCGTATCATTTTGCTTAACAAATAATATGTCTAACAGCCCAACACAAATTCAATTGATTCAGCCAGATGATTGGCACTTACATATTCGTGATGGCGTAGTAATGAAAGATGTATTAGCTGATACAGCTCGTCAGTTTGCGCGCGCAATCATCATGCCTAACTTAAAACCACCAGTCACTACAGTAGATTTGGCCAAGGCCTATCAAGATCGTATTGAATCCAGTTTAAAGTCATTAGGCATCGATAGCTTTACACCTCTCATGACTTTGTATCTCACTGACAATACTTCTGCCGATGAAGTACGCAAAGCCAAAGCGGCAGGTATTGTTGGATTCAAGTTATATCCTGCAGGGGCGACAACTAATAGCGACGCAGGTGTAAGTGATATAAAGCATTGCTATAAGGCATTGGAGGCAATGCAAGCTGTTGGAATGCCCCTATTGGTGCATGGTGAAGTCACTAGTTCTGAGGTTGATATCTTCGATCGTGAAGCAGTCTTTATTGATAAAGTGCTAGAGCCTTTATGTAAAGATTTTCCGGAACTCAAGATTGTGTTTGAGCACATCACTACTAAACAAGCGGCTTGCTATGTTCGTGATGCTTCCACTGGTGGAAAAAATAGGATTGCTGCTACGCTCACTCCACAGCATCTGCTTATGAATCGTAATGCGATTTTTGCTGGGGGCATTCGTCCGCATAACTATTGTTTACCTGTATTGAAACGTGAAGAGCATCGTGTTGCATTGCTAGAGGTTGCGACCAGTGGTAACCCTCGTTTCTTTTTAGGTACGGATAGTGCGCCACATGCCAAAGGGGCTAAAGAGGCAGCTTGCGGTTGCGCTGGCTGCTATAGTGCATTCAATGCCTTGGGCTTATATGCAGAAGCCTTTGAGAGTGTTGGCAAGCTAGATAAATTAGAAGGATTTGCTAGTTTCTTTGGACCTGATTTTTATTCCTTGCCGCGAAATACCAAGAAAATTACTCTTATTAAGCAGATGCAAAAGATCCCGACTGAGTTGCCTTTAGGTGATGACACGATTGTTCCGCTGCGCGCGGGCGAAACAATCGCTTGGTCACTGCTTTAGATATATAAATTTTTTTACAAGCCAATTTTCTCTGACTGCGTTAGACTGCAGGCGCAGAGTCAATTAGGCAATCGCCGCCTCTTTATTGAGGGGGAGGAAAGTCCGGACTCCACAGGGAAGGGTGATGGCTAACGGCCATCCACGGCGACGTGAGGAATAGGGCCACAGAGACGAGCGTATTTAGTTACGGTGAAACGCGGTAACCTCCACCT
>Ga0207954_1000851_pt1 | contig 10627 bp, 8 predicted proteins | sample CryBogmetaGMA0M_FD_184547 | JGI IMG/M metagenome (GOLD analysis project Ga0207954, IMG submission 184547) | Freshwater microbial communities from Crystal Bog, Wisconsin, USA - MA0M (SPAdes) | ecosystem: Environmental > Aquatic > Freshwater > Lake | place: Crystal Bog, Wisconsin, USA | collected... | reverse complement strand
CTGAGCATCAACGCATTCGAGAAAACCCCAGCAAGCACGCTGTTTTCGCAAATCAGCCGCGCTTTCCCCGAGGGGTGTGATCGTAACCAGTTGCGGCTATTCGACTTCTAACCGGACAGTACTGGTTTTCAACCTGCACACGCGCCGCCCTGCGGCGGCGAGTTCCGCAGGTTAAAAACCTGCGGCCACGTTCTCGAGCCTGCGGCCACGTCCCCGAGCCTGCGGCCCCGGGGCGCGACCGCCGTCACGGCCCCGCCGTGACCGACGACTGCGGCTTTTCTTCATGCAGGTAATCCGGCAGCCAGTCGTCGTCCCCTTCGTCGGTCGGTCCGGCCGCGTGGCCTTCGCCGTCGTGCTCGTCATGCTCCTCGGGCATCTGCCCGCCGATGAAGGAGTAGGCCACCGGGATCATGATCAGGATCAGCACCGTCGTCACCATCTCGCCGAAGGTCATCGCCGCCGCCATCGGGATCAGGAACTGCGCCTGGAAGCTCTTGTCGAAAAGCAAGGGCAGCAGGCCACCGACGGTCGTGATGCTGGTGAGAAACACGGGACGGAATCGCACGCAGCCCGCCTCACGGATCGCGAGGTGGAGCGGCCGCCCCTCGCGGACGCGGGCGTTGATGAAGTCGATCAGCACGATCGAATCGTTGACCACGATCCCCGCCAGCGCCACCACGCCGAACATCGTGAACAGCGAGAGCGGCATCCCCATCAGGGCGTGGCCGAAAACCGCCCCGGCGGCCCCGAAGGGAATCGCCGTGAGGATCAGGAGCGGCTGCAGGTAGGAGCGGAACTCGATCGTCAGGAGCACGAACATCGCGAACACCGACACCATGAATCCCAGCCCGAGGCTGCGGAGCGATTCGTTGGTCTGCTCCTGCTCCCCTTCCCAGCGGACGCGAACCGCCGGGTAGTCGGCCTCGAACTCCGGCAGCAGCCGCTGCTGCAAGTCGGCGATGATCTGGCCCGACGTGATTCCCGAGTTGGCGTCGACGTCGGCGGTCACCGTGATCGACCGCTTCTGGCCCAGCCGGTTGATCTCGGAGTAGCCCCGCGCCGCCGTCACGTCGGCGACCTCGGCGAGCGGCCGGTCGGCCCCGTCGGCCCCCCGGACCTGCACGTCGTCGAGCACGGTGAAAGTCCGCCGTTCGTCGCGGGGATAGGCGACCATGAGCTTCACCTCGTGACGCCCCCGCTGGAGCCGCATCACCTCTTCGCCGTAGAAGCAGCCGCGGATCGTCGAGGCGACCTCGGCGAGCGACACACCGAGCGTCTCCGCCTGCGGATGCACCTTCATCTGGTACTCCCACTTGCCGGGCCGCGAATCGTCGTCGATGTCGATCACACCGGGATAATCGGCGAGCCAGGCCTTCGACCGCTCCACCGCCGCCTCCAGCTGCCGCACCGACTCCCCGTCGGACGCGGCGAGCAGCTTGAACTCGATCGCCTTGCCGGCCGGGCCGAGGTTCTCGCTGGCGAACACCACGCTGTCGGCCCCGGGCAGTTCGCCCGCCGCCTTCCGCCACTCGCTGATGAAGGTCTCGCTGTCGATCGTGCGATTGACGGCATCCTCCAGCTCGACGCTCACCGCCCCGAGATGGCTGCCGGCGAACTTCTGCTCGGCGCCCGGCTTGCCCTGCGTCTCGAACGACCCGACGGAGCTGTGCACGAAGGTGACGATCGGCCGGCCGCCGCCCGCAAGACGCTTCGCCGTCTCGTCGAGGGCTCGCTCGACCTGGGCGATGCCCTGCTCCGTCACGCTCGCCGGCGTGCCGTCGGGATAGATGATCTTGGCCTGCAGTCGCTTGGCATCGACCTTGGGAAAGAGCTTGAACGGCGTGGTGCCGCTGCGGATCAGCCCGACCGCGAGGATCAGGATCGCGGCGGCGCCGGCGAGCACCGCCCACCGGTTATCGATCGACCACTCGAGCGCCGGCGCGTAGGCCCGCTTCACGAACCACTTCAGGCCGCTGTCGCAGCTCCTTTGGAGAAACTTCAGGGCCGGTGCGAGCGGCTTGAGCGGTGTGCAGAGGAAACCGATCACCCGGAGGAGGAAGCTGTCGTCGTGGGCCAGGTGGCCCGGGAGCACGAAGATCGCCTCCGCGAGCGACACGAGCAGCGTCGCGATGAACGCATAGGGCATCACCGCGATGAACTTGCCCATCACCCCTGACACGAAAAGCAGCGGCAGAAAGGTGATCACGGTCGTCATCACACCCGACACCACCGAGGGCACGACCTCGGCGGTGCCGTCGATCGCTGCCTGAATCGGCCCCTTCCCCATCTTGCGGTGCCGCTCGACGTTGTCGCTGACCACGATCGCGTCGTCCACGTCGATGCCTACGGCCATCAGGAAGGCGAACATCGAGAGCATGTTGAGCGTCTGGTCGCCCATGAACATCAGCGCTCCCGTCCCGAGCATCGAGACCGGCACGCCCATCGCCACCCAGAAGCCGATCTTCAGATCGAAGAACAGCGCGAGGATCACGAACACGATCAGAAGCCCCTGCGTGCCGTTCGACATCAGCATGTCGAGTCGCTCCCGCACGTCCACGGAGGCGTCGGCCCAGGTGACGAGTTCGTAGCCGGGAGGGAGCCGGGCCTCCGCGGCGTAGCCCTTCACCGCCGCGACCATGGCCAGAAGGTCTTCTCCGGAGCTCCGATCGACCGACACGGCGAGGCCCTGGCGGCCGTTGATCCGATTCTTGCCCGCGACGTCGACGAACCCGTCGCGGACGGTTCCCAGATCGCCCACCGTGAGCACGAGGCCGTCGGGCAGCGTCACGAGCGGGATCTTGGCGATTTCACTGCCGACGTATTTCTTGTTCTTGCCCCGGAGCAGCACCTCGCCTCCCTCGCTGCGGATGGTGCCGCCGGGGAGTTCGAGGTTCTCGCGGCGGACGACGTCGGCCACGGCCTTGAGCGTCAGACCGTACTTGCGCAGCGTGTCCTCGGAGATCTCGACGGTGATCTCGTAGTCCTTGCCGCCAGCGATGTTGACGGCCGAAACCGTGGGAAGCGCGAGCAGATCGTCGCGGACCTTCTCGGCGACCTCGCGGATTTCCAACTCCGACCGCTCGCCGCCGTCGGTGCCGGGGGGCGCGAGCACGCCCACCTTGATCGCGGGGGTACGGAGCGTGACCTGCTCGACCTTGGCGTCCTCGGCGAGTTCCGGGAAGGTGGGAATCCGCTCCACCTCCGAGCGGATCTCGCCCACCACCCGCTGCGGGTCGGGCACGTTGTCGTTCATTTCGAACACGCAGTAGCCCATCCCCTCGCGGGCCACGCTGGTGATCTTCTTGATGCCGACGACGCTTCGGCACGCCTCCTCGACCTTCTGGCAGATCCCCTCCTCCACCTCCTCGGGCGTGGCGCCTGGATAGACGACCGACACGAGGGCCATCTCCAGATCGAACTCGGGAAACACCTCCCGCCGCATCGAGGAGAAGCTGATCCAGCCGACCACCATGACGGCGATCACGAGCACGTTCATGGCCGGCGTGTTGCGGACGGTCCAGGCGATAAGCGATTTCACTGCGCGGCCTCCGTGAGTTCCATGCCATCTCGGGGATTGGCGATCTGGCTGACCACGACGCGATCGCCGGGCAGCAGGCCGCTCTCCCGTTGGTCGTAGGTGATCCGGCCCGAGGCGGCATGGAACGGCCGAGGACGGAGGATCGCCAGCCTGCCGTCGCGCATCACGAACAGGTCTCCCGTGGGCCTCACGGCCTCCTGGGGCACCGAGACGAGCATCTGGTCCACGTCGACGTGCAGCAGCACATTGACGAACATCCCGCGAAACAGCGAGCGAGGAGCTCCGGGCGGCAGAGCCGGCAGCGCGGCACCGTAACGATCGAGCGCCCGCAGCTTCGTCGGCTCAGGCACGTGCACGCGACAGGAGAGCGTTCGCGTCTTCTCGTCGAGCCCGCGCCCCTCAGGCCGGGAGAGCACCCCGTCCCATTCGTACCGCCGGTCGCCGACCGTGAACATCACCTTCGCCGGAAGCCCCGGAAAGCCCTGCTCCCCGTCGCCCCCCTGGCTTCCGCCCAGCACGCGGGCCACTTCGTCCATCCGCAGGCTCGTCTTCACCTCCGTGGCGCTCGTGTCCTCGATCGTCACCAGCGGGGCGCCCTTGGAAACAAAGGAGTCCTGCTCGACCTTGTCCTCCACCACGATCCCGTCCACGGGCGACGTGATCCGCGTGCGCGACAGATCGAGCTTCGACTTCTCGAGCATCGTGGCGGCCAGCGACTGAGCCTCCATCAGCCTGATCCGCCGTTTGGCGAGCACCCGCTTCTGACCCTCGAGCATGGTCAGGGAGTTGGCGGCGGTGAGCTCGTCGCGGAGGGAGCGATCGTGCTCGGATTCGGTGACGATCTTCCCGGCCTTCAGCCCCTCGAGCCGGGCCGCCTCCCGGCGGGCGAGTTCCACCTGCCGCTTCGACAGTTCGATCGAGGTGGCGTTTTGGATGAGCTCCTCATCGACCTCCTCGATGGCGAGCCCAGCCTGGGCCAGTTCCTTCTCGAGGCGGGCAACGTCGAGGTCGTAGTCGCGGGGATCGATCTCGAAGAGCACGGTCCCCTTGGAGACCAGCTGCCCTTCGTTGCAGGCCGCCGTCTTGCGGAGCACGCGGCCCGGCACCTCCGCCGCGAGCGTCACCTCGCGCAGCGGCACCACCACGCCATCGACCTCGAGGTCGATGCCGTCCGACTGCGGCTCCACCTGCTGGGTCCGCACCGCCACGGCCTTCGGCGGCTCTTTCTCCTTCCGCGGCGGCGGCTTCGGGCCGCCGAGCACCACGAACCCGCCGATCGCGGCCCCGAGGATCACCAGGGGAAGCACCCACGCGAAGATCGTTTTCAGCGCCTTCATCGAGGCACCTCCAGGGAAGACACGGCCATCCGGCGTGGGGCGAGAGCCTCCCCAGAGCCGAGTGCCGCGAGGGAGAATCGGGTGATGTGATCGGCGATGGCGTGCCAGCCGTGGCGGGTGTCGATGTCGTCGGCGGGCACGAGCATGCCCACCACGTCGCCGGCCGCCCGATACAGAAAGCACTGGCCCATGATGCTCAAGCCCACGCGGCGGAGGTCCGCCTCCGGGAGCCCGCCGGCCACCAGTTCGTCGAGGATTCCCAAGAGCATCGCGAAGTGCGGGCGGATGTAGTTTTCGACCAGCTCGCGACAGGCCTCGGTCGGCTGGAGCACTTCGCGCATCATCAGCCGCACCTGCCACGCCGGCTGGCCGAGCCCCATCATCCGCTCCAGCGTCGTGGCGATGAACTGGTGCAGTTTGGTGGCCGGCGGCGTGCCGGGCGGCCACTTGGGATGGGGCACCCGCCGCAGCCGCTCCTCGTGGGCATGCTTCACGCTCTCGATGTAGAGCCGCTTCTTGTCGCCGAAGTAGTAGTTCACGGCGGCCACGTTGACGCCCGCGGCCGCGCAGATGTCGCGGACGGTCGCCGCCTCGTAGCCATGCTCGGCGAACTCCTGGCCGGCGGCCGAAAGGATCCGCACCCGCGGATCTTCGGGCGGCTTCGACGGAACGGGGAGCGGCGAAAAAGCCATGGCAGGAGGACAAATCTGGGGCGGGCAAGGCGTTCAAACAGGCGCTTGAATCGATTGTATGAGTGAAAACCGCACGGGCCAACGCCGATTAACAGCGATTTTTCGCCGTCCGGCGACGGGCACGGGAATCCCCGGGCCGACCGCCGGCGATCGCCTACCCCCGCAGAAGATCGCGGTAGCGGTCGAGGAAGTGGCTGGCCACCTCCGCGTTGAGGTGGCCCCAGGCCTCGTCCACGACACTGCCCGAGAGCAGGCCTCCGGCAGCCTTCGCGGCCACCGCCCCGACCGCATCGGCGATGCCGGTCATCGGGTCATCGCCGAGCAGCCGCTCCTCCTTCACGTGGAGAAACTCGTTGGCCACCAGCGACATCGTGGGCAGCTTCGGCACCGGATCGCGGCCGTTCACGTAGCGGAAGATGCGGCCCGCGAACTCGCGGTCGAATGCCGCGCACGCCGCGCGATTGCCGATCATCGGCGCCCCGAACGTGCAGACCTCGTGCACCGGCACGAACCGCCGCCGGAAGAGCCAGGCGGCGAGCAGCGCGAGCGCCCCCCCGAGGCTATGGCCCGTGATCCACAGTTGACGGTCGCGCGTCTTCAGTTCTGCCTCGACCGCGGCCACGAGCGGCTCCCAAAGCTCCGCGATCGCATCGACGAAGCCCTTGTGGAACCGCGCCCCCACGCCCGCGGCCGACAGGTCGTGCCCTAGCCTCCCCTCCGGCACCACGAGGAGGTTCAGGGCGTCGGTGAGGAGGATGTCCTTGAGGCCGTCGAGCGTGGTCGGGGATTCGGTGCCCCGAAAGGCCACGACCACGTTGCCGGTGTCGGTGCCGAGCCAGGCCTGCGTGTTGTCGACGCTGAAGAGCCGGGCTTCGAGGCCGAGCTTTTCGCGAAAGGCCCTCGCCCCCTCGGGCGCCGCGAGGTACGCGAGGGCACTGGCCTCGCAGAGAAACCGAGCGCTGTCGAGGTTGCCGAGCGGTTCTTCCCGGAGCACGAACTCAGTTGACATACCGCCGCTCCACCGCCGAGTCGGCCGCGGCGTTCTTCCAGTGGCGGAGGATCGCCGTCGGCACGTCGTTCCCCGAGACGTCGATCTGACGGAGCCGCGGCGGCGGCGCGTCGAGAAACCGCCGCACGCCCTCCGGCGTGATCCTGGTCCGCGCGATCCGCAGGCTTTCCAGCCGCGGCAAGCGGGCGAGCGTGGCGAGGCCGGCGTCGGTGACCGCGGTGTCGTTGAGGGTGAGCTCGCGGAGTTCGGGCAGGCCCGCGAGCAGTTCCAGCGTCTCGTCGGTGACGTCGGGATTGCCCATTTCCAGGATCGCGACGTCGGGCTTGGTGGCGAGGATGCCGTAGCCCTTGCCGTCCCAGCCGGTGAGGTTCAAGGCCCGTTCGCCGTCGATCACCCGCTCCCGTTCGGCCAGTCCGACGACGGCGAGCCAGACCCGCTGGGTCACGAGCGGCGCCAGGCCCACGACCAGCCCGAGGCCCGCGAGCGCAAGCGGGGCGACCAGCCGCCGCCACGGCTTGCCGCGGACGACGACACCCAGCCCGCGAAACAAGCCCCACAGCCCGGCGACGGCGAGGGCGGCGAGTCCGGCGAAGAGGAAGACGACCCCGATCTGCTCGCTCATGTCACGCGTCCGTGCCCGAGAATCATTCCATCATACGGCGGCCATCACCGGTTCGGCAGCCAATGCGACTGGAGGGCGAGCGCGGGGCTGCCCATGCCCGGGAGCCGGCGTATGTCGACCAGCGAAGCCAGGATGGCGAAGCGCAGGCGACATCCGAGTGAGCCGAAGCCAGGAGGGCCGAGGCGAACGTCCGGCGACGGGGCGCGGGCAGCCCCGAGCGGGGCGGCCATCTCGCGCTCCGCAGGTTGAAAACCTGCGGCCACGTTCAGGCGGCACGCAGATCCCCATCGCTCACGCGATTGGGCTTCCGGATTTGCCCTCCCCGGGCATCAGCCGGCCGCCAGGATCGCCTCGGCGCAGCGGCGGCCACTGGCCAGCGCGCCGTTGATGGAGGCCGACCCGGCATGGTCGCCGCAGATCCAGAGTCCGGCGGCCAGCAGAGGCCCCCTCACCCGCCCGCGGCGGGCCGCCGGCGACTCGTCCGGCAGGGCATGCCGCACCTCGACCGTCGCGAGATGCCGCCAGCCGCGAACCGCATCGCCAAACCAGCCCTCTGCCTGCCGCTTCACAGCCTCGACGACATCCGCGGCCGAGAACCCGTCGCGGACCGACGCCGTCACGAGCGACTGCCCCGGGGGCGCGTATCCCGGGGCGACATCCGAAGGCACGGTCAGATTGTCGATCGGGCCGTCGGCCTCCGCACTGACGACGAGCGTGGGCCGCGGCAGCGGCGAGCGGTCGGCGGCGAAGGCGACGAGCCGGGTGGCCTTCCACGCCCGTACGGCGAGCGGACCGCCGAGCGGCCCCGGCACGAGACGGCTCGCCGATGCGCCATCCGTAGCCACGACGATGTCGCCGGCCGTGAGCTCGCTGCCATCGTCGAGCGTCACGCGGCCCGGTGCGACGGCCCGCACCCGCGTTCCGAGCCGCACGCAGCCGGCGGGCAGGCCGGCGGCGAGCTGCCGCGGGATCGCGTCCATGCCGCCCCGCGGCAGGCAGGCGCTGCCGAGGGAGAACATCGCGAAGTCGAAGAGCAACACCGCCGCGGCCGTGTCGAGCGATCGCTCCAGGAACACGCCGCCGAAGAAGGGCACGAAGAACCGGCGGATGAACTCGGCGGAAAAGCCCCGTGTCGCCAGCTCCTCGCGAGCCGTCCACTCGTCCGGCGTGGCGGGCCCATCGGGATCGATCGCGCCGCTCCGCACTCCGCGAATCGCCTCGCCCCGCAGCCGGGCCGTCCGCAGGCCGTCGGCCAGCCCCACGGTGCCGGAGAGTAGCCCGCTCACGGCCGCCAGCGGTCGCCGCCACGGATCGCTCACGCCCCGCAGCCGGCCTCCCTCGGCGATGAGGGCACCGGGCTCGAACCGTCCCAGGCCGAGGGCCCCGAGATCGAGCTGCCGCCGGCCTTCGGGATAGGCGTCGTTGTAGACCTGGAACCCGCGGTCGATTCGGAAGCCATCGACCGTGTCGGTGGCCACCCGGCCGCCCACGCGGTCGGCGACCTCGAGCAGCGTCACGCGGCGACCGGCGCGGACGAGCGACCCCGCACAGGCGAGGCCGGCGAGCCCGGCCCCGACCACCACGCAGTCGCGCGGGCTCGTCATCGCCCATCTCCTCCGAGGCGGTCCGCGAGCACCGTGCCCGCCGCGACGCCACTCGAAGAGGCCCCCTCGACTCGCGGCCCCGCGAACGCATCGCCGCAGCACAGGATCGGAGGCGCCCACGACGCGGCCACGCAGGGGTCGGGCAGCACCGTCGTCGGCGTGGCGAACTTCCAGCGATGCACCGCCTGCTCGACGATCGCCGTCTGCGGGTCGCCGTCGATCCACGGCCGAACGGCATCGACGAGCACCCGGGCCACCTCGTCGGGAGGCACGTCGAAGTGCTCGCGGCTGAACGCCCCGGTGGCGTGCACCGTGAGCGCCGGCAGGGACGAGATGCCCTTTCGCTGGTTGTCGGCCACCCAGGCCACGGGACCGTCGGCATCGGCGCCAAACTGGATCGCGCCCGGCTCGGGCAGGAGGCTCGGCCGGTCGAGCACGAGCATGATCGCGAAGCAGGGGTCGTAGTCCACGGTCCGCAGCCGCTCGAGGGCCTGAGGATCGAGCCGGTCGACCGCGCCACCCGCCGCCAGAAGATCGAGCGACTGCGGGACCGGAGCGGTGAGCACGCACCCCGCCGCCTCGACCACCCCAGCCGCTCCATCCTGCCCCTCGAGGGCCACCCGCACGCCGTCGGCCTCGAGCGCCACCGCCGTCGCCTTCGTCGCGGTTCGCACCTCGACCGCGTCGCCCCGCGCTGCCAGCCTCGCGGCCAGCCACTTGGGAAGATCCGTCATGCCGCGGACCCCGCGGTACCGCGGATGGCCGTCGCCGACGGCCGGGCCATCCGCGCCGATGCTGCCGTCGCGGGAGAAGCCCTTGCACCACTCGACGACCGCCTCGTCGCGGATCGCATGCTCGAGGACGGCGTGGAAGCCGGGGGTGCGCTGCGTGAAGAACTGTGCCCCGTGATCACAGACCGCGCCGCCGAACCGCCTGGTCGCCATCCGACCGCCGACCCCCCGCGACTTGTCGAGCACGAGCACGCGCCGGCCGTGGCCGACCAAACGCGTGGCGGCCATCAGCCCGGCGATCCCGGCACCGACGACGACCGCGTCGAACCGCTCGACCGCGGCCGTCACGACCGCACCTCGGGCCGCGGAAACAGCATCCGCATCGGTTCGGTCGTGAGCGGCATCCGGCTCGAGGCCAGCACCTCGCCCGCGGCACAGCCGGCCATCAGGCCCACGGTTTCGGCCAGCGCCCGCACCCGCGGATAGACGTGGGCCTTCTCCGGCGGAAACTGCGACGGGTAGCAGGCGATCGCGGCGAGCTTCGTCTCCAGATGCGGGGCGATGTCCACCACCAGCGGCCAGTGGCCGTGCGGCACCTCGGCCACGCCCGCGAACAGGAAGTAGGTGAGGAGCTGCGGCACCGTGTGCACCGGCAGGCCGGCGAAGGTGTCGTCCCACTTCGTGAGCCGTGAATAGAAGACGGCCGCCTCCGTGATCGCCACGGCCTGGGCGTGGTCGGGTGACGCCAGCGGCGTCTTGTCGCCGAGGCCGAGCACGAGCCGTGGCCGCCAGCGGCGAAAGATCGTCGCCAGCGCCACGCGAACCTCGAAGTGGTCGAACAGTCGGCGGTTGGTGAAGGGCAGCGTCTCGCGGTGAACCACGCCGAGCGTCTGCGCCGCGGCGGCCGCCTCGCGGAGCCGCTCCTCGGGGCCGCTCGACCGCGGCGTCGGCTCACCGTCGGTGAGATCGACGATGCCCACGCGATACCCCTGGGAGGCGAGCAGCGCCAGCGTGCCGCCGCAGCCGATCTCGACGTCGTCGGGGTGGGCGCCCACCGCGATCACGTCAAGTGGCTCTGGCAGGTCGACCATCGG
>Ga0207954_1000850_pt1 | contig 10628 bp, 7 predicted proteins | sample CryBogmetaGMA0M_FD_184547 | JGI IMG/M metagenome (GOLD analysis project Ga0207954, IMG submission 184547) | Freshwater microbial communities from Crystal Bog, Wisconsin, USA - MA0M (SPAdes) | ecosystem: Environmental > Aquatic > Freshwater > Lake | place: Crystal Bog, Wisconsin, USA | collected... | reverse complement strand
ATTCAGGGTTCAGGGTTCAGGGTTCAGGGTTCAGGGTTCAGGGTTCAGGGTTAGAGGTTGGGGAGGAATCGTCGGTCAGGCTTCATTCGAGTCAATTCCGTCCATGCGGTCCATGATTCTACCGTGGCCTCAAACCCAGAACCTGAAAACCCGAACTCCAATCCTGCTGAACACTGAACACTGCGTTCAACCGGTTTCCGGCAAGAACGTGGGGATATTCACTCCCTGGAACGGCAGAAACTCGCCGCGCACCTGGCAGAAGTGCATCTCGCAGTTACGCGCGCCCCAGGCATACATACTGCGCACGAGCACCTGCTTCTCCATGGGAATCAGGCATACGGGCGACCGGCCTGGATACTGGTTGAACCCCTGATAGACCAAGGCCGCGGCGGCCTCCTCCGTGCGCGCCACGCACGGGCCCAGCAGGTTCATGGCGGGATGCCCCGATGAAATCATGAAGCCATCGAGCGTGCCGTTGGGCCCGTCGAGTACGGCCGCGTGCCAGAACCCGCGCTGGTTTTCAATGCAGTAGGTGTAGTCCAGTGCCCGGGTGATCCCACTCACGGCCAGTTCAAGCGCGGCCATGGCCGGCACATCAGCCAGGGTGGCCGCGCGCACCGCTTGTACGCGAGCCGGGCAGGGGCCGGGCAGGCCGGCATCAGGCACGGCGATAATCATGTCTTGATACGCGTAGCGGGGCACGAACCCTGCCTTGTTATAAAGCGAGAACGAATCGACGTTGATGGCGCTTTGGGTCAGCCTGAGTGTGCGGTGCGGGGTGGTCTCTGTAAAATCAATAATATGCCGCAAGAGCGCACTACCCACGCCGCAACCGGCGTAATTGGGGTGCACGGTCATGATACCCAGGCTCACATGCCTGGGCCGGGGGTGATAAAAGCAAGAGCCCATCAGCCGGCCGGTGGCCGGAAGCTCGGCCACCACGTTGCAGCCGGGAGTCAGGTCGTTGTAGACATCGTAAAACACTTCGGTCACCGCAGGACCGCCCCTGAAGATCGGCGGGCAACCATGCCGGCCGTACCAGGTGTTGATCGAGCAATAGATCAGGTCGGCCACCTCGGCGCGATCGGCTTCGGTCATCGCTCGCAAAATCAGGTCCATCGGTCGCTCCCCGGTTTCAAAAATCAGGCCAACCGCCACAGCACCGCCAAGACTGAATCTGGCTCCACCGGTTGATCATACCCAGCAATCCGCGCGGCCGAGAGTCGCCGGCGTGCCCGGACAGGGTGAACTGTTCGCCGTGCTTGAAAATAAATCATCACCCCAGGAGAATGCTATCTTGATGTTCTTGCTTGATGGTCTCCAGGTCAGCTCCGCTCGGGTACGGTTCGCATTCCTGACCTGCTTCCAAATTTCTGGAGCTAGCGATGCTGATCTCACAGCTTTTCCTTGTCCTTTTGACAGCGATGCCCCAAGGGCAAGTCGATCCCCAGCGCCAGGCGATGAGCCAGGGAGCCCAGCGGTGCATCAAGGCACTCACCGAGGGCGATTACAAAACGCTGGCCGAGTTGACCCATCCCGTCATCCTGGAACGCCTGGGTGGTAAAGAGAAGATGGCCGAGGTGACCACCACGATGATGGATCAGATGTCCAAGCAAGGGGTGAAATTCCTGTCGGCGAAGGCCGACAACCCATCCAATCTGATCAAAGGGAAAGACGGTCTGTACGGACTTGTACCCACAACCATTGTGCTGGACACGCCCCAGGTGCAGCTCACCCTCAAGTCGTACATGGTGGGATTCTCCAGCGATGAAGGCAAAACGTGGGTCTACATCGATGGTGCCCCAGGCCCTGAAAAACTCCGCGAAGATTTCCAGCAGATTCCCCAGGAACTCGAACTTCCAGAACGGCAGCAGCCAAAAATCGAGCCCAAATCCAAAGACTGATCCGAACCCAAGGCGGCTTCCGACAAGTCCTGACATCGGCCCGGCCACAAACCTGGCCGTTGGATCAGGCAATCATGGGCGGGAACCCCTTGTGGGAACTCGCCGGGTTGTCCTTGCGTCGGTTTGCCTATGGGTTTAGGCTACAAGATTAGCCTGCCCACGGCTGCGCCGGGTGTGCGAGCCCGCCTCAGCCTGTCGGTCCTGCCGCCTTTTTCCTGCCTTACTATTCTTCTGGAGCCCTTGCATGAATATCCGGAACACCAAGCGCCGAGAGTTTCTGCGCATCACGGCAGCCAGCCCGCTCATGCTGCCGCTTGCCGCCCGGACCATGGCCGACGAGACCAAGGCCAAGACCGAACGGCCCCGTCTGGGCCTGATTGGTGCCGGTGGCCAGGGTTCTGGCGACGCCCGCTGGGCCAGCACCTACGGCGACTTCCTGGCCGTGTGCGACGTCGATAAGACCCACGTCGACAGGGCGAAGAACGACGCCCGGATCGGCAAGGGCAAGGCCGACGGCTACGAAGATTACCGCCACCTGCTCGACCGCAAGGATATCGACGCGGTCATCATTGGCACCCCCGACCACTGGCACACCAAGATCAGTATCGACGCCCTCAAGGCCGGCAAGGACGTGTACTGCGAAAAGCCGCTCACGCTCACGATTGACGAAGGCAAGAAGCTAAGCCAGGTCGTCAAGGAGACCGGGCGCGTCTTGCAGGTCGGCACCCAGCAGCGATCCGACCACAACCGCGTGTTCCTGCTGGCCGTGGCGCTGGTGCAAAGCGGCCGGATCGGCAAGGTCAAGAAGGTCACTGCGGCCATCAATGGCGCACCGACCGGCGGCCCGTTCCCCAAAACGGCCGCACCTGCCGAACTGAACTGGGACATGTGGCTGGGCCAGGCCCCCAAGGTCGACTACATCGCCGAGCGCTGCCACAGCAACTTCCGCTGGTGGCTGGAATACTCGGGCGGTAAGCTCACCGATTGGGGCGCGCACCACGTCGATATCGGCCAGTGGGGCATTGGCATGGACAAGACCGGCCCCACCAAGATCGAAGTCATCAAGGGGGAAATGCCGGTCGGCTTCGCCAAGGGCTGGCCCACCGTCGATGATCACTACAACACCTCTCACGTCTTTGACGTCAAGTGCGTGTTCCCCAACGGTGTCGACCTGCACATCACCTCCGACGGTGAAAACGGCGTCACCTTCGAAGGGGAAGCCGGCCGCATCTTCGTCGCGCGTGACCGCATCGACGTCTCCGGTGGCGCGGTCGAAGCGCTCTACAACAACCCCGTGCCAGACTCCAAGCTGGTCGAACTGCGCAAGGGCAAGCGGCTCGACAGCCACATGGGCAACTTCTTCGAGTGCGTCCGCGACCGCGGCGTACCCGCCGCCGACGTCTGGACCCACCACCGCGCACTCAGCACCTGCCACCTCGCCAACATCGCGCTCCGCCTCGGCAACCGCACCCTCAACTGGGACGCCGACAAGGAACAGATCATCGGCGACGACGAGGCCAACGCCTGGTTGACCCGCCCCCAGCGCAAGGGTTACGAAGTCACCGTCTGATTCAGAGAAATCCGATCGGAATTCCTCCCAGGGGCCTGGCCGACACGCGTTGTCGGTCAGGCCCCTTTGTCGTTAACCAGATCAGACATGGACGGTATGGACGGAATGAGACCCGGCCAAGGCAGGCCTGATCTTGGTCCATCATCGCTGTCCATTCCGTCCATCAAGTCCATTCCTAGAAATTCCTGGGCCCTCCATTGACAGACGCGAATTCTAGTTTTATAGAATTAGAACATCGGGTTTCCGGATTCATGGATCAGTCACAGGAAAAACGTTCATGGCCAGGCCGCCCAGCACGCAACCGACCGATGGCGAGATGGAGATCCTCAAGGTGCTCTGGCGGACCGGGCCGGCCGAACTGGGGGTGATCCGGTCTGCGCTCCAGGAAACCAAGCCGGTGGCCACCACCACGGTGGCCACCATGCTCAAGGTGATGCAGCAGAAGGGGCTGGTGGAACGAGCCGACGGTCCGCGCGGCTACCAGTGGTCGGCCGCGCTCAGCCTGGAAAACACCCGTTCCGGGATGCTCAAACGCCTGATCGACCTGGCCTTCAACGGCTCAACGCACCAGCTCATCTCGCACATGGTCGATCAGCAACCGCTCAGTGAACAGGATCGGCAAGCGATCAAGCAAATGCTCGATGAAACCCAGGCCAAACCCAGACCAAGGGGCAAAAAATCATGAGCTTCCTTGATATTCCGATCTGGTCGGCCATCGGCTGGACCATGCTCCACTTCCTCTGGGTGGGCACCATCCTGGGTGTGCTGGCGGCCGTGGGGAAGTGGCTGCTGCACAAGACGCGGCTTGAGGTGCAATATGTTTACAGCCTTGCCTGTCTGATGGCAATGGCCGTTACCCCCGCGATTATCGCCACACAAACCCTTTTTCCTATCAACACAACAGAGCTTCCTGATACGACGGTTCCCATCGACCGCGTCTTGATTTCCGAGCCCGTCTCACAGGCCACCGTTCCGGCCTGGCCAGACGAGGTTCGAACTCCCAACCCTGTACCACGCATAACGCCCCCGGCGCTCCAGAAATCAGCGAGCTGGCATGACTTCGGCTCGCTGGTTCTTGAGCGCGCCGTGCGATATCTCCCGCTGGCCTGGATGATCGGTGCGCCTTTGACCTTCGCGTATCTGGCCCTGGGGTACGCCGGTGCCGAACACTTGCGACGGCACGGGTTGATCCCGCTGAATGCTGAACTTCAACAGCAAGCCAGCCGCCTGGCAGGCGTGCTGGGCATCACCCGTCGGGTGGAGCTGCTCACGTCTGACAAACTCGTTTCGCCCGTGCTAGTGGGGATCATCCGGCCCACCATCCTGCTCCCCGCCGCCGCGCTCGCCGGCTGGTCACCCGCCGAACTGGAAATGGTCTTGATCCACGAACTGATGCACGTGAAGCGCTGGGATAACCTGGTGTTACTCGTCCAACGCCTGATCACGGCTGCCTTGTTCTTTCACCCGGTCGTCTGGATCGTCTCGCGCTGGGTCTCGCGCGAGCGGGAACTGTGCTGCGATGCCGCCGTGGTCCAGCGCACGGGCAAACCCCGCGACTATGCCGAACTGCTAATGAAACTGGCTCCCGTCCGCCCAGCACTCGCTCAGGCCGCGCTGGCCATGGCCGAAGGAAACCTGGTGGTGCGTGTGCGCCACCTGTTAATGCAGGAGGATGCCTCGATGAAGATGAAGCTTCCCAGGCTCACGCTCGGCCTGGCCCTGAGCCTGGTTTGTTTGCCCGCGCTCTGGCTTGTGGCCACCGGAATGGCCAGTTCCGCGTCCCAGGAAACTGAAGACAAAAAACCGGCCCAGGCTCAGCTCCAACCCGAAGAAATTCAGCGCATCGCCAACGAAGTGAAACAGGCAATCGCCCGTGACGAACCAAGCTATCCGCAAGAACTGACGCAAATTGCACGGGCTCAGGCCAAGCTGGGCGACCGAACGGCCGCGCTTGAAACACTGGCCCAGGCCACGCGCCTGGCCCGTGAGTTCAAGCAGTCGATCGTTCAGAACGGGAACAATATCAGCAGCGGACCTTCCAGCGCCAATCTGCTTGAAGACATTGCGCGGGCACAGCTTGAACTGGATGACAAGCCAGGCGCCCTGGAAACTCTGAAACTCACCATCCAGGCACTCACTCCGGAACAATCCCCGGAGAGTTTCTCCAGGCTATTCACGATGTTGAACGCCACCAAGATGTTGGTGCGTTTGGGCCAGATCGACGAAGCTCGGAAGTTTGTGCAATTGCTTGACGAGGAAGCCAAGGCCCCACCGCGATCCCCCGCGCCCGGCATACCGCCCATGAGCAATCCGTTAGCCGTTCCCATGCAAGCGGCCGGGCATCTGGCCATTGGCGACACCGAGCGAGCATTCGGGATCCTGGACGAAATCTCGAAGAAAGCAGACCCCGCGCTGGACCAATTCTGGTCGTTCTTTGGTCCGATGGCCGAAACCGCGGTACTGCTTGACAAGGAAACGGCCAACAAGGCCCTGGATTTCCTGGCGCAAAAGCTGGACCAGGTACCCGCCACGGGATACGCCGTGGTGTCTCTGAGCAGCATGGCGGAATCCTTCGCCAAGATCGGCAAGATCGACCGCGCCAAGCAGATCGCCCATCGGGCAAAGAATTCGTCGTTTCTCCTTAGTGCCCTGCAGGGGATTGCCAGAGAACAGCTTCAGCAAAACGACAAGGCAGGGGCCATCGAAACACTCGAAGAGGCCCATGAGGTTTACAAGAAGTCTGCCAAGGAGATTGATATCCCCAGCAGCTTGAACTCGATCGCACAGGCGATGATCCAGGCGGGCCACTTCGACGCCGCGCGTGCTTGCTCCCAGGATCTGCCGGCGGGTGAGCGCCACCAGATTCTGGAGCAACTCGCCATCGCCCTGAGGGATGCCGGCAAGGGCAAGGACGCGGCCGACCTGTTCCAGGCGGCACTGCGGGATCTCGATATCGCCATGGAACAAGATCGCCCCACCTGGCCGAAAGGGTTGCTGCTGGGCACGCCGCCTGATCTGGACGAACGCAAGGCCCAACGGATCTGGGCGCAGGCCAGGATCGAGGCCCAGAGTGGCCAGTATGCCAAGGCGCAGCAGACCGCCAGCGGCATCAGCCATCCCAAGGCGTTTCATCGGTCATGGGCCTGCGGAAGCGTGGCGAGCATCATGGCCGCCCAGGGGCACGCCGCCGAAGCTCTCGCCTGGATGAAAGAACTTCAACTCCCGCCCGATCATGACAAGCCCATGGTCGCGATCTTGCAAGGCATGGCCGATTACGCAGAAAAACAGGCCAAGCCCGCAGACCATAAGCTTCAAGACACGAACCAGGCCCCCGAGACGCCCAACGGAATCCAGGGAGCCGTTGAGCAGATCTCAAAAGGGATCTCCGGCTCGGTGACGGGGAACGATCCCGCCACATTGATCAACCTGGCCCGGATCCAGGGCAGGGCGGGTGATCGAGGCTCGGCACGGAAAACTCTGGCCCAGGCCACACGCATGGCCCAAGAGCTCAAGCAGACGATCGTTCAGGAAGGGAACCTCGTTCATATTGGCGCTACCAGCGGTAGTCGGCTGGCCGAGATCGCGGAGGCTCAGATCGAAATGAACGACAAGCCAGGCGCCCTGGAAACACTCAAGCTGACGCCACGATATCTGACTCCCGAATATCAGCCGCACGAATTCTCGAGGGTGAGCACGATGCTCTGGGTGATCAAGCTGTTCGTTCAGCTTGGGCAGACAGACCAGGCTCGGAACGTCGTCGAACTGATCGACAAGGAAGGCAAGACCCCACCACGGGCGCCCGCGCCCGAACTATTTGACTCTCCTCATGCGTTGACTGCACCCACACAGGCTGCCGCGCACCTGGCGATTGGAGATGCCCAGGGTGCGTTCGAGATCATGGACCGCAAGGCGGAAAGCCCCGACCCATACATACAACAACGCTCGTCATTTATTCGGTTGATGGCGGAAGCGGCACCGGTTCTCGACCAGGAGGCAGCCGGCAACGCACTCGAACAACTGGCAGCGAAGTTCAAGGCGTTTGGCGATATAGGACTGGAAGCGCCAACCCTGACCAGCTTATCGAACGGCTTCGCCAAGATCGGCAAGCCCGACCGGGCCAAGCAGATCGCTCGAATGATCACAATCCCTTCGGATCAAGAGACCGCGCTTCAGAATATCGCTAATCAACAGTTCAAGCAAAAGGACCGGGCAGGGGCCATTGCCACGCTCGAAGAGGCCCGCACGCAGGCTCGCAAGGCAGATCCGAATGATGTCCGCTGGCGTGGGTTGAGCGGGGTCGCCCATGACATGATCCGAATGGGCGAGATCGAGGGCGGAAAACGGTGCATGGAGGATCTGCCGGCGGGGGAGCGTTACCTCGTTCAGGAACGGCTTGCCATCGCGTTGAGAGAGGCCGGAAAGGACCAAGAGGCGGACGAGATGTTCCAGGCCGCCTTGAAAGACATCAAGACCGCCCTGAGTCAGCCGAGCACCGATCAGGGCTCGAGACTCGATCCAGCCCAGCAACGCGCTCGCCTGGTCTATCATCAGGCCAAGATCGAAGCCGAAAGCGGTCAGCTTGACCAGGCGCGCCAGACCGCGAGCGGCATCCGCCAGCCAGAACAAATTCGCGCCATCGCCTGCGCTTCAGTGGCACGCATCATGGCTGCTCAGGGAAACGCCGAAGGCGCGATTGCCTGGATCAACGGGCTTGAACTCCCACCGCATAACACAACGCCCATGCAACAGATTCTGGAAGGCATGGCCGAATACGCTGAGAGACAGGAGAAAAGCAAAACGCGCTGAGGAATGACTTTCAGAGCCCGGAACGTCAGTGACGGGTCAATCTGGGTCTTCGATGGGTCAATCTGGGTCTTCATCAACCGCCGGCTACCATTGGCCTGCAGAAAAGATTGGCACGTCGCCCACGCTCTTTGAAGTTGCGCTTTTGGAGAACGATGGTCTCCAGGCCAACTCCTACTCGCCCGACGCGTGAGCGAGGGATTCTTCGTTCAACCGTGATTTCAGGCCTGGGAACGGCAACTGATCAAGGCTCGGCAACTTCCAGGCTTCGACCTCGTCCCGCGCAAAACAACACATCCAAGAATCCCTCGCTGACGCGTCGGGCGAGCACAAATGAGGCTGCCTTGATGGTCATACGGGCTCTGGACGCTCGAAAGCGCAACTTCAAAGCAGACGTTCTGTTGGAAACGAAACATTGGCCCGTCACTGACGTTCCGGGCTCCGAAAGATGGTCCCTGAACCTGCCTGGCGCAACGTGCCCACCGTGGTCAACCGACCCATGCCGCCCACATGTCGAAAGCCCCACGTGGCTGGTCCCTGGGACAGGGGGCCCGACTTCGTTCGCTGTTGCACACTCAAGCCAGGTCGGCCAGCCTGGCCATGCTCTGCCAGGTCGGCCGTGCTGATCACCAGCTCCAGCGGCGCCGCCACATCCTTCTTCTTCACTTTCTTGGCGGGCACGGTCTTCCTGGCCGGCGTGGGGGTATGAGTCAGAGGGGCAACGCCGGTCCAGGCCGTCAGCCCGGAAACCAGCACCGGGCCGTTGGGCGAGCCCCGGCCGGTCACCAGATCGTAACCGGCCTTGGCCGAGAACCCATTGGAACCGCTGGTCACATCATGAAACGCCGAGGGAGGCATGGCGTAAATCGCCGGCATCGTCTGGCTGGCCCCGTCCAGCGTTCCCCGTCCCTGAACGGCCCGTCCCTGGTTGACAATGGCCACAATCCCGGCCCAGATCGGCGTGCCCACGCTGGTGCCGCCAATTTGCCACCAGGTTTGCTGGCCGTCGGACGGCGTAGTCGTCAGCACGTTCACCGCCGAACTCATCGATGCCAGGGCCGCCACATCGGGCACCGAACGCACCCGCTTGCTGTTGAACCCCTTCTGGTACGAAGGGGCCGGCTCCAACACACTATAGCCACCGCCGGAACTGCCCCAGGCGGTCTCATTTTGGTAGTTGCCCAGGCCATCGACTTGCAGCCGGGTACCACCCACTGCCAGCACGTAGGGTGAGGTCGAGGGCCATTCCGCACCGCCCGAGGCCGAGCTATCGCCGGCCGCCGCTACGAACGTCACACCGGTATGGCCGGTCGGGGTCATGAAGTGATAGTCGAGGGCCCGCTCATTTCCGGGCTCACTCACGCCCCAGCTCATCGAAACCACAGACACCCCCGGATAATTCCGCGCGGTGTCGATGGCCGAAATCATGCTGCTGGTGTCGGAAGACTTCGCCTCCACCACCACAATCTTCGCGGCGGGGGCCACGGCGTGGGCATACTCCACATCCAGCGTTTCCTCGCTGGCCCAGCCGTCGTCGGTGGCCGTGCCAGGCGCATAAATTTGCAGCAACTCGCTGTCAGGCAGCCCGTACGTGCGGTCGAATTCCGCCAGGTCGGCCTTCAGGTAAGGATCATGCTGGGCCACCACAATGGCGATCGTCTGGCCAGTACCATCGCCGGCCACCGTGCCGGCGGAATTACTCAACTGAAGATGGTCCAGTCCATAGGCATGCAGAATTTGAGCCGGCACGAGCGTCGCCGGTAGACAACGATCATCCAGGCGTTCCAGCCGTAGGTATAGGCCGCGCCGGGGTCGGCGGGTCATGGGCGAAACTCCGCAAGGTGTACATCCGTGCTGCGATTTCAAACGAGGAGCAGTCCGACACCGTAAATATATAACGCAAAATCTGTCTGGCATAGACCAGCATGACGCGAACCAACCTGCAGGCCGCGACTTGTAGCGTTTAAGCAAGACAGGCAAGATATAAAAGATCGTCCTTGAGCGGCTTGGGGAAGAGCCGGGCGTTTGACCCGCGAACGAATTGCGCCGTAGGCTGTCTATCATTTGTGGTGCGGGCGACCTCTGCCTGCCCGCATGAACGGGATGCAGGCCAATGGCCTGTACCACAAGAATCTGGGCCGGCAAAGGAGCGGTGTGAGCATGGCCAATCATCAGGCGCATGTGGGGGTGGCCAGCGTCAATCAGACGGTGGGCGACTGGGCCGGCAACGAAGCGCGGGTGCGGCAGGCGATTGTGGCGGCCCGCGAGCAGGGAGTAAAGCTACTGCTGCTGCCTGAGATGTGCCTTTCGGGCTACAGCCTGAGCGACCGCCTGCTGCGCCGGGGGACCAC
>Ga0207954_1000848_pt1 | contig 10648 bp, 8 predicted proteins | sample CryBogmetaGMA0M_FD_184547 | JGI IMG/M metagenome (GOLD analysis project Ga0207954, IMG submission 184547) | Freshwater microbial communities from Crystal Bog, Wisconsin, USA - MA0M (SPAdes) | ecosystem: Environmental > Aquatic > Freshwater > Lake | place: Crystal Bog, Wisconsin, USA | collected... | reverse complement strand
CTTCGGGGGGCCGGGGACATGGTGGCGGGGCTCGTATCGATGTCGGTCGTCAACGTCGTCAACGCGGCGGCGAGCTTCGCCCTGGCCACCGGGGCCGGTGGCCTCCCGCGGCTGGGCTGGGAGGGGCTGGCCTGGGGAACCCTCGCCGGCTATCTGTGCGGGGCCGCGGTCGTGCTGGCGATCGTGGCCGGCAACGCCCGGGGCCTGCGGCCGCGAGCGGCCGACTGGATGCCCGATCTCGCCTGGCAGCGACGCATCGTCCGCGTGGGCGTGCCGGCGGGCGTCGATGCCGCGGCCAATGCCGCCTGTCATCTCACCTTCCTGTCGATCGTCAACCGGCTCGGCAACGTCGATGCGGCGGCGCATGCCGTGGCGGTGACGATCGAGTCGCTCGCCTTCCTGCCCGGCAGCGCGTTCCAGGTCGCGGCCGCCACGCTGGCCGGCCAAGCCCTCGGGGCCCGCGACGAGCGGCGGGCCCGACAAGGTGTCTGGCTCGCGGCCGGCACCGCCGCCCTCCTGATGGGCCTCGCCGGCGCGGCCTTCTTTCGGTTCGCGCTGCCCCTCTCAACCTGGTTCGCGGGGGGCGGCGCGGGGGCGGAGGTGGCCGATCTGGCGGCGGATCTGGTGCGGATCGTGGCCTTCGCCCAGCCGCCGCTGGCACTGCTGATGGTGCTCTCCGGCGGACTCCGCGGCGGCGGCGCGACCCGGCCACCGCTCGTCGTCAACTTCCTGGGGCTCGTGGCGGTTCGCCTGCCGTTGGCCCTGCTGCTCGCCTGCGGCGCGGTGCGTCTGCCGGGCGGCTTCGGCGTGCTCGAGGGGATGGGCCTGGGCGCCCGTGGAGCATGGCTGGCGATGGCGGCCGACCTGACGATCCGCGGGCTGGCGATGGCGGCGATCGTGGCCCGGCCCGGATGGACGCGGGTTCGCGTCTGAGGCGGCCATGCCGTCGCGGATTGCCATGGCCCCCGGCCCGGGCAACGCTACACTCTGCGAGGCAGGATGACGCTGCGGATCGCGTTCGATGGCGATCCCGGACGACTCCAGGCACCGGCAGTCCCCTGTTCGCGAGCGAGGGCCTCGAATGGCGGTCGATCTCGACCTGAAGCACTGGAGCACCGCGGACGCCGCCGATCTCTACGAGGTCGCACGCTGGGGCAACGGCTATTTCTCCGTGGGACCGAACGGGCACCTGCTCGTCCATCCCGACAAGGATCCGACCAAGAGCATCGACCTGAAGCAGCTCGTCGATCGCCTCCAGGTGCGGGGCATCGACCTGCCGATCCTGCTCCGCTTCGCGGAGATCCTCCAGCACCGGCTCGGTGAACTGCACGGCGTATTCGCGCATGCGATGCGGGAGAACGGCTACCGCGGCGACTACTGCTGCGTGTATCCGGTGAAGGTCAACCAGCAGCGGCAGGTCGTCGAGGAGGTGCTCCGCTTCGGCAAGCCGTATCGGTTCGGCCTGGAGGCGGGCAGCAAGCCGGAGTTGCTGGCGGTGATCGCCCTCGCCGACAACGACACCCCCATCATCTGCAACGGCTTCAAGGATGCGGAGTTCATCGAGACGGCGATGCTCGCCCAGAAGATCGGCCGGAAGATCATCCCCGTCGTAGAACGGTTCTCCGAGCTCCACCTGATCCTCGAGTACGCGGAAAAACTCGGCGTCCGCCCCCGGATCGGGATGCGGGTGAAGCTCGCCACGCGGGGCAGTGGTCGCTGGCAGTCGTCGGGCGGCTTCCGCAGCAAGTTTGGTCTGACGGCGAGCGAGCTCGTGAAGGGGCTCGACCTGCTGGCCTCGCGGGGCATGGAGGATTGCTTCCAGCTGCTCCACTTCCACCAGGGAAGCCAGATCACCAACATCCGGCACATCAAGGGAGCGCTCAACGAGGCGTCGCGGATCTACACCGAACTGGTCAAGCGGGGGGCCGGCCTCCGCTACCTCGACGTCGGCGGCGGGCTGGGGGTCGACTACGACGGCTCGCAGACCAACTTCGAGTCGAGCGTCAACTACAGCCTTCAGGAATACGCCAACGACGTCGTCTACCACGTGCAGAACGCCTGCGACGAGGCGGGCGTGCCCCACCCCACGATCATTTCCGAGAGCGGCCGGGCCGTGGTGGCCTACCACAGCATGCTGATCTTCGGCGTGCTCGGCGTGTCGGAGCAGGGGGGCAGCGCGGAGGTGACGGAGCCGGCGGCAGACGCCGAGCAGCCGCTTCACGACCTCTGGGAGGCGTATCAGGGAATCAACGTCCGCAACCTGCTGGAGAGCTACCACGACGCGCAGCAGTCGCTCGACACGGCGATGAACCTGTTTTCCAGCGGCTACCTGCCGCTCGACCAGCGGTCCGCGGTGGAAAATCTCTACTGGGCGATCTGCCGCCGGATCTGCAAGCTCACCAAGACGCTGGAGTACGTGCCCGAGGAGCTCGAGGGCCTGCAGGCCGCCCTCTCCGACACCTACTTCTGCAACTTCTCGCTGTTCCAGTCGATCCCCGACAGCTGGGCGATCAAGCAGCTGTTTCCCGTGATGCCGATCCACCGGCTCAACGAGCGGCCCTCCCAGGCGGCGGTGCTTGGCGACGTGACCTGCGACTCCGACGGCAAGATCGACCAGTTCATCGACCGGCGCGACGTCAAGCGGACGCTCCCCCTGCACACCTGGCAGAACGAGCCCTACTACCTCGGGGCGTTTCTCATCGGCGCCTACCAGGAGATCCTGGGCGACCTCCACAATCTGTTCGGCGACACCCATGCCGTGCACGTCAGCATGGACGAGCGGGGCGAGGTGGTGGTCGATGCGGTGATCAAGGGGGACACGGTCCGCGAGGTGCTCGACTACGTGGAATTCGATTCCAACCAGCTCGTCCAGCGGCTCCGCGACTCGATCGAGCAGGCCGTCCGCGAGGGGCGGATCTGCGACAGCCAGGCGGGCCGATTCCTGAAGTTCTACGAAGAGGGCCTGGGCGGCTACACCTACCTGGAAGAGCCGGGCTGACGGGGGCCATTGATCGGCGATCCGACCGCGGCCACAGGCAGACCGGATCGGGCCGCCCGCACGCCCCGGCCGTGGCCGGGCTGAGACCACGATGCACCTGATGCGCGTTGCCGGCTGTGCCCTCAACCAGACGCCCCTCGACTGGGACGGCAACCGCGACCGCATCATGGCCGCCATCGCCGCCGCGCGAGACGCCGGGGTCGCCGTCCTCTGCCTGCCGGAACTCTGCATCACCGGCTACGGCTGCGAAGACGCCTTCCAGTCGTCCGGCGTGCAGCGGCAGGCCCTCGCCATGCTCGCCGAGATCGCCCCGGCCACGCGGGGCATCGCCGTGGCGGTGGGGCTGCCGCTCCGCTTCGAGAGCGGACTGTTCGACGCGGCCGCGTTCGTCGTCGATGGCCGGATCGCGGGCATCGCCTGCAAGCAGAACCTCGCCGGCGACGGGATCCACTACGAGCCCCGCTGGTTCCGGCCCTGGATCCGCGGCCGTCGCGGTACCGTCACGGTGGGAGGGCACGAGGTGGCGATCGGCGACCTGCGGTTCGCCTGCGGCGGCGCCCGCGTCGGCTTCGAGATCTGCGAAGACGCCTGGGTGGCCGATCGGCCTGGGGCGGCGCTCACCGCCCGCGGCATCGACCTGATTCTCAATCCCTCGGCCAGCCATTTCGCGTTCGGCAAGGACGAGATCCGGCGGCGGTTCGTGCAGGAAGGCTCCCGCGCGTTCGCGTCGGCGTACGTCTACGCCAACCTCGTGGGCAACGAGGCGGGGCGGGCGATCTACGACGGGAGCGTGATCATCGCGGCAGCCGGCGACCTGCTGGCCTGGGGGCGGCGGTTCGCCTTCACGGATCACGTCCTGACCGTGGCCGACGTCGATCTGGATGCCCTGCGGCAGGCCCAGTCGCGGCTCGCCATCGACGCCATCGCCGACACGCTGGAGGGAGACCTGATCGACGCCGCGTTCACGCTCCCCTCGGCACCGGCCCGCGCGGCCGTGTTCCGCGACGGCCGCGACGCATGGGAGCACGGCCACCATGTGAAGGAGGAGGAGTTCACGCGGGCCGTGGCCCTCGGGCTCTTCGACTACGTCCGCAAGAGCCGGTCGCGCGGGTTCGTGGTGTCGGCGAGCGGGGGCGCCGACTCCTCGGCCGTCGCCTGCCTCGTGGTGACGGCCGTGCGGCTCGCGTGCCGCGAGCGCGGCCGTGTCGAAGCGGCCGGCCGCCTGGGCTTTCCGGCGCTGGCCGACGCCCCCGTGGCGGATCCCGGGCGGCTCACGGCGGCGGCGCTGACCTGCGTCTACCAGTCCACCGCCAACTCCGGCCCGGTCACCCGGCACGCGGCCCGCGTGCTGGCAGAGGCGATCGGCGCCACCTTTCACGAGTTCGACGTGGAGCCGCTCGTCCGCGGCTACGAAGCGATCGTGTCGCGGGCGATCGGCCGGCCCCTCTCCTGGGACCGCGACGACGTCGCGCTGCAGAACATTCAGGCCCGGGTCCGTTCGCCCGGCGTGTGGATGCTCGCGAACCTCACCGGAGCCCTGCTCGTCTCCACGAGCAACCGGTCCGAGGCCGCCGTCGGCTATGCGACCATGGACGGGGACACGTCGGGGGGCATCGCGCCGCTCGCAGGCATCGACAAGGCCTATCTCCGCCGCTGGCTACGCTGGCTCGAACGCGACGGCCCCGAGGGGCTCGGGCCGATTCCCGCGCTGGCGGCGATCAACGCCCAGGCGCCGACCGCCGAGCTCCGGCCGGCCGCGTCGGGCCAGACCGACGAGGACGACCTCATGCCCTACGAGATCCTCGACGCGATCGAGCGGGCGGCGATCCGCGACAAGCAGACGCCGCTGGAGGCGTGGCTCCGCCTCCGCGGGGCGTTTCCCGGCCACGATCCGCGGCAACTGGCCGCCTGGACCGAGCGGTTTTTCACGCTCTGGAGCCGTAACCAGTGGAAGCGGGAGCGCTACGCCCCCTCGTTTCACCTCGACGACGAGAATCTCGACCCCAAGACCTGGTGCCGGTTTCCGATCCTCTCGGGCGGGTTCGCCCGCGAACTGGCCGACCTTCGGGCCGCCGTGGCCGCGGTCGTCTGACGCCTCGAGGCGGCAAAACGGCGGCGAGAACCGGCCTCGCCCGCGTCGCGCGGGGTTGCTAGAGTCCCCCGCCCGCCCGGCTTGCCCCGTGGAGAACCGCCATGCTTGGTCGTCCGACGCCGTCCGTCCGCAGGCTCGTGCCGCTGGTCGCGGCCGTCGTCGTGGGCTGCCAGTGTGGCGTGGCGTGGTCGCAGGGCGTCCAGCCTTTGCCAGCCGCCCCGCAGCCGGGCCAGCAGCCGCCCCCGCAGCGGGTCGCTGTGGCGGCGCCGGCCGCCCCGCAGCCGGCCCCGCTGTCGCCGGAGCAGCAGGCGGCGCTCGATCAGCTGCTCGCCGCCTGGGAGACCCGCAACGCCGCCGTGCGGACGTGGGCCTGCACGTTCCACAAATGGGAATACAACGCCTGGAGTCCGGTCGATACGAATGGCGAACGGCAACAGTTCGCCGAGAGCGTGGGCGAGCTGAAATACGCCGCTCCCGACAAGGGCCTGTTTCGCGTCAAGGAGACGAAGCAGTGGAATCCGGATGCCCGGCGGTACGAGGTACGGGGCGGCGACACCGGCGAACACTGGGTCTGCAACGGCGAGAGCATCTACGAGTTTCGGCATACCGAACGGCAGCTCCGCGAGACCAAGCTGCCTCCCGAGATGCGCGGCAAGGCGATCAGTGACGGGCCGCTGCCGTTCGTGTTCGGGGCGAAGGCCGACACCCTCAAGAAGCGATACTGGATGCGGCTCGTCACGCCGCCGCACGTACGCGACCAGATCTGGCTCGAGGCCCTGCCGAAGTTCCAGGCGGACGCCGCCAACTTCTCCAAGGTGGAGCTGATCCTCCAGTCCCGCGATCTGATGCCGTTCGCCATCCAGATCTACAAGCCGGCCGGCCAGGATCGCGATGTCTACCAGTTCGATCCGCGGACGAATCTGATCGATCGCGGGCTCGACATGATCCGCGATTTCGCGAAGCCGATGACGCCCTTCGGGTACAAGTACGTGCTCGAGGACCTCCAGGCGCAGCCCGCGGGGCCGCCGCCCGCGGCCGGAACCGTGCGCTGAGCGGGCTTTTCACGACACGATCCTCGCCCACGCATGGCCGTCAGGCGCTCCACGGGCGCCCGCGGGCGATTGGCTCGACGGTGTGTCTCGCGGGGGAGGGGGCCGGCTATACTTGGACCTTTCCCGTCCCGGTCAGGCTCTGGAGCCCCGAGATGCCCCTGGTCGATCCCTCGCATCCGCTGTTTCAACTGCTCCAGCGCGATCGGCGCTACTCGCTGGACGCCTACCTGTTCGTCCTGGAGTCGCTGTCGTTCGCCCAGGAGTCGTTGGGCATGGGGCAGGAGCCGCGGGCCGAGGATCTCGAGCCCGCGCCGGCCGAGCCGACGGAGGGCAGTGGCCCGACGCGTTCCAGGCCGGGCCGCCGGCGGCGGCAGGTCGAGCGGCACGTCTCGGGGCAGGAACTCTGCGAAGCCGCCCGGAAATACGGACTGCAGCAATACGGCTACCTCGCGCCGACGGTGCTCGCGGCCTGGGGGATCCGGCGGACCGACGACATCGGTGAGATCGTCTTCAACATGATCGGCATCGGGCAGATGCGGAAGACGCGGGCCGACAAGCGGGAGGACTTCCACGACGTCTACCGGTTCGAGGACGGATTCTCGCGCGACCTCGCATTCGTCGTTCCGGATCCGGTGTGAGCGATGGCACGCGACGACGTCGCCGCGGCGCGGCGGCCCCGGAGGGTGTGGTTCGTCGCGGCGGCGGTCGCCGAAGCATCGTGGCTGGCGGTCTTGGCCTGGCTCGCGTGGCGCGGATGAAGGAGGCTGGCCCGTGCGGATCGCCCTGACCGACGTGCCGCTCTGGGCCGCACTCCTGCCGGTCGCCGCCTACCTCGTGGCGGTGGGCTGCCTCCATCTGCGCCGCCGGCCGGTGGCCCTCTCCGGCCACGTGGACGTGGCCCTCTTGGCGCTGGGGATCGCGGGCATGGTGATCGCCGGGCCGCTCGCCCTGCTGCAGCCGGGGGCGGGCACGTCGGTGTGGACGACCGTCGTCTTGCTGCTCGGCTTCGCCGTCATCGTCGCCGGCGCCCTGCTGGCGGCCCGGCCGCGGATGGTGATTTACAACGTGGGGCTCGACCAGCTGCGGCCGGTCGTGGCGTCGGTGGCGGCCAGTCTCGATCCGACGGCCCGCTGGGCCGGAGAGACGGCCGCCCTGCCTGCCCGCGGCCTGCAGGTGCATCTCGACGACCGCGGACCGGCCCGCACGGTGAGTGTGATCGCCGCCGGCAAGACCTCAGCCGAGGCGTGGGCCGAGTTCAGCCGCCGGCTCCGGCGGGCGATCCGCACGGTTCGCGTGCGGCGGAGTCCATGGGCCTGGGCGTTTCTCGCGGCCGGCGCGGGCGTCACCGGCATGGCCGCCTGGCTCGCCATCGCAACGGGCTGATCCCGGTCCCGGAGTGGCCGTGGGTTTCTGAAGTGGCCGCAGGGTTTCAACCTGCGGGAACCCGGCGCCGGTTGTGCTGCTTGTGCAGGTTAAAAACCTGCCCCCACTCCGCAGAGGTGGCCGCAGGTTTTTCAGCCCGCGGCGTCCCGTTGTCCCGTCGGCGTCACCGCGGACGCGGCGGAGCAGACGTGCGACGACGACCTGATTTCGACTGCACGTCGGGGCACGACTCGGCCACCAGCCGCGTCATGGTGTTGAGCGACACGCCGAGGAGCGTGGCCGCCTGTCCGCGGTGGCCCTGGGTGAATTCGAGCGCCTGCCGCACCGCCAGACGCCGAAGCTCGTCGAGGTTGAACACGGGCACCCGCGGCTCGCTGCCGGTCTCCGGGGGCGTCTCGGCCTGCGGCTCGCCCGACTGGTCGAGCTGGGTCTCGGCGGCTGCGGCGACCGCGCGGGCGGTCGGAGCCGCCGAGGCGTCGAACACCTCCGCGAGCACCGCGTCGATGCGATCCTCGAACACGTAGGCCCGCTGGATCGTCTGGGCCAGCTGGCGGACGTTGCCCGGCCAGGAATGCCGCATGAACCGGTCGAGCATGCGGTCGTCGGGCATCCACTGCTGACGGCCGTATTCGCGGGCGAAGTGGGCCGAGAAATGCTCGACGAACCGCGGGATGTCTTCCTTGCGGGCCCGCAGCGGCGGCACGGTGAGGTGGATCGTATTGAGCCGATAGAGGAGATCTTCGCGGAACGAGCCGGAGGCCACCTCCGACTCGAGGTCGCGGTTCGTGGCCGCGATCACCTGGACGTCGATGGGGTGGGCGGCCGTCGATCCGACGGGCGTCACTTCCCACCGCTGGAGCACCCGGAGCAGCTTGGGCTGAAGGTCGATCGGGAGTTCGCCGATCTCGTCGAGGAAGATGATGCCGCCTTCCGCGGCGCGAAACGCACCCAGCGAGGATCCGAACGCGCCGGTAAACGCGCCCTTCTCGTGGCCGAAGAGCTGGCTCTCGGCGAGATCGGCCACGAGTCCGCCGCAGTTGATCGCGACGAACGGCTTGTCATGTCGCGGCCCGGCGGCGTGAATGGCTCGGGCGACCTCTTCCTTGCCGCAGCCCGTCTCGCCCGTGATCAGAACGGAGCAATCGAACGTCGCCACCCGGGCGATGTTCTCCTCGAGCCGGCGGACGGCCTCGGAGGAGCCTTCGAGTCGAGGCCAACGCTTTTCCGTTCGGCCCGCCGCACGGGCGCGGGAAAAAGGACTCGCGGGCTGGGATGCGGAGGAAGCTTCCATGGGGAAGGTGTCGCTGGGCCCCGACGAGCGGCTGTCGGAGCGGTTTTTGTGATCCCGGCCACGGGTCAATCGCAGCGTAACCGATTTCACCACAATTGCGAATTCGTTTCACAGTTTTTGCGATTCGCTCCATTTTTGTGGACGGAATCATGACTTTTTCCACCCTCAATCGTCGCGGTTTTGTATGCTTCGCCCTGCCGCTACGGTTCATTTCGATCCACGTCATCCCGTCGAGATCCCGCCGAACCCCCCCTCCCGTCGTGGTGGCAGATAACTTGCGTTTTCGTTATCCAAGGCCCGCCGTGATTCTCCCTGTCTTCAAAAGCTCGTCGGTCCCCATGGTGGCTGAGGTCCCGTGAAGCGGCGCGGCGCTACAAGTCCGGAGCCCTGGAGCCGGCCCGAGTGGGTCGCTCGGGCGCGGCTGATACTCGAATCCCATGCGGCCCTCGTGGGTCGGCAGCTCGTTGATCCGGAGGGGAGTGATCTGGCCAAGGCCGAGCGTCTGTTTCGGGCTCCGTTCGTCGTGGTCGCCCACGGTGTGGAACTGGATCCTCTGCTCTCGTACGGCAATGATGCGGCCCTGCGGCTCTGGGAGATGGAGGCCGACGTGCTCCTGCGGACGCCGTCGCGGCTGACCGCGGAGTTCGTGCACCGCGAGGAGCGAGCGAGGCTTCTCGACCGCACCAAGCGGGAGGGCTTCGTCGATGACTACTCGGGAGTGCGGATCACCCGGACCGGCCGCCGCTTCAAGATCGAACGCGCCGTGGTCTGGAACCTGATCGACGCGGCCGGGACGCTGCAAGGGCAGGCGGCGACGTTCGAGCGGTGGACGCCGCTGGGGTGACGGCCTTTAATGAAGGCGTCTTGCCGAACTGCCGCACGGCCCTCGGCGGATCTGTTTGCGTTCGATCTTCGTTCGACACAACCTTCGCTCGATCAAGGAGTTGATGCCATGGTGCTCATCCGGTGGGCTGCAATGCTGGCGTTCGTCGTGGTGACCATGGCGGCCTGCGGTTCAGTGCGGGCGGCGTCGCCGCTCACGGGCGAGATGCCCGGCCTCGATGGCAAGCCGGTCGACCTCGCGTCGTACCAGGGCAAGGTGGTGCTGGTCGTCAACGTCGCCAGCCGCTGTGGGGCGACCCCGCAGTACGCCGGCCTGCAGAAACTCTACGACACGTACAAGGACCGCGGCCTCGTCGTGATCGGTTTCCCAGCGAATGATTTCGGCGCGCAGGAGCCGGGGAGCGACGCCCAGATCGCCGAGTTCTGCTCGTCGAAGTACGGGGTGACCTTCCCGATGTTCTCGAAGATCACGGTCAAGGGCCCCGAGGCACCGGCGCTCTACAAGACGCTGACGCAATCGTCCGATCCGCCCGGTGACATCGGCTGGAACTTCGAGAAGTTTCTGGTCGGTCGCGACGGGGCCGTGCTCGGCCGCTTCAAGACTCGCGTGTCGCCGGACGACCCGGCCCTGATCACAGCCATCGAGGCGGCGCTCGCCAAGTAGGCCGGGCTCCATGGGATCGTGCCGCTGGCGATGCAGCACCGCAGCCGGCCGGAGGCATGCTCGGCGCCGGCGGCACTTGTGAGTTCACGGCTCTGACGGAATGTCGGCGCCCAGCGTCCACAAGTGTCACCGGCTTCTGCGCGTGCCTCCGGCCGGCTGCTCGCCCTTCCGGAGTCCGATGAACACGAAGATACCGTGAGGGGCAGCCCCGAGCAGGGCGGCGCACCTCGGGCCCCGCAGGTTGAAAACCTGCGGCCACTCGGCGACGGGGCATGGGCAGTCGCGAGCCCTCGCGGTCAGGCGGCCTTCGAACTCGACCGAGTGG
>Ga0207954_1000846_pt1 | contig 10655 bp, 10 predicted proteins | sample CryBogmetaGMA0M_FD_184547 | JGI IMG/M metagenome (GOLD analysis project Ga0207954, IMG submission 184547) | Freshwater microbial communities from Crystal Bog, Wisconsin, USA - MA0M (SPAdes) | ecosystem: Environmental > Aquatic > Freshwater > Lake | place: Crystal Bog, Wisconsin, USA | collected... | reverse complement strand
ACGAGCACCGCGATGATCGCGATCACCACCAACAACTCGACCAGCGTGAAACCGACTGGCGAGCGCGGAAGAGGGTTCGGGCGGAAGGCTCTTCCAACCCACGAACGCAGCGAAAGGGATATCCCGGCGGACATGATCATCCCCGCGACTGTGTGTTCGCGATCTGTTCCCCGTTTGAAGACTATAGAAACCGTGTCTTGCGACTTCAAGGTGCGTTGGGGAAGGGAATGGAGCCGGAGGGTCAGTTACGACTTGGGAGCAAAACTTTACGTTTTCTCCTTTTTATTGCACGGGACGACGGCGGGGGGGTTACCATCTGCGAGGGGCGTGTCGATCAGAGTCCATCTTTTTTCTTCGGAGGGGTTCCGTGAAAACGATTCATGCATTCCTGATGGCGGCAGGTGTTGTGCTGTCGACGATCGGCACGGCCAACGCAAACCTGATCACGAACGGCGATTTCTCCGCGAACGCAAGTGCGTTTGCGGGATGGCCGGGCTACGCCAGCTGGACGAGCATTTTCGGCGGCGGAGAAACGAATCCGGCCATTAGCGGCTGGACCATGAACGCGCCATTCGGCGCCGGCTTGAACGGGAAAGACACATTCAGCACATTCCCCACTCCCGGCGGCCCGATCGTGCCGTTCGGCCCAACCGACCAGTTGACGACTCCCACCGTCAACTGGGCATTCCTTCAGGGGGATGGAATGGCCATCCTTCAGGTCTTCAACGTGACGCCTGGCGTCGAGTACACGGCGAGTTTTTTGGCCGCAGGCCGTCCAGGGAATCCCGCCCGCGGCAATGCGTATGTGTATGACGGAACAATCGGGGTAGACAGCCCTGGGCCTCTCCCCGGCGGAATCTACAACAAGTTGTATGGTGTCGCGACGTTCGAGCCCGACAGTTTCAAGTTCACCCCGACTCTGTCGACCGCGACGATCGTTTTTCAAAACGGCGGCAACGGTGATTCCGTGAACTTCACCAACATCGCGGTCGTACCTGAACCGAGCACGCTGGCCGGGCTCGCGATCGGTGTCGTGGGGATTGCGATCGCCCGCAGGCGTCGCTGAGCGCCGTCGGATCACCGCGGTGGCGGAATGGGCCTGCTCCACAGGACAGTGGTGGGGCCATCTCGTAGAGTGTCCGCTATGAGCGGCATTCCAGATCCATTTGGTGAACAGCGCCGGACCGCTGGCGTGCTCGGCCTGCCGACCGACAGGGAGGTCATTCCGATGATCCTGCGGCACGAGGATGTCCGCAGGGCGGCGAAGGACTGGAAGACCTTCAGTTCCGACGCGCCGTTTCGGGTGCCGATCCCATCGGAAGAAGATGTCCGTTCCGTGCGGCAACTGCCCATCGAGGTCGATCCCCCGGAGCAGACCGACTATCGGAAGCTCGTGGAGCCCTTTTTCTCGAGGGCCAAGCAGCCGGCGTTCGTGGGGAGGGTGGAGGAACTCACCGACCGGCTGCTGGCCGAGGCGTTGGGCCGCGACTCCATCGAGGTCGTGGAGAAGTTCGCGCTGCCGCTCCAATCGAAGGCGCTTGCGATCCTGCTGGATGTGCCAGAGTCGGAGGCGGATCTGTTCATCAGCTGGGGAGTTCACGTCTTTCACGTCGCAGACGGGTCGCGTGGCGTGCAGAAGGGAGCGGCCCTCGAGCGGTATCTCAACGAGCAGTTTGACCGCGCCGCCGCGAGCCCCGGCGACGACTTCTATGGCCTGCTCACGAAGGCGAGCTTCCGTGGCCGGCCGCTCAGCCGCGAGGAGATGCTCGGCTTCGCCAACCTGATGTTCGCCGGCGGCCGCGACACGGTCATCCACAGCGTGGCCTGCGCCATCGGCTATCTGGCGGAGCGGCCCGGGGGGCTCGAATTTCTGCGGGCCGAACCCGATCGGATCGTGCATGCGAGCGAGGAGTTCTTCCGGGCCTACATGCCGCTCACACACATCGGCCGCGTCTGCCCCGTCGACACCGATGTGCATGGCATGCAGGTGAAGGCCGGCGAGCGGGCCACGCTCTGCTGGGCATCCGCGAACCTCGACGAGGAGGTCTTCGAGGCGGCCGACGAGGTGCGGCTCGACCGCACGCCGAATCCGCACGTCTCCTTCGGCTTCGGCGCCCACCTCTGCCTGGGCGCGGCGCATGCCCGCACGGTGATGCGGGTGCTGCTGGGGCTGCTCTGCCGGCGGGTGAGCCGCATCGAGCTGATTTCGAAGCGAGACCGCGTCGAGCACACGCCCGCCTACGATCGTCCGCTCGGCTACGAGTCGCTCGTGGTCAGGATGCACCCGCGCGGCGGGGCGTGAGTCGCCGAACTCGTCGTTCGTGAGCAGGCTGCCGGGTCACGAGTGCCGGATGTCGACGACATCGCGCTCCCGGCAGTGTCTGCGGCACCCATCGCTCAGAGCCCGGCGAGCCGCATCGTCTCTTCGAGGTCGCGAAGCCCCGCTGTGGCGCCGGCCCGCGTCACGCAGCAGGCCGCGGTGGCGGCACCGAGCCGCGCGGCGGCCTCGGCTGGCATCTCGCGGGTCAAGCCTGCCAGAAGCCCGGCGAGGAACGAGTCGCCGGCACCCGTGGTGTCGATGACCGGCGCCGGTGCCGGGATGCATGGGATCTCAACCACGGCCTCGGGCGTCGGGCTGAGCACGATGCCGCGGGATCCGCACTTCACACCCACGATGCCGGCCGCACCATGGCGACGGTAGCAGGCGATGATCTCGTTCGGGTCGTCGCAGCCCGTCTGGCTGCGGGCCTCGTCGAGGCTCGGCACGAACACGTCGACGCCCGGCAGTGCGGCGGCGACATCCGCGAGCGACCCACCGGCGCCGCCCGTCTCCAGCACCACCCGACAGCCCGCCGCCCGGAGCACGCCCACCGCCTCGGCGAGATGCGGCTCGAGCGCGGGAAGCAATCCCACATAGCCGAGCACGGCATACCGGCTGCGGGCCAATACCTCGGCGTGACGCCGCAGAAAGGCGACGTCGAGCAGCCCTGCCGCTCCGATGTGGTGCGCGAAACTCCGCTCGCCGCCGGCGTCGATGAGCGCGGCGGTCGTGCTGGTGGCCGCCCCGGGCCGCGACTCGATCGCGGTGGTGCCGACACCGGCCGTGGTGAGCCGCGACCGGATCTCAGCGGCCCAGAGGTCGTCTCCCACGACGGCGGCCGCCTCCACGCTCGCCCCGAGCCGCCGCAGCGCCACGCCGGTGTTGCAGACGATGCCGCCCGTCGTCACCGCGACCGGATCGACGTGGAACAGCCGGCCGCCCCCGATCGGCGTCTCCAGCGGCACCGGTCGCACGAGGATGTCGGCCACGCACGTGCCGGCCACAACGCAGTCGAAAAGCTTGCTCATGAGGGCTGTGTCCTCCCGGGGATCTCCGCCCCGCGCAGCGGTGGCGACGACTCGGTCAAGCGGCGTTCGACGAGCCGGAGTTGGGCGGGCGTCGTGCCGGTATGGCGATGCAGAAAGGTCGTCATGTATTGCACCGAACTGAATCCTCCCCGTGCGGAGATGGTCTTCAAGGGGAGGTCGGTCTGCGTGATCAACGTGCGGATCGCGGCCACGCGAAGGCGCACAGCCTCGTCGCGGATCGACCGTCCCACGACGGCCTTGAACCGCGTTTCCAGAGCGGGACGGGACAGGCAGAGTTCCTCCACGAGCGCCGCGACGTCGGGCTTCTTCAGCGGATTCGTCCGCAGCCGCTGGAGCGCGACCACGACGGCCTCGTCGGATGTCGCCATCGCGTCGGTGCTCGTCCGCGAGCTGACGCCGATCGGCGGAACGACGACCCGCGCGTGGGCCGCCGCCGCGACGCCCCCTCTGATCATCCGACCGAGCAGCGTCGCCGCCTCGTAGCCGATCTGCCGCGCCGCCTGATCGATGCTGGAGAGCGACGGATTCGTCAGCTCACAGATCATCTCGTCGTTGTCGACACCCAGCACCGCCACATCGTGCGGGACTCGAAGGCCGAGCGTGCGGCAGGCCTCGAGCACATGCCTCGCCCGGACATCGTTGCAGGCCATCAGGCCGACCGGCTTGGGCAGGTTGCGGATCCATTCGCAGAGATCCTGCTGGAGTTCCTGCCAGCGGCGGGCATCGGCGTGCCGACCGGTGTGAACGTGGCAGCGGCGGCCGGCCTGACCGCACGCCTCGGTGAACGCCTCCGCCCGCTCCTCCGACCAGCCGGCCGTCACCGTCTTCGGATAGCCGTAGTAGGCGAACGTGCTGAACCCGCAGGCCAGCAGGTGCGCGGCGCCGAGCCGTCCGATCGCGGCGTTGTCGGTGAAGACGTAGGGAATCGACGACGCCGGATCGAACCAGCCATACCCGCCGCCGACGCCGACGATCGGAATCGAGAGCCCGGCGATCGCCGTGGCCACCCGCTTGTCATCGAAGTTGGCGATGATCCCCTGGCCGTGCCACCGCTTCAGGTCGGGCAGCTTCTGGAGTGGATCCTCCTCGACGTAGAGGCTCCAGTCCGATGCGTGTTCGCGGACATACCTCGCGATCCCACCGATGATCAACCGGTCGTACGGCCGCGCCGCGTCGAGGATCACGGCGATCAGCGGAGCATCAGCCATGGGGCACCAGCGGGGGCACGTCAGGCGGCGAGCAGGTGCTCCAGCACGAGCCGCTCCAGCGACTCGTAGTCGCGGTTCGCGATGCACTCGGCGGCGGTCTTCGTTGGAAATGACCGTACCTTGGCGACGAGCATCTCGAAGATTCGCTTGCTGGTGGCGAGGTGGGCCGTCGCGGCCCCGGCCCGCTGCGTTCTCTGGGCCTTGACGTCGAACCCGATGAAGCGGCCCGTGTCAGCGTAGCCGCCCATCTCCAAAACCCGGACCTGGTCGAATGCCCCGCGCAGGTTCGCGGCACCGAAGACCTTGTCCTGGTCGTACTTCAGGCCGTTCTGGTCGTTGAGGTGCACGCTCCAGAGCTTTCCGGCGGCGAGCGCGAAGCCCATCTCGTCCGCCGGGTCGAGCCCCGCGAGGATCGCGTGGGCCGTCTCGATGAGCACGCCCACCCGCGCTGGATCGGACGAACGCGCCCCGAGCGCCAGGGCGTGGCCGATGGTCGGCACGAAGGCGTGGTCAACCGGCTCATTGGGCTTCGGCTCGATGGCGATGCGCACGTTCGGCGCGGCCGACAGGATCGCATCGATCGCCTCGAGCATCTGCCGGGATGCCTCGATCGGATTCTTGCTCTCCCGTACGTTCGTGCCCTCGCGGGCGGGCCACATCACGATCAGTTCGCAGCCGAGCGCGAGTGAGACGTCGACGGCCCGTTTTGACCGCTCGATGGCCCACGTACGGGCCTTCGCGCAGTTGCTCGTGTAACCGCCGTCGATTCCGTGGACCTGTTCCCAGAGCCGCGGGGCGACGAACTCCGCGACGAGTCCCTTGTCGTCGAGCCGCTTTCGCATCTCGCGAGCCTCGCGGGCAATCGCCGCCGGCGAGAGATCTTCAAGGGCGGGAACGGCGTCGTCGTCGTGAAACTGGACGGCCGCGAAGCCGAGATCGACCGCCGTGGCGAGCACGTCGTCGAACGAGACCGGCGGCCGCACCGGCGGCCCAAAGGGATCGGCGCCCGGGTGGATGTTCCAGGGGCCCAGCGAATAGCGATAGGTGGTGGGCATGAGTGTTCTCGACGCGGTCGCGTTGTGGGGTGGGAAATCGGTGCTCAGCCCAGACGATACTGCAGACCATGTGCGAAAGTTCATAAAGATATTACGTTTTTCACGCTGGCAACGGGGGGGCGGGAGGCCGCGCGAGTAGACTTCGAACAATGGCTCAATCGCTTGAACTGCCGAAAAAAACCCTCGATGTGAAACTCGCCCGGCTCCTCGCCGACCCGGGCTGCCGCGACTTCATCCTGGCCGACGCCAAGGATGCCGACATGGCGTTCGGGCTGGCGGCCCCCGGGCTGGCGGCCGACGGGCAGCCCGGCAGCGGACCCTTCCGGTCGATCGCCGAGTTCCGCAGCCACATTCGCGAGCTCGTCGCCGAGGGCCTCGTCGACGTGATGCTCATGAGCGCGAGCACCAGCGACGTCCTCGCCGTGGAAGAGCGGCTGTTCGCCGACTCGCCGGTCACGCCGGCCGTGCGGATGAACGACACCACCGACATCTGGCTCGCAGCCGGCTCCGGCACGTACACCCGCCAGCCGGCGCTTCCGTTCTCGACCACCACGATCCCCCATGCCCGGTGGGGACGACTCGAGCCGCCCGGGGAGGGCCGGCCCGCCGTCGATCTGGGACTGTTCTCGATCACCCTCAACGGCGAAGCGGCCGCCGACCGCCACATGCTCGCGGCCTACCGCGACTTCCGCCACGAGGCCGAGCGGGCGAGCTTCCGCCACTTCCTCGAGGTGTTTTTCCCCAATGCCATGGCGCAGGCTGGCGTGGACGCACCGCGCGGGGTGGGCCGCTTCGTCGCCGACCACGTCGTGCGGGCCCTCGCGGGGGTGCCCCGAGCCGGGCGGCCCGTGTTCCTCAAGATTCCCTACCTCGGTCCCGAGGTCACCGAACAACTCGCCGCCTACGACCGGTCGCTGATCGTCGGCATCCTCGGCGGCGCGGCCGGCACCACGCACGACGCCTTTTCCCTGGTCGAGGAATCGAAGCGGCACGGGGCCCGTGTGGCCCTCTTCGGCCGCAAGATCAACGCTGCGGAGCACCAGCTGGAGTTTGTCCGGCACCTCCGCGCAGTGGCCGACGAACAGCTCGCCGCCATGGAGGCCGTGCGGTCGTATCATGCGGCGCTCGGCCGGCTCGGCATCCGGCCGCAACGCCCCCTCGACGACGACCTCGCGATCACGCACACCGCCGCCGCCTACGGCGGCTGACGGACATCTCCCACGACCGACCATCCATTCCCCGCCGGCGTTCGACGTTTCCTGACGACCGGTGTCGATCCCATGCCCACCACACCCGGCGGCACTGCCACGCTTCGCAGACTGTTCTTGGGCGCAGTCGGAATGACCTGACGCGTATCACCGCCGCCACGCCTTGTAGGATTGATCCGCTTCACCGGTCTCTTCAGAAGGCTCTCCGCTGATGCTTCGAGGCCCTTCCAGGGGCCGTCGCCATGATCCTCCCCGCAGACTGTCCTTGCCTGTGACGCTGGGAGTCGATCACGAAGTCCTCCACGCCCCTTCCGGCCTCGTGCCCGGCCCGCGCGTGATCACGATCAACCGCTGGAACGAGTGGACGGAGGGCGGCCACCTGGAGCCCGATACGTCGTGGTTGCACCACATGATCGCGAACCGGCCATGAGGAGAAGCGGTGCATGCCCGCCCCGGGCGGGCGCCGCTGGCTACCATTACATCGTGGACGGCGCCACGGGCCCCCGCGAATCGATCACCTTGGAGCGATTGCCGTGCTGGGTTTGATCCGCCGCCGATTGGCCGACATCTTCGACGCCCTCGACAGCCCGGCCGTGCGGTCCTGGCTCGAGCACGTGGTGGTGACGGGGGCGGCCGTCGGCTTTCTCGTGCACCTGAGCGTGATCGGGATCGCCCGGCTGTTTCCCGACCTGCCCCAGACGCTCTTCGCGGGGATCGACAAGAGTCCGCTCCATGCCGTCTACACGCCGTTCAGCGTGATCCTGTTCTACGAAGTGGTGCTCCTGGTGTTCGCCCTGGCAGCGTCGCACACCGGCGAGGTCGCCACGCAATACCAGATCATCTCGCTGATCGTCGTCCGCGGAGTGTTCAAGGACATCGGCGGTTTCCACGACCTGGAAAACTGGCTGGCGGAGCCCGCCGCGGTCCAGGCCGTGCTGTTCGACATGGCAGGGGCCGTGTTGATGTTCCTGATCGTGACCGGCTTCAACCTGCTGCGGCACGTGACGCCGAAGATGCCCCCGCATCGCGACCTGGAGGGCTTCATCCAACTCAAGAAGGCCGTGGCCGTGTTGCTGCTGATCGTGTTGGTCACCCTGGCGCTCGTCAATCTGGCCAGCTGGGCCGGGCTGGTCGAGCGACTGCCGGTGGTGCTGGCACCGCCGCCGATCGACGTCGACCTCTTCTTCTTCCCCCGATTCTTCGAGTTCATGATCTTCACCGACGTCTTCCTGCTGATCGTCTCGCTGGCCTACTACGACCGCTACGAACACGTGTTTCGCAACGCCGGCTTCGTGATCTCGACGGTCCTCCTGCGGGTCTCCCTCTCGACGCCCAAGCCCTACGACGTGGTGCTGGCCCTGATCGCGATGCTCTACGGCCTGGCCGTGCTCGCGGTGTTCGCCTGCTTCGCCGCGATCGAGCGGCGGCGATTCAAGGAACGCAACGCACAGCCCGGCGGGCCGCCCATGCCGAAGCCCGATTGAAGGCCAACGCCACGATGGCCGAGCCGGCCGCGTAGAACAGCGGCGTCGAGCCGTACACGGCATCTTTCGGATTGAAGGCCATCAGGAGAAACAGCACGACCGCCGTCACGCTCGTCAGCGACAGACCGGTGAACACGACGCTCCACGCTTCCCACTTCATGACAAGACTCCACGTTCGTGAATGTGTCCCTGAACCGATATCCCACACTCCGATACTAGTTCTTCTGCCACGGCGAGGGCCCGCCGGGCCGGCCCGCCAGGCTGTCTCGGCCGGCTGCCGCCGACAGGGGTGAGCATCGCGGCGGCGAAGAGACCGAGTTTTCCGAGGGTCGAGACCCGGGCCCGCTCGTCGAGCACCTCGAAGCCTCGCCTTCTGATCCGGGTCCCGATCGCATGATAGATCCGCGCCGCCGCCCGGACGGCCAGGCGGGAATCGGCATCGAGCCCGCCGATGCCCGCCTCCCCGGCGGCGTAGTAGCCGTCGGCAGCTTCGAGGATCGTCTGCACGCCCTGCCGCACCCGCCGTGGGTCGGGCGGCCCGCTGCCGGGCCGCAGGCCGTCGGTCCATTCCAGCGGCAGGTAGCAGCGAGACCGACGCCAGTCTTCTGCGACGTCGCGGGCGATGTTGGTCAGCTGCATCCCCATGCCGAGCGCCGCGGCATGGGGAAGATGGCGGCGGTCCGCGAGGCCGAGGATCGGACACAACAGCACGCCCACCGCCCCGGCGACCCGGAAGCAGTACCGCAGGAGATCGGCCTCGAGAAAGCCCTCCGCCGCCGTGAGGTCCGACCGCATCCCGGCGAGCAGGGCCAGGGCCGCCTCGAGTGGCAGGTCGTGCCGGTCGACGAGCTCCGCCAACCAGCCGCTCTCGGCCGCGACCGGGCCTTTTCCGGCGGCGATCAGGCCGAGGTCGTGTGTGGCCCGTTCGACGAACTCCAGCGCCTGCTGCGGCGAGGCGGCGGTGTCGACGCCGTCGTCGACACCGCCGACACCAGGCGTAGAGACGCTCGACGTCGGCCCGTTTGCGGGCGGGAAGCAGCCGGCTGGCAAACGAGAACGATCGGCTGTGCCGCCGGATCGACTCGCTCGCCGCCGGGCTGCTACCTGCCGACGACATGGTAGTCGGCCGCGATCGTGTCACAGGTGGCCTTGGCGGAGTTGACGACGCCGGGCACGCCGGCTCCCGGATGGGTGCCCGCCCCGACCAGGTAGAGCCCGGGGATGTCCGGGTCGCGGTTGTGAGGGCGGAAGTAGGCGCTCTGGGTGAGTGTCGGTGCGACCGAGAAGGCAGACCCGAGATGGGCGTTGAACCGCCCCGCGAAGTCGGCGGGCGTGCAGTGCCGACGCGTCACGATCGCCTTTCGCAACCCCGGGAGGTGCGTCTCGAGCGACGCGAGGATGGCGTCGCCGTAGGCGGTGGCCACCGCCTCCCAGTCGATCGCCGCGTTGCCCAGATGCGGCACGGGGCTGAGCACGTAGAACGACTCGCCTCCCGGCGGAGCCATGCCCGGGTCGGTGACGGTGGGCGCGTGGAGATAGAGGCTGAAGTCGGCGGGCAGGTGATGGCCGTGGAAGATGTCGCGCAAGAGCCCCTGGAACCGTGGCCCGAACAGGATCGTGTGGTGGGCCAGGTGCGGATACCGGCGGTTGGTGCCGAAGTAGAGGACGAACAACGACATCGACCATTCCATGCGTTCCAGCCGCCGCTGCCGGCGGCCTGCCGCGGCAACCCCGCGGTAGAGCCTCGAATAGGTGTGGTGGACGTCGGCGTTGGAAACGACCACATCGAATGTCTCAGGCGGCCCGCCGGCGGCCTGGACGACGTGCCTGGTCGCACCGCCGGAAGTCTCCAGCGTGACTCGATCGACCGGAGCCTCGAGGCGCAGCGTGCCGCCGAGGTCCTGGAAGAGCCGCACGAGGCCGCGGACGAGCGCCCCGGTTCCCCCCTCGGGAAAGAACACGCCCCACTTCCGCTCGATCCAGTGGATCAGCGTGTAGATCGAGCTCGTCTCCAACGGATTCCCGCCGACGAGCAGCGGGTGAAAGCTGAACGCCTGCCGGAGGTGCTCGTCCTTGACGAACCGCGAAACGGTCGCGTAGACGCTCCGATCGGCCCGCAGGCGGGCCAGCTGCGGGGCGGCGCGGAGCATGTCGGTGAAGTGGAGGAAGGGGACGGCACCGAGTTCCTCGTAGCCCTTGGCGAACACCTGCCGGGAATAGTCGGCGAAGCGCCGGTAGCCTTCCACGTCGGCGGGGTTCACCCGCCGAACCTGTTCGATCAAGCCCGCCTCGTCGGCGACGTAGTCGAAGGCCACGCCATCGGTCCACTGG
>Ga0207954_1000845_pt1 | contig 10660 bp, 9 predicted proteins | sample CryBogmetaGMA0M_FD_184547 | JGI IMG/M metagenome (GOLD analysis project Ga0207954, IMG submission 184547) | Freshwater microbial communities from Crystal Bog, Wisconsin, USA - MA0M (SPAdes) | ecosystem: Environmental > Aquatic > Freshwater > Lake | place: Crystal Bog, Wisconsin, USA | collected... | reverse complement strand
CTGCACTTTATTTTTTATTTTATTATGAACAGTAGCATTTCTCTCAGAAAAATCTCGCAAATATAATTGATAATGAAAATGTCTAATATTTATCTCTGCATAATCTCCGCCTAAAAACCTTGCAGCATTTTCTATAGCATAGGCTCTACAACTGCTTCTATCATTTTGTTGCATGCTATCAAAGTAAAACCTAAATTATATATTATTTGCAAAATATAATTTTTCTTTTCTAGGTTACTATTTTTAAATAGCTTATAAGTTCTAATTTATTTGGCATATTGTTGTTGGCATGCCAATAGTCTTTAGCTTTCTTTATTGCGTCTCCTATGGCCTTCCCCGTAATGTTAAGATTTTGCAAATCCCTACCTTTAAGTGGGAAAACAAAATCTTCACCATTTAATACTTCATATAAATATTTCTTATACTCATTAATTTCAGTGATATTATTCACTACAAATAAAAATCTTAGATATAAATCTTTACCATATTCATACCAATATTTATAGTGGTGATAATCTGTAAATTTTGGTTGGTTAGTAAATGAAGTAAGCCAATTGAGCTCTTTATATTCCTTGTTGGAGAGTTGTAGATTATTTTTTAGTTGAGCAACTTTGTTAGCATTTTGTGTGGTGCTTAAGTTACATAGTGTAGCTAAATTCACCAATGGATCATCAATTTTAAAATTAATTCTTTGAAGTAATTTACTGCTAATGGTAATTGAAGATAATCCAATATAATGAAAAATATTTTCTTCTGTTAGCTTTATAAGCACTTCTTTGGCAAATTGAGATGCAAGTAATTTTAGTAATTCGCTCCTAATTCTTTCCTTGGATATGTACTCAAGATTTTGGATATTTTTTATAGAGGCTTTATAGCTTGCATCATCTATGTTTTTCAAACCAAAAAGGCCTAAAAATCTTAAATAGCGTAATATTCTTAAATAATCTTCCTCAATTCTCTTAGTTGGATTTCCAACAAACTTGACCTTTTTTTGCTCTAAATCTTCCTGACCATCAAAATAATCATATAGTTCTCCATTTAGAGTTACTGACATAGCGTTCATTGTGAAATCTCTCCTTGCAGCATCTTCTTTCCAATCATTTGTAAATTGAACCTCTGCATGTCGACCAAAACATTTAACATCTTTCCTTAATGTAGTTATCTCAAAATTAAATCCGTTAATCACTACCAAAACAGTCCCATGCTCAACTCCAATTGGAAAAACTTTAATATCGCTTCGTTGAAATATTTTTATTATTATTTCAGGGATTAAATTTGTTGCAATATCAAAATCTACTGGCACTTTATTTATTAAATAATCTCTTACACACCCACCAACCAATCTGCACTCTCCTTTTGCCTTAGAAATAATATCAAATATTGTATTTAATTCTTTGGGAAAATTTAAATTTAATTTAACTGTATTCATGGAATAAATAACTAATGGCACTTAAAACTATCAGGCGATAAATCAATGGTCAATACTGCATTTAAAATTTTGTATTAGTCAGGGAATAAGGTTTTGTCAAAGATATAAAACTATTAATTTTATTCATTACTTCATTATTAATTATTTTGTCCATGAAATCTGGTTAGTGTAATTATTGATATTAATGTTGCAATAATTGCGTATATTTCCATTGGATAAATTGTGGTATCGTAAAAAATGCTAACTAATCTTACTCCAATTGAGCTAATAAACATTTCAAGTGTTATCATAATTGCTGAGGCACTACCTGATAATTCTGGTATTGTGCTGACTATCCTGTGAGTGGCATTACCAAAAATGCATGCAATTCCTAAGAGATATGGAATTTTAATTAGTTGGATGTTTATTGCAGTTAAAAACCCAATCTGTTCACCAATTATTAAAATAACGCTACTAAGAATAATGAAATACAGAGAATGCTTTATTATGTTGTATGTTGAAAAGTAGTTTATTAATTTATTGCACATCATTCCACCAATCACAAACATTGAAGCACCTAAGGCTATTAATAACCCACAGTTTTCAACACTTGTATTATATGTTTCAACAAATAGTAAGGGTAAATTTGTGACATTTACAAATGCAATGGAAACCATCAACACCTTGATTGTTAAAAATTTTGTATACGTGGGATTTTTGAACAGTATTAAATAGTTGGCTAAAATTTTTTTAATATTAATTGTCGTTTTTTTACTTTGCAAAGTTTCTGGCAATAAAAATATGCAGTATACAAACAATATACAACCAAGAAATGCTATTAGTTGAAAGCTGTGTCTCCAACCAATAATATTTCCAACATATCCACCTAATGCTGGCGATATAACAAGCATTGATCCAATAATAATATGTAGAGTAATAATTGCTTTTTCAAACATTTTACCTTTGTAAATATCATGTACTATAGCATTTCCAACTGACCATGATACTCCTGCTCCTAATCCTTGAATAAATCTCAAAATAAATAGTACATATATTGAGTTAACTAATGATATGCAGTATGAAGCGATTGTGAAACAAACTATCCCGAATAACACCAATTTTTTTCTACCCCAAGCATCAGATAATGTGCCGTAAATAATAGAAGACACACCAATTCCAAAAACGTTAATAGCTGCGCTGAATTGAATTAGTGATTCATCAACCTGGAATTCTTGCCTGATACTTGAAAGTAATGGTAAATAGAAGAATATAGCAAGATCAAATACTGAAATTGTTGCAATAACAATAAAAAAGATATTACTTTCTTTATGTTTATTAAATAACATATAATTAATCAATAATATTAAAAATGAGGAAGCAGTGTATACACTTTCGCATGAATAGCGTAAATTCAATTAATTAGTTTTGATAAATAATACTATACCTAATGCATTTTGCTTTAAAAACAACAACAAAATCAATAAGTTTATAGATTAATAGTATAAGAAATACTAATTGATTATCTTTTAGAGAACTGAAATTTCTTTCTAGCCTTAGGCTGTCCATATTTTTTTCTTTCTACTCTTCTGCTATCCCTAGTAAGGAATCCACCGCTTCTTAATGTGCCATGATATTCATCACTAATTTGATTCAATGCTTTGCTTATACCGTGTCTAATAGCTCCAGCTTGACCAGATAAACCACTTCCAAGAACTTGACATTCTATATCATAAACACCTTGTGCTTTGACGATATCAAAAGGTTGATTGATGATCATCCTATAAATTGGCCTTTTGAAATAATCTATAATGCTTTTCCCATTTACTGTGATTATACCAGAACCCTTTTTGATCATCCAAACTTTTGCAACAGCAGTTTTTCTTTTTCCTGTAGCATATACCTTATCAGCATCAATTAGCTTTTTTATTTCTTTTTTTTCAGCGACAACAACTTTAGAAACTGCTAATTTACCTGGTGAAGCATGTTTAGTGGTAGAGATAGGTGTGATTTTAGGTTTTGATGTAGACGCAACCTTGATTTTAGTTTCCTTTTTTTTGCTTTCTTTTACAATTTCTTCTTTATTACTCATAATATTACTTAACAGGGTTAATTAAAACAGGTTGTTGTGCTACATGAGGGTTATCTTCCCCAGCATACACATGCAAACATTTAAGTTGTTGTCTTGCAAGTGGGCTCTCTTTGGGCATCATCCTTTTTACAGCCAATTGCAACATTCTTTCTGGATATTTCCCTGATATTAAATCAATAGCCTTAATTTGTTTAATTCCTCCAGGAAATCCTGTGTGTCTATAGTAAATTTTTTGTTGAAGTTTTTTGCCTGTTAATTTTAACTTATCTGCATTTATCACAACAACATTATCACCACAATTAATATGTGGTGTGAAATAAGGCTTATGCTTTCCACGTAGAATTTTTGCAATTTGTGCTGCAAGCCTTCCTAATATTTGATCCTTTGCATCAATTAACAACCACTTGTTTTGTACATACGAAGGTTTAGCAAAAAATGTACTCGATAACTTTGTACTCATAAAATAACTTTTTATTTCTAAAACACTTTAGTAGTATACGAATATACATAAAACAAAAATTATTACAACTGATTAATTGCTAATTTAGTATTTAATATTGTAATTTTTATTGGTTCTTTAACTATACCTCTTGATTTTTCTCTATTTGCTTCATCCCTGTTGAACAAAGTCGGTCCCATAAGCCTTTTAGCTAATTTACAAATATAATCTAATACCGAATTCAGTTTGAACAGATACGGAAAAGTTGAAATAAGGATGTTGTCAATTTTCAGATTTTTTGAGTTTGCTCGTCAATCACTTTAGTCACACAAGCATCCGACCAAACATTTAAAGCGGTTTCTATCATGTCTATGATGCTATAAAATGGCAATATTAATCCAAGTAAAATAATCGGAATATCCATACTGCTGAGCAAACTGGCACTAAGAAAAAAGCATCCCATAGGAACTCCAGCATTGCCAATTGCAGCAATAGTAGCAATAAAAATCCAGGCAAACATTGTCCATAGATTGATCTCTATGCCATGATTTTGCATTATATAAATCACCGTGGTAAAGATAAAAGCTGCACAACCATTCATATTTATAGATGTACAAAGTGGAAGTACAAATCTACTAACCTTTGGCGATACACCAAGATTCACTTCAACTGTATTCATTGTTACTGGCAAAGTTCCGGCAGAAGATTTGGAAAAAAATGCAATAGAAAGCGCTGGCAACATGCCGTGAAGCATTGTAAAAGGCTTTATTTTATTCGTATATAAAAAAATTGGTAAAATCACAAACCCCTGAACTAGATTTGCAAGCACAACAACTCCAAGATAGCTACCTAATCCAGAAATATTTACACCACTTTTAAATTGAATGATAGCTGTTGCAATAAATCCAAAAAGTGCAATGGGAATGATGTTAACAATCCACCCAATCACCACAAGAAAGATTCCATGAGTCCCTTTAAAAAAATTAATAATACTAGTACGCGATTCTTGATCTGGAATATAACGAATAGCGATCCCAACAACCATACTGATAAAAAGCATCCCCATCACCTGATGCTCCAAAAATGGGGCAAAAATATTAGACGGAATCAAATTTATCAAATATCCCAAATAAGTACTGGAAGAAACATTATTTTGTGATGGCAAAATACTTAAATCCAAAGTTGAGATATTTGATGGGTTGATAATCAAGTATAAAGCACAGGCAACGCTCGATGCAATTATGGTCGTGCTAACTGTATATAAAAGAGTCCTGCGCCATATTCCTTTCATCTGATCATCAGCACTATATTGTGAAAGTGTAACTATAATGGAAAATCCAATGATAGGTAAGCTAATACATTTAAATATTTTGATAAAAATATCAGAAATAAGCGCACTTAAGTTCTGCAAAAATTCAGAACCATATAGTCCACTTATAATACCTAAAACAATAGCAATAAAATAAAAAAGAAATACATTTGATCTCTTTTTTAGTGCTGGCAAATTTTCTGCGCACATAGCAAAATTACTCTTTTTATTAATTCCAATCTCTTTCTGGATTTATTCCACGCTGCTTACGGCGCTGCTATTTAATTACAAATCATCATGAATTTGCACTTCGATCTCTGGGGACACAATAACATAACTATTATCTACTATTTTCTCCACATATTTACAACCATATTCTTTAGACTTTGTTCGGTAGGAATGAAAAAAGTAGTATTGAGAGAACTGAGATTTGGTAAAGTATCTGAATAAATAACCGGGGAAAGAAAATGTCGTATAAAGAAAGATTAAAAAACAATCCCGATAAAAGCCAAACAAAAACAAATATAAAGTCCTAAATAATAGTGACTATAACGAGAGTCTAAAGAAAAGAGGGAAGATAAGCTTGCATCTACCAGCTGGAGATCTAAAAGAAATATTTATCAATGAAAATAGTTACAAATATGGAGTATCAGGAAGAAGTAAATATTATAATGAAGAATACATAATTTTCATATGTACGATATATAGGTTGTTTGGATGTGAGGTAGACAATAGGCTATCTCGAACAAAGTCAAAAAGAGGTATGTGAATTATTTCATATTACATTTGTTCCACTGCCTTAATTCCTAAGATTTTTAATCCTGAGGTGATAACTAATGTAGTGGCATGAACTAATAAAATGCGTGCTTTTGTTAATTCAACATTGTCCTTGTTTATGAATTTTATATTTTCTTCTTTAGTGCCTTTGCTCCATATTTGGTGAAATTTACATGCTAGATCGTATAAATAATAGGTAATTTTATGGGGGTCTAGAGTATTTAGGCAAGAAGTTAGTATTTTTGGGTATAGTGCTAACATCTTAATTAAGTTAAAATCATATTCACTATCAAGTAGTGATAGATCAACTTCTTCTTTAACAAGATTCTCTATATTAATTTGCATTTCTTTAGCTTTTTTTAAAATAGAATTTGCTCTAGCAGATGCGTATTGCACATAAAAGACAGGGTTATCTTTAGTTTGTTGCTTAAGCTTTTCAACATCTACTTCTAGTACCGTATCTGAACTTTTAGACAGGATTGCAAATCTTAAGGCATCCTTACCAATTTCATCCAATATTTCTTCTAAAGAAATAAAATTTCCTGAACGTTTGGACATTTTTATTTGTTTGCCATCCCTTAAGAGCTTCACTAATTGACAAATTTTAACATCCAATTTAGCTTCTCCATCGCTTAAAGCATTTACAGAACTTACTAATCTTTTCTTATAGCCTATGTGATCAGCTCCAAGTAATAACACCATGTTATTAAATCCTCGTTCAATTTTGTCTAAGTGGTAAGCTATGTCAGATGCAAAATATGTGTATTCCCCATTGGATTTTACTACAGCTCTATCAATATCATCGCCGTAATTTGTTGATCTAAACAAGGTTTGTTCTTTTGGCTCCCAATCATCGCTTGATTCACCCTTTGGTTTTTCCAGCATACCTTGGTAGAGCAAATTTTTTTCCTTTAAAAAATCTATGCAATGTTTAACTTTATTCTGTAGTATCAATTGTTTTTCAGAAACAAAATTATCATGATAGACACCAAGATGATGGAGTTCATTTTTAATAATTTCTAATATTTTTTCAACAGCAAAATTATTTAAAAAATTTTCATCATTTAGTTTATTTGTATCATCTCTAATTTCTTCATGTAAATTTTTTGCTAATTCTATGAGATATTCCCCAGGGTAGCAATTTTCCTCTAATTCTATTTTCTCTCCAAGCAATTGTTTATATCTAATTTTTAATGATTTTGTTAAATTATTAATCTGATTGCCTGCGTCATTAATGTAAAACTCTTTTGTAATATCATAACCACATTTTAAAAGTAAATTTGCAATCACATCACCAAAAACTGCTCCCTTAGCATGTCCTAAATGAAGTGGACCTGTTGGATTGGAAGAAACAAACTCTATATTTACTTTTTCACCTTTGCCAACATTTATTTTAGGGTAATCATGGCCACTATTCACTAATTGCTTTAAAAATAAATACCAAAAGCTTTTTTTTACTTTAATATTTAAAAATCCAGCTCCTGCAATTGTGACTTCATCTATATATTCATTTTTGCTAATGACCTTCAATATTTTTTCAGCAATATCTTTAGGATTGGCTTTTATTTTTTTAGCAATAATTATTCCAATGTTAGATGATAAATCTCCGTATTCAGGATTATTTGGAAATTCAACTTTAACATCATCACTTTCTATAGTTTTTGGATAAATAGATTCAATATCAGTAAACAGTATATTTCTAAAATGCGTAAATATATTCATTAAAAAAGGTTAATTAATTTTGTATCACTTGAAGCTCAAAAATATAGTGAAGCCACATATTTAATAGCTATTTGTTATACGATAATTTTCAAAACATTGTCAAAGAATTATTTTTTTATTAGTATATGCACAATATTAATATATGGCAGAGTTATGCAACATAAAAAAATTAACGAGAAAATAAATGAAAAAATACAAGCGGTAAGATTAGGTGGCGGACAAGAGAGGATAGACAGACAGCATCAATCTGGCAAATTAACTGCCAGGGAGAGAATAGAAATTTTGTTAGACCCAGATTCATTTGAGGAAATGGATGCTTTTATTGAACATAGGTGCCAAAATTTTGGTATGCAAGATAAAATTTTTCCAGGGGACGGTGTTGTGATTGGACATGGTACTATTAATGGGAGAATGGTTTTTGTATATAGTCAAGATTTTACTGTTATAGGTGGTTCATTAGGTGAAATGCATGCAAAAAAAATTACTAAGATACAAGATTTAGCTTTAAAACTGAAGGCTCCTATTATTGGGATAAACGATTCAGGCGGAGCAAGAATACAAGAAGGTGTAGATTCTCTGAAAGGATACGGAGAAATTTTTCAAAGGAATGTAGATTCTTCCGGAGTGATACCTCAAATTTCAATAATAATGGGACCATGTGCCGGGGGGGCGGTATATTCTCCAGCATTAACAGACTTTATATTTATGGTTAATCAGACCTCATACATGTATTTGACGGGACCAGACATAGTAAAAACTGCCACACATGAAGATGTAACGCATGATGAGCTTGGTGGAGCGCAGGTTCATATGAAAAAAAGTGGTGTTATTGATTATGTCGCAGAAAATGATATAGAGTGTCTGCAAATGGTAAGAAGGCTTTTCGATTTCTTGCCATCTTCAAATGTAGCGGAGTTACCAACCTATAAAACAAACGATCCTGCAGATAGGATTGAGATGTCCTTGGAAACTTTAGTGCCAAAAGATAATACTAAACCTTATGATATGAAGCAACTCATTGAAAAAGTAGTTGATGAGGGTGATTATTTTGAGATAAAAGAAAATTATGCAAAAAATATTATGGTCGGATTTGCAAGATTTGAAGGGCGACCTGTAGGTATTATAGCAAATCAACCCATGGAAATTGCTGGTTGTTTAGATATCAATGCATCTATAAAAGCTGCGAGGTTTATAAGGTTTTGTGATGCTTTCGGCATACCTATAGTATCATTCATTGATGTACCAGGTTTTTTACCAGGGACTGATCAAGAGCACAAAGGAATTATTAAGCACGGTGCAAAATTATTATATGCTTATGCTGAAGCTACGGTTCCAAAAATTAGCCTTATTGCGAGAAAGTCTTATGGAGGGGCTTATATAGTTATGAGTTCAAAGCATTTAGGAGGTGACATTAATTTGGCTTGGCCTGATACAGAGATTGCAGTTATGGGAGCAAAGGGAGCGGTAAAAATACTAAAGGGGGTGACGGTGGATGAGTATGAAGAAAAATTTGCATCACCACTTGTTGCGGCGTCACGTGGTTATTTAGACGATATTATAAAACCTCACCGAACTAGATGGAGAATATGTAAATATTTAGCAATGCTTGAAAATAAAAAAGTTGAAAAACCATGGAAAAAGCATGATAATATGCCATTATAAGCTGAATCTGGTTCTAAATATGTTGTTGCAAAAAATTTAGAAATTGAATTTCTGAGTATAAAAATTAATCAGGATTATGTTGATTATACAAATAAGTTGCTTGAACTAGTACTAAGAGAATAAAATAAAACGAGATTAATAAAGATTAATTGAGTATAAGTAAAAGCAAGTATATCAATTTATGGGAAGGTAATGATTGATAATGGAAGGAATTGAGAATAAACATGGACACAGAAAGAGGTTAAAAGATAGATTTTATAAATCGCCGATAAGAACTTTGCCGGATTATGAGATATTAGAAATGTTGTTATTTAATGTTATATTAATTAAAGATACAAAGCTGGTGGCGAAATCACTATTGAAGGAATTTGGAAGTTTAGCTGGAGTAATCAATGCCGAATATAGTCAGCTAAATAGAGTAAAAGGTTTAGGGAAATCAGCTGAGATATATTTTAAACTATTAAAAGATTTATTTAGTCGTTTGCATATACCTAATGACTCAAATAAAAAATTTCATATACTTAACAATTGGAGTTCTGTTATAAATTATTGTAATTTAACTATGGGATTTCAAAAAATTGAACATTTCAAGATACTATACTTAAATTCAAAAAATATGTTAATACACGAACAAATGATTGATTCTGGTACTGTTGATAGAATAGCTATACATCCAAGAGAGATTGTGAAAAATGCATTAACGCATTTCGCATCTGCGGTTATTCTGGTACATAATCATCCAAGTGGAGATATATCTCCATCCAAACAAGATATAGAGATTACGAATAAGATTGTAACAGCTTTAAAGGCTGTAAATATTATTGTGCATGATCACATAATAGTTTCGCACAACGATTATTTTTCATTTAAAACAAATAATTTGATTAATTCAGAATGAAATTAATAATAGGGTTAGGTAATCCTGGTTTTAAATATAAAGAAACAAGGCATAATTTAGGATTTAATGCAATAGAGGCGCTTGCAGAGAAATTCAAAATCTCAGAATTTCAGGATAAATTTGATGGAAAGATAGCAAAGGCTACAATTTTTAATCAAGATGTTATATTTTTTCTGCCTATGACGTTTATGAATAATTCAGGAATTCCTATTAGTAAAATTGTGAATTTTTATAAAATACCTTTGAGCGATATATTCATTATTTTCGATGATTTAGATTTGGCAGTAGGTAAAATTAAAATAAGAATGGGGGGTAGGGATGCCGGTCATAATGGTTTGAAGTCCATAGATTCACAT
>Ga0207954_1000844_pt1 | contig 10665 bp, 8 predicted proteins | sample CryBogmetaGMA0M_FD_184547 | JGI IMG/M metagenome (GOLD analysis project Ga0207954, IMG submission 184547) | Freshwater microbial communities from Crystal Bog, Wisconsin, USA - MA0M (SPAdes) | ecosystem: Environmental > Aquatic > Freshwater > Lake | place: Crystal Bog, Wisconsin, USA | collected... | reverse complement strand
CCGAGTTCAGACCGTTGCCTCAGCCCTCCGGAGTCGATGACGGGAGCGACGCCCGTCGGGAACTGGCTCGGCTCGGGGCGGTTGGCATCGAGTGCCGGCCGATCCAGGGCATGCACGTGGCGTCGTGCGGAGTGGCCCTCGATGCCACCGGTCAACTGCTGCGGGTCTTTCAGGCTTCGGGCCCCGACCCCGCCGCGGCGACGAGAACGCTCCTCACCGACGTGATGGCGTGGCGCGAGCGGCTGGCGGCCGGGGGCTCGCGTTCCGCCACCGATGCGCAACGGTTCTGATAGTCTCCCGCTTTCGGCACCGGGAGCATCGTCGCGCATGCCGCACCGCTCGTCCTCGGTTGGCAGCCTCGCGGATGCGATTCGGGGCGTCTCGGGTCGCGGGCTCGCGCCCGCGGACCTTCCCCGCGTGTTCGCGCCCGAACCGCGACGGCGGTGGCCGGCCGTGACGGCTCCCGGCTTCACCGTGGAGCCCGAGGCCGCGGCAGGCGATCACGTCAGGTCGGATGAACTGGCGCGGCTCGAGGCGGTGCTGTTCACCGCCCGCGAGCCGCTCACGACGCGGCGGCTGGCACGGCTGGCCAGGCTGCCCGACGGCACCCGCGCGCGGTCGCTCATCGGCGAGTTGCGGCGGCTGCAGGAGGCCTCCGGTTCGGCGTTCCGTATCGAGCCGATCGCCGGGGGCTACCAACTCCTCACCCGCGCTCCGTTCGGGCCGTGGGTGCGCAGGCTCCATGATCGGCCCGCGGTCGGTCGCCTCTCCTCGGCCGCGCTCGAGACCCTGGCGATCGTCGCGTACCGGCAGCCCGTCACGCGGGCTGAGATCGAGGCGATCCGGGGCGTGGGGAGCGAGGAGATGCTCCGCCAACTCCTCGAACGCGACCTCGTGGCAGTCGGTGGTCGCGCCGAGGAACTCGGACGCCCGCACGTCTACGTGACCACCCGCCGATTCCTGGCCGCGTTCGGCCTCGCCCGCATCGACGACCTGCCCGCCGTCGACGGCGGCGAATCCGGATCGTCGTGGGCCCCGAAATCGCCGGCGGACAACGCCGTCGGCGGGTCGTCCTGAATCCGGCGTGCGGCGGCTTGCACGCGCCGGAGTCGGGCGACACACTGTCACCCTCTCCGGGGTCGCCGAAAATGCGGCCTGGGAGAGACGCCATTTTTTCCGGTGGCCGATTGGACGATGTTCAGCCGATCGGGTACAGAAATGTCCAGTGGTGTGGTTGCCGCCCAGATCCAGGAGGTTTTCACCGTGACGATTGCCGCGAGTGGCCGGGAGCATCGAGACGTTCGTGACGCCGAGGTGTTCTCGTGGGCTGAACTTCCTGAGCTGCTGGCAGCCGAAGATCTCTTCGAGGGAGCGGTCCAGGGAGACGACGCCGTCGCCCTTGCACCGTGTGTCTCGACCGTGGCCGCGGCGGATCGCTGCGTCCTCGACTCGGTCGTGATCGTCGACGCACGCGAGGAGGAAGAGGGGGAGGACGAGGAGTTCGACGACGACGAGGAGGATGAAGACGACGATTTCGAGGATGACGAAGAAGACGAGGAGGACGACGACGAGGACGACGACGAGGAAGAAGAGGACGAGGAGTGGGAGGAGGTCGAGGACGAGGAGGAAGACGACGAAGACGACGAAGAGGGTGACGACGAAGAGGAGGAAGACGAAGAGGAGGACGAGGACTGGGAGGACGATGACGAGGACTGGGAGGACGATGACGAGGACGAGGAGGAAGAAGAGGACGACGAAGAGGACGACTGACGTCCCCTTCGGAGTCGTCTCGACCCGCGCGTGATGCCCGCAGTCGCGGCGTTGCGGGGCGGGTTACGAAGGCCCCTGCGGGGGCCTTTTTCGTGCGCGCTCGCCGCGCGGGATCAGGGCGTCGCCTGATCGAGGTCCAGGCGCACGACGCGGCCCTTGCGCTCCACGTCGATCGTCGCGTGATTCGCGGCCGCGCCGAGCCGTGCGATCAGATCGTCCTGCGAGGCGATCCTGGCGCCGTCGATCGTGAGGATGCGGTCGCCCGTGTGCAGTCCGGCCTTCGCGGCGGGCGAGTCGCGCCACACCCGGACCACGACGGGCATCGACGGCTCGCCGGGATCGCGGCGGGTGCCGATGCCCCACCGTCCCCGCGGGCTGCCGTCGGTGTCGGATACGGCGGCCTCGAGGCGGTTGCGGGTCGCATTGGACTCGTCGCGCGACGCGGCCCGGAACGTCGGCACCGGCACGGGATCGTTGGCGACGGCGGTCACGAAGCCGAGCGCGAGCCGCGTCACCGGTTCGATGCCCTGAATGTTCAGGAGGTGGACGTCGTCGCTCGGCCGGTGGTAGTGGTCGTGGAGGCCGGTGTGGAACATCACGGTCGGGATCTTCGCGGCGATGAACGGATAGTGGTCGGAGTCGTCCTCGATGTCCCAGATGAAGGCCAGTTCGAGTCCGGCCGCGTGCGCGGGCCGGTTGTTGGCCTGGATCACCGCCTCGCGGAGGCCGGCCCCGGTGCGGGTGCCATAGACCTCGAGCCGCTCGCCGCGAAGCCTGCCGATCATGTCCATGTTCACGGAAAAAACGATCTTCGAGCCGGCGAGCGGGGCCGGCCTGACGCGGAGGAAGTGGTAGGAGCCGAGCAATCCCTTCTCCTCGCCGTCCCAGAACGCGATGAGGATCGACCGCCGGGGACGTTCGGGCAGATGGCCGATGGCCTCGGCGATCTCGAGCAGTCCCGCGACGCCCGACGCATTGTCGTCGGCGCCGTTGTGGACGAAGCCGAAGGGCCCGTAGCTGTTGTCGGCGGTGCCGTAGCCCACGTGGTCGTAGTGGGCCCCGACCACGACGACCTCCGCGGCGAGAGCAGGGTCCGACCCCTTCACGAGGGCGAGGATGTTGCGCATCCCGCCGAAGGGCTGGTAGTACGAACCCGCGTCGCCGGCGGGCTCGAGCCCGAGTTTCGTGAGCTCGTCGACGATGTAGGCCGCCGCCGCGCGGCCGCCACGGCTGCCTCCCTCGCGGCCCTCGAAGGAGTCGTCGGCGAGCACGCCCACGTGGCGGCTCGCGTCGGTTGCCCGGATCGTCGCGTGCGCGGCCGACATGCGTTCCGCCGCGGCGCCGGGCGCGGCGAGCATCGCGACGAGGATCGCCGCATGCCACGGCAGGGCGGTGGCAGTCGATTGCGTGGCCTGTCGCACGGTGCGGATGCCTCCTTGCGGGACGCGGGGTCGGTGTCCAGAATAGTCGTCTCAGGAGTTTCCCTGACCACGGGGAATCTTCGAGGTTCCGTCGGCCGTGTCCGGGGCGACCTTCCCGTCTGGGAAGGGGGCGTCGGAGTGGTGGCGGTTCCGGGTGCCGGAGAGGTGGCAGAGTGGTCGAATGCGCGTCTTTGCTAAAGACGTGTCCGGTCAAAAGCTGGACCGCGGGTTCGAATCCCGCCCTCTCCGCTGGTTGGTGAACGTCGAAACGAAGATGACCGGCGCCGAAGCCAGGATCCCAGGCGCTTTGAACCGCGAGTCGTATGTGAGCGTCGTGACTCTGCTGGAACGGCGCTGAATCGCGACCAACCCCGCGAACCGTGCCCGAAGCATGGCGACGGCCCGGGGGTGAAGGCGGCGCGGTCCGCCCCGCACCGTTCTTCGTCCGCCAGGCCGGCCTGAGCCTCGGCAGAAAGACGCTGCGGGACGCGCCTGAGCCGGCGATGGTTCCTGTCGCTGGACGAAGCCGAGAGGCTGACGGAAGCCTGGAGGGAGCCTTACAATCGGGCTCGGCCGCATGCCTCGTGTGAGACACCGGACGTTGTTCGAGTTCGCGCGACGGGTCGATCGGCATGCCGATCGACCCGCCCCGTCCGGCGAATACCCAGGCTGCATCAGGAATGAGGGCAGGCTCACCTGTGAGCCACGTGGGCATGCGCGGTAGCGAGATTTCATCCCTCGTGAAGACTGCACGCCGTGGACGCCTGCTGGGGCTCGCGATCCTGGCGATCGCGTCCGTGCCGCCCGCGATCGCGCCGCACGCCGCCGAGGAGGCAGCGGGCGTCTCTCCGCCTTCCGTGTCGGTGCCGCAGGAGCGGTTGCGCGTGACGGGGCTCGACGGGACGCCGCATGGGTTCGACGAACTCCTGGGCGACGACCGGGCCGTCTGCTTCGCGTTTCTCCATCCCGCGTGCCCGCTGGCTCAGGAATATGCCCCCGTGCTCGGCGCGCTGGCCGCGGGATTCGCCGCCGACGGCATCCGCTTCGTGGGCGTGGTCTGCGAAGGCGACGATCCCGCGGAGGTCGAGGCCTATCGCATGAAGTTCGGCATCACGTTCCCGATCCATCTCGACTTCGCGTTCACGCTGGCCGAGGCGCTCGACGCGACGATCACGCCCGAGGTGGTGCTCGTCGACCGCGAGCGTCGAATCCGCTACGCCGGCCGGATCGACGACCGCTACAAGGTCCGCGGCGTGATGACGCCCGGCGATGCCGAGCCGGAACTTGCCCATGCGATCCAGGACCTTCTTGCCGGTCGCGAGATCCGCGAGCCGCGGACCAAGGCCGCCGGTTGTCCGCTCGATCGGCCGGAGCGGCCCGCGACGCCGTCGAACGCCTCGGCCACGAACAACAATGCGCCGACGTTCTTCAGGGACGTCCTCCCCTTCCTCCACACCCAGTGCCAGAAGTGCCACAGCCCCGGGCAGGCCGGCCCGTTCAACCTGCTTTCTTATGACGATGCCGTCGAGTGGGTCGAACTCGGCCTCGAGGAGATCGCCGCCCGACGGATGCCGCCGGCACAGATCGACAGCGACCTTGATTTCTTGGGGACGAAGCCGCCGACCGCGCCCGAAGTCGCCATGCTCCGGGCGTGGGTGGCGGCCGGCAAGCCGGAAGGCAACGCGAGCGACACACCGAAACTCGCTCCGCTCCCCGACTCCTCGGCGTTCCAGGAGGACCTCGGTCCCCCCGACATCGTCCTCGAGCAGCCGGAACCGACCCAACTGGGATCTCACGGCAACGATGTCTATCGCAACATCGTTTTTCCGCTCAATCGCGACGAGGATCTGCGGCTCCGCGCCATTCAGTTTCTTCCCGGCGATCGCAAGGTGGTGCACCACGCCCTGATCGGCCACCTGCCGCGGGAGACGGCCGAGCAAGCCGTGCGGGAGCATGGCGGCCGCGACGGGTTCAGCCATCCCGACGACCGGGCCGGTGGCTTTCAGGATTCGCACGGCATCGGGTTCCGCGTGCCGTCCGTGCGCGACGACGGGCAGCCGCGGGCCGCGTTCGTGAGTGGCTTCGTGCCGGGGGTGCGGGCGAGCGTCGCCCCCGCCGATGCGGCTTTCGTGATACCGGCGGGCTGCGACATCTCGGCCCAGGTGCACTACGTCCGTACCGGAAAACTCGAGATCGATTCGAGCCGGATCGGTCTCTGGCTCGACAGGCAGCCGCCGCGCAAGGTGATGAACATGATCTACATCAGCGGTGATTTTGCGGTGGTGCCGCCGGGCGTCACCGACTTCCGCGTCCGCGGCAGCTGGACGCTGCCTCAGGATGCGGATTTCGTGGGCGTCGTGCCGCACGCGCACCGACTCGCCCGCTGGATCGAGCTCAGGGCCACCCTGCCGGGCGAGAAGCAGCCGCTTCGGCTCCTGCGGGTGCCGCAGTGGGACTACAACTGGCAGTCACCCTACAACCTCGAGCAGCCCCGCCGGTTTCCGGCCGGCACGCGGTTCGATGCGGAGTGTTCCTACGACAACTCCGCCGCCAACCCGCGAAACCCTTTCGATCTGCCTCGGAACGTCTGGCACAACGAGACGATCAACGACGAGATGCTGCTGCCGATGTTCACGTTCACCTCCGAGAAGCCGCTCGACGACAAGGGTGACACATTCCGGAAGTTCTTCTCGACGCTCGTGCGGGCGCGGCTGCTCCGGCGGCTGGTGGACCATCGCTTCAAGTATGTCGCCGATCCAAACGGAAACGTCGTTCTGTCGCCCGACTACGATCCCGACGACCATCGGTACTAACGCGCCTGACGAACTCAGCTGACCGTGGGAAAATCGCGTGGCCCGTTGAGCAGGCTGCCGATCGCGGTGTATCGCACGCACCATCGGTAGCTCGCCAGCAGGAGCAGCGACACCGTGGCGAGGATCACGACGAACTTCACGTCCGCGGGCAGCGGCCACCGCCGGACGACCAGCTGGGCTGCCATCACCAGTGGCACGTGGACGAGATACATCCAATACGACGCATCGGCAAGCCACGACACCGCTGGGCGGGGATGCGAAAACAGACGGCAGAACAAGCCGATAAGCGAAAGCGCCATCGTCCAGGCATACGCGGGCTGGAGGATGGTGGCGAGGAACCGATCGTTCATCGTCGCGAGTCCGGCCACGAGAAGCACCGCCGCCGCCGGCAGAAGGAACTTCCAGTGCCGGCCCAGTCGCGTGTCGATGCCCTCCGCCGCGAACGTGGCGACGCCATAGAAGTAGAAGCAGGCGTAATACCCGAGCACGTGGGGCTTTGGCAGGAGTCCGAGCGAGGTGTCAGGTCCATAGAGCCCCGCCAGCGACATACCCATCACCGCATACGGCAGGCAGGAGGCCGCCACGAACCAAAACCGCCCGCGGCCCGATGGCAGCAGGCCCGTCACGGCGAGCAGCGCGAAGATGGCGACGAGCCAGCAGAGGAACCACAGGAACCAGAGGTGGTCGAAGACGTTCGTCTCGACGAGGTGGAGTGACCACGAACCGAACCGTACTCGCAGCCATTCTGACGACACGACCTTCGACCAGCCGAGTGTCATCCGGTCGAGCAGTCCGCCGAACGTGCCTTCCGCGTTCGGGCCGGTGGGGAGAATGTCCCGGAGCCGCTCGCGGCCCCGCAGCACGTCATCCACGCCGAGCGTGTTGAGGCCGATGAGCGGCGCGCACTCCGCAGCGAAGTCGGCTGGCAACGCCATCAGTGCCGACGGCAGCCGAGCGACGACGTTCTTCGCGAGCTTGTCAGCCCCCCGCACGACGAGCACTCGGCCAGCCGCATCCCGGCCGAAGTAGGCCACCACATGGAGAGGCGTATTCCCGCTGCCGTCGCGCTCATTGACGTCGGCGCCGGCATCGAGCACCGCGGCCACGATCGCCGGATCGCCGTGCAGCGTGGCCCAGGCCAGCGGTGTGTGGCCGTAGAAGGCGTCTCTCCTCGTGGCCGCACCCTCCGCGGCAAGCCGGCGGCGCACTGCGGCCTCATCGCCGGAGAGAATCTCCTCGATGGCTGGCTCGGGGCGAATCGTGCGCTGGGCAAACCACCTGATCGCCATGTCGAGCGGCCCGATCGTCGCGGTCGCGATCACCAGTGGCAGGAAGATCCGTGTGAACCGCTGCTCGAGGAGGCTCTTGAGCCCGCGGCGGTGGTAGACGAGCATCGTGAAATAGCCACTGAGCAGGAAGAACAGCGGCATCCGGAAGCCGTGGATCGCCACCCAGAAGAGCGGCAGCAGATCGCTGCGCTGCATGTCGTGCACGGGCCAGGGAAACGCGAAGAAGCTGAGCGAGGCGTGGAGCGCGATCCCCAGCAGCATGGCGAAGCTGCGAAGGGCGTCGAGATCGGTGCGTCGCTGCGCCATGAGGCCACCGCTTGGTCGGCACCACGATGTTATCGGAGCAAAGCGGTATCTTGTCCTGAGTCCAATCCCTATTGAAAGCCCCTGCGTTGCTCGAGCCGACCTCTTTGCCTGCCATACCATGAGTGACATGACTCGCGCAGCGATGACTGGACTCTCCGTCGTGGCCGAGGCCGTGACCGTGTCGGTGCCGGTTGGACGCGGTGCGGCGGAGCGAAAGACGCTTCTCAAGGATGGAAGTTTCCGGATCGAGCCGGGCGAGTTCGTCTGCGTGCTCGGCCCCAGCGGGGCAGGTAAGAGCACGCTCGTGCGGGCGATCCTGGGAGAACGGAAGATCACCGTTGGCCGGCTACTCGTGGGCGGGCATGACGTGTTTGGTGAAGCCGACGCCCTCCGCGGCGCGATCGGCTACGTGCCCCAGCGGGACGTCAATCCTGAAGCCTTGCCGGTGGAGCGGGCGCTTCACTATGCGTCGGAGGTGAGGCTGCCGGCGCAGACGACCGACGCGGACCGTCGGGCCGCCATCGATCGGGTGATCGCCGAGGTAGGTCTCGACGGCGTGCGGCACGAGACGATCGGCAACCTCTCGGGTGGCGAAATGAAGCGGGCGACTCTGGCGGCCGAAATGCTCGCCGCCCCGGGCCTGCTCGTGATCGACGAGGCGACCTCCAGCCTCGACCCCGCCACCGAGGCCCGGATCATGACGCTCCTGGCCGAACGTGCCCGGGCCGGCACGACGGTGGTCGCGGTCACGCATCACCTCGACAACGTCCACAAGGCCGATAGGCTCCTGATTCTGGGCCACGGCGAGGTGGTCTGGTTCGGGTCCCGTGTGGAAGCCATCGAGCACTTTGCCGTCCAACGGCTCGCGGATATTTACGTTGCCATCGAGGACCATCCGCCCGGCTTCTGGTCGGCCCGCTGGCGAGAGCGGGAAGCAGCGGATCGCCGCGCGACGGAGTTCCGGCAGACCGGCGGGACGACCGGTAGCAAGACCGTGAACGACCGAGCGGAGCGGGTTGCCTCTCTCGCCGCTGTCTCCATTCCCGGTTTCGCTCGGCAGTTCGCCACGTTCTTCCGCCGAGAACTTGAGACAGCACTGCGAGACCGGGTCGGTATCCGCATGAACATCCTTCTGCCGCTCGTGCTCGCGACCGTTGTGCTCGCCGGCTTTTCCGCCACGGGGTTCCACAACCCTCTCATGCTGACGCGGTATCTCGACCCCGGCGAGAAGCAGGTGCTGGCAGACGTATGGGGTGAGGTGTCGCAGGCGATCGCCACCGACTCTGTCGCCGAGCAGGACGCCAGCATCCCCGGTCAGATCCGGGTCTTTCTCGACAGCCAGCCGAGGATCCTCGCCCATCTGCGGGAGCCGTCGACCGCGCGGCTCGTCCGCGACGCCCTGACCGACACGGTCCCCGTCGCGCCGGATCGTGAAATCATCGATCCTGGTGGCACGTTCAAGTGGCTCTCGCTGATGAGCATCTGCATGGTGATCCTCGGGTTCGTGACCGGATTCCGGGAGATCGTCAAGGAGCGGCCGATGCTCGACCTCGAACGGCGGCACGGCCTGCGGTTCGCCGCCTACGTGATCGCCAAGGTCGCGGCACTCGCCGTGGTGCTCGCGGTGCAGGTCGCGATCTTCAGAACCACGGTGGAGTTGGGGCTCTTGCTCCGCGAGGCCTTCGGCGGTGACGCGCCCGCCGCGATCTACCGTCGCAGCGCCGTCGTCTCCGGCACGTGCAACTGGCTCGCGGCGGTGGCCTGCGCCACCATGGGTCTGATCGTGTCGGCCTGCGTCCGTTCGACCGACAAGGGAGTGCTCGCGGTGCCGCTTTTGATCACGCCCCAAATTCTGCTCGGGGCCACGATCCTGCCGATCAAGGGCGGGCTGCTCAAAATCCTCGCCACCCTCTTCTCGCCGCTCTACTGGGCTCATCGCGGCTGCCGCAGCGAGGGACCGGGCGTGCCTCCCTTCTGGCAGAATCTCGGCCAGTACGATCCGGCGATCTGGATCCCCATCGCCGCACTCGGCACGCAGATCGTGGTGGCGACGATCGCCACGATCCTCGTGCTGCGCTGGCAGGAGCGGTCGGCCCTGGGCCGCAATCGCACCGTTCGCTGAGGGTGGCAGTTCGGGCCACCGCCGGCGGCAGGCGTCGGACGTGAACCCGACCCTGCCACCGGCGGCAGGAAGGCGGTCAGCCGAGACGCTCCGTGGCCACCCTCATCCGATTCTGCACGTCGAGCCAAAGCTCGCCTGCGGAGGCACACTCCGAGTCGCCCTCGAAGCCATCCGCGGCGGTCAGGATCGCCATCGGCACGGCGATCGCGCTGGCCAAGACCGCGTGACGAACGGCACCCATGAAGGTGGCGGTCACGCTCGAACCCACGACATTGTCGGTCATCTCCAGACGTGATTGCATGGCACGTTCCTTTCGTTGAAGACCGAACGGTTTCACGGCCCGCCACGCGCGTGGTGGACCGTCGTCTCGGGGTATAGGAGGAGCCCCACGCCCGCACAACGCGGCCCACGGCGGCTTGCCGAAAAGGCAGGGATGCCCGTGCCGCCCACCTTGCCGCGGCGGCTACCTCCCGCCGGCCGCGGCCTCGATCTGCTTCTGGATCTTTTCGAGATTGAAAGAACCGGGAGTCTGGCTCGGCGGATACTCCTTCATCGAGAGGAGAAACCGGCCGGCCAGCTGCTGCAGCGGCACCGCCACGAAGGCGTGGTCGAGGAACCAGTCGTTGTAGGTGTTGGAGTTGTGCTGGGCCCGCTCGAACGGATCGCGGCGGAGGTTGAACAGCAGGGGCACGCGGAGCTCCGTGAACGGCTCCCGCCACACGCCGAAGGCCTCGCCGCGATTCTCGAGGAACACCACCTTCCAGTCGCCCCAGCGGATGGCCACGATCTGGCCGTCGTCGTTGACGTAGAAGAACTCGTTGCGGGGCGAGGACGGCACGTCGCCCGCCAGGTAGTCGAGTTGGTCGTATCCGTCGATGACGTTGCGATACTGCCGGCCATTGAGCGCGACGCCCTTGGCGAGCTGATCCTTGACGGCCGGGAAT
>Ga0207954_1000843_pt1 | contig 10677 bp, 10 predicted proteins | sample CryBogmetaGMA0M_FD_184547 | JGI IMG/M metagenome (GOLD analysis project Ga0207954, IMG submission 184547) | Freshwater microbial communities from Crystal Bog, Wisconsin, USA - MA0M (SPAdes) | ecosystem: Environmental > Aquatic > Freshwater > Lake | place: Crystal Bog, Wisconsin, USA | collected... | reverse complement strand
ACCTGCCCACGTCGATGCTGTTGGCCGCGTGGTGGGCGGCCTTGAGTTCCATCACCAGTGCCGGGATGTCGACACCCGCGGCGCAGTCGGTGCGGCACTGGTGGCAGTTGAAGCAGGTGTCGGCGAGGGCCCTCATCGCCTCGCTCGACAGCGACTTGGGATCGACCGTGCCGGCAAGCACGGCCGCCACCGCGTCGGCCTTCGCGCGGGGCGAGGCCTCCTCGCATGGATCCTCCCGGTATCGCGGGCAGGTCCGCGTGGCGGCGGAGAGGCTGCGGCAACTCCCGCAGCCGTTGCAGGCATCGGCCTCGACAGCCAGGCGGGCCCGATCCCAGGTGAGCACCGGCAGCGGCGCGATCGGCGGGGCGGACGAATCCGTGGGGGAAGTCGGCGGTGGAGCGGCCGCGAGCGGCGGACGGAACGCGGCCCACGATGGAGCGGCCCAGTGCTCCTCCACCGCTGCGAGCTTGCCTGGATTCAGGACACCTCGCGGATCGAACAGCCGCTTGATCTGGTCGCAGACTCCGGCGAGTTCCGGGAATAGTCGCCGAAAGGATGGCGTTCTTGAGAGTCCGAGGCCCTGTTCACCACCGATGGTGCCGCCGACCGCCGCGGCCTCGTCATACACCGCTTCGGCCAGCGTCTCGAGCCGTTCCCGTTCACCCGGCTGCCGTGGGTCGGCGTGCGGGCGGAGGTGGAGCTGGCCCTGGCCCGCGTGGCCGAAGAGCATCGCCGTGGCCTGCCGCTGTTTGAGCACCTCCTGCAGCCGCCGGAGGAACTCGGGCAGCGCCGGCGGCGGCACCACGACATCTTCCATGAATGGCACCGGCCGCATCTCGGCTCGCACGCCGTGAAGCGTCGACACGTTGTTTCGCGACAACTCCCAGAAGAAGGCCGCGTCGAAGGCATCCTCGGCGCGGCGCATGTCGATGCAGCCCATGCGGCCCCGCTGGGCGAGCCCCATCGCCTGGTCGAGGCGGGCACTGGTGTCGGCAGGCTCGTCGCCGGTGAACTCCACGAGGAGGCCGGCCTCCGCCACCGACGGTATGAGCAGGTCGAACGACGGTTTGGTGCCCCTGGCCAGGGCGAGGTGTCGACGATCGAAGAGATCGCACGCGCTCGGCCCGAGCGGCAGGATCTTCAGCGCCGCCTCCGCCGCCCCCTCGAGCGAGTCGAAGAGGAGCAGCCCCACCGCCATGGCCGTGTCGGCCGGCACGGTCTGGAGGGTCGCCGCGGTCACGATCCCCAGCGTGCCCTCAGAGCCGCAGAGCAGCCGCGGCAGGTCCACCACGCCGTCGTGGAGCAGGTCGTTGAGCCGGTAGCCGCCGTGCGTGGCCCGAGTCGCCGGCTGGCCTTTCGCGATGATCTCGCTTGAGTTCCCCACGATCGTCGCCACACCGGCTGCCAGCCGACCGCAGGCCGCGTCTACCGCCGCGTCTGTCGCCGCAGGCACGAGTTCGATGATCGCCCCGTCGGCGAGCACCACCTCGGCCGAGACGAGGCGGCCGCGGACGGCGCCATGACGCAGAAACCGACTGCCCGAAGAGTCGCGGCCGATCATGCCTCCCACGGTGGTCGTCACCGCGTTGGCGGGATCGGGGCCGAAGGTCCGGCGACGACGGGCCAGGTGCTGCTCCAACTGCGCGTCGACGACCCCGGGCATCACCCGCACCGTGTCGGAACCGGTTTCAATCACGCGGCGCATGTGCCGCGAACAATCAATCACGACACCAGGGCCGAGCGGCCCGCCGGCGACGCTCGAGCCGGCGCCACGGGCATGGACCGGCACGCCTCGCTCCGCGGCCCAGCGGACCGTCGCCGCCACGTCCTCGGCCGTCCGCGGCCGCACGACGACGAGCGGCTGCACCTCGAAGAGGCTGCCGTCGGTGGCGTAGAGCGACCGGCCCACGTCGTCGCAGATCACGTCGCCCGAGACGACGCCGCGGAGGTCTTCCTCGATCCGCTGCCGTTCCTGGTCCATGCGTCCCTCCGCCGGCGTGCGTCAGGTCGGGGACGGCGGCCGGCTGGCAGCCGCATGTGCGGAGAGCCGGAGCCGCTGCTGCCGGTGCTTCTCGTGCGTTTCCAGATCAAAGCCCTCCGTGTGGCCGCCGGCGCCACGGTAGCGGGCGCCGCAGCGGTAGCAGGTCTGGCACTCCGGCATCAGCAGGTAGAGGACGACGTCGACGAGCGCCGTGCCAAACAGGATCGCGAACGTCGGCACGAGCAGCTGCCAGGCCCAGGTGACGCAGCTGGCTGCGAACCCAGCAACGACGATTCCCACGCCGAGTCGCTGCGGGAAATCCTTCCGGGTGAAGAGTTCGGTGCAGGGGCAGACCAGGCAGCGGCGAAGCCTCGGTTCCCCCGCGCCGCTGTCGACCGGCTCGCCACCCGGCCCCACCCAGACGACCGCGCCGGACGGAACCTCCACCGGGGCGGCGCACCGCGGGCAGACGATCGCCGAAACCGATTCCACGCCATCGACGGCGACAGTCGATCCACACGACGGGCAGGCGTAAGTGATCAGCATGGTCGTCAGGAGGCGTGGAGCAGCTGGGCGGTGAGTTCGCCGAGGATGGCGGCGAGGCAGGAGACGTACAGAATACCCGTGGCGCTCTGCGTGTTGGGGATGTCGAGTGTTTTCCGGCTCATGACGAGGAGCACGGGCAGGCCGACGAGCCCGGCGAGCCAGCGGAGCGACAAAAGCGCGGTGGCCGTGCCCCCGGCCAGCCGCAGGCCCGAGGGGTCGATCGCGGCGGTTGCCAGGCAGAGCACCAGCTGCACCCCCCAGGCCGCCAGGGCCCAGTCGATCATCTTCCGCAGCGCGTCGACGCTCATGCCGGGCGCGTTGAGATACCAGTGGCCGAGGAGCATGGCATGCACGGTGAGGCCCACCACGAGCCCGGAGATCAGAGCCTCACCGGCGGCTGCCGCTCCGGACCTTGGTTGGACGAGCACCGTCGCCGCCGCGAGGAGAACGGCGGCGATGCGACAGAGCGTCATGCCCGCCCGCGTTCGCTCGCCGAACCAGGCGATGCTCCCGAGCCATGCCACGACGCTGGCCCCGGCCGCGAGCATCCATGCCGGCCCAGGCACCTCCGCGCGGGCCAGGAACGCGGCCACGCTCGCCAGGCCGAGCACGACGAGCAGGTTCACGCGGAAGAACCCGGCGGGCACCAGCGACGCAGGGGTCACAGCGAGCGCCGCCGCCATGCCCCAGCCGAAGCGGCACAGAAAGTCGACGAGCAGCCTCATGCCTGTTTCCGCGTGGGCACGTCCCGCCGCGGCCTCGTGGGCCCGTTCACTGCCGACGGCTGCCGTAGATGAGCGACATCACCTCCGCCCGGCTCGAGACGTTTGCGCGAAACACGCCCTTCATTGCCGAGGTGACGCAGAGGCTGCCGGGCTTCCGCACGCCGCGAATGGTCATGCAGGTGTGGGTGGCCTCGACGACGACCGCCACGCCCTTCGCCCCGAGGTCGTGCTCCAGCAGGTCGGCGATCTGTTCGGTCATCCGCTCCTGCACCTGCGGCCGGTGCGATACCGCCTCGACCACCCGCGCGAGCTTGGAGAGGCCGAGCACGCGGCCATCGGGCATGTAGCCGATGTGGGCATGGCCCATGAACGGCAGCAAGTGATGCTCGCAGACGCTGTTGAAGGCGATGTCGCGGACGAGCACGATCTCGTCGTACTTCTCCTGGAAGGCCTTCTGCAGATGGACTCGCGGGTCCTGGTGGAGCCCGCTGAACATCTCGGCGTACATCCGGGCGACGCGGGCGGGCGTTTCGAGGAGGCCCTCGCGGTCGGGATCCTCACCGACGGCGGCGAGGATCTCGCGGACAGCCCGCTCGATGCGGGCGTGATCGACGGAATGGGGTTGGGTCATGGCGAAAACACTTTACCAGCCGCCCGCCTCCCGTAGCACAGGTTTTCAACCTGTGTCTGTCCATCGCGGCCGCTCGGGGCTGCCCACGCCCATCGCCGGACGTTCGCTGCGGGCATCCTGCCCTCCGCTCACTCGGTGCTTTCTCCGCTCTGCCATCCGGCTGCGCGAAGAAAGCAAACGCCGGCTCCTGGGCATGGGCAGCCCCTCGCTCGCCTACCGGTCCCCAGGAGCACAGGTTTTCAACCTGTGTGCCCCCAGTAGCACAGGTTTTCAACCTGTGAGCCCTTTGATCCGGGGAAGGCCCGGAGGGCCGCGTTTCGCTTCCAGGCTGCACGGGCCACGATGGCCGTGCAGCCGTGTATTCAGTTCGGGCTGAAGTCTGGCGGGAAGATGCGGCGCTGGCCGGCGGCCGCCCGTGAGGTGATCGCGCCGAGGAGCAAACGGACCCGCTCGAAGACGTCGCACTCCGAGAGCAGCCGGAGTTTCGTGTCGAAGTCGAGGTCGATCGTGTAGGCGACGATGTCGGTGAGCATGCCGAGCGTGATCTGGCTGCCGAGCAGTTGATCGAGCTGCTCGTGGGCATTGGGCACATGGGGCATCGATTGCTTGAAGGCTTCGAGCAGCTGCCGCTGAAGACCGGCAGCGGCGTCTGGAGTCGCGGCATCAGGCTCGACGTCGTCGAGAAGTTCCGCCTCGACCACGCGAAAGACTTTCTTGGGCGGGAGTTCCCTGACGAGGTGGAGGCGGCGGACGCCGAGCACGAGCACGTTGTAGGTGCCCTCGGCGGTCTTCTGGTGGGTGGCGATCCGGCAGAGGCAGGCGTGGGGCCGCAGCGGCGGGCGGCCGTCGTAGTTGTCCTCCCATCCCGGGGCGAGCGACCCCAGCGCGATCAGCCGGTCGTCCTCGATTGCCTCCTCGAACAGCGCCTTGTAACGCGGCTCGAAGACGTGAAGCGCCTGCATGACGTGCGGAAACATGACCAGGTTCGGCAGCGGAAACATCCGGGCGAGTCCGGAGAACTGGTCTGGCGAGAAGGCGAGCGGCTCGTCGGGCATGGGCGGTGCAGCGTTGAGGTCAGGCGGCGGGAGCCGCGGGGGGCGGATCGAGATGAATCTCGGGAAGCAGGTCGGGGTCGAGCGTGACGTTGGGAAAATCCTCGGTGCTCTTCGCCACGTCGGCAAGGCAGCGGTCGAAGTCGGCCAGAAACGCGACGAGGTCGAGCCCGAGATGGTTCGGAGCGTAGGGCTCCAGGTAGCCGTGGACGCTCTGGTGGAGTTTTCGCGCCCCGCGGATGTTGCCGTTCCCGAAATGGTAGAGGGCGACGGCCGCCTGGATCAGCCCCTGGTAGAACTTTCGGGAAGGACCCCGGTATTCGGTCCAGAGCTCCTCCCAGACCTCGTGGCTCTCGTAATAATCGCACTCGTTGAACTTCTCGATTCCGGCGAGATAGAGCGGATCGTAGTCGTTCGTTTCCGAGGCCATGTGCATCCCGATCGAAATCCGAAGTGTCCCGCCGCGCCGCCCACCGTTCTGGTCGGAGGCACGCCGTGAATCGTAACACCCGTCGCCGGAAGGGGCAGGCATCTGGTCCGGTTCGCCCCGAGGGCGTGTCCCGTCGGGAATCGGCCTCGGCCCGGTCTTGCCGGGCAGAGGCGATCGCCAGGAGGCTTCGCGAGGCCTATCCCGACTCCCACTGCTCCCTCGATTTCGCCTCGCCGTTCCAGCTCGTGATCGCCACGATTCTTTCGGCCCAATGCACCGATAAGCGGGTCAACATGGTGACGCCGGAGCTGTTTCGCCGCTGGCCCGATGCGGCGGCCCTCGCCGGGGCCACGCAGCGAGACCTGGAGGCCGTGATCCGCAGCACCGGCTTCTTTCGAGCCAAGGCGAAGAGCCTGCACGGCTGCGCCCAGGCGCTCGTGGACCGCCACGGCGGCGAGGTGCCCCAGACGATCGAAGAACTCGTCCGCCTCCCTGGCGTGGGGCGAAAGACCGCCAACGTGGTGCTTGGAACGGCCTTCGGGATCGCATCGGGGGTGGTCGTGGATACCCATGTGGGTCGAATTTCGAGGCGGCTTGGCCTGACGCGGGCCGCCGACGCCGTCCGCGCCGAACGCGACCTGGTGCGGGTGCTGCCCCGGGATCACTGGATCGCGTTCAGCCACCGGCTCATCGAACACGGCCGTGGCGTTTGTTCGGCCCGCCGTCCGGTCTGCGACGACTGCTCGCTCCTCAACCTTTGTCCGCGTGTCGGCGTGAAGGTGCCCGGCTCCCGCTGAGCTGTCGGGCATGTCTGGAGGCCGGGGCCGCGGCCCCCATGGGCAGGATCGCGGTCGGCGGCGTAGACTTCCGTCCGGCGTCTTTCACCCGTTCGTGCGTTCTACCTCCGCCTGCGTACGGGAGCCCTTCATGATTCTCTCTGGCAACGAAATTCGGCAGCAGCTCGGCCGGAATGTCGTCATCGAGCCGTTCGACGACAGCCGGCTGAACCCCAACAGCTACAACCTCTCGTTGCACGACGAACTGCTCGTCTACGAGGAGGTGGTGCTCGACATGCGGAAGAGCAACCGCGTCGAGCGGATCACGATCCCCGAAGATGGGCTCGTGCTCACGCCCAACCAGCTCTACCTCGGCCGCACGGTCGAGCGCACGGAAACGCACAACCTCGTGCCGATGATCGAGGGCCGGAGCTCGATTGGCCGGCTGGGGCTGTTCGTCCACGTGACCGCCGGGTTTGGCGACGTCGGCTTCTGCGGCTACTGGACGCTGGAGATGTTTGCCGTGCAACCGGTGAAGATCTATCCGGGCGTGCCGATCTGCCAGATCTTCTTCCACCAGATCCACGGCGACATCACCGAATACTCGAGCGAAAAATACCAGCACAACCACGACATCCAGCCGAGCCTCCTCTATCGCGAGTTTGCGGGCGATGGTGAGACCTCGCAGCAGCTGCAGCTGGAGTTCGAGCGGGATGCCGCGGGCCGTGCCGCGGCGCTGGCGACTCCGCGGGTGGCAAGGTAGATTCCGGGCATGCTTCCCAAAGTGCTCGCCTGGACGGCCCTCGCCTTGGTCCTCTTGTTCGCCGTGCTGATGCTGACGGCGATCTTCGCTGGCTCGTCGCTCGGCGAATCGGCACCGCTGCTCGTCTACTGGGGTGCTGTTCCGCTCCTGGGGCTGGGCATCCTCCTGGCGGTCGTGCTCCTGATCACGTCCGCGTTCTCATCCGACACGTAAGTCGCGACCGCCCCCACCGCCCGCGGAAGCCGGCGGGGTAGGGGCTCGCAGAAAGGTGCATCTGTGCTTCGAACCCATACCTGCGGTGAACTTCGCTCGAACCAGCTTGGTACGGAGGTCGTCCTCTGCGGCTGGGTGGACCGCATCCGCGACCACAAGGGCGTGATCTTCATCGACCTCCGCGACCGCTGGGGCAGGACACAGGTCGTGATCGGACCGGAGAGCCCCGCCGGCACGCTCGAGGCGGCCAAGGTGGTGCGGCCGGAGTGGGTGATCCGCGTTCGAGGGGCCGTCGGCGCGAGGCCCGCGGGCACGACCAATCCGAAGCTCGTCACCGGCGAGGTCGAAGTGGTCTGTCGCGAACTTGACGTGCTCAACGAGGCGGAGACACCCGTCTTCCAGCCGGGCGCCACGGAACTCCCTGGCGAGGAGGTCCGCCTGCAGCACCGCTGGCTCGACCTCCGGCGTCCCGCCATGCAGGAGAACATGTTTTTGCGGAGCCGGATGGTGAAGATCATGCGCGACCACTTCGACGTGCTCGGCTTCATCGACGTGGAGACGCCGATGCTCGGCCGCAGCACGCCGGAGGGGGCCCGCGACTACCTGGTGCCGAGCCGCCTTGACCACGGCTCGTTCTTCGCCCTGCCGCAGTCGCCGCAGCTCTACAAGCAGCTCTTGATGATGGCCGGCTTCGACCGCTACGTGCAGGTGGCCAAGTGCTTCCGCGACGAGGATCTCCGCGCCGACCGGCAGCCGGAGTTCACCCAGCTCGACGTTGAGATGTCGTTCGTCGAGGCGGACGACGTGATGGGCGTGATCGAGGGGCTCGTGCAGCGAACCGCTCGGGAGATTCTCGGGATCGACGTGCCGCTGCCGCTGCCGCGGCTCTCGTGGGACGAGGCGATGGAGCGATTCGGTCACGACGCCCCCGACCTCCGCTACGGCCTGGAGATCGTCGATCTCACGACGATCGCCGGCGAGAGCGACTTCCGCGTCTTTCGCGGGGCGGTCGAGAGCGGTGGCCGCGTCCGCGGCCTCCGCGTGCCCGGGGCGGCGGCGAAGTTTTCCCGCAAGGATCTGGACGACCTCACGGCCGTGGCCGTGGAGGGTGGGGCCAAGGGCCTCGTCTGGCTGAAGGTGGAGGCCGACGGCTCGTTCTCGGGGCCGGTGGCGAAGAACCTCACGGGCGTGGCCGATGCGGTGAAGGCGAAACTCGCCTGCGAGCCAGGCGACCTCGCGCTCATCGTGGCCGACTCCTTCGACGTGACGTGCAAGGCGCTCCACATGCTCCGCAAGCGGCTCGGCGCCGCGCTCGGCCTCTACGACCAAAATGCGATGCACTTCTCGTGGGTGGTCGACTTCCCGATGTTCGCGAAGGACACCGAGAGCGGTGGCTGGGCGTCGATGCACCATCCGTTTACCGCCCCGCGGCCGTCCGACATCGATCTTCTGGAGAGCGACCCGGCCGCCTGCCGCGCCGTCGCCTACGACCTCGTGATCAACGGCTCGGAGGCCGGCGGCGGCACGATCCGGATCCACGACGGGGCGACGCAGGAAAAGGTCTTCAATCTACTGGGCATCACACCGGAGGTGGCCCGCGAGCGGTTTGGCTTCCTGCTCGACGCGCTGCGGAGCGGCGCCCCGCCGCACGGTGGCATCGCCCTGGGCATCGACCGCTGGGTGATGCTGTTTGGCAAGCTCGACAGCATTCGCGACGTGATCGCGTTCCCGAAGACGCAGAAGGCGAGCGACCTGATGACGGGTGCCCCGTCGTCGGTCGAGACGAAGCAGCTCGTGGAACTCGGTGTCCGTGTGATCGTGCCGCCGCCAAAGCCAGCGTGACTGCCTTTCCGTAGCACAGGTTTCCAACCTGTGTGCCGGGCGGCTCGGCGCTGCCCCGCTCTCAGTAGCACAGGTTTTCAACCTGTGTGCAGCCCCGCTCAGCGCTGCCCGCTCTGAGTAGCACAGGTCTTCAACCTGTGCCGTGGCAACGCAGACTCGGGGAACCGAACGGCGGTGACGTCACGGGCCTCGCCCCTGGCGCTGGTTATGACGGCCTGAATCACGATCGGGCCGCGCGCCTCCTCTCCCCGTCGCTCAGACACAAATCTCGGTTAGACTCACCCGGTCGTCGTGCGATGCCGACGGCAAAGGCCACGGATGGATTGACGGAACATCAGGGCGGCTAGCTCAATTGGTCAGAGCACCTCGTTTACACCGAGGGGGTTGGGGGTTCGAGTCCCTCGCCGCCCACTCACGCGGTTTCTTTCGGATCGTCGCGGCGGTTCAAGCCGCCTTCGTGATCGCGACCGTGACGTGGGCTCATTCACTGACACGCCCGGTGGCAGGAACGCTGGCGGCGGCACGACTTAACGGAGGGCAAACTCAGGCGGTGGCGGGCGATCGGGGTTTACCCACTGGATCACCGCCGCCCAGTTGGCGCTCTCCACGTCGTGCTGCAGATAGCCATGAATGGGCCTCACGACCTGCCAGCCGTCTTTCAGATGCGCCGACAGCACGGGATCGGCCCGCGAGCCGGCGACCACTTCCCGGACATACTCGTCGGCCGCCATGAGGCCGGCAACGGCGGCATAGCCCGGCAGGCGGCTGCCGCCTACCATCCGCCACAACCCCTCGTCGATCACCAGGCCGCGGGTGGCGTCGGTTAGGGCATGAGCCAGCCCGTGATGCTGGTGCTCGGGGCTGACGAACACGTCGGCACCGTAGAGCGTGGGGCCGGCGGGGTTGTGGTCGCTGAAGGTGCCGCGGGCGGTGAGCACGTCCCACGGATCCTCCACGTGGTAGTCGGCCATCCGGATCCGGAGCGTGAAGTGCACCCCCACCGGCCGGCCGGTCGGCACGTGCTCGGCCACGAACTGCCCCTGCGGATAGAACGCATGGTGCTCGGCCAGTTCCTCGGCGGTATAGGGCGTGTCGTGCGGATAGACCACGCGGCAGATCTCGCCGATGGCGGCATAATCCGAAGGTTGCATCAGCCTGATGCGGTACTCGTGCGGCAGGGTCATGGCCGGAATCCTCTGTGGGGCCTCTCGCGGAAAGCGGGGAAACGTGGTGAGGTTAGCAGTATTCCGCACCTCAACCTCGGGCGGGGCCGGCCGTTGGGCCTGCTGACCACGCAGTGCTTTGTGAAGGGACGCTCCTTGGCTTAACGCCCGACGACGCCTGACGTGGCGATCGCCTCGGCTGCCGTCTTTCTGCCAAGCGACTCCCTGCCGTCGCCAGCCCCTCCATCGACCCCGCCGGCAGGCCAGGTCTCGGGGTCGGCGTAGCGGCCGTCGTCGCCATACTGCCGCTGGAGCCGCACGATCTCGGCCTTGAGTTCGGCGAATACCTTCGCCACCGCGGGCGACTTCGCCTCGGCCTCGTCGAAGAGCAGGTTGTGCTGCTCCGTCGGATCCGTGACGAGGTCGTAGAGTTCCCAGGCGTCCTTCGTCCAGTAGTGGATCAGCTTGTGCGTGGCCGTGCGGACGCCATAGTGGGCCCGCGTGTTGTGGTTGCCCGGGTCGTGGTAGTAGCGGTAGTAGACGCTCGTTCGCCAG
>Ga0207954_1000840_pt1 | contig 10686 bp, 9 predicted proteins | sample CryBogmetaGMA0M_FD_184547 | JGI IMG/M metagenome (GOLD analysis project Ga0207954, IMG submission 184547) | Freshwater microbial communities from Crystal Bog, Wisconsin, USA - MA0M (SPAdes) | ecosystem: Environmental > Aquatic > Freshwater > Lake | place: Crystal Bog, Wisconsin, USA | collected... | reverse complement strand
GGGAAGAGAACCACGGGCAGCGTCAGGGAGTTGGCATCGAGACCTCCTACCTGCTTGCGCCGCCCACACGTGCCGCCGGAGCCGCCATGGGGATCGAGTTGGCGTGAGCCATCGTGACGCAGCGGCCGATGGTGGGTGGACTGTCGCCTTCGCTCGTCGGCTGCTCGGGCTGCGGCTATCGGGCGGCGTGTCGGGCGTGGGTTGGTTGAAGCTCGTGGGCTGGCGAGAGCTGGCCCGAGAAGAGCGGCACGGGGAAACCTGTGCCGCTTTTTTCTAGGTATCAGCGGTCAGGCCGCACGGTCGGGGGAACCAACATCGCCCGCCGCCCTCACTCCCTCAACCCCGCTCCCGTCCCCGCGATCGCGCCTCCAAGTCCAGCTTCGCGTGCCCGATCTCCTCGAGGCTGCGCTGGCACTCGTAGATCACCTCGCTCAGCACCCGCTCCCCTTCGATTAGATCCACGTAGCGGATCCCGTCGGCGTGCTGGGGGTGGAACTCGTAGGTCTGCGGCATGCGGCGGGCGGTGTTCTGGAGCTTGTCGAGGAACTCTAGGTAGGGCGACGCATACTCCTTCTTTTTACGCCCCGAATGGTACTTGGGGTCGCCTGAAAGGTTGCGACGCGCCTTCCGCAGCATGGCCAACAACTGCCGGCCGGCTGCGTCGTCGAATGAGTGGGCACCGGGCATGGGCATCCTCCTTGATGCGCGTGAGCGTGCTGGAGCGGACAAAGCCGCGGTAAAAATCTGGACTTTGTCGCGGGGGACCTGTCTGCTGGCGTCGGTTGCCGGCAATTTCCGTGCAGGTTTCCGCTCCGCACCAAGCCCTATTGTAGCGCCCGCAGGTGCCCGATTCGGCATGGCGTTCCAAGCGAGCGGCCTGAATATGCGGCAAATCGTGGGTGGGTGGGCATCGACAGCGGAGCGTGCGGGCCGTCAACCATGTACCCTCCGCGGCGAGGCTTCATGGGGGGCTGAACATCGCCGGCCCGAGCGCGCCCACCCCTCCCATCACATTGTCTGGGCAACCGGCGCCACGATGCTCGACGATCCGCCCTCGGGTGGCGCCGCAGGCTTGGGCACGGCCGCGGGCACCTGACACGCGGCCATGATCGGCACCTGCGTGTCCATGAACGCGAGAATCCCGTCGCGCAGGCCATCCGGCAGGCTCTCGAACCACTCCAGCCACCCGTACGCCGTCGACCGGGGCACCTTGAAGGACCTCGCCAGTGCCGCGCCGCCGTATCCGGATCGCGCGTGCAGGTAGGAGGCCAGGACCCTGCGCTCGTTCTTGGCGACCACTTTCCGGACAGCAGCGTCGGCGGGCTGCGCGAACTTCTCCAGCCGATGCGCGAGCTGCTGGGCAAGGATCTCGACCTCGACCCGCATGCGGTCCCTGTCGCGGCCGTAGAGCTCGATCAGCGGCCGGAGCGTCTTCGGGCCGGGCTCTTGTGCGAAGCTGAGCACGACGCCCAGGAACCTGCTCTGCCAGTCGATGTGCTGCAGCCAGTAGGAGATGCTCGCGAGCGAAAACGCTTCGTCGAGCAGCACGCCCCGGGATTCGGCCTCGCACAAGAGCTCCGCCAGCCTGTGGGTGTTGTTCGCGAGGAAGTAGTGGCACTCGACGAACTGCTCCTGGAAGCGTCGCACCTCCCGCAGGATCGCCTCGGCGTTCTTCGAGTGCGGTGCGGGCATGGCGTGAACCTCCGGCAGGGCGACGAACCGTGGATAATGCGGGACCATATTTTCGCAGAGCCGGCTTGCGCGCGCCAGCGGAAGCGCTACCCTGGATGGATGAAACCACGCCACATCGCTTCCCGCTCCCGCACGCTCTCCACCGACCGCGTTTCACCGATGCTGTGCTGCCACCGGGCCACGAGATCGGGCCCCGGCTTGTCGGCTGGCACCGGGATCCTCCAGGCAGCGGCGAGATCGAGCTTCGTGAACCGCCCCGGCTGGCGCGAGTTCCAGGGGGTGTTGGTGGGGCTTCGGCTGCAATGCCCGACCGCCATGCCCGTCGTCGTTCGGGCCTCCCCGCTCCCGGAAACGATCCTGGGCCAGTGCGTGCGGCGCCGGCGGCGGTTCGTCGTGAAGCTCAACGACCGGATGGGGGAGGCGCAGGCCATCGACACGCTCTGCCACGAGTGGGCCCACGCGCTGGCCTGGAACTTCTCACTCGACCGGCTCGCCAAGACCCCGGTTCTCGTCCCCATCGAGTTCGAGCGCGCCTGCCATGACGAGGCCTGGGGCTGCGCCTCCTCGCGGGTCTGGCGGGCGTACCTGGAGGTCGGGCGGATGGTGGCGTGACCGCGTCGCAGGGCCAGCCTGGGCACTATTGGTCCGGATATCGAAAACTCTCCCGAAAGCGCCGCCCCGGATGCCCGCTCGTCGGCCGCCGGGACTACTCCGAGTAACCGCACCTTCCCGGAGCCCGTACGCCAACGGCTCGCGACGGCGCTTCCGCGCGACGGGCCGGGGTCACAGCCCCCAGAGCTTCGCGAATTTCCCCGGCACGTGGAGATCGTCTTTGCCGGTGGGAGAGTAGGCGGTGCGCTCCACCTTGCCTCCTCGGACACGGTCGCGACCGAGGTTGAAGTGCCAGGGATATAGTTCCTTGGGCCGGGATCCGTCGATGCCCTTCGTGGGATCGATGACAAAGGCTTCGTCACCGACGATCGGCAGCCGGATTTCGACGCTCCAGCGATCGGCGCCCCGATGCGCGGCGACTTGAGAGCCGCTGGTCCAATCTAGTCCCCGGCCTCCGGGTGCATGGTCGATGTCGTACACAACGCCGGCGGGATTGATTGAGATCTCGTAGTAGCTGCGCGAGGCGGTTTCGATGAGCAGGGTGACGTGGTCGCCTTCGAGCAGTTTGGGATCGTCGTTCCGGCCGGTGGTGATCCGCAGCCCGGCCATGTCGGGCTCGAGGCAGACGATCCCGATGTGCAGGGTGCTGCCATCGCGCTGGATCTGAAAGCTGCCGTTGCACCTGGGCTGCGGATCTTCGGGCCGCAGCTTCAAGAGCGGTGCGATGCGGACGTCTCCCCACCAGACCCTGTCCACGTCGCCATCGAGCGATTTTTCACCGAGAGGCTTCGCCCCGGTGTTGCGGGTTTCGAGCACGCGGTAGGAGAGGTCCGTTTCTCGCTTCCGGCTGAGCTGCGCCCGCAGTGCCTCCATGGGCTTCATCACGTCGGCGATCTGCCGAATGCGACGGCCCGGCAGGCTCTCCGGATCGACGGCGGCCTCCGCCTTGGCGAGCAGGGCGAGCGATTCGCCAATCTTCGCCCCGTCGCTGTTCATGTGCATCCAATTGTCCTCGGCGTGGGCGATGAACGCGCGCATGGGCTCCGCGGCCGAGCCGAAGTAGCTGGTGCAGTAGTCATCGAGCAGGACGCCGACGTCCTCGCCCGCGTCCCAGTAGAGCCGCGCGGTGACGTAAAGGTTGAGGTGCTCGATGGCGAGATCGTGATAGCCGAAGGACTGTTCCTTACCCTTGGGATGGGCGTAGATCTCCACCTGCTCCCCCAGGCTGACCCCCTTCAAATCGCGCAGGTCACGGCTGATCTGCCGGGTGTAGTAGACCGGCCGGCCCGCCTGTTCCGGGCGTGCGTTCGTGTTGAAGTCCCAGGTCAGGTATTTGCCGGAGGAGAGTTTCCCAAGCCACTCGTCGCGCCACTTCCGCCGCTCGTCCCGTTTTGCCTCGTCCCAGAACTCCTGCCGATGCCGAACGTCGACGAGCACCAGGTTGGGGCTCATCCGTGCAATCTTCTCCGGCGGCTGGGTGTATGCCCCGTAGGCCAGGGCGCTGACGAGCTGGTCCGGATGGCTGCGGTTAAGTTCGAGGGCCACGCGATTCAGGTAGCTCCATACGTGGTCGGACATCGTGCCGCTCCATCCGCGGCCCGGCGTCAGCTGCGCCATCCAGGCGGGATCGCTCGAGGTGCGGCCGCTGTAGCCGTCCACGAGATCGATGTTGTGCATCGGCTCGTGGAAGTGGTCGAACATGGCGCGAACGTGCTTCACCTGCTTCTCGAAGAGCAGCGGCGAGAGCAGGTTCGGCATGCCCTCGTTCTCGGTCACGCGCCTGCCCTCCTGGAGCAAGTACATCTCTGGGTGCGCCTGCTTCATTTCCTCCCGCATGACGACGTATTTCAGTCCGTGGCAGATCTGCGGAAAGCCGGCGATCTCCGCGCCGTAGTTCACGCCGAGCCGCAGGTTCCACAGCGCCCGTTCCCCGATGCCCGTGTGCTGCGTGTAGTAGATGAATCGCCGGAAAGCGAAATCGGGGGTCACCGTGCGATTCACCGTCGGCAGCGGGATCGTCCTCCGCCGGGGCACGACCTCGCCGATGTTCCCTGGCGCGAACCACCGGCAGCCGAGGCCGCGAAGGAACTCGTTCACTGCGTTGAACGTGCCAGCATCATCCAGTTCCCAGATGTCGAGCTCGGGATGGTACCGCTGGTAGAGCTCGCTCGCGGGATTCCAGAACGTGTCGCCGGTGATCGCGTCCCAGGCGGCATTCACGCGGGCATCCTCGCCTTTATCCCGCTTCCGGCCCCACGGCTCGACGGGCACGAAGTCCCTGTCGGCTCCCAGCAGGGCCAGCCAGCGCTCCCCGGACGCCATGCGAAAGGCCCCGTGTCGCAAGCCCTCGGTCGAGAGCCGCAGTTCGTTCGTGAAGCGGCTCGGGCCGACGAAAACCGCCACCTTGCCGGCGGTCCGTTCCGTCACGACCGGGAGCGTCGCGCCCGACATCGTCGCCACGTGGCCCTGCAGTTCCTTCGCCGCCAGCTTGGCCATGCGGGAAGGTTGCTCGGCGATCACGATCTCCGCCAGCGGCCGGCCATCTTCGACGATGAACCCATCGGCCGCGTGCCCGGAGAGCGGGGCGAACAACCGGCAGATGACAAGGCAGAGAAACAGAGATCGAAGCATGGCGACGGATGGGGGGTGGTGACGTTCCGCTCGTCGGCGGGTTGAAGTGCAGGATAGATGTGGCAACCGAGTGACCGCAAGCGATGGCCACTCGGAGGGTGGTCGATGAGGAAAGATCCCGGCGAACTGGATTCTGCTCGGCGGGGTGACGGCGTCGCGGGCCGGCCTTGGCACTGTTAGCAAAACTGTTAGCAAACGGCCTCTCGGCGCCGGATTCCTGCGCCGAACGACATGCGCCGTTCCCGAAGAATTCACATGACCGTGACACGACCGTGACCTAACTTTCGGGCTCGTCTGGACTTTTAATCCGTTGGTCCTGGGTTCGAGCCCCAGCAGCCTCACTTGGCGTAACCGGTCGCTGTGGCTTGGACTTACGGCGATTCTCGGCGGGCGGCGGCGGACCCCGGAAAGGGGCACTGTTAGCCAAACTGTTACCTGATGTCCCGGGTAACGCCCCAGCGTCGGCCCGCGTGTTCGGCTCGCTGCTCACGTGGCTGAACGACCACGAGAGCGACGTCTTCTTCGTGGGCACCTGCAACGACGCCTCGAAGCTGCCGCCGGAGTTCGCGAGGGCCGAGCGCTTCGACGGCGTGTTCTTCGTGGACCTGCCGGGGCGCGACCAGAAGGACAAGATCTGGGGCAGCTACACGGGCCACTACCGGCTCGACGCGAAGCAGGCCCGGCCGGATGACGCTCACTCTACTGGGGTCGAGACTAAGTCGCGCTGCAGGCCGGCTTTGCTGCTCGACGTGCCGCTCGTTCAGCCCGCGCAGAATGTCGTACCCGTGGCTGTGACTGCGGGCGACAAGATCGAGGGGCTACGCCAGTGGGCCTCGGGTCGGTGCCTCTCGGCGGATCGGGCGGGGGTGTATTCGCGGTCAGAAGGGGTGAGTGGCGGTCGGGTGCGGAGAGTCGTGCGGGAGCCGGGGGTGAATTAAGTATCCACGCACTCGGTTTCGTGATAGTCGAGATCGACTGCATGCCGCCACCGCGCCCCGATCGAACGCACGATGGTCGCCGACTTCAGCCTGAGAACCCGAGCGGACCTCAGGCTTGAATCGGCAGGCCGGCAGCAAGCCGCCGCGCTTCTTGGGTAGTAGCGGTTTCGAGCTGTTTCACACCGTCCCCGCTCGGGGAAGTTCCAAGTGAAGCCACCACACCGCTTCGACCAGCTCGGCGGCGGAGTCGAACGAGTCGAGGAGTTGGTGCAGTTCGTCCCACCGCTCGAACTTGGCGAACAAGGCGGCGAGTTTCTGGCGGCGTTTGCGGATCGGGCGAATCCGCCGCGCCTCGTCGAGCGCCGCCTCGACCATCCCCGCATTGGCGGTTGAGAGGAGCCACTGTCCGACGGCTCCCCGCCGCCACCCATCGTGCCGCTCCTGACTCGCCTCACCCTTCGCGATCATCAGGAGTTGCCGGGCGATCACAACCTCGCCGAGCAAGGTCGCCGCCTCCGCGAGGAACCCTGGGATGGCGCTGGAAAAGGCCCCGATCTGCGCCGGTGGCCGATCCTCAAAAACCTTCACCGCCCGGCGGAGCCAGCGCCGAGCTTCGTCGCGGGCGCCTGCTTCGTCGAGTCTGCGGAGGTTCCCCACGAAGAGGTGGATGTCGTGGTGGGAGTTCAGGTTGCCGACATCGGCCACGGCATCGAGGTTCTTTCGCAGCGCCGCGCGGAGCCGCGGAAGCAGTTCCGACACCATGCCCAGACGAACCAGAGCGGACATGTCGATCGCCTTGTGCCGGTCGTCCGAGTCGATCATCTTCAGGTGTCGGCGGATCTCGGCGACGTCGTCGAGATCCGCCCAGGCGGCGATCACTTCGCGAAGATAATCGCGGCGGCGCCATTCGTTGCATTCACTCCGGGCGAGCGAGGACATCGTCTCGATCAAGGCTCTCGCACCGCCCGCATCCCCTTTGGCGACAGCCTCCCGGAACAGCCGCCCGGCGCGCTTGAAGGCTGCGAATAGCCGCTCATCATCGTCGCTTGCGTCGGCGGGATCGAGGATTCCCTTCCGGGCGCGGAAGTGGCGAACGGTGTCGAGGGAATACCCCACGCTCGCTTTGCGCGTGTTGTAGGGTTCAGTCGCCGTCGCGACGGCGAGATAGCTCTCCATCCCGGCGAGATCCCGCGCACGGAAGCAGACATCCGCCCCCGCCTGCGCCAAGCTCAGCACGTTTGAAACGGACGACGGGGGTATGCGTCTGAGGTACTCGTCGACGAACGGAACGGCCGCCATTCCGTCCCCAATCCGCCCGAGTGTTTCGATCGCCGCGATGGCGAACCCGGTCGACTCTTCGTCGTCGCCGATTCCATCGGCAACCCTCAGCAAGGCGAGCAGCCAATCCTGAATCGAGGTGGTTCGGGGCCATTCACCCCGCCATGGCCTTGGGCCCAGCTCCTTGATCTCGCCCCGTTCAAATCCGGGCGGCATCTCGGCCGCGGTCTTTGGGCTCGGCCTTCTTGTCGGACGAGGCTTGGGGGGGGCCTTCTTGCGTTGCTTACTCGGCATGACCACGGCTGTCCTTGGGACCGCGATCCGCCGCGTTCTCGGCTTCGTGCCGATCCACTGGCTGGAATCGATGCGGAGGTTCTCTCGAATCGCCTGCACGAGCGGATGATCGGCCCCGGCGCCTGGATGCAGCGCAACTTGAAAGATCAGCGCGGCACGTTTGGAGCGGTAGACGTGGAACAGACTCCTTCCCGATTGTGGTCGGGCGTCGTGGCTCCAGTCCGCCGGTGGATGGACAATCGCCAACGTCGCGTCGGTCACGGCGGTGCGGTCGGGGAGCCGGCAACGATCCTTCCTCGACTTGCAGAACCAGTCGACGTCGCTTTCGAGCCGGACGCGGCGACGGGGTAGGCGGTACATCCGCACTGCGACGAAGGCCTCGCCGTCGGGGTGTTTCGGCGAATGGAGGAGCATGATCGCAATGCCGCCGTCCGTGTCCACCAGGGATGCGTCGACTAGATCGAGCCGATCAGCCTGCTCGAGGATCGCACACCCGAAGCGGACCCGGGACGGGAGCCGATCGCGGTATTCAACGTCGTCGTCCATGCGGCATCCCCGTGCCCCGGCATCACCCACCAACGAATCGATCTCAAGAACGTGACCACGTCCTCCCCGGACGCACCGAGGTGCCCCCCCCGTGGGAATGGCCGCATGGTGAGCGGGATGACACGAAAGATAGGACGGTCACTCGGCATCCACAAGAACGTGATTCGTGGTGGGCGATCGATGGCGTGCAGCCCCGGCCTCTCCATGGCACCGCGGACCGGCTCGTAAAGTCGGAGCCCCCACCGCAACGCGGCGATTCTGCGAGCCGATCGCCCGGGCCCTGTAGGCTTTCCGCGCATCCGGACTTCCGCCGACGGATCGCCGCGCATCTCACCGCCCGCGGACTTCGATCACCGACGTCATGTGGGGCCGCGCCAGAGTGACGTCGCAGTCGTTGTGGGCCGGGGCAAGCCCGCCCCAATCAGGCAGGCGGGGCCCGGGCTGGACAGCCCGTTGACGGCCCCCACATCCGCAGCCATGCCGACCTACATCAGCACTGGTGTCGACCTACATCGGCGCCAATGCGGAACCGGTACATTCGCCTCTCTATCTCCTTCTATTCTCGTTTCTTCTATCTATGGGTACCCCTCCCTGCGTCTCTCGACCTAGATGGCGGGGCCGTGCCGTCCGCCGGGTAGCGGGGGCGGCATCTCGGCGGGAGTGATGGCGGGCGGGCGACGGTCACCCAGCAGGCAGCGAGCAGGCACGGGCCCAGTGCGCGAGCATCCCGATCCCGCCCGCCTGCCCCGCCAGTTCATCCAGCGTTTTTTGACCTCTGGCAGCCGCGTTCGGTGCAGGCGGCTCCATGGTCGCCCCGGTGGCCGATCGGGCTTCCCAGCGCCCGAAAACCGTCACCAGCCAGAGGGTTTTTCGAGCCCGGTCGCGACCAGTCTGTCAGCAGGCTGCGCAGAACGTCGTGCCCGCGGCTGTGACTGCGGGCGACAAGATCGAGAGCCTGCGCCAGTGGGCCTCTGGTCGGTGCCTTTCGGCGGATCGAGCGGGGGTGTATTTGCGGCCGGAAGGTGGCAGCGGCGGTCGGGTGCGGAGGGTGGTGCGGGAGCCGGGGGTGAATTGAAAGATTGTGAAAACACGGAGGGGAGCAGCCCCGGATGACAGCCTGCTCCCCTCGGGTTGGGATCACGTTGGCTGGAGCGCGTCAGGCCAGCTTTACCTTCAGCCGACGACGCTCAAGCAGGCCGAGTGCGCCCGCAACGAAGGCGAGGACGCTGCCCAAACCGTTCGGGTCGATCTCCGGGACGGCGGAGGGGCCGCTGACCGGACTTGCGAGACGAAAACCGACGGTGTCGACCTCGACCGACGGGTCGCCCCAGAAGCTGAAGGAGGACGACAAGAAGAACGGATTGAGGAAGTCCCAATTGCCGCCCCGCACCCCACGAAACGAGCCGGGAGTGCCATCCAGATCGTTCCACTGATACACATTGCCGCTCTGGTCAAACGTGCCGTAGAAACTCCCGCTCGCTGAAAACGCTCCCACGTCCGTCAGATAGTTCTGGTTTTCGTAGTAATCGCCCGACTGCGTCACGGAATACACGCCACCGGGGAGGTAGTTCGCCTGATTCGCCGTGCTCCCAATCACGTTGCCCGGGGCCGTGTCGCTCTGCGTGGCGTAGGCGTAGTAGCCGGGAACGCCAACTCCACCGTAGTTCGGCGAGTAATACGCGGCCTTGTACCACTCGTTCTCCGTCGGGATGTAGAACGCCGCACCGGGAGTCTTCGCCGGAGCCACGCCGGAGGCAGCAGTTGCGAGATCGTAAGCCCCAGTCTCCGTGGTCCCGGGGCCTCCTTGGCCGTTCGTCATCCAGTTGGAAAACCGAGCCGCATCGAACCAACTCACGAACGTGATTGGGCGGTTGCTGCTGTCGCCGCCATTGTTGATGACGGCGTACTTCGCCCCGGCACTGGCCTCGGATGTGTACGAAATACCGGCGATGTTGAAATAAGTTCCCATCAACGCGTTGTAGATGCCGTTGGGGTTCGTGCCGTTGGGGTCAGCCGCATTCAGAAACGCCGTGTACTACCCAATCGTCACGTCGTACTTGCCGATCTGGTACGAGTAGTCCACGCGGCCAATTCCGCTGCCGCCCGTGTCGTTGGCGTTGCCGGGATTCCCCACCGTCACCATGTCAATCGTAACGGCACCGGCAGGAGAAGACAGCAGGCAGGCCAACGCAGCCAGTCCAAGGGAGAGTGTTTTTAGATAGCTGCGAGACATGTGCGTGATTCTTTCGGTGAGCACGACGCTCAAAGCGGGGGGAGCTTAGCGGGGGAGTTTCTACCCCACCCCACCCCCCGTCAAGCACACGACGTCCCTCATCAAACCCTCGCACTGCTCCGCAGCAGTCTCCCGGCGTTTCACGGACTGTTTTCCGTTCCTTTGGCGGATTGTCTTTGGCTACGGCACATCCTGTTCCGCGCCCTAAGCCGCTTCAGTGCTGGACGGCTCCACGGACGCCTCGATGGCTGAGCGGGCTTCCTAGCGCCCCAAAAGCGTCACGAGCCAAGGACTTTTCCAGGCCCGTGCCACCACCGGTCTGCCCGCAGTCTGCGGCGGCGGTTAGTGCAACATTCCTTCTGTAAATCGCCGGTGTGTTCCTGACCGAGGCGAGCTTGCGAGCCGAGGGAAGGAACACACCGGCGGCGTGAGTTGAAGAGGTGGGTCATCGAGGCTTTCTTG
>Ga0207954_1000839_pt1 | contig 10704 bp, 6 predicted proteins | sample CryBogmetaGMA0M_FD_184547 | JGI IMG/M metagenome (GOLD analysis project Ga0207954, IMG submission 184547) | Freshwater microbial communities from Crystal Bog, Wisconsin, USA - MA0M (SPAdes) | ecosystem: Environmental > Aquatic > Freshwater > Lake | place: Crystal Bog, Wisconsin, USA | collected... | reverse complement strand
GGCGCGGGGCCCGAGAGTCGACCGCAGCGGTGTGCAACGAGGCCGCGCGGATCGACGCGGCGGCGTTTCGCGATTGGAACGACCTCGCCGACGATGGGGTGGCGCTTCCGGTCGATCCGCCGCCCGGCATCCGGTTCGGCCACCTGTCGCTTTCCCTGGAGCGGGTGCCGGGGGGCGTGTCCGCCGTCGATGCGCTCAACAGCTTCGGGCCGATTTCGTGGAAACAGCCCGCCACCGTCGCGTGGCCGGTCGCCTCATCCCTCCTGATCAAAACGTCGGCCGAGGAGAAGGAAACGGCATCGGCGATGATGCAGGCGATGATGCTGCGCATCGCCACGGGTCTTCCTGCCGGTCAGACCAGATTCACCATCGTCGATCCGCTCGGCCTCGGCAAACAGTTTGCCGGTTTCATGCATCTCGCCGACTACGACGAACTCCTCGTCACCAGCCGCATCTGGACGGAACCGCAGCTGATCGAGCAAAAGCTGGCCGACATCACCGAGCAGATGGAAGTGGTGATCCAGAAGTACCTCCGAAACGAATACGAGTCGATCGGTGCGTACAACGCCGACGCGGAGGTTCCGGAACCGTATCGCTTCGTCGCCGTCGCCAACTTCCCGGCCAACTTCAACGAGACGAGCGCGCGTCGGCTGGCGAGCATCGCATCTTCGGGGGCGCGGTGCGGCGTCTACGTGATCCTCTCCATCGATCCCTCGCAGCAGATGCCGTCCGGCTTCTCGCTGGCGGACGTCGAGCAGCACTGCACCGTGCTAACCCTCAAGGACGGCACCTACACCTGGAAGGATCCCGAGTGGTCGAAGTGGCCGCTCACAGTGGAGCAGGCGCCGTCAGACGAGGTGTTCACGCGAATCATTCAGCGGGTCGGCAAGGCGGCCAAGTCGGCGAAGCGGGTGATCGTGCCGTTCGACCGCGTGGCGCCGCCAGAAGACCAGTGGTGGAAGGGCAGCACCGCAGAGGAGGTTCTGGCCCCGCTCGGCCCTGCCGGCGCCAAGAAACTGCAGTTCCTGAAGCTCGGCAAGGGCACGAGCCAGCACTGCCTGATCGCGGGCAAGACGGGCTCGGGCAAATCCACGCTCATGCACGCGATGATCACGAGCCTCGCGCTGCAATACAGCCCCAACGAGATTCAGTTCTACCTCATCGACTTCAAGAAGGGCGTGGAGTTCAAACTCTACGACCACTACGCCCTGCCGCATGCCCGCGTGATCGCCATCGAGAGCGAGCGCGAGTTCGGCCTCTCCGTAATGGAGCAGCTCGATCGCGAGCTCAAGCGGCGCGGCGACCTGTTCCGTGAACTCTCCGTGCAGAACGTCGGCGGATTTCGCCAGACAGGCCATCCCGACCCGATGCCGCGGATCCTGTTGATCATCGACGAGTTTCAGGAAATCTTCGTCGAGGACGACAAAATCGCCCAAGACGCCTCGCTGATCCTCGACCGTCTTGTGCGTCAGGGCCGTGCCTTCGGCATCCACGTCTTGCTCGGCTCGCAGACGCTCGGTGGTTCCTACAGTCTCCCCCGCGCCACGATGGGGCAGATGGCGATCCGCATCGCGCTGCAGTGCAACGAGGCCGACTCGAGCCTGATCCTCTCCGAGGACAACACGGCGGCACGGTTGCTCACCCGCCCCGGTGAGGCGATCTACAACGACGCCAACGGCATGGTCGAGGGCAACAACCCGTTCCAGGTCGTGTTTCTCACCGACGAGCAGCGGGAGCAGTTTCTCGGCGCGCTCCGCAAGCTCGCCGACCGGCGAACGGACATTCCACACCTCGAGCGGATCGTCTTCGACGGTAACCAGGCGGCCGATCCAGCCCTTAACCCGCTGCTGACCGAACTCCTCGCGTCTGGTTCCGTCCACGGCGCGGATCTCGTGGCGCCGCTCGCCTGGATGGGCGATGCGATCGCGATCAAGGATCCCACCGCGGCGATCTTCCGCCGCCAGGGGGGCGCCAACATGCTCATCGTCGGTCAGCGAGACGATCTCGGCGCGGCGATCCTCGCCATGTCGATGGTCAGCCTCGCCGCCGGATTTGATCCGCACCCGGGCGGCGCCCTGGGGAAGCCGGGGCGGTTCGTGCTTCTCGAGCCGGCCATCGCCGAGGAGAAGCCCGACATCCTGATCTCGCGGGCTTCGGCCCACCTGCCCCATGAGGTGGAGGTGGTCGGTCGGTTCGGTGTCGGCGAAGCCGTGGAGCGGCTAGCAGCCGAGGTGAAGCGGCGACTCGACGAGCAGGTGGTCGACGGCGAGGCGGTGTTTGTGATCGTTCGCGATCTCGGTCGGTTCCGCGAACTCCGCAAGAACGAGGGCGACTTCGGGTTTTCGCTCGGCGGTGACAAGAAAGCGTCGCCGGCCGACAACTTTCTCACGGTCCTGAAGGATGGCCCGGCGGTGGGCGTCCACATGATCATCTGGTGCGACTCGCTCACCAACCTGCAACGCACGTTCGATCGCAATGCAGTCAAGGAGTTTGAGCTCCGAGTGCTCTTCCAAATGAGCGGCAACGACTCGAGTCAGCTCGTGGACACCCCGGTCGCGGCCAAGCTTGGTCCGCAGCGGGCGCTCTTCATTCATGAAGAGACTGGCACCCTCGAGAAGTTCCGGCCCTACGCCTTCCCCTCCACGGAATGGCTTGAGACGGTGACCGGCCAGATGCGGGCCCGTCCGCAGGGCACGCCGGTGGATCGGCCGGTCGCGAAGCCGGCCGCCGCGTTATCGGAGACCACCCCGGCCGATGACGCCGGCGGCGGTCTTGGCGGATTTTCGGCCTTTGGCGGTGGCGGTTTCAACTTCTCCAGCATGCTCGACGACCTGCCGGGCAGCGGTGGTGACAAACCAGCGGACGGCGACGCGTCCGGCGGCTAACGACAGCCGGTCATAGGCACCCAGCGGCCCTTTCCTATGCACATCGTCACCGCCGTTCTCCTCGCCGTCGTGGCGATCGTGGGAACCACCGTCCTCGCCGGGGAGGAACTCACCCCAGCCGAGGCTCGGGCGATCGCCCGCGAGGCCTACGTCTACGGGTTTCCGCTCGTCGACAACTATCGCATCCAGCATGCCTACTTCGTCGATCGTTCGAATGCCGATTACAAGGCCCCCTCCAACCAACTCGTCAACATTCCCCGCGTCTACACGCCTGCCGACAACGCGGTGCAGACCCCAAACTCGGACACGCCCTACTCCTGGGCCGGTCTCGATCTCCGTACCGAGCCGCTGGTCTTTACGATCCCAACGATCGAGAAGAACCGTTATTGGAGCGTGCAACTGATCGATCTCTACACCCACAACTTCGCCTATCTCGGCAGCCGCACCACCGGCAATGAAGGCGGCAGCTTTCTGATCACCGGGCCGTCGTGGCAGGGAGATGCTCCGACCGGGATCACGAAGGTGATTCGCTGCGAGACCGATCTGGCGCTTGCGCTCTTCCGCACGCAACTCTTCGCACCGGAAGATCTCGAGAACGTCAAGGCGATCCAGGCTGGCTACAAGGTCGAGCCGCTCTCCGCGTTCACCGCCGGGCCGGCGCCGCAGCCGGCCCCGCCGATCGAGTTCATCGCCCCGCTGTCCCCTGAGGCGCAGAAGACGTCGCTGCGGTTCTTTGACGAGTTGAACTTCGCGTTGCAGTTCTGCCCCGAGCACCGTTCCGAAGTCGACCTCCGGGCCCGGTTTGCTCGGCTCGGCATCGTGCCCGGAGAGCCATTCGACACCGACGCGCTCCCGCCCGAGACAAAGCAGGCGGTTCACGACGGCATGGCCGACGCCTGGGCCGAACTGGCGGCGCTCAAGACGCGGGTCGACAAGGGGGAGGTCACGTCGGGCCAAGTCTTTGGAACCCGTGAGTTTCTTCAGAACAACTACCTCTTTCGGATGGCGGCCGCAGTGCTCGGAATCTACGGCAACTCCCAGGACGAGGCGATCTACCCGGTCTGCTCCGTCGATGCGCAGGGCCAGCGATTGGACGGCGGGAAAGCCCGCTACACGCTCCGCTTTCCGCCGGATGGCCTCCCGCCGGTGCATGCGTTCTGGTCGATCACGCTCTACAGGCTGCCCGAGAGCCTGCTCTACGCCAACCCGCTCAACCGCTACCTCATCAACTCGCCGATGCTGCCATCCCTGAAGGTGGATCCGGACGGCGGGATCACGATCGACGTGCAGCACGATTCGCCGGGGCCCGATCGGGAGTCGAACTGGCTGCCGGCGCCCCGGGGGCCATTCGTGATCTACATGCGTCTCTACTGGCCGAAGTCCGAGGCCCTCGATGGTCGGTGGAGACGGCCGGAACTCGTTCCGTCGGCGGTGCTGCCGAAGTAGTCGCCTCGGGCGATGCTGCCGTCGGCCTACGCCAGGATCTCCGACACCACCGGGATCTTCATCACTGCGGCCTTCGGCCGACCTGGACGACGACCGTGTCTTCCTTGCCGCTGCGGACCACGCCGAGCGGAACCTTCTCCCCGATCGGTGTTCGAGTCACCAACAGCACGAGACCGGCAGGTTCGGCCACCGGCACACCGTCAAACGACACCACGAGGTCTCCGGGCCGGATGCCTGCGAGTGCCGCCGGCGATTTTGGCTCGACGGCGACCACCAGCGCACCAAACACGTCGGGCGGAGACGACGCTAGCAGCATGCCCAGGTGGCCGCGCTCGACATACCCGTCTTCAAGAATCTCGCGGCAAACCTTCCGCGCCGTGTTGCTTGGGATGGCGAAGCCGATGCCCGAGTAGTCCTTGCCGACGATCGCCGTCGTGATCCCCATCACGCGGCCGTGGACGTCCACGAGCGGGCCACCGGAGTTGCCCGGGTTGATCGCCGCGTCGGTTTGGAGGAACTCCTGGTAGGGACTTTCCAGCACGCCCTTGCGCCCCACGGCGCTGACGATTCCGTAGGTGATCGTGCGGTCGAGACCAAACGGGTTGCCGATCGCCCAGACCATTTCCCCCGTCTCGACCGTGTCACTGTCGCCCCACGTGGCGACGGGCAGATCCTCAGCGTCGATCCGCAGAACAGCCAAGTCGGTGCCCGCGTCAGCGCCGATCAGTGTGGCGGCGAACCGGCGACCGTCGGCAAGGGCGACGTCAACCTCGCTGCTGTTGGCGACCACGTGATAGTTCGTCACGATCACCCCGTCACGTTCGACGATGACCCCCGACCCAACCTCCTCGGCCGTCGTGCCGATCGGTCGTATCCCGCGGAGCGCCGCGATTTCATCCGCCACCGAGGTGAGCCGCTTCTTCGACGTCACGTTGACGACCGTCGGGCCGATGATCCTCGCCAGGGTCGTGAACATCTTGCCAACCGACGTCAGTTCCGCCCGCGCCGCAGCGTCGCGGATGGCCGCCAACTCGGCCCGGGTTCGGGCATACTGCATCCGCCCCACGAACGAAGGCCACGCGATCAGTCCAACCAAGACGACGAGCCCAGCGAAGAGCAGCAGCGTCCGCCGATTCGCCGGGGTAGCAGGAGACATCACAGAGTTCCTCGTTCCAGCATGCGCAGGCGCACCAGGTTGATCGCCCACTTGGCCGCCCGGGTGGGGGCGAGGTCGGCACCACCGCCGAACACGTGCTCCGTCACCGTCACGCCCGCGTCGTCGGCAATGGCGACATCCACCGCCCGACGCCCCTCGGCCGTCGGCCGCACGTCACCGACGGCGAGGCCGACCGCTGCGGCCCACTGGCGGCGAGCCTCCTCGGCGGCCGCCCTGACGTCGGCGATTCCCGCCGGCATCACGCAGCTGCCCCGAAACACGCTCGCACCCGCTTTCCGACGGGCTTCGGCCTGCGCGAGCAGCGTCGCCACCCGCCCGGCGGTGCCCGACTCCACAGACGCGAGCGTCGTGCCGCCCGTCGCCACCGCCGCCAAGACGGCGTCCTCGATCTCGTCGTCTTCGACGCCGTAGACGATCGTGCCAAGACACTCGCGGATCGTCGCCTCCGTGGGAGCCATCTTCGCCAGGCACTCCGCCTCATCTCGGCCCCGCGCCGCGATCCGCAGCGTGATCGTCGCCTCGTGTGCGGTGATCCCCACGAGCGGATCACGGCCGCGACGGACGAGGTCGGGCAGCATCGCCTCCACCGCGCTCTCACCCGCGCCAAAACACTTGATCCGTCGCTGCACGATCGTGGCCCGGTCGGGCAGCATCGCCAGCAATGCCGGCTCCACGCTCGCCTTCCACATCACCTTCATTTCTGACGGCACACCCGGCAGGGCGAACACGCGGCACGCTCGCCCAAGACCGCCGGGAAGGTCCATGTCGATGCCCGGTGCCGTGCCCTCGGGGTTGGGGATGATGCGGCTGCCCCGCGGAAACATCGCCTGGCGACGGTTCGATTCGGGCATCGGCATGCCCCGCTTCGAAAACCGGGCCTCGACATCGGCGAGGGCCTCGGGCGCCAGATCGAGCGCAACCCCGCCCACCGCGGCGAGCACGTCGCGGGTGAGGTCATCCGCGGTCGGCCCCAGGCCGCCCGTGACGACGACCAGCGGTGTCCGGGCCGCCGCGAGGCGAAACGCCTCGATGCCCGCCTCCAGCGTGTCAGGGACCGTCGTGTGGAACGTTACCGGTACACCCAAGACCCCCAGTTCGGTGGCCATCCACCGGCTGTTGGTGTCGAGTCGCTGTCCCGACGTCAGTTCGTCACCAATCGCGATCACTTCGGCGTGCATGGGGTGGGCCAGCCTTCTGCGGGCGATACCGCCGCTCCCGCGGGGCGGCTATCCTGCATTGTGTATGAGACCGACCATGACGCGGGGCGACTATCGCCCGGCTGGTCGATCCCGATGACCCGACCACCATACCACCACCCTGCCATGCTGCGGATCGGACTTTTAGGCTGTGACGTGAAGATCGCGGAAGTCGCCCTGGCGGCGTCCAGACGGGGCGACCGGATCGTGGCGGCCCACGACGTCCCGGCGGAAACCCTGAGGGTCCTTGGCCTCGTCACCGGGATCGCCTCCTGGGAGCCGCTTCTCGACGCAGCCACCTGCGACGCTGTGCTCGTCGGCGCTGACGGCTGGAACACCGCCCGCGCGGAGGCGGTGCGGACCCTCGTTCAGGCCGGCAGGCCGCTGGTGCTTTCCCAGCCACTTGAGCTCTCGATGCTCTGGGCCTACGAACTCGACATGATCCGTCGCGACACGGGGAGCCGTCTCGTGCCGTGCCTGCCGGACCGCCTCCATCCGTTTGTGACCAGACTCCGTGGACGGATCGAGGCGTCTCTGGCCGGAGTCGATGCCGCGGCCGAGTCGCTCCACTTCGAACGCCGGATGACCGACCGCTCCAAGGCCGCCGTCCTGGCGCAGCTTTCCCGCGATGCCGACCTCGTGCGGGCCATCGCGGGCGACCCCGCGAAGCTGTCCACACTTGGGGCCGCCGAAGCGGAGGCGGCCTGGCCGACCCTGGCGGTGGGATTCACAGGCGCCACGCAGTTGCCTGTACGCTGGCAGGTGGCGCCTGCTGGTACACCCGGGCTCTCGATTCGGCTGCAGTCTGCGGCTGAGAGCGTCACGGTCGAGGCGCCGGACGAGTCCTCTCGCGACTGGACGTGGAACGGTGCAGCCGACGGCGGTGGCTTCGACCGCGGAGCCGCCACGCTCGCCACGCTCGACGCCGCCCTCGGCCACAACTCGCCACGCGACCCCGAAGCGATACCAGCTGCCTCGTGGTCCGATGCCGCCCGCGCGATTGAACTTGCCGAGACGGTGCCCCGCAGCCTCGCCAGGGGGCGGTCGATTGATCTCCACCGCGAGGAGTTCACCGAACTCGGCACCTTCAAGGGGACGATGGCATCTCTGGGCTGCGGACTGATCATGGTGGCGCTCGTCGTCGTGATCGTCGCCACGCTCGTGGCCGGCGTGGCCCGCGAGTTCGGCTGGACCGCTGCGGGAGGCCTGGTCGATGCCTGGCCGATCATTGTTCTGCTGGTGCTGGGGCTGTTCTTGGCCCTTCAAATCATCCCCTTCCTGATGGGGGCCAAGGACGGCGACGACGGGCCGCCCGGGCCTGTGTCGGAAACATGAACCCGTTTCCTCGGGATGGCAGGTTTTTCCGCTCCGCCCCCGCATGACGGCCCGGGAGGGCCCCACTGGAAAGGTGTATGGGCTGGAGCACTGCCGGTGGACGGCCACCGCCAAGCGGCCGATTTTCCGGCAAGGTGTGGTTGTCGCCGGGTGGCCGGCGTCCACCGTCACGGGGGTCGGGAGCGATTCGGCATGCAGAGGTCGTCAGCATGGTTCCTGCTTCTGGCCCTCCTTGCCGCTGGCCTGGCCCATGACGCGGTCGCGGAGTCGCGTCGCACTGCCATCGTGATGGCGATTGAGTCGCAGCGCGACTCGGTGGTCAACATTCACGGCCAGAAGCTCATCGGGGGTGACGACGGCACGGAAGCAGAGGTTCGCCGCGTCAACGGGATGGGCACCGGCGTGGTGATCGACCCCCGCGGCTATGCGGTCACCAACTACCACGTCGTGGAGGGGGTGCGGCGGATCGAGGTGACGCTCGCCTCAGGCAAGACCACCGCAGCCACGCTGGTGTCTCATGACCCGCGCACCGACCTGGCGGTCATCAAGATCGCCAGCGACGTCCGCCTCCCGGTGGCGACGATCGGAACGTCGAGCGACCTGATGGTCGGGGAAACGGTCCTCGCACTCGGGAACGCCTACGGGTACGAGCACACCGTCACCCGCGGGATCGTGTCGGCCCTCCATCGCAACGTCGAGGTCAGCCGCACCCAGCGATACGAGGATCTCATCCAGACCGACGCGAGCATCAATCCGGGAAACTCCGGCGGACCGCTGCTCAACATCAACGGCGAGGTGATCGGCATCAACGTCGCGGTGCGGGCGGGTGCCCAGGGGATCGGGTTCGCGATCCCGATCGACCGCGTGCTCGACATCGTGTCGCGTCTGATGTCCGTCGAGCGGATCGACCAGACGTGGCACGGGCTCGTGGTGCGATGCGATGGTCGCGAGGGCGCGGTGGTGGAGGCCGTTCACCGCCGCAGTCCGGCCGAGAGCATGGGCGTGAAGGCGGGTGATCGGATCACGCGGATCGGCGAGTTGGCCGTGGCCCGCCAGCTCGACGTGGAGCGCGCTCTGATCGGCCACAAGGCTGGTGAGAGCATCCCGGTGACCATGGTCCGCTCAGGCGGTGAGGAGCAAATCGAACTGTCTCTCGCCGAGGTTTCTCGCGACTCGGAGTCGCTCGACGACCGCTGCTGGGCCGAGATCGGGTTACGGCTTCAGCCGGCCCCTGCGGCCAAGGTGCAGAAGCTCCAGGCCCGCTATCGCGGCGGCCTGGTCGTGACGGCAGTCCGCGAGGGCGGGCCGGCGGCGGAACAGGGGATTCAGGAGGGCGACATCCTTGTGGGGCTTCATGTCTGGGAGACGATTGCCCCGGACAACGTGTCATACATTCTCGACAAGGCGATCGAGGAGCATCTCAACCCGATCAAGTTCTATGTGCTGCGGGGCCGCGAGACGCTGTTCGGCCACATGGTCTCGGACACGGTCCGCCGCTAGGCAACCCGCTCGTTTCCGGAGGGAACCCGTCGGTCCCTTCCGTCCCGCGGCTCCGCAACGACAATCGGGGCATGGAACTCGATTTCGTTGCCGGCCTGCTCGCCCGTATTCCTGCCGACGCGAGGCTGGAGGTTCCGCCGGGCGACGACGCAGCGGTGCTCAGGCCACCCGCCGAGCGTCGCACCGTGGTGACGGTTGACATGCTCATGGAGGGTGTCGACTTCATCCTCGGGCCCGAGTGCACCCCGCGGATGGTCGGCCACAAGGCGTTGGCGGTGAACCTCAGCGACCTGGCAGCGATGGGAGCTCGCCCCGAGGCCGCGGTCGCCGCCGTCGCCCTCCCTCGTGCGCATGGCGACACGATCGGCCGCGGCCTTCTCGACGGGATTCTCACGCTGGCCTTGGAGCACGGCATCACCCTCGCTGGCGGCGACACCAACGCCTGGGACGGGCCGCTCGTGATTTCGATCACCGCCATCGGGAGCGTCGCCCCGGGACGGGCCTGGCGTCGCGACGGGGCGCGGCCCGGCGACCTACTTCTCGTCAGCGGGGCGTGTGGTGGCAGCCTGCTTGGCCGTCATCTGGCCGTGGTGCCACGGGTCCGTGAAGCCCTTGCGATCGCGAGCCGCTTCGACGTCCACGCGGCGATCGATGTCAGCGACGGGCTGTCGCTCGACCTTGTGCGGATGATGCGCGCCAGCGGCACCGCAGGGCTCCTCGATCTCCCCCTTATCCCGATCCACCCCGACGCCGTTCGCATGTCGGCGACGGCGGGCGACGGCGCTCGCCCGCTCGATCGCGCGCTGTCCGACGGTGAGGACTTCGAACTGCTCCTCGCGATGCCGCCCGACGATGCGCGGCGACTCGCTGCGGAGGCGCTGGCGGTCACCGGCACGCCCTTCACGGTCATCGGTGAGGTGGTCGCGGGCGCGGGGCTCACCGCACGGTTTGCCGACGGCTCCACGGCACCGCTCATCCCCCGGGGCTACGAGCATGCCTTTGACCAATGACCAGCATCAGGGCGGCTCGCCCCGCGAGGTGACGGTGCACGTGCCCGACGAGTCGGCGCTCGCGCCGCTCGCCCGCTCGCTCGTGGCCACGCTCCCCCGCCCAGCCTTCGTGGCCCTGCACGGCGACCTCGGCGCCGGGAAGACCACGTTCGTGA
>Ga0207954_1000836_pt1 | contig 10714 bp, 5 predicted proteins | sample CryBogmetaGMA0M_FD_184547 | JGI IMG/M metagenome (GOLD analysis project Ga0207954, IMG submission 184547) | Freshwater microbial communities from Crystal Bog, Wisconsin, USA - MA0M (SPAdes) | ecosystem: Environmental > Aquatic > Freshwater > Lake | place: Crystal Bog, Wisconsin, USA | collected... | reverse complement strand
CTCCTCTCCGGAATCCCCTCCAACGAGCGCACCAACGCCTCCACCTCGCAGTGCTTCGATCCGCAAAAGGGAGACTGGGCCTTCCCGATGCTCGATCGCTTCGGACTCCCGAAGCAGATCTTCGGAGCCATCGTCGAGCCGGGGACCGACCTGGGGCCCCTCCGCCCGGAGGTGGCCGCCGAGACGGGCCTGTCGGGCGTGCGCGTGATCGTGCCCGGCACACACGACACCGCCAGCGCCGTCGCCGCCGTGCCGGCCCAGGAGCCACCCAGCGCCCGCCCCGATTGGTGTTACGTCAGCCTCGGCACCTGGGCTCTGGTGGGCGCCGAGCTCGACCGGCCGCTGGTGACCGAGGCCTGCCGGGCGAAAAACTTCACCAACGAAGGGGGCATCGGTGGCACGACGCGGCTCTTGAAGAATGTCTGCGGCCTGTGGCTCGTGCAGCAGTGCCGGGCCGCTTGGCAGCGGGCGGGAAAGGAATGGTCGTGGGATCAGCTCACGCAACTGGCCGCCGAGGCCCCGCCCCTGCTGACGCTCGTCGATCCCAACGATCCGTCGCTCGTGGCCCCGGCCGACATGCCGGAGGCGATCCGGGCGCTGGCGCGGGCGACGGGCCAACCGGTGCCCGAATCGACCGCGGCGGTGGTGCGAACGGCGCTCGAGAGCGTGGCGGCGGCGATCGCCCACACGCTCGACGAGCTCGACGGCCTCGTCGGCCGGCGGATCGGCCGGATTCATGTCGTCGGCGGCGGCGTGAAGAACCGGATGCTCTGCCAGATGATTGCCGATGCCACCGACCGTCCCGTTCTCGCCGGCCCAGTGGAGGCGACGGCGATCGGCAACCTTCTCGTGCAACTCCTCTCCCGCGACGGGAGCGTCGATCTGCGGAGCGTTCGCGCGGTGGTCCGCGATACGTTCGAGATCACCCGCTTCGAGCCAAAGGACGCGCCGCGCTGGAAGGCCCGGCTGGCGGCGGCGAAGTAACGCGGGCCTGATCTGCCGCCGACTGATGCCGCTACGAGAACTGGCTCAAACGCGGCTTCGGGGTCGCCCGTGCCCCGTCGCCGGACGTTCGCGGAGGGCATCCATGCCCTCCGCTCTCTCCGCGCCGCTGTCGCTTTCGCCCTCCGGGCTGCGCTCACCGGCGAGGCCGGCTCTCGGAGCACGGGCGACCCCTCGCTGACGAGCGTCGCAGTGCGAGCTTCTTGCCACTGCGTAGGCGAGGCGGGGATCGGCGAACGCTCGAGGAGTGACGAGGTCCTCCGAGGAACGACGAGACTTTTGCCGGCCCCGCCGACGTACAACCCACAGGCCGGCCACCGGGATCGCGATCCGTGCCTGCCGTCTCACGCCGCCGCGAGGGCCTGCTTCGCCGGGCGCTTCGTCACCTTGCCGTGCTCCACCTGGAGGATCGAATCGGCAAGTTCGAGCGTGCTTGCCCGGTGGGTGATCATGATCACCGTCCGGTTCTCGACGTAGCGAGCGAGGGCCTCGTGGATGAGCCGTTCGCTCTCCACGTCGATCTGGCTGGTGGCCTCATCGAGGACGAGGATCTCGGCGTTGCGGAGAAAGGCCCGAGCCAAGGCGATGCGCTGCCGCTGGCCGCCGGAGAGGCGGAAGCCGTTGGGGCCCACCATCGTGGCGTAGCCTTCGGGGAAGTCGCTGATGAACTCGTGGGCATGGGCCTTCTTCGCCGCCTCGAAGATCTCTTCTTCGGTGGCTTCCCATCGGCCGTAGCGGATGTTGTAAAGGATCGACTCGTTGAACAGCTCCGTCTGTTGCGTCACCAGAGCGATCCGGCTACGGAGGTCCTTGAGCGACACATCCGTGAGCGGCACGCCGTCGATGAGGACATGCCCCTTCGATGGGTCGTAAAACCGACAGATCAGGTTGACCAGCGTGCTCTTGCCGCCGCCGTTGGGGCCGACGATCGCCACCCGCTCGCCGAAGTTGATTGCAACGCTGACGTCGTCGAGAACGGTGTCGATGCCGTCGTAGCTGAAGGAGACACGTTCGAGGCGGATCTCGCGGTGCGGACGGGGGAGCGAACGCGGGGTCGAGGACTCGCGGAGCGTCGAGGGGGTGTCGAGGAGCGGGTAGAGCGCCTGGGCACCGACGATGCCGACGTTCACCCCGGTGAACACGCCGGAGAGCTTGCGGACCGGGTCGCTGGCACCGATGAGCATCCCGAAGAACACCATGATGCCCGGCACCGTCATCGGTCGTTCGCACATCGTGATCCCGAAGATCTCCGTCTGCTGGTTGATGACGAGCCAGGCCCCGACGGCGATCGACGTCGCCACCATGCCGATGCCGAGCACCTCGGTGATCGGATTGGCCAGGGCGTAGTAGAAGGTGTGCTTCATGCCCGTCTTGAGCATGTCTTTCGTGCAGGTGCGGAAGCGCTGCCGCTCGAAGTCCTCCATCGTGTAGGCCTGGACGGTGAGGACATTGTTGAAGGCTTCGAGGAGGACGTGGTGGAAGCCGAGCGACTTCGTGAGGATGTTCCTCGAGATCCCCCGGATCCGGCGGTTGAGCCACACCATCATGAAGCCGACGGCCGGGGCGAGCGTGAGACAGGCGAGCGTCAGTTGCCAGGAAATGCAGAACGCCCCCGCCAAACAGGCGAAGATTTTCAGCGGCTCGGTGACCGCGCCGCCGAAGACGCACGTGATCCCGCTGGCGAGCATCTCGGAGGTGCCGGTGACTTGGGCCATGAAGCCGGCCGATCCGTGCCGCATGAATTGGGCCCGGTCGACGGCGAGCGCCTTGTCGAACACCTTCAAGCGGATGTCACGGGTGATGTTCGTCGCCACCCACGCCACGAGGAGCGTGCTGACGAGCAGAAAGACATGCTTGAGGAACGTACTGGCGACCACGAACGCCACCACCCACAACACCGTCGTGAACGGGTCGGCGGGGAGGAAGCGGTGGAGCCAGGGATCGAGCTTCTCGGAGGAATAAAGGAGTGCCTCGTCGGCCCGCTTGCTCATGAGCACGGTGTCGAGGGTTGACCGCGCCTTCGCGGCCTCGTCTGGAGAGAGGAGCTTGGCGGCGAGCTGCTCGTTGATCACCTTCTCTTGCGTGTTGTTGATTTCGATCCGCTTCCGGGCGTCTTCGATTCGCCGGCCGTTCCACGATTGCAGGGAGTCGCCGTTGAGGGTGACTTCGATGATCGGGAAGAGGGCGGCAATGTTCGCGCCCCACAGGCTGGCGACGCCGGCCGAGCAGAGGAACGACGCCAGCAGGAGCGGCCAACTCTTGGCGGCGTCCCGAAGGGCACGGAGGAAATAGTCCATGGACGGTTTGTTTCCTGATCCCCGCGACGATGGCCCTGGGGGCGCCGAGAGTTGGCCCGGCGCTGCCACTGAATCACCGTCATGCCGTCGCCCCCTGAGGGCGTCGGTTTCATTGCCTGGGTTGGACACGGCGTCCTCCAGCGGCCTCTTGTGGATCGGAAGAAACGGGGTGGAGGGGTTACCGCGATTTGGCGGGATCCTCCGGGGCAGGCGGCGGAAACGCGGCAAGCCAGGCAAGCCGGCGAATCGAGCGACGCTCTGCGGGGCGGGAAGGTAGTCCCCGCCGCCCGTCGGTTCAAGGGAGGTTGAACGGGGGATTTTTACCGCTGGCCCTGCCCCAACCTCAGCTCAGCCGCCAACAGGGTGTTGGCCAGGAGCATCGCCACCGTCAGCGGCCCGACGCCGCCGGGGACGGGCGAGATCGCTCCTGCCACATCGGCCACCGGGGCGAAGTCAACATCCCCTACCAGCCTACTCCCCCCCTTCGCCGCAGCATCGGCGATCCGATTGATCCCGACGTCGATCACGGCCGCACCCGGCTTCACCATGTCGGCCGTGACGAGCCCCGGCTTCCCGACAGCCGCCACGAGGATGTCAGCCTGCCGACAGATCGCGGCGAGGTTCTCCGAGCGGCTGTGGCAGATCGTCACGGTGGCGTCTCCGCCGGTGCCCCGCGACGCGAGGAGCAGCGCCAGCGGTTTGCCGACGATGTCGCTGCGGCCGATGATGACGGCATGCTTTCCCGCCGTCTCGACACCGGCGTCGATGAGCATTCGCTGCACCCCCGCTGCCGTGCAGGGCACGAACCGGGGACGCCCCTGCGAGAGGAGCCCGGCATTCTCCGGATGGAATCCGTCGACGTCACGGTCGGCAGGCACCGCATCGAGGACCCGCTGCGTGTCGACATGCCCAGGCAGGGGCAGTTGCACGAGGATGCCATCGGCCGGGCCATGCTCATCGCGGGCGAGGGCCCCGACGAGCGCCACGAGCGCCTCGGTGTCAGCCGTCGCCGCCGCGCGCACCACGTCGGCCTCGATCCCCACCCGCGCCGCTGCGCTCGCCTTGCTCTTCACATACGAGGCGCTCGCTGCCATCTCCCCGACGAGCACCACGACGAGCCGCGGCACGCGTCCCGCCATCCGTGAAAACGTGGCCACCTCGTCGCGGAGCGAGTCCTCGATCCGCCCGGCGAGGGCCTTGCCGTCAAGCGTTCTGGCAGTCATCGGCTCTTCTCCTCCGTCCAATTCGTCCAGCGGCGGTCGATTCCCGCCTCCTCGGCATTTCCTGTGTGGAACACGACGAGATAGCGGAGGACGAGCGTTTCGCCCTCGGGAATGGTGGAGTTGCCCGCTCCCTCCGGCTCGCCGGCGAAGTCGTGGATCCCGAACGGATTGGCCCCCGAGAGGCCGTATTCACGGGCATGCCACCAGGTCGGATGGCGGAGATTCAACGGATGGTCGAGCATCGCGATCCCGTAGGCCTTGCCGTCGACGGTGCCGGAGTAGTCGACCCACCGGGCCCGCTTCCCCCACGCCGCGCCGTCGACGAGCCCCTCGGAATTGACGAGCCTGCCACTGGCGCCCTGCGAGCCGTTGGAATCCTTCGGCTGGAGCTGAGGGCGGACACGGAGCGCGAAGCTCCCCTCCTTGGTGTCGCCGAAGGTCACTGGCCCAGAGTCAGCGACGAGCTCGAGCGTAACCTCGATCGACCGCGCGGCCTCATCGGCGGCAAAGACCATCGTCCGATGCTCGGTGAGCACCGGCTTCCCGTCGGGATCGACCCATCGGCTCGTCGTTGCGAGGATCGCCCTCTCGCCGCTCTCGCAGCGGTCGATCGACAGATGCTCGACATGCGGAATCGGGCCCACGGGGCCGGCGCCATGGGCTCGCGGCGCCCAGAAGTCGAGGCCATTGACGCTGCCGTGCGTAAACCAGAGCGATTCGTGGTGGGGATGATCCTCCGGTTCACCCGCCACCCCCTTCTCGATCGGCCACGATCGCGTCAGGGGGACGCCGCCGGGAGCGCGGAGCGGAAAGAGGATCGGCTTGTCATGACCGGTGAAGCGATAGCTCGTAAACTCCTCACCATCGACCGTCACCGCCACCCGGTCGTCGTACCGAGCGAGAACCACGTTGGCCGACGCCGCGGGCTCGGCCATCGCCAGCCGCGCTGACAACGGGAGCGCTGACAACGGGAGCGTTGAGAACGGGAGCGTTGAGAACGGGAGCGACGCGACGAGGACCGCGGTGCGGAGGCTCATGCCCGCCCCGCCTTGCCGGGATCGGAGCCGGTCGCCTGGAGCACGAGAACGCGGAGTTGGTGCTGGGCCTCGTCGAGCAGCCGGCGGTCGTCCCGGTCGAGGTTGCCCTTCGTCTTCTCTTCGAGCATCGCGAGCATGCCGACGAAGTGCTTGGCGGTGGCGAGATTCGTCACCGACTGCTTCGTGATCGGATTCGGGATCCGCCCCAGGGCCATCAGCGCCTGGGTGAAGAGGGTGTGGACGAGGAACTCAAACGTCGCCGGCGGCGCTCCCGGCCCACCGGACAGATCCTCTTCATCCTCGTGGGACGACCGTGCATCGTCGGACATCGGAACCTCCTCGGGGAAGAAACGGGCCAGAATTGGGGGGGAAGGCGAACTGACGGTCAGCTGTTGCCGGTCGCCCAGGCACTGCCGGCATGCCGCTCGACCGCGGCTGCGATGAGGCCGGAGAAGAGCGGGTGGGCGGCGGTCGGCTTGCTCTTGAACTCGGGGTGGAATTGCACCGCGACGAACCACGGATGATCGACAAGCTCGACGATTTCCACCAGCGAGCCGTCTGGGCTCGTCCCGGCGATCGCCAGGCCGGCCTCCTCGAGTTGGCGGCGGTAGCGCTCGTTGAACTCGTAACGGTGGCGGTGGCGCTCGCTGATCCGGGTCGTGCCGTACGCCGACGCCGACTTCGATCCCTCGGCGAGGACGGCCGTCTGAGCGCCCAGCCGCATCGTTCCCCCCTTCGCCTCCACCCCCTGCTGCTCATCCATGAGGCAGATGACGGGGTGGGGCGTGTTGCGGGCAAACTCGGTGGAGTGGGCGTCGGCCAGCCCGGCAAGATTCCGCGCCGCGTCGATGACGGCGCACTGCATCCCCAAACAGATCCCGAGGAATGGGAGCTTCCGCGCCCGGGCAAAACCGATCGCCTCCACCTTTCCTTCAATCCCTCGCTCGCCGAAGCCACCGGGGACGACGAGCCCGTCAAACCCGGCCAGGAGCCGCTCGGCCCCCTCGCGCTCGATGTCCTCGCTGTTGATCGCCTGAACACGCACCTGCGTGTGGCGGGCGATGCCGCCGTGGTCGAGCGCCTCGTAGATGCTCTTGTAGGCATCACGATGCTCGGCATATTTGCCCACCAGCGCGATCGACACCTCGTGCTCCGGATTGCGGAGCCGGTGGAGGATGTCGTGCCAGGCATCGAGATCGGCCGGGGGAGCCTGGATCCCGAAGCGTCGCAGGACGAGGTCATCGATGCGGTTCGACTGGAGCGACAGCGGCACCTCGTAGATCGAGAAATCCTTGTCGCGCTCCTCGATCACCGCCTCGAGCGGGACATTGCAAAACAGCGCGATCTTCTCCCGATCGGAGACGTCGAGGCCGCGCTCGGTGCGGCAGACGAGGACGTCGGGCTGGATGCCGATCTGGCGGAGGATGCCGACGGAGTGCTGCGTCGGCTTCGTCTTCAGCTCACCGGCGGCCTTCAGGTAAGGGACGAGCGTGAGGTGGATGAACATGCAGTTCTCCCGCCCGGCCGCCAGCGGGATCTGCCGGATCGCCTCGAGGAACGGGAGGCTCTCGATGTCGCCCACCGTGCCGCCGATCTCGGTGATCACGATGTCGGTGTCGGAGGAGGCCAGATCGAGCACCTTCTGCTTGATCTCGTTGGTGATGTGGGGGATCACCTGAACGGTCTTGCCGAGAAACTCCCCGCGCCGCTCCTTGTTGATCACCGACAGGTAGATCTGCCCGGTGGTGTAGTTGCACTCGCGCGTCAGCGGCGTGGAGGTGAAGCGCTCGTAGTGGCCGAGGTCGAGATCGGTCTCGCTGCCGTCGTCGAGGACGTACACCTCGCCGTGCTGATAGGGGCTCATCGTCCCCGGATCGACGTTGATGTACGGATCGAGCTTCTGCATCCTCACCTTGAGGCCGCGGGCCTCGAGGAGCATGCCGATCGACGCGCTCGTCAATCCCTTGCCGAGCGAACTGACGACCCCGCCGGTCACGAAGATGTGCCTGGTCACGCCTGCGAGCTCCTTCCCTTCCGCCCGGAATGTCGACCTTCGGCAAGGCGGTCCTCCGCCTCTTGCCGTCCGGATTGAACCAGCGGCGGGCGGCACGGTCAATCGACCGCCCTGCACGGCGCCAATCACGGGCCACCGCATCGGCGACAGCGTCAAGGAACGCTCTCGACTGCAGGGGGGAACGTGCGACGCCTCCGGCCCTGGCGGCGGCCTGCTACACTTCCGCCGTGACTCAGTCTCCTTCTTCCCGGCCGCCCGATCCCGGGTCGTCTTCGCGGCTCGCAGGGCTGGCCGCACTCCTGCGCTCGCACAGCGGGTTCGCCGACGTCGTCAGCAGTCTCGAAGAGGGACACGGCGCCACGATCGGCGGAACCTGGGGCTCGAGTTCTGCGCTCGCGGCCGCGGCGTTGGCACGCGAGCTTGGCGACGAGCGGATCCTTATCGTCGTCCTCCCGCATTCGATCGATGCCGAACGGTTCGTCGACGATCTCGCCCTGTTCACCGATCTCCCCGTCGCCCACCTGCCGGCGCTCGAGAGCTTCGCCGTCGGCGAGGATGACGTCGCCGAGGACCCGGCCACCGCTGGCCGGCTCCTCCTCGTCAAGCGGCTCACGATGGCCGGTGGCGAGCGCCCTGCGATCGTCGTCACCTCGATCCAGGCGCTCCTCCCTCCACTCGCCGATCCGCGCGAAATCGAGGCCAGCACCCGCCGGCTCGAGGTGGGGGGGAAGCTCGATCCGCAGGAGTTTGCCGATTGGCTCGGCTCCCGGGGCTGGCGGGCCGTCGACGCCCTCGAAGCCCCGGGGACATTTGCCCGCCGGGGCGGGATCGTCGATCTGTTCGCGCTCGACTGGGATCGCCCCGTCCGCCTCGAACTCGACGGCGACGAGGTCGACTCGCTGCGGACCTTCGACATCGTCTCGCAACGAAGCGTGGCCACCCTCGACGCCATCGATGTCACCGCCCTCTCCGCCAAGCCCCGGCCGGCACCGGCAGAGCCCCCCCCGGCGCCAACCGGCAAACGCGGCCGCGGTAAGGGGAGCACGTCGCCCCCTCCGGGCCCCGCTCCGGAGCGGCGGACGCAACTGGCCGACATCGTGCCGGCCGGATCGTGGTGGGCGCTCGTGGAGCCCGGCGAACTCGCCGACGAGGCACGGCGGACGTTCGAGCGTCTCGGTGCCGATGTCGGGCTCTCCGAGCCGGAGGATGTTTTCCGGCGAATCTATCGCTTCCCGTCGGTGACGCTCGCCGCGGTCGCCCCGTCGAGCCTGGAGGCGAGCGCGAATCTCTCGGTGGAAAGCGTCGAGCGATTCACCGGCGTGCTCGATCGAGTTCGTGATGAACTGGAGACGGTGGGCCGCGATCAGGAGGTGTGGGTCGTCTGCCCGTCGGAGGCGGAGGAGGCGCGGCTTTCCGAACTCCTCGCCGCGAGTGCGCCGGCCCGCAGCGGCCGCCTCCACTTCGCCCGCGGCCACCTCTCCGGCGGCTTCCGCCTCGTGCCGGAGAAGCTCGTCCTCGTCTCGAGCGCCGAGCTCTTTCGCCGCGAAGACGTGACGGCGCGGGCCCCGCGGCAGCGCCTCTCGCGGACGATCGACACGTTCCTCGATCTCCACGAAGGGGACTACGTCGTCCATGTCGCCCACGGCATCGGTCGCTACAAGGGCTTGAGGCTGCTCGAAAAGGAGGGGCGGACGGAGGAATACCTCGACCTCGAGTTCGCCGAGGCGACGAGGATCTACGTCCCCGCCTCCGCCATCGAGCTGGTGCAGAAATACGTCGGCGGCGGCAAGCTCGCGCCAAAGCTCGCCAAGGTCGGGGGCAAGCTGTGGGAGAAGCAGAAGCAGGCGGTTCGTGAGGCGATCGCCGACATGGCCGCCGACATGATCGAGCTTCAAGCGAAGCGGGAGAGCCGCCCCGGCATCGCCTTCCCCCCCGACACCACCTGGCAACGGCAGTTCGCCGATGCGTTCCCGTTCGATCCCACCCCGGATCAGAGGACGGCGGCCGACGCGATCAGGGCCGACATGGAACGGGCCCGCCCGATGGACCGGCTGCTGTGCGGCGACGTCGGCTTCGGGAAGACCGAGATGGCGATGCGGGCGGCTTTCAAGGCGGTCGAAGCGGGTCATCAGGTGGCCGTCCTCGTTCCCACCACCGTGCTGTGCGAGCAGCACCGGCGGAGCTTCGCGGCCCGCTTCTCCGAGTTCCCCTTCACCGTCCGGTCGCTGTCGCGGTTTTGTTCCCCGGCTGAAGAGCGAGAGACGCTCGAGGGTCTCGCCCGGGGCACCGTCGACGTCGTCATCGGCACCCATCGGATCGCCCAATCCGACATCCACTTCCACAACCTCGGGCTCCTGATCGTCGACGAAGAGCAGCGGTTCGGCGTCGACGTCAAGGAGCGGCTCAAGGCCCTGCGGGCGAGCATCGACGTGCTGACGATGACGGCGACGCCGATCCCGCGCACGCTCCACATGTCGATGCTCGGGATCCGCGACATCTCCAGCCTGGCGACGCCGCCGTCGAATCGTCTCGCCGTGGAGACACGCGTGTCACGGTGGGATCCGGCGATGATCCGCCATGCGATCGATCGCGAGCTGGCCCGCGGCGGCCAGGTGTTCTTCGTCCACAACCGGATCCACGACATCCACCTCGTGTCCCACCGGATCCAGCAGCTCGTCCCCGACGCCTCGATCGGCATCGGCCACGGTCGGCTCTCGGAGACCGAGCTCGAAGACGTGATGATCGACTTCATCAAGGGGCGGACGCAGATCCTCCTGGCGACGACGATCATCGAGAGTGGGCTCGACATCCCCAACGCCAACACGATCTTCGTCGACGAGGCCGATCACTACGGCCTCGCCGATCTCCACCAGCTCCGCGGCCGTGTCGGCCGCTCCCACCACCGCGCCTACTGCTACATGCTCGTCGACGAGTCGGCCCGGCTCACCCCCACCGCCGCGCGACGCCTCCGCGCGATCCAGGAATTCTCGAGCATGGGGGCGGGATTTTCACTGGCGATGCGCGATCTCGAGATCCGCGGCGCCGGCAACCTCCTCGGCACCCAGCAGAGCGGCCACATCGCCACGGTCGGCTACGAGCTCTACTGCCGCCTCCTCGAGCAAGCCGTCCGCGGAATGAAGC
>Ga0207954_1000835_pt1 | contig 10725 bp, 9 predicted proteins | sample CryBogmetaGMA0M_FD_184547 | JGI IMG/M metagenome (GOLD analysis project Ga0207954, IMG submission 184547) | Freshwater microbial communities from Crystal Bog, Wisconsin, USA - MA0M (SPAdes) | ecosystem: Environmental > Aquatic > Freshwater > Lake | place: Crystal Bog, Wisconsin, USA | collected... | reverse complement strand
CATCGGGACTGCGACTGTAGATGGTCGCCCGATTGCTTTGTACTCACAAGATTTCACAGTCTTTGGTGGCTCTCTCGGTGAAGTACATGCTGAGAAGATTGTAAAGATTGCAGAGTTTGCGCTGAAGTCAGGAATTCCATTGATTGGAATCAATGACTCGGGTGGAGCTCGCATTCAAGAGGGAGTCGCATCTCTCAATGGCTACGGACGAATCTTCCGACTTAACACCCGCTCATCCGGCGTTATCCCCCAGATTTCATTAATTCTCGGTCCCTGTGCAGGCGGTTCTGCATATTCACCAGCGCTAACTGACTTCACCGTCATGGTGAAGGAGACCTCCAATATGTTTATTACCGGCCCCGATGTCATTAAAACCGTCACTGGTGAAGATGTTGGCATGGAAGAGCTCGGCGGAGCATTTACTCACAATACAAAATCTGGAAATGCGCATTACATGGCAGATTCAGAGGCTGATGCAATCGATTATGTAAAGGCGCTTCTCTCGTATCTTCCTTCGAATAATATGGATGGATCTCCAGTACTTCCTCCTACTGAAACTCTCGATAAGAGCGCAACTGATACTGCTCTCAATACTTTGATTCCCGATAGCCCTAACCAGCCATACGATATGAAGACACTGATTCAGGCGCTCGTTGATGAAGGCGAATTTCTAGAAGTCCATGCGCTCTACGCTCCCAATATCGTCGTTGGCTTTGCCCGCATCGAGGGCCAATCTGTAGGAATCATCGCTAACCAACCTTCTCAGTTGGCTGGAACTCTCGATATCAATTCTTCTGAGAAAGCTGCTCGCTTCTTGCGCTTCTGCGATGCATTTAATATTCCGATTCTCACCTTGGTCGATGTTCCTGGATTTATGCCTGGAACTGAACAAGAGTGGAACGGCATCATTCGACGTGGCGCAAAGTTGCTCTACGCATATGCGGAAGCATCAGTTCCACTCGTCACTCTTATTACCCGCAAGGCATATGGCGGAGCTTTTATCGTGATGGGCTCTAAATACTTGGGCAGCGATATTAACTTTGCATGGCCAAGCGCTGAAATTGCTGTCATGGGCGCACAAGGTGCAGTCAATATTCTCTATCGCAAGGATCTCGCGGAAGCGAAGGATCAAGATGCCAAGCGTGCAGAGTTAATAACCGAATACACCGAGAAGTTCTCTAATCCATACCTTGCTGCAGAGCGAGGAACAATTGATAGCGTGATTGAACCTGAAGATTCACGTCAGTACATCACCAAGGCATTTCGTACCTTAAAGACAAAGCGCGATATCTTGCCTGCGCGCAAGCATGGAAATATTCCTCTCTAAGAATGAAATTTACTGTCACAGCAGGCAATCCAACGCCTGAAGAACTCCTCGCGCTCCAAGCGGTACTGGCCAACCATAAATCGGTTGAGATCACACCTGTGATCAAGCGCAGCGCCTTTGGACTTCCTCAGCTACGCCAACCTATGCCAGCACAAATAACCTTCGGCGCACGGAAGCAGAAGTAGATGCCACGTATCGTTCTAGCTTCTCAGTCACAGTCGCGTAAGCGTTTACTCACCGATGCTGGGTTAAAACCAACAATTATCGTTAGCCACGTCGATGAAGAGACTGATTTCTTCAACGCTATGAGCCCTGCAGATATGGTGATAGCACTTGCAATTTCCAAAGCTCACACCGTGCGCGAGATGATTGATTACCCAGCAATTATCATCGGTTGCGATTCAACCTTTGATGTTGATGGAGTCTCATTTGGAAAGCCAGGAACTCCTGAGATTGCAATTGAACGTGCGAAGAAGATCAGTGGTCGTACTGGGTTACTGCATACAGGCCATTGCATCATCGATACCGAGCGAGGTATCGAGATTGCAGACCGGGTAACAACAAAGGTCACTTTTACCGATATGACCGATGAAGAAATCGTAGATTATGTTGCATCGGAAGAGCCTCTTCACGTTGCAGGTGGATTTACCCTTGATGGATATGGAAGCCCCTTTATCCCAGTCATCGAAGGTGATTACACCAACGTTGTTGGAATTTCGATGCCATTCTTACGTACAGCAATGAAGCAACTTGGATATTCCTGGCCGCAGGTGAAGGAGATGGCATGAAGCGCGTACTGATTGCCAATCGAGGAGAGATTGCTCTTCGCGTTATTCGAGCATGTAAAGACCATGGCCTCGAATCTGTTGCAATCTACGCTGAAGAAGATCGCGATGCGCTACATACGCAGAGCGCGGATTTTGCATATTCACTTACTGGAACTGTTGCGAAAGATACCTACCTCAATATTCCAAAGATCATCGCTCTCGCAAAAGAATCTGGCGCCGATGCAGTGCATCCTGGTTATGGATTTCTCTCCGAGAATGCAGATTTCGCTCAAGCGGTTGTTGATGCAGGGCTGATCTGGATTGGTCCCCCACCAGCTGCCATTAGCGCGCTGGGAGATAAAGTTTCAGCTCGACGTATCGCAGCACGTGCAGGTGCACCGCTCGTTGCCGGTACAAAAGATCCTGTCACAGGACATGAAGAGGTATTGGCTTTCGCCAAAGAACATGGACTTCCTGTTGCAATTAAAGCGGCATTCGGTGGTGGTGGACGTGGCCTCAAAGTAGCGCGCACGATGGAGGAGATTCCCGAACTCTATGCATCAGCAGTTCGTGAAGCGATTGCAGGTTTTGGTCGCGGCGAATGTTTCGTCGAGCGTTATCTAGATAAGCCACGCCACGTTGAGACTCAAGTACTCGTCGATCAGCATGGCCATGCAGTTGTAGTCTCCACGCGAGATTGTTCATTGCAGCGCCGCCATCAGAAACTTGTTGAGGAGGCTCCGGCGCCATTTCTCACTGATGCGCAGAATGAAGAGCTCTACCGTTCCAGTAAGGCAATCATGAAGGAAGCTGGTTATATCGGTGCCGGCACATGCGAATTTCTTATTGGTCTCGATGGCACAATCTCTTTCCTTGAAGTCAACACTCGTCTACAGGTAGAACATCCAGTCTCTGAAGAGGTAGCTGGTATCGATTTGGTGCGCGAACAATTCCGCATTGCAATGGGTGAAAGTCTCGGCTTTGACGATCCTGTTATCCGCGGACATTCCATCGAGTTCCGTATCAATGGTGAAGATCCGGGACGTTCATTCTTACCTGCTCCAGGGCGAATCACTGCATGGAACATTCCTACCGGCCCAGGAGTTCGCGTCGATGCCGGTTTCCGTAATGGCGATGTCATTGGTGGAAACTTTGACTCACTCCTTGCCAAACTCATCGTCACTGGAGCAACTCGTAAAGAGGCGATTCAGCGTGCCCGTCGCGCACTTGCTGAATTTGAGGTAGGCGGTCTAGCAACTGCTCTTCCATTCCATCGCGCCATCCTTGAAGATCCGTCATTTACAGAAGATTTCAAGGTCTACACCAGCTACATTGAAAATGAATTTAATAATGAAATTCCAGCATTTACAACGGCTGCGACCGAGATTCAAACTCATGTTGCTGCCGAAAAGTTAATAACTGAAGTAAATGGAAAGCGCTTTGAAATCCTCGTCCATGCTCCAGAACCTGTTGTAAAGCGACATCGTGCAAAGCAATCAACGAGTGGCGCAGCTTCAGGAACAGGCCTGACAAGCCCGATGCAGGGAACTGTTGTAAAAGTAGCTGTTGAAGAAGGACAGAAGGTTGAGGCAGGTGAACTCATCATCGTTCTTGAGGCGATGAAGATGGAGCAACCACTGAACGCCCATAAGAGTGGTGTGATTAAGAACCTAAAAGCGATAATCGGTGAGACGGTGGCCAGTGGCACCGTTCTCTGTGACATTATTGAGGCATGACCTCATCTGACCTTCTCTATTCTGATCCATTAGCAGCTGCGACGCAGGCTGCAGCAGAAATTGCTCAACGCACTGGAGTCGCATCTCACGATGTTGCACTGGTGATGGGTTCAGGATGGGTCACAGCAGCTGATGCGCTCGGGGCTCCTGCATATGAGTGCGATGCACATGAACTCAGTGGATTTTTAGCACCAGCCGTAGAAGGTCACTCGGGAAAAGTTCGTTCCTACGAAATTATTGAAGATGGCAAGACGATTCGTGCTTTGGTCTTCTTGGGTCGTACACATTTATATGAAGGAAAAGGGATGGAACCGGTGGTGCACGGCGTGCGCACAGCGGTAAAAGCTGGCTGCAAAGTTGTCATCCTGACCAATGCCTGCGGTGGAATCAATACCTCTTACACAGTCGGACAACCTGTCATCATCCGCGATCACATCTCGCTGACAGCTGCATCACCTCTATCTGGGGCAACTTTTATCGATCTCACTGATCTTTATAGCAAGCGAATCCGCGCCATTGTGAAGAGTGAAGATGCATCACTTGCCGAAGGTGTCTATGTCCATTGGCGAGGACCAACCTACGAAACTCCTGCAGAAATTATGATGATGCGCACGATGGGTGCAGATCTTGTTGGAATGTCGACTGTGCCTGAGGCCATTGCTGCACATGCACTGGGCGCTGAAGTTCTCGGTATCTCGCTCGTCACCAATGCCGCAGCTGGTGTTACTGGCGAGAAGTTAAATCATGAAGAAGTTATTGCGGCTGGAAAAGCAGCAGCCAGTCGTATGGGCGCACTTCTCAAAAATACTATTCCCAAGCTCGTCTAAGTAGAGAAAGTAACAATCCATGGATCAAGCGCTTCGTGCTGAAGTAGATGCGTGGATAGCTGACGACCCAGACCCGCAGACTGCAGCGCAGCTTCAATCGCTCCTTGATTCTGGCGATGAAGTAACTCTCAAGAAGTATTTCAATGGATTCCTTCAATTTGGTACTGCAGGTCTACGTGGCCCGGTAGGACCTGGTCCTTCATCAATGAACCGCGCTGTCGTAGGGCGCACCTCTGCTGGAATCGCTTCCTATATGAAGAAGCGAGGCATGACCAAGGTTGTCATTGGTCGGGATGCTCGTCATGGTTCTGAGGATTACACATTCGAAACCGCTGAAATTATGAGTGGCGCTGGAATGGATGTCTACATACTTCCACGTCCGCTGCCGACTCCAGTGTTGGCATTTGCAACGATGTATCTGCAGTGCGATATCGGCATCATGGTGACTGCAAGCCATAATCCGCCGCAAGATAATGGTTACAAAGTCTATGTCGGCCCAACTGCTGATGAGATTAACTATGCATCATCACAGATTATTAGCCCTACCGATAAATATATGGCTGAAGAAATCGCTGGTATTACTTCTCTTAAACCACTTCCCCGCGGGACTAAGTGGACTGTGCTTGATGAAGGTGTGGTCTCAGAGTATGTCGCGCGAACAAGCAAGCTCGCTCCACGACCAGGCGATATCAAGATTGTCTACACCGCGATGCATGGAGTCGGTACCGAGACTGTACAACGCGTCTTCAACCATGCAGGTTTTGCAACGTTGATTTTGGTTGATGAGCAGTGCTCTCCAGATCCTGACTTCCCGACAGTAGCTTTTCCAAACCCTGAAGAGCCTGGTGCGATAGATCTAGCGCTTCAAAAGGCCCGTGACTTTGGCGCAGATCTCGTTATTGCCAATGATCCTGATGCCGATCGATGTGCTGCTGCCATCAACGATCCTGCAGTCGGTTGGCGCATGTTACGCGGTGACGAACTCGGCGTCATACTGGGTGAATGGATTGCTCGGTCATATACACATGGTGCATTTGGAAACTCAATCGTCTCATCATCAGCGCTGCGTAAGATCGCAGCCCACTACGGAATCGACTTCCACGAAGTATTAACGGGCTTTAAGTGGCTAGCAAAGATTGAAGATTTAGCTTTTGGGTATGAAGAAGCGATCGGCTACGCAGTTGATTCTGCGACAGTAAACGATAAGGATGGAATCTCTGCTGCGCTCTTCTTGGCTCAAGTTGCCATGGACCTTAAGCGTGAAGGACTCACAATCTCAGATCTACTCAACGAAGTCTGGGCACGCCATGGATTCCATGGAACCGAGCAGATCTCAATTCGCGTTTCCGAAATCTCTTCGATAACCCATTTACTCGCCAAGGTACGTGCGAATCCACCTAAAGAAATTGCTGGTCGGTTTGTTGAATCCATTGATGATTTAGCCGTTCCCACTCATGGATTGCCACCTACCGATGGCCTACGTATCTGGCTCGCCGGGGGTATCCGTGTCATTGTGCGACCTTCAGGAACTGAAGCGAAGATGAAGTGCTATATCGAAGTCATTACGACTACATCTGAAGAATCACAGAAATTACTCGACCAGATTCGCCAACCTCTGAAAGAATTCCTTTCGTGAGTTTCTATGGCTTAGTCGATGGATCAGAGAAGTCGCTGGTTTCCTTTCTCAACCAATTATCTGGAGTCGACCAAGTAGGAGCTGAATCACGAGCTGCGATGTTGGCAACTCGAAGCATCAAGACAACCAGTAAGAAATGGGCGATTGAAACTGCAATTTCCATGGTTGATCTAACGACTCTAGAAGGTGCTGATACGCCAGGGAAGGTGCGCGCGTTATGTTCCAAGGCAGTCAGACCTGACCCAACTGATCCCACAGTTCCCAGCGTGGGTGCAATCTGCGTCTACAACGATATGGTGGAAATCGCACGCTCACATTTAGATTCTATCGGTGGCAAACATGTACCGGTTGCTGCGGTATCGACTGCATTTCCCTCTGGCCGCGCATCCATGGAGGTAAAGATTCAAGATACTCAAGATGCAATCGACGCCGGCGCTGCCGAAATAGATATGGTGATTGATCGTGGCGCATTTTTAGCAGGAAAGTACGGTCTCGTATTTGATGAAATTGTAAAGATTAAAGAAATTTGCGGCGATAAAGCCCACCTCAAAGTTATATTTGAAACGGGCGAGCTTGTTACTTATGACAATGTGCGAAAAGCCTCTTACCTTGCGATGTTAGCAGGAGCTGATTTCATTAAGACTTCGACCGGAAAGGTCGCACCCGCAGCAACTCCCCCGGTTGTCCTGGTCATGCTCGAAGCGGTGCGAGACTTTTACGCACTTACCCAACGCAGAATTGGCGTGAAACCTGCTGGAGGAATTCGAACAACCAAGGATGCGATAAAGCAGCTCGTCCTTGTCAATGAGACTGCTGGGCCAGAATGGTTAACTCCGCAGCTATTTCGCATAGGTGCCAGCGCACTTCTCAATGATTTGCTGATGCAGCGCATGAAAATGTCAGATGGCTACTACGCTAGCCCTAACTACGTGACGATTGACTAGGGATGAGTAGACGATGACTTTCGAGTATGCACCAGCGCCAGAATCTAGGGCGATCGTCTCAATCAAGCCTAAATATGGCCACTTTATCAACGGGTCATTCGTTGCCGGAAAGAAACATTTTCCGACTATCAACCCTGCAACAGAAGAAATTCTCAGCCATATCTCGCTCGGCGGTCTTTCCGATGTTGATAAGGCAGTTGCGGCAGCGCAGAAGGCATATACCAAGACCTGGTCAAAGTTATCCGGTAAGGAACGTGGAAAATATCTATATCGAATTGCGCGCATTCTTCAAGAACGAGCACGTGAGTTTGCAGTCCTTGAGACTCTCGACAATGGAAAGCCGATTCGCGAAACTCGCGATATCGATATCCCGCTCGTTGCAGCGCACTTCTTCTATCACGCAGGGTGGGCAGATAAATTAGATTACGCAGGTCTAGGGCACTCACCTAAGCCTTACGGCGTTGCAGGACAGATCATTCCGTGGAACTTTCCACTTCTCATGTTGGCATGGAAAGTCGCACCAGCTCTTGCCACCGGTAACACCGTAGTTCTTAAACCTGCAGAGACAACATCTTTGACTGCACTGCTCTTTGCTGAAGTCTGTCAGCAAGCTGAACTTCCAGATGGCGTAGTCAATATTGTGACCGGTGATGGATCAACGGGAGCGGCCATCGTGAGCCATCCTGGAATTCATAAGATTGCCTTTACCGGATCTACCGAAGTTGGCAAGAAAATTGCACGCGCAATTGCAGCAACCGATAAGAAGGCAACGCTCGAGCTCGGTGGCAAGGGTGCAAATATCGTCTTTGATGATGCACCAGTAGATGAAGCTGTCGAAGGTATTGTCAATGGAATCTTCTTCAACCAAGGTCATGTCTGCTGTGCGGGTTCACGATTAATCCTGCAAGAGAGTATCGCCGATGAAGTTATTGAGAAGCTCAAAGTCAGAATGTCCAAGATTAGAGTCGGAGATCCTCTCGATAAAAATACCGACCTCGGTGCTATCAACTCGAAGGAACAATTGGTCAAGATTAAGGAACTATCTGCCATCGGTGACGCTGAAGGAGCCGAACGCTGGAGCCCGCAGTGCAATCTCTCTGATAAAGGTTTCTGGTTTGCTCCCACAATCTTTACAGGTGTAACTCAGGCGCATCGAATTGCGCAAGAAGAGATCTTTGGTCCGGTTCTCTCGATCTTAACTTTTAGAACTCCACAGGAAGCCATGGATAAGGCAAATAACACTCCCTTTGGATTATCTGCAGGTATTTGGAGCGAGAAAGGCTCACGTATCTTCTGGGCTAGCCAGCATCTCAAAGCTGGAGTTATCTGGGCAAATACCTTCAATAAATTTGATCCTACATCTCCCTTCGGAGGCTATAAAGAATCTGGTTGGGGTCGTGAAGGTGGAAAGCACGGTTTAGCTGCCTATTTAAAGGTCGGGAAAGAGACGGGGGCAAAGTAAATGGCTACTCAAAAGCAAGCTCGCGTTGATGTAAAGAAGACTTACAAACTCTTTATTAATGGTGCATTTCCTCGCAGCGAATCTGGTCGTGTCTTTGAGGTAACTGCCAATAATGGTGACTTTATTGCCAACCCTGCGCTTGCCTCACGTAAAGATTTACGAGATGCAGTTACTGCTGCCCGCGCAGCGCACTCTGGCTGGGCTAAGGCCACTGCTTACAATCGCGGTCAGATTCTTTATCGAATTGCTGAGATGCTAGAAGGTCGAGCCGAACAATTTACATCTGAAATTGCACAAACAACACAGATAACTTCGCTCAAAGCAAAGGCACAGGTATTAGCTGCTATTGATCGTTGGGTTTGGTATGCCGGGTGGAGCGACAAGATCCAGGCTGTAAGTGGTGCGACCAATCCAGTAGCAGGTCCATTCTTTAACTTCTCAATCGCTGAACCACAAGGTGTGGTTGCTATTGCCTCACCTGCGAGCTTTATTGAGTTCATCGATGCCCTTGCTGCAGCAGTTGTTTCCGGTAACACATCTGTCGTAATGGTTCCTGGTGCACTTGCGGTTCCAGCAATGTCATTTGCTGAAGTGCTAGCAACAAGTGATTTGCCTGCGGGAGTAATCAATATCCTTACTGGATCCCTTGAGGAGCTTGCGCCATGGGCAGCTTCGCACATGGATATCGATGGATTCGATATCTCAGGCATTGAAAAAAGAAAACGTGGTGCGCTGAAGGAAGCAGGAGCTGAGAACTTGAAGCGAATTCATGCCTTTGACGCCGGACAGACACCTACAAGAATTCTGGCCTTTATGGAATCTAAGACAGTGTGGCACTCAGTAGGAGTATAAAGACAGTTACTCTTCTGAAATTCTGGCAAAGGTTGGCTTGATCACTTCTTCAATAATTGCCAGACGCTCCTCGAAGGGAATGAATGCGCTCTTTAAGGCATTGATTGTTACGCGCTGCAGATCTTGAAAGGTCCAATCACATTGGTTGACCATCTCTGTCATCTCGCGAGACATCGAAGTCGCTGACATTAAACGGTTATCGGTATTGATAGTGACTCGAAAGCGAAGCTTGGCAAGGCGTGCAAGTGGGTGGTGGGCAAATGAATCTGCAACACCTGTCTGAATATTTGAGGATGGGCACATCTCAAGTGGAACGCGACGGTCACGGACATAGGAAGCAAGGCGACCTAAGCGCGCAGGTGTGTGGTTGAAATCGATATCGTCGGTAATACGTACGCCGTGGCCTAATCGTTCTGCGCCACAGAGTTGAATCGCTTCCCAGATTGATGGAAGTCCATATGCCTCACCTGCGTGAATAGTGAAGTGGGCATTCTCGCGCCGTAGATATTCAAAAGTGTCGAGCTGATCGCTGGGTGGAAATCCATCTTCAGGGCCTGCAATATCAAAACCAACAACGCCTTGATCGCGATATTTAACGGCAAGTTCGGCGACCTCTTGTGAGAGTTCATTCTGGCGCATTCCACAGAGGAGTAACTTCACAATAATTGTATTTCCTTCAGCTTTCGCTTCTAGCTCGCCCGCGCGGAAGCCTTCAAGGATTGCTTCGATTGCTTGAGAAAGTGTGAGGCCTTTCTCGGTGATGAGTTCAGGTGCCATGCGCACTTCTGCATAGACAACAGCATCACGCGCAAGATCAACAGCGCATTCGCGCGCCACTCGCACAATATCTTCGGCGCGCTGCATCACTGCAACTGTGTGGGCAAATGTCTCTAAATAGAGAACGAGTGAGCCGGAATCACATGAGCTTCTAAACCACTCTGCCAGCTCTGCTGCATCATATGTAGGAAGCTCATGGCCAATCTCTTTAGCGATATCAATAATTGTTTGCGGGCGAAGCCCACCATCGAGGTGATCGTGCAAGAGCGCCTTAGGAAGTCGCTTAATCTGATCCGCAGTAGGTTTCTTAGTTAAATTGCTCATCCTTCAATTCTTTCCAAGATTAGAGGTAGACGATTGACCGTTCCACCTTCAACTATTGTGACAGCACCTTCAA
>Ga0207954_1000834_pt1 | contig 10729 bp, 4 predicted proteins | sample CryBogmetaGMA0M_FD_184547 | JGI IMG/M metagenome (GOLD analysis project Ga0207954, IMG submission 184547) | Freshwater microbial communities from Crystal Bog, Wisconsin, USA - MA0M (SPAdes) | ecosystem: Environmental > Aquatic > Freshwater > Lake | place: Crystal Bog, Wisconsin, USA | collected... | reverse complement strand
GCCCATGGCCTCCTCGAAAAATCACGCTTCCTCTCAAGATCCCTCGTCGGCTTCTCATCCCGCCCCCTCGTCCGATCGCGTGCCATTTTCGTCCCTTGGCCTCTCGGCCCACATCCTCGAGGCGGTCGCCCGGCTGGGTTTCGAGAATGCCACGCCGATTCAGGCCGCGACGATCCCGCCGATCATGGCGGGCCGCGACGTGATCGGCCAGTCGGAGACCGGCTCGGGCAAGACGGCGGCGTTCTGCATTCCGGCCGTCGAACGGATCGACCCTGCCCGAGGCGCGACGCAGGTGCTGATCCTCGTGCCCACGCGCGAACTGGCGACGCAGGTTGCCGGCGAGGTGCGAAAACTGACCGGCCCCGCCAGCCGCGTCCGCTCGTTCGCCGTCTACGGCGGCGCGGCCTACGAGCCGCAGTTTGCGGAACTCCGCCGCGGCGTTCATATCCTCGTCGGCACGCCGGGCCGACTCGTCGATCACATCGCGCGTGGCACGCTCGACCTTTCGACCGTCGGGATGGTCGTGCTCGACGAGGCCGACCGGATGCTCGACATGGGATTCCGCGAGGACATCGAGAAGATCCTCGCCGCCGCGCCGGCGGAGCGTCAGACGGTGTTCTTCTCCGCCACCCTCTCGTCGGAGATCCGCTCGCTCGTCGCCGGCCACTCCCGCGATGCCGTCTCGGTGAGCGTCGGCTCGCGTTCCGCCGGCGGGCCCGCGGCCGTGGAGCAGGTTGCCTACGAGGTTCCACACCGTGCCAAGCTCGAGGCGATTACGCGGCTGCTCGACTACCACGATGTTTCCAGTGGCGTGATCTTCTGCAACACGCAGCAGATGGTCGAGGAACTCGCCGACGCCCTCGGCGCCCGAGGGTGTCCCGCGGAGAGGCTCCACGGCGGCATGGCCCAGGCCCAGCGGACGCGGGTGATGAACGCGTTCAAGAAGGGGGCGTTTGCATTCCTCGTGGCCACCGACGTGGCCGCGCGGGGCATCGACGTGGACGACCTCGGCCTCGTGATCAACTACGACATGCCCTACGACGCGGAGGACTACATTCACCGCATCGGCCGCACCGGCCGCGCCGGCCGCAAGGGGCTGGCGATCACGCTCGTGTCAGGTGGGGCCGCCTACAAGCTCCAGCACATCGAGCGGACTCTCAAGACGCGGATTCGCCGCGAGCGGATGCCGACCGCGGCGGCCGTCGATGCGCGTCGTGCGGAGCGGCTCGTCGAACGACTGCGGGAGACACTTGGCGGCAACGCATTCCGGGCCCGGCTGCCGGTCGTGGACCGGCTCGTCGGCGAGGGGCATCCGCCTGCGGTCGTGGCCGCGGCAATCCTCCAGCACTTCGCCCCTGCCCCGCCGTCGCCAAGCCCGGCCGACGAGGCGGCCTTCGCGCCACCATCGCGGGGGCATCGGGTCAGTTCAGGCGGCGACCCTCGTCGTCCGCCGCGAACAGGTGGACACCACCCGGCCGCACGCCCAGCGAAAGCCGGTCGCCCGGGGAAGCCGCCCGGTCGCCCGGCACCCGGACCACGTGGGAAGACCCGCCGACCGAAACGTGGGCCAGCGTCTCGTGGCCCATCTGCTCGGCCACCTCGATCACGGCGGTCGTGAACGGCACTGAGTCGCCCGCGACGACGAGATCCTCGGGGCGGACGCCGAGCATGGCAGGGCCCTGCGGCAGAAGTGCCGAACTTTGGCCCGAGCCCAGGCCCGCGGAACTTGCCCCGTGCGGCACTCCTGCCGCATGTGGACCGAGTGGCAGGCGGGCTGCATCGCCCGCGACCACAAACGCGCCGTCGCGAATCATGCCTGGGAAGAAGTTCATCGTCGGGCTGCCGATGAACGAGGCCACGAAGCGGTTGGCGGGCCGGCGGTAGATCGCCAGCGGCGCATCGATCTGCTGGATCACGCCGTGGTTCATGAGCACGATCCGGTCGCCGAGCGTCATGGCCTCGACCTGGTCGTGGGTCACGTAGATCACCGTGGTGCCGAGCCGGCGGTGCAAGCGGGCAAGTTCGGCCCGCATCTGCACGCGGAGTTTGGCGTCGAGGTTCGAGAGCGGCTCGTCGAACAGAAACACTTCCGGTTCGCGGACGATCGCCCGCCCCACGGCCACCCGCTGTCGCTGGCCGCCGGAGAGTTCGCGAGGCCGGCGGGCGAGGAGGTGCTCGATCGAGAGGGCCGCCGCGGCGTCGGCCACGCGGCGGTCGATCTCGGCCCGGGCCGTGCCCCGCATCGTGAGGCCAAACGCCATGTTCTCCCGCACCGAGAGGTGCGGGTAGAGAGCATAGTTCTGGAACACCATGGCGATGTCGCGGTCGCCGGGGGCCACGTCGTTGACCACGCGGTCGCCGATCCGGATCTCGCCGCTGGTCACCTCCTCGAGCCCCGCCACCATTCGCAGCGTGGTCGATTTGCCGCAGCCCGACGGCCCCACGAGCACGAGAAACTCGCCGTCGGCGATGTCGAGCGAGATGCCGCGGACGGCGTGAAAACCCTCGGCATACCGCTTGTGGAGGTCCCGAATGGTGACGGTGGCCATGGCTGACAGGGCGGTGCCCTACTCCTTCACCGAGCCGACGGTGAGTCCGTTGACCAGGTATTTGCTGAACGCGAGAAACACCGCCACCACGGGGATGCTGACCAGGATGGAGGCCGCGGCATAGAGCCCCCACTGCGACGAGAGACTCGCCTGGAACCCCTTGATGCCCAGCGGCAGTGTGAACATCGATTCGTCCTGCATCACCTGGGCGGCCACGATGTATTCGCTCCACGCCGTCATGAAGCTGAAGAGCGCCGTGATCACCAGACCCGGTGTGGCCAGCGGCAGGACGACGTGCCAGAACGCCTGGGCTCGCGAGCAGCCGTCGATCCGCGCCGCCTCCTCGAGCGACGCAGGGATCGTGTCGTAAAAGCCCTTCATCTGCCAGACGCAGAAGGGCAGCGCCGTTGCCGTGTAGAAGACCATCAGGCCGAGCCAGGTGTCGACGAGGCCGAGCTTCGCGATCAGCACGTAGAGCGGCAGAAGGAGCATCGTGGCCGGAAACATCTGCGTGGTCAGGATCGCGAGCATCGTGGCCTTGCGGCCGATGAACCGGAACCGGCTGAAGGCGTAGCCGGCCGTCGAGGCCAGCGCCACGCCGGTGAGCGTGACCACGCCCGAGACGACGAGCGAGTTGCCGAGCCAGCGGAGAAAGGGCTGCTCAGTGAACAGCTTCACGTAGCTCTCGAATGTCCAGTCGGGCGGAATGATCGAGAGGTCGGTGGACCGCAGCCGGTCCCCCGGCCGCAGCGAGATCGACACCACGTTGAGTACGGGGTAGAGCGAGATCGCCACGAACAGCAGCAGCACGGCGTGCCGCAGGAGCGTGATCCGCAGCGGTTCCTTCATGACCGTCTCCTCGTGCTCGTGGCGGCTGCGGCGCTCATCGGTAGACGCTCTCCGTGGCCCGCGTGCGCTGCAGAAACACGATCGAGAAGGCCAGCAGGATCAGGAACATCACCATCGAGAGGGCGGCACCATAGCCGTAGCGATAGAGATTGAACACCGACTTGTAGACGTACGACACCAGAATGTGGGTGGAATCCTGCGGCTCGCCGCCATTCGAGACGAGCCAGATCACGTTGAGGTTATTGAAGGTCCAGATGGCGCCGAGCGTGGCGGCCGGCAGCAGCACCGGCTTGAGGAGCGGCAGCGTGATGTGCCAGAACTGCTGCCAGCGGCTCGCCCGGTCGATCCGGGCCGCCTCGTAGAGTTCCTGCGGGATCCCCTGCAGGCCGCCGAGGGCGATCACCATCATGAATGGAAAGCCGAGCCACACGTTGGCAATGATGCAGGCCTCGAACGCCCGCAGCGGCTCGCCGAGCCAGTTGACCGCAGGCAGGCCGAGCCACTTGCCCAGCATCAGGTTCACGGCGCCGTACTCATAATCGAACATTCCCCGCCACGTAAGCGCGGTGATGTAGGCAGGCACGGCCCAGGGAATGATCAGCAGCAGCCGGTAGATCGCCTTGCCGCGAATCGGGCCGTTGAGGGCCACGGCGAGCATCACGCCCAGGGCCACGTGCAGCGACACGTTGATCACCGTCCAGAGGATTGTCTTCAGGAACACCCCTGACAGTCCCCAGAGCTTCGGATCGGAGAGCACCTCGGCGTAGTTTTGCAGGCCCACGACCCGCCAGTCGCGAAACCGCACCAGCGACATGTCGGAGAGCGAGAGCACGAGGTTCCAGACGAATGGAAACACGATCACGGCGAAGATCACCGCCACGGCGGGAAGCGCGAAGGCATAGGCGGTGGGGTTGCGGCGAAGATCGGCGAGGAAGGCGAGGAAGGTGGGCATCTGCCGCACGAGAAGGGCGAGCAGGCCAAGGCCCATGATGGTCGCGAGCACGGGCACCAGCGGGCTGGGCTCGATCCGGCGGTGCATCGAGTCGATGAAGCCCTCGGCGTCGTGCTGCATTCGCTCGGCCGCGGCGGCGGGCTCAAGCGACCCGCCGAGCACGGCCTGGTAGGCGGGCCGCATGCCGTCCCACACCGCCCGGAGTTCCGTCGCCACCGGCATCAGCCGGCCGTTTTCGAGCTGGGCCCGCGAGGCGGCGAGCGTGGCGTCGGTGGAAAACACGGGATCGTCCCAGACGGTCTTGCGGGCAGGCAGCATCCGCAGCCGCTGCACGAGCCGCCGCTGCACGTCGTCAGACGCCATGTGCCGCACGAAGCCCATCGCAGCCTCCGCCGCCGCGCCGCGGGCGTTGGCGTTGAGCGAGTAGCCCTTCGGAGCCACCATCGGTCGCATGGGTAGGCCGGTGGCATCCACTGTTGGCAGCACGGCCACCGCCGCGTCGATCGCGGGATTCTCCAGATAGTCAGACCAGCTCCAGTCGCCGTTCACGATCATCGCCGCCCGGCCCGTCTTGAAGAGCGAGTCGGCCAGTTCGTAGTCGCAGTTGGCGGGGGCCACCTTGTGAACGTCGCGGAGATCGCGGATGAATCCCAGCGCCGCCGTCATCGCCGGCGTACCCAGATCGGGCACCGGCGGCGTGGCCTCCGGCTCGCGAAACACCCAGCCGCCGAAGCCCGTCACGAACGGGATCGCGAAGAAGGGCTCGGTGTAGTTCCAGACGAGTCCGTACTGGTCGGTGCGGCCGTCGCCGTCGGTGTCCACCGTGCTCGCAACCGCCAGCTTCACGAGCTCGTCGGTCGTGGTGGGAGGATTCGGGATGAGGTTTCGGTTGTAGACGAGCGCGAGGTGGTTGCCGAACCGGTCGCCGATCTGCACGAGTTCGTGGCGGCCGGAACCGTCCCTGGCCGGCAGGGTGGTGAGGCCGCCCTCCACAAACGCGGCCCACTCCGCCTCGGGCAGCCACGGAGAGAGGTCCTGGATCAGGCCCATCGTGTGGAACGTGTCGAGCACGTCCGACGGCCCGTAGACCAGTTCGGGTCCGGCGCCCGCGAGGGCCGCCGCCTGGAAACCGCTGCGGAGTTCCTCGGTCTCTTTGTAGAGCGGCCGGATGCGGACGTCGGAGTGCTCCGCCTCGTAGCGGGCGATCTCATCGGCCAGAAACTCCCGCTCGTTGGGCCGCGACTGGTGCCAGATCGTCACCAGCCGCCGCGCGTCATGCGGGCCGCAGCCTGCCGCAGCAGCCGCGAGCGATACGAGGAGGACCAAGCGAACGGTCCGCAGCAGGCTTCCCATGCGGCGCGATCACTCCGGACGGGTGACGCGGAGGACGACGCCCTCGAGCGGCGGCAGCGTGACGAGCGTCACGTCGCCCTCGGGCTTGATGGCGACCTTGTCGAACTCACCCGATGCGGTGAACACCTGGCTCAGGTGCGCGTTCTGCGGTGTCGGCACCCTCCAGGTGAAAGCCGCGTCGCCGCGGTTGAAGCCCACGAGCAGCTCGTCGGGGCCGTCGGTCCGCCGGAACGCGAGAAACTTGGCGACGTCGTCCGCCGGCAGGAACTCGATCGTTCCCTTCCGCAGGGATGAAAACCGCTGTCGCAGCGTGATCGCCGCCCGGTAGAAGTCGAACATTCCCTGGTCGAACGCCACCGTCTGCGGGGGTCGGTCGCGGCCCCGCGGATCGGCCGCCTGCGGTTCGAACGTCATGTCGGGCCAGACCATTGGCATCCGGTCGCAGGGGTCGTCGGCCCCCCACATGCCCGCTTCGGTGCCGTAATAGACCATCGGCGCCCCGAGGTAGGTCATCTGGAGCAGCGCGACCATCCGCTGGATCCGGCGGTCGCGGGCGTCGGGCTTCCGCAGGTTGTAGTCGTCGTGCGATCGTGGCGACACGGAGATGTCGTAGTCGAACTTCGCCGGCTGTTCATAGGGCCTGCGGGCAGCATTGACGATCATCGAGGCCAGCCGGTCGGTGTCGTGGGAATCGACGAGGTTCAGCATCGCGTAGCGCATCGCCGGCGGATGGTCCTCCAGGCGGTCGGCAAACTCCTTCGTCGCCTTGCCAGCGGCGAGCGTGGAGTCGATCAGGTAGCCCTTTGTCGGAAACGAGAATCCGTAGTAGTTCATCGTGGCGTCGAAGGCTCCCTCGTCGAGGAACCGGCTCGCCTCGTCCCACTCCTCGGCCACGGTGTAGGCCTCGGGGTTGATCGACTGCACGAGCGCGTGCCAGTCGCGCCAGAAGGCCACGGGCACCTCGCGGGCCACGTCGAGCCGCCAGCCGTCGATGCCGTCTTCCGGGTCGCCGTCGCCGTCGGGATCCATCCACCGCCGGGTGATGTCGAGTACGTAGGCCTTGGGGCCGGCGTGGAGGTTCTTCTTCGAGGCGTCGTCGGCGAACTCGGGCAGCGTGTCTACGCCCCACCAGCATTTGTATTTGAACTCGTTGGCCGGCGTTGCCGGATCGTCGTACTTCTCGACCGTGTACCACTCCTTGTAGGGCGAGGCCTCCTGCTTCTCCCGAAGATTCCTGAAGGCGAAGAAGTCGCGGCCGGTGTGGTTGAACACGCCGTCGAGCACCACCCGCATGCCCCGGGCGTGGGCCTGCTTGAGGAGTTCGAGGAACAGACGATCGGCGCTCGTCCACTGCCACGTCGTCGGATCACTCGTCTCCCGCTCCATTGCCGCGAGGTCGCCGGCGGGATCGGGGCCGAAGTGGGGATCGACGTGATGGAACGAACTGCCGTCGTACTTGTGAAGCGAGCGGGCGTGGAACACGGGATTGAGGTAGAGCGCCGTGATGCCGAGATTCTGGAGATAGTCGAGCCGGTCGATGATGCCCTGGATGTCGCCGCCGTAGCGGCGATGGAACACGCCGTGCTCGAAAAAGTTTGTGCCGATCTCCTTCTCCCAGGACGCGCGGGCATACCAGTCACCGGTCCAGGGAGACACCTCCCACGACGCCGGCACCGTGTCCTCGAGCGAGTCTCTCGTGGGGTCGTTGGAGCGGTCGCCATTGGCGAATCGCTCGGGGAAAATCTGATAAAACACCGCGTCCGTGACCCAGTCGGGCACGTGGGCGGGGGATTCAGCTCGGGCTGCCAGGCCGGATGCCGCACACAACGCGGTAAAAACTGAAAAAACCAGCCCCCAGCGATCCCTCATGGCTCCGCTCCCGTATGGCACGTGACTGGCGTCCGGCAAAGCACTCAGGAGGTGCCCGATTGCCATGTCCCCAAAACTTGCTCTCACACTAGACTCTGTGTTATAAATTATTTTTCGCAACGGGGTGCGTGAAAATCAGGTGATTCATGGCGGAAATCGTTCTGGACACTGAAAGAACGCGAGCGGCCGTCGCGTTGAGGCCGTGGTACGCCGCTTTTTTGCTGTTCGTCACGCCGTGGGCAAGTCTCTCGGCTTGGCCCGCCAGCGCCGTCGATACCTCGGCCCCCGCCATTCTCCAGTGGTTCGACTCGACCTACGGCACTCAGGAGAAGCGGGTCGCCGACCTCTTCACAACTGGCTACGGATCGACCTGGATCCCCCCCACCGGCCGAGCCGACTCGGGCAACCAGTCGGTGGGCTACGACGTCTTCGACCGCTTTGACCTGGGCTCGACGAATAACGAGACACTCTACGGCACGGAAACGGGGCTTCGCAAGTTTGCGTCGGCGATGCACCGCGCGGGCGGCGACGTGATCGCCGACCTCGTCTGGAATCACAACGGCTTCAGCAACCTGGGCAACACCGGCTTCAACGCCGCGGGCGGCTATCCGGGCTTCGTGCTTTCGGCGCCTGGAGCGGTTGATGGCGATTTCCATGGCGCGTACGAGACCGGTGACCTCAACGGCCGCCTCGCAGGATTGATCGACATCAAGCACGAGACCAACCTGCAATACATCCGTCAGCCGGTCGCTGCCGGTGATTCGCGGAACATTCCGGCCGGCACCTCTCGCAACATCCCGAGCGCCGCCAATGCGCGGTTCTATCCCGACCGCAATCTCGGCGGGACCACGCTCTACAACCCCAAAACGGGCCAAAACGCGACGCTCTACAGTTTCAACACGGCCGATCCCACGGCCGGCGACGCGGTGACGGAAAACGCCACGGGCCTGCTGATGCGAAACGCCCGTTGGCTCATCAACGACGTCGGCGTGGACGGCTTCCGGCTCGATGCTGCCCGGCATTTCGAGCCCTGGGTGTTGAACTACTTCGACGAGGCGGTCTATCGCGCGAGCCCCCGGAAACTCCTCAACGGGTCATCGCGGGAGGTGTTCAGCTTCAGCGAGAGCGCCTCGACCGACCGGGCCAACCTGATGTCGCAGTTCGTCCGCAAAGACATCGGGTCGATCCCCGCCACCCAGATCGGCGGCAATCGCGACGCCCTCGATTTCGCCCAGTTCTGGCCGATCAAAAACAACCTCTCCAGCAACGGCACGGCCAACGACTTCCGCAACATGGTCTACGCGGGTCTCGACGTCTACGACGACGGCAAGGTGAACGGGTCATCGGGCGTGGTGTTCGTGCAGAGCCACGACGACTACGGACCCGACATGATGAACGTAGCCTACGCCTTCTCGCTGATGCGGCCGGGCAACGCGCTTGTCTACTACAACGCCAACGAGCACTACGATCCGAGCCGGACATTCCCCAAGCAGGGCCGCGGCGACGCACTCGGCAACTTCGGAAACACGATCACCACGCTCGTTGACCTCCGCAACCGGTATGGCCGCGGCGACTACCGCGAGCGGACCATCGAGAAAGAAAACTATGCGTTCGAGCGGAGCAATGCGGCGCTCGTGATGCTCAGCAATCGGAACGACTCAGGCTACGACTCCCGGACAGTCTCGGTCGATTTTGCTCTCGGTGCCCGGCTCGTCGAATTGACGGGCAACGCGGCCAAGGCGAATGCCACCATGGGCGCGGGCACGATTCCGGAGGTGGTGGAGGTGGTCGGCACGTCGTCCAGCCGCTTCGTCAACGCCCGGTTCCTGCGAAACAACGGCAAGGATCAGGGCTACCTCGTCTATGGCCTGCCGACGCCGAAGTCCGCCGCGGGCATCGAGTTTTCGGGATCGGGCGTGGGCCCCGTGATTGCCGGCGACACGCCGCCGACGTTCCAGGGGGGCGAAACCACGGCCCAGACCACCGCGATCCAGATCGCCAACGCCACCTCCAGACTCGCCGAGATGCAGGTGATCACCGGCAATGCGTTTACCGTGCGGCTGGCCACGCAGGCCGTCACGCTTTCCGGAGGCTACCGCGACCGGTCGGCCGACGGCGACACGGCGATGATCCGCATCAACGAGGGCCTCGACCTCAACGGCAGCGGGGCCGTGGACGTGACCACTCCCGGGGACGTGTCGTATGGCTTCGAAAACTTCACCACCACCCGCGTCACGGGATATTCGCAGTCGAACGGCAGCGGCCTCTACGAGCAGGCGATCAACGCCGCACTGCTGCCCGAGGGGATGAACTTCCTCACCGTCCGCGCGTTCCGTCAGCGAAGCGACGGCGGGCCGGCCGTCTACAGCGAGTTCAAGGACGTGCTCTATGTGGACCGTCTCAAGCCCGAGTCGGCGTTCAACCAGTACGTCCCCTTCTCCGGCGGCACCGGCAACAACGACGTCTGGATCAAGTCGACCGACGGCACCGCCGACAAGGTGAACATCTTCCAGAACATCCCGGCGACGGTGAGCGATGCCACCATCCTCGCGTGGGTGAACGCCGGCCAGGGCTCCACCGACAAGATCGACCGCGACATCTTCAAGACCGGCTTCTTCAGCGTGCCGAACGGCAACAACACCTACACGGTGGTCACTCGGGAAATCACGGGCAACACCAACATTCAGCGGATCACCGGGCGGACACCCGCCAGCGGCCGGGGGGCCGGACTTGGCGACCTCAACTTTGACAGCGTCCGCGATGCCGGCGACATGACCGGCACGACTTACGGCTTCGAGCGGGTGCTGTATTCCAAGAATGCCGAGTTCAATGCCGGCGCCGACGCGACCGGCGACGGCCTCGTCGACACGTATGACTTGTTGCAACTCGAAGGGCTCCTCACCGGCTCGGCAAACGCGGCCGCGGCCACGGCGCTGGCGGGCGTCAAGTTCCGGCGAGTGAACTTCGTCAACGACGCCGCGGTCAACGAAGCCGATCTGGCGGTGCTCCGGGCGTACGTCGCCATGCCCGGCGATGCCGACACCTGGACGTACGACCTGGACGTCGATGGTGCGATCGACGATGGCGACGTGCAGATGGCCCAGCAGCGGTTCGGCGTGGCTGCTACGGCTGGTGTGCCGGCCACGCTGTCCTGGAC